>Ga0307515_10003875_pt1 | contig 31259 bp, 26 predicted proteins | sample 17_EM_MG_FD_194513 | JGI IMG/M metagenome (GOLD analysis project Ga0307515, IMG submission 194513) | Populus trichocarpa ectomycorrhiza microbial communities from riparian zone in the Pacific Northwest, United States - 17_EM | ecosystem: Host-associated > Plants > Roots > Unclassified | place...
CCGACAGCGCGGCCGAGATTGGCATCAACCGCGGTCTGGCGTTTCCCTGCAGCACACCCAGTAGCAGCGACGCCTACGTGCTGGCGCTGCTGTCGACCACGCAGACGCCGATTGCCAAGCGCATCGAATGCTGGGCGCCCGACGACTCGCGCCATGGCCTCACGCGCGTGTTCGGCTTCTGTGAGACCGAGGGCCCGCTGCGTTCGTCCGAAGGCGGCACGGTGCTGGCCGGGGCCATCGGCAAGGCCTTCGCCAGTGGCATGCCGGTGATCAACGAGATCGCGGGGACCGAGCCCGGCAGCATCGGCGCGGCCGCGGAAGCGATCGGCCTGCACTCGCTGGTGGCCTTGCCCGTAGTGAACGACGGCGCTGTCAGCGAAGTGGTGACCTTGTACTTCTGAGCGCCCAGGCGCTCAGCGGCAACGTTCAGGCAAAGAACTCCACTGTCTGCAATGACAGCAGCAGGCCCGCACCGATCACGCCGACCAGCGCGTGGATCTGACGTGAGCGCAGTTCTCTCGGCATCGGACGCTGAGGACCGAGCACGAACATCACGAACGAGGCGGAGGCCGACAGCACGAACACGGTTGCGGCGATGAAGCCGAGCCCTGATCCGTCGCCGCGCTGAGCCATCAGGCTCACGGTCTGGCCGAGAAACAGCCCCAGCCCCAGTGCGATGACGTAGGGCGTGCGGGATGGCGAAGCGGGTGCGGTACTGCGGTTCATGGGCCGGGATCGTGTCACGGATGCCCGGCAGGGGGTCATTTCAAAACGTGTCAATTGCCACGCCATTTCCGGCTTTACGCCGCAGCTGGAATCAGCTTGAAACGCTCTGGTTGCACCGTGACACCGCAGACGCGCAGGTCGTAGTTCTCAGCGCGAGGCAGCCGAGGCGCCGGGCGGCACGGGCACAACCACGCCGGGCATCAGCGAGATCTCGTCCTGCACACGAACGCCGGTCACGTAGGAACGGGTTTCGCCAAAACAGCTGGTCGGCAGGCCGACCTTTTCGTCGTAGCTCAGAGAGACCCGCTTGCCCATCACCGCGGTGATCTTCTCGGCCACCGCGTCGTCCCACACGGTGAAGATGAACTTCTCCGGCGCTGCGCCGGGCATGGAGACCAGCGAGAGCTCGCCCTCCCAGGTCTTGCACAGCCAGCCCTTCTTCGACAGCTTCTGCACCCAGCCGGCGCGTTCGCCGCTGGAGTAGCTCCACTTCGACACCACAAAGACCCACAGTGCGAACACCAGCACGATGATCAGCGGCAGCAGCAACCAGCGTGACAGGCGCATCAGAATCCTCCGTCGTTTTATAAGCAGGCCGGTTTATAACCCACCCTCGGCGCACCGCCCACCCTCACCGGAGCCAATCGACATGAAAGCCGTTGCCGCCATCCCGGAAGGGCTGGACAAGATCGACGTCAAGATACTGCGCTTGCTGCAGGCCGATGGGCGCATCTCCAACCTGAAGCTGGCAGAAAGCATCCACCTTTCGCCGACCGCGGTGCTCGAGCGCGTGAAGCGCCTCACGCGCGATGGCTTCATCCTCGGCTACGAGGCGCGGCTCAATCCGGACAAGCTGGGCGCGGGGATGATGGTGTTCATCCAGGTGGTGCTCGACCGCACGACACCCGATGTGTTCAACGCCTTCAAGGCCGCGGTGCAGGTGCGCCCCGAGATTCTTGAATGCCACATGGTGGCCGGCGGGTTCGATTACCTCATCAAGACCCGCGTGGCCGACATGGCGGCCTATCGCGAGCTGGTGGGATCGGTGGTATGGACGCTGCCCGGTGTGCGGGAGACGCACACCTACGCGGTGATGGAAGAGGTCAAGAACACCACCGCATTGCCGCTGTAAAGCGCGCGGCGAGCGCTGCGATCACCAGCCGCCAGGCCGGCGCTCCAGGTGGCGGAACATGATGCGGCCCTTGCTCAGGTCGTAGGGCGACAGCTCGAGCGACACCTTGTCACCCGCCAGGATGCGGATGTGGTTCTTTTTCATCTTGCCTGAGGTGTAGGCGACGAGCTGGTGACCGTTCTCCAGCGTCACGCGAAAGCGCGAGTCGGGCAGGACTTCGGTCACCGCGCCTTGCATTTCAATCAGTTCTTCTTTGGCCATGGTTGTCTCCGTTGAGTTGGCATTGCGACGAACGCAAGGCCAAGGCGTGAGCCTTGTCAGAGACGGTTCGCAGGGTGAAGCAGCGGACTGGTACACGTGACAGGCGTCACTGCAGTCGGCTTGGGGGCAGGACCGTGGATTGTATCGCCTGGGCTAAATCCCTGCTTCGGTGGCACCACCTAGGGGCGCCAACAGGGCCTGCAGGTCATCGGGGCCGAACTTCTGCGACGACTCGCCATCGTGCCCGAGCACACCCTCTGCCAGCGCGCGCTTGCGGGCCTGCAGCGCGAGCATGCGCTCCTCGATGCTGCCTTCGACCACCAGCTTGTAGACAAAGACCGGCTGGTCCTGCCCGATGCGGTGGGCACGCGCGGTGGCCTGTTCTTCGACTGCAGGGTTCCACCACGGGTCCATGTGGATCACGGTGTCGGCTGCGGTGAGGTTGAGTCCCAGGCCACCGGCCTTCAGGCTGATCAGCAGGATGGGCACCTGCTGCGATTGAAAGCGCTGCACGACCTCGGCGCGCCGGCCCACCGACGTGCGGCCGGTGAGCGCGAGCCAGGGCAGTTGCAGTGAATCGAGCTCGTCTTCGATCAACCCCAGCAGCTCGGTGAACTGCGAGAACACCAGCACGCGCCGCCCTTCGGCCACCAGCGCGGGCAGCATGTCGCGCAACAGTTCGAGCTTGGCGCGCTCCATCGTCTTCGGTGTCTTGGTGCCCTTGACGAGCCGCGGATCGCAGCACACCTGGCGCAGCTTCAGCAGCGCATCGAGGATGGTGATCATTGCCCCGTCGAACCCGCGCCGCTGCAGCAGGCGGCGCACGATCTCGTCGGACGCGACGCGCACGCTTTCGTAGAGGTCACGCTGGCGGCCTTGCAGCTTCACGCGCTTGATGACCTCGGTGCGCGGCGGCAGCTCGGTGGCCACATCCTGCTTGCGCCGCCGCAGGATGAAGGGCCGCACGCGCTGGGCCAGCAGTTGCGCACGCAGCGTCTCGCCATTGATCTCGATGGGCTTGCGCCACAGCCGCGCGAAGCTGCGCGCGTCGCCCAGAAAGCCGGGCAGCAAGAAGTCGAACTGCGCCCACAGCTCGCCCAGGTTGTTCTCGAGCGGTGTGCCGGTGAGGCACAGGCGGTGTCGCGCCTGGATCTTGCGCACGGCGTTCGCGCTGCGGCCTGCCGCGTTCTTCACCGTCTGCGCTTCGTCGAGGATCAGCAGGTGGAAGGGTTGCGCGGCAAGTGCGTCGATGTCGCGCCACAGCAGCGGGTAAGTGGTTAGCACCACGTCATGCTCGGGCATGCGCGCAAAGTCTTTTGCGCGGTCGGGGCCCTGCAGCGTCAGCAGGCGCAGCGATGGCGCCATGCGTTTCGCCTCCGCCTGCCAGTTGAAGATCAGCGAGGTCGGCAGCACCACCAGCGCCGGGCGGTCGAGCCTGCCGGCCTGCTGCTCGATCAGCAAATGCGCCAGCGCCTGTGCCGTCTTGCCCAGGCCCATGTCGTCGGCCAGGATGCCGGCGAGCCGCTGCTCGCGCAGGTACTGCAGCCACGCCACGCCGCTGAGCTGGTAGGGCCGCAGGCGAACACCCAGGCCCAGCGGCTCGGCCACCGGCTGCGGCGTGCCGGCACCCTGCAGGCGTTGCGCGAGCGCACGCAAGCCGGCATCGCCCTGCAGTTGCCAGGCACCATGCGGCCCGGCACGCTCCGCCTGCGTGTCCATCAGGCTCAGGCGCAGCAGATCGAGGCGCTGCGCTTCCCACGACGACAGTGCGATCGGCCCCGACGCGCGGCGCGGGTCGGTCAGCAGGTCGACCATCGCGCCGATGATGGCCTTGATCGGCGCCGCCGGTGCGTCGATGCGCCGTCCGCCGGGTGCGCGCAATCGCACCAGCGAGTCGTCGGGGATCGCGGCGATCTGTCTCGCGTCCAGCCAGCGGCTTTCACGCTTCAGCAGGTCGGCCAGCAAGGGCACCAGGTCCCAGGTTTCGCCGGCCACTTCGACACCGAGCGACAGCATCCACGAGCCTTCGCGTTCATCCAGCCGCAACGCGTCGACGTGAGGCTCGCGCGGGCGCAGCGGACCGGCCGGTTCCTGGCCCAGCGTCTCGCCGCTCACCGGGTCGACAACCAGCCGCCAGGCGTCGACGCGCAAGGTCTCATGCGCGAAGCCGGGCTTCACGACGATGGTCCATCCCTGGGCCTGCCACTCGGGCACGCGCTCGGCCCAGAAGTCACCGAAGAAGTCTTCCTGCACCAGGGTCCACAGTGGCCCGGGCAGCGCCATCTCGTTCGCGCGCCACTGCAAGGAATCGGCGGGCAGCGGATGCAGGCCAGCGGCCCACACGGCATCGAGCGCGTCGGCCTCGGCAGCCCGGTCGCGCTGCAGCCGCCACTCGCGGCCTTGCGCGTCGACGACAGTCTGTTGGCTCGGCGCGCGGGTGTTCAACACCGAGGTGGGCGCCGGCATGTCCCAGCGCTGGCCTTGCGGGCCGTGGTAGGTCCAGTCGATCCGTGCGACCGTGACCATCGGCCCGCGTGGACCGAAGAGGCCGGAGGGCGCCATGCCCAGCAGCCCATCGCCGCGGGTCAGCGTTTGCAACGTCAGGCGAGGACGGAAGCTCGCGGCGTGGCGGTCTTCTTGTGGGTCGAAAGGCAGCGCAGCCATCATGCGAGCCATTGTGCCGGCCAGCTTGTCGTTGAAGAATCGTGGCGTCGCCACCGCACGAAAACACTGCACGTGAACGGCCCTGCCTCAAAGCTCTTCCACCTGCTTTTCTGCACGGCGATGTGCGCCTCCACCGCACTGGCGCAGCAAGCGCCCGAACGCCGCAACTGGTTCGACGACCCGTTCTTCCAGGTCTCGGACAAGGTGCCGAATTGCCCCGTGCCAGCCGGCCCGTTCATCACCGAGGCGGAGCGGCGGGTGCAGTCGCATGGCCGCGCCGAGCGAGGCACCACCTGCTGGCTCGTCGGCAAGTGCGAGCGCCCCAACTCGTACACCTACGACAAGGACATCGCCCAAGCGGTGCAGGCCGCGTTCAAGGCACACAACCCCGCGCCTCGCTCAAGCCTGTGGGTGACCGTGCAGCGACGCATCGTGTACGTGGAAGGCTGCGTAGCCGATGCGCGCGATCCGCAGGTGGTACCCAAGATCGAGGCGATGCTGCTGGCGGTGCCCGACGTGGAGCGCGCCATCGCCAATGTCCACGTCAAGGGCAAAGACAGGCCTCACTACAAGCTGCTGAACGCGCCTTGATCACGCGCCGCCCGCCGAGCCCTTCCCAGCGGCTTTGGCATGGGCCATGCTTCGCGTCCGTGACGCATTGCTCACTCCACAGAGGACCCACCATGTTCGGTTTGACTTCTCTCGGAATCATCCACACCGCCATCAGCCTCGTCGCTGTGGCCGCCGGTCTGCTCGCCCTCGTTCGCGACAGGCAGATCACCTCCGGCAACCGGTTAGGTCAGGTGTACTTCATCACCACCGCGCTCACGGCTCTCACCGGCTTCGGCATCTTTCAGCATGGCGGCTTTGGTAAGCCGCACGCGCTCGGCCTGCTGACGCTGGTGGTGCTGTGCATCATCGTGGTGGCGAGTCGCACGCAGCTGTACGGGCGCTGGTCGAAGATCGCCGAGGTGGTGGGCTACTCGGCCACCTTCCTGTTCCACATGATTCCCGGCATCACCGAAACAACGACGCGCCTGCCACTTGGCGCGCCGCTGCTGCCCAATGCCGAGGCGTCCGAACTGCAAGTGGCCGGGGCGGTGCTGGGCCTGCTGTTCCTGATCGGTGCGGCACTGCAGGCGCGGCGCCTGTGGCCCACCGCGCCGGCCGCTGTCGCCGCTACTTGAAGCACTGCCCCTGGCGCTCGAACCAATACACCACGTTGCCCACCACCGCGATGCTGCCGGACACCACGGCACTGGTGGCGGCCACCACGCCGGTGGCGACCAGCAGCACCGCACAGCCATCGTTCGAGCAGCCGCCGAAGTAGCCGTATTGCTGCACCTCGAGCACCATCTGGCGTTTGAGGATCTTGCAGTCGTCGTCGAAGACGATGTCCGTGCGCGGCACCACGACGCAAGCCTGTAGCGACAAGACTGCAATCAAGGCTGCGTGGCGTGGTTTCACGTCGAAGGTCCGGTAGGTGAAGCGTGTTCTATTGCACAGCCTACCTGACGCGGGCCGCGGCCTCTGAGGCTTTGCGCCACTCCGTCACGAAATGTAAACACAGCGTCGAGCCGCAGACCTCATACCATTTCGACCATGCACCGGCTGCTGCTCGTCGAATCGTCTCCCACGCTGCGCCGCGGCATGGAGAAGCTGTTGCTGCGCCACGGCTTCAACGTGATCGCCGTGGCCGCCGACGAAGCCGCACTCGCCGCACTCGAACAAGAAATCTCGCGCGGACTGGGCACCGTGATCGTCGGCTGGTCGACCACGCCGGCGCCCATCAGCCAGGCCCTCACTGCGCGCTTGCACAAGCCCGATTGCCGCCACGTGGCGCTGCTCGTGCTTGCCGCCGAACCGGCGCTGGTGGATGCGAGCCTCGCCGGCGCGCGCGCCTTCACACAAGTGAGGCGGCTGCAGCGCCCGTCTGAAGTGCCACGCCTCGTGCGCAACCTGCTGGCCGATGTGGCGAACGACTCGCGGCCACACGCCGAGTCGCCCGCCGCCTTGAAGGTGCTGCTGGTCGACGACTCGCGCACCAGCCGCACCAAGTACCAGCGCCTGTTGCGCAACCACGGCTATGCGGTGGTGAGCTGCGAGCATGCCGAAGCGGCGCTTGCCAAGGTGCAGATCGAACGCTTCGACCTCGCGGTGGTCGACTACTTCATGCCCGGCATGAACGGCGCCGCGCTGTGCCGTGCACTGCGCGAGTTGCCGGCCACGCGCGACCTCACCCTCGCGGTGCTGACCGGCTCCTACGAAGACGGCCTGATCAGCGACTGCCTCGAAGCCGGCGCCTCCGAGTGCATGTTCAAGAACGAATCGGACGAGCTCTTCATCGCCCGCGTCGACAGCATGGCGCGCCTGCGCGAACGCGAACAGCGCTTGCAGGCCGAAGGCCAGCGGCTCGAGCTCATCCTCGCATCGGTGGGCGACGGCGTGTACGGCGTCGACCGCAGCGGCCGCATCACCTTCGTCAACCCGGCCGCGCTGCGCCTGCTGCATTGCGAGCACGAAGACGAACTGGTTGGCCTCTCGGCGCATGAGCGCATCCACCATGCCGACGAGCGTGGCCGTGCCATTCCGGCCGAGACCTGCTTCCTGCAGCAGGCCTACGAGCTGGGCGATTCGCTGAGCAACTGGGAAACGGTGTTCTGGCGCATCGACGGCGACATGGTGAACGTGGAATGCACCGTGCGCCCGCAGCACCAGGACGGCGAATGCGTCGGCGTGGTCGTGGCCTTTCGCGACATTGCCGAGCGCAAGCGCCACGAGGCCGAAACGCAGTGGCAGTTGCGCCACGACCACCTCACCAAGCTGCACAACCGGCGCCACTTCGAATACATGCTGGAACAGGAGATCTTTCGCCTGCGCCGCAGCACCGAAGAAAGCGCCCTGCTCTTCATCGACCTCGACCGCTTCAAGCACATCAACGACACCGCCGGCCATGCCGCGGGCGACGCGCTGCTCGCCAGCATCGGCCGCAAGCTGAAGGCTCGCTCGCGCCAGTCGGACCTGGTGGCGCGGCTGGGTGGCGACGAGTTCGCCGTGCTGCTGCGCAACGTGGACGACGGCAGCGTGCTCGCGCTGGCCGAGAAGTTCCGCACCATCCTCGACGAGGCCGCCTTCAGCCACGGCGGCCACGAGTTCGACGTGTCGGGCAGCGTGGGCATCAGCCGCCTGAACCGCCATTCGCTGTCGCCCGCCTACGCGATGAACTGCGCCGACGCGGCCTGCCACATCGCCAAGCGCCAGGGCCGCAACCGCATCCACATGTTCGACCTGGGCGGCGACGCGGGCGCGCTTGCGGCCTTGCAGCAGTCGTGGTCGGAGCGGCTGAAATGCGCGCTGGCGGCAGGCAACTTCGCGCTGCAGTTCCAGCCGATCGTGGACCTGCGCCGCCTGCCGCCCAACGCCTTGGCCGGCACCGATTGGCAAGACAAGATCGAACAGGCCATGGCGCCCGCGCTCTACGGACACGAAGTCTTCGTGCGTCTCGACGACGTGGAAACGCTGCTTGCGCCACGCGCCTTCATGTCGCAGGCCGAGCGCTTCGAGCTGCTGCCTGCGCTCGACACCTGGGTGCTCAATCGCCTGGCGCTGCTGCTGGCCGGGCAAGACCGCCGCAGCGCCAGGCGCTTCCACATCAACGTGGCAGCTGCCTCACTGCTCGATGCGGGCTACCTGTCTCGCCTCACCGCGTTGTTGCGTGGCGGGGCCTTTGCGCCGCGCCAGCTCTGCCTGGAGATCAAGGAGAGCGAGGTCGCCGGACACATTGCGCAGCTGCTGCCCATCCTCAACGAGATCACGCAACTCGGCGCCGAATTGATGCTCGACGAATACGGCCGCGGCTTTGGCGGACTGGGCCACCTGCGCAGCCTGCCGATCAGTTCGGTCAAGCTCGACGGCAGCCTGGTGCAGACGCTCGCCAGCGACGAAGTCGGCGTGATGATGGTGCGCGCGATGACCGACCTGGCTCATGCCATGAACGTGGTGGTGATCGCCCCGTTGATCGAGAACGCCGCCGCGCTGCACATGCTGAAGAACGCCGGCGCCGATTGCGCACAGGGCTTTGTGCTCGGCATGCCACGCGACATGTGGGCCGAGCTGGAAGCGCAGTAAACCTGCGACGCACCAGCCCGCCGAACTGAGGCGAGCGCAAACTAACGTGAGATCGATGCGGCTGGCCTTACCTGGCATTTGAGCGGCCTTGCGGAGTTTTCCTACAAGCAATGTCGCCGTTTGCTGACGTAATGCATTGAACCTCGCAAGCCCAATCTCCTGCGGAGGTTGGACATGAATGCAATGAATTACAGAAGTCGCCTGGCTGCTACCTTGGTAGCCTTGATCGTGATGGGATGCGGGGGCGGCAACAACACCACGGAGGAGCCCGTCGAACTGGCGGCAACCACCACCCCGGAAGCCGTCTCGGCGGTCAACACCGACCAATCGATCCAGGCGGTGATAACCGGCAGCCTGAGCGGCACCGTCAGCGCGGCAAGCACTGCCGCCAACCTCAGCACCGTGGGCACGGCCGACTGGGCGCACTGGGGCGACGGCGTTCCCGGCCTCGTGCGGCGGTCCGGTGGCGGCTCGCAGATCGGTGCCTACACGCTCGTCGGCAGCGGCACGCCCACATCCTTCAACAACTCTCCGCGCACCCTCAGCTGGACCAGCGGCACGCCGACGGCGAGCAGCACCGCGAACACCAACGGGCTGTACATGTCCGGTGGCGGCTACTCCATCACCCTGCCCGCGAGCACCGCGGCGCGCACGGCAACGGTCTACGTCGGCGGCTGGAACTCAGGGGCCACGCTCACGGCGCATCTGTCCGACGGGTCGGCTGCCGACTACGTGCATGTCAATGCAGCGACCACCGAGGTCTACGTTCGCACCTACGTCATCACCTACCAGGCAGCTGCCGCCGGCCAGACGCTCACGCTGACCTGGCAGCGCACCGCCGGCACCGGCAACGTCGACCTGAACGCCGTGGCCCTGTCGCTCGCGGCAGCCAGCAACACGCCGCCGACGATTCAGGCGCCGGTGGCACAGACCAGCCAGGTCGGCCAGGCTGTGATGCTCGCCATCAGCGCCGCAGACTCGGATGGCGACACCCTGAGCTACAGCGCCAGCGGTCTGCCGACCGGCCTCGCCATCAATGCGAGCAGCGGCGTGGTCAGCGGAACACCGACCACGGCCGGCAACTTCACGGCGACCGTCACCGCGAGCGACGGAAAAGGTGGCAGTGCCTCCACCTCGTTCAGCTGGGTCGTCCAGGCCGTTGCCAGCGGCAGCAGCTTGAGCGGCGCGGTCAGCACGTCAGTCACCGCCGTCAACCTCAGTGCGACCGGCATCGCCGACTGGATCCACTTCGGCGACGGTGTGCCCGGCACGATGCGCAAGTCCGGCGGCGGCAACCTGATCAGCGCCTACAGCGTGATCGGTGGCGGCACGCCGGCGAGTTATGGCGACGATCCGCGCGCAATCTCATGGTCTGACGGAACGCCCACGGCCAGCAGCAGCGGCAACAAGACCGGCGTGTGGGTCGGCGGCCAGGGCAGCGGGTTCTCGATCAACGTGCCGGCCAGCACCACCAAGACCACGGTGACGCTGTACGTGGGCGGCTGGAACTCGTCCGGCACGCTGCGTGCGCACCTGTCCGACAGCTCGGCCGCCGACTACACCGACACCACCGCAGCGGCCAGCGGCCAGTACGTCCGCGCCTACACGCTGACCTACGTAGCTGCCTCGGCAGGTCAGCGGCTTGTGCTCACCTGGACGCAGGCTTCGACCAGCGGCAATGTCACGCTCAACGGCGCGAGCCTCGGCACGGCGGCCGCCGCGAATCGCGCACCGACGGTCGTGACACCCTCGGCGCAAACCAGCACGCAAGGCACGGCGGTGTCACTCGGCATCAGCGCAGGCGATGCCGACGGCAACACGCTCACCTTCAGCGCCACCGGCCTGCCCACCGGCCTGTCCATCAACACCAGCACCGGCGTGATCAGTGGCACCCCGAGCGCCACCGGCAGCTTCTCGACGGTCGTCACCGTCAGCGACGGCAAGGGCGGCACCGCCACGGCCTCGTTCTCGTGGACGGTGCAGGCGGCCCCAAGTGGCGCCAGCCTGAGCGGCGTGGTCAGCACGGCCACGACGTCGATCAACCTCAGCGGCACTGGCCTGACCGACTGGGCCCACTGGGGCGACGGCGGCGTGCCCGGCATCACGCGCAAGTCGGGCGGCGGCAGCCTCATCAGCGCCTACACGGTGCTCTCGGGTGGCGCAGCGTCCGGCTACAACAACGATCCGCGCGCCATGTCGTGGACCGGCGGCACACCCACCGCCAGCGCCACCACCAACACCAATGGCGTGTACGTGGCAGGCAGCGGCAACGCCTTCTCCGTCAACGTGCCTGCGGGCCTGACCCGCACGGCAGTGACGATCTACGTCGGCGGCTGGGCTTCATCCGGCACGCTGCGCGCGCATCTGTCCGACAACTCGGCGGCCGACTACACCAACACCACCGCCGTGGCGACGGGTCAATACGTCCGCGCCTACACGATCAACTACGCGGCCGCCTCGGCCGGCCAGCGGCTGTTGCTCACCTGGACACAGGCGTCGAGCGGCGGCAACGTCACCCTCAATGGCGTGGCGCTGGGCGTGGCCGTGGCATCGAACCGCGCTCCGACCATCAGCACCCCGGCAGCCCAAAGCGGCACGCAAGGAACGGCCGTGTCGCTCGGCATGAGCGCGAGCGATGCAGACGGTGACACGCTCGCCTTCAGTGCCACCGGCCTGCCCGCCGGCCTGAGAATCAACGCGAGCAGCGGCGTGATCAGCGGCACGCCGAGCACCGTGGCCAACTACAGCACCACCGTCACCGTGAGCGACGGCAAGGGCGGCAGCGCCGCAGCGAGCTTCGCGTGGACCATCAGCGCATCGACACCGCCCACCAGCGGCTCGGGGCTCGACGCGCGACCCAGCAACACGAGCTGCGTGGCGCCCGCCCGGCCGCAGGCCGGCACCGGCGTGCAACTCGCGCGCGTGTTCCCCAACCTGAGCTTCAACCTGCCGGTCGGCATGTACCAACCCTCGGGCGACAGTTCGCGCTGGTATGTGATCGAGCAGCAGACCGGCCTGGTGCGCAGCTTCCCCAACAACCAGGGGGCGACGAGCAGCCAGGTCACGACCTTCCTCAACATCTTTTCGAAGATCCAGACCGACTCCGAGATGGGCCTGCTCGGCCTGGCCTTCCACCCCAGCTGGCCGAGCACTCCCTACGTGTACATCTACTACTCGACCGGTGGCAACCCGGTGGAGAACCGTGTCTCGCGCTTCTCCAGCACCGACGGCGGCGCCACGCTCGACGCCAACACCGAGCAGGTGCTGATGCGGCTGGTTAAGAACCAGAACGACCGCAACCACAACGGCGGCAACATCGTCTTCGGACCCGATGGCTACCTTTACATCGGCACGGGTGATGGCGGTGGTGGCGGCGACCCGAATGCCAACTCACAGAACCGCAACGTGCTGTTCGGCAAGATGCTGCGCATCGACGTGAGCCCGGCTACGGGCTACGCCATTCCCTCGACCAACCCGTTCGCGACCAACGCGAAGTGCACCAACGGCAGCGGCGGTGCCGCCTGCCCCGAGATCTATGCCACCGGCATGCGCAACCCCTGGCGCTGGAGCTTTGACCGCAGCAACGGAAACTTGTGGGTCGGCGACGTGGGGCAAGACCAGCGTGAAGAGGTGAACGTGGTCACCCGCGGTGGCAACTACGGCTGGCGAATTCGCGAGGGCAGCATTTGCTACAACGCGAGCAGCTGCGCCACCACCGGCGCCAATGGCGAAGCGCTGATCGACCCCGTGGTCGAGTACGACCACAGCGTGGGCCAGGCCATCACCGGCGGCTACGTGTACCGCGGCACCAAGGTGCCTGCACTGGCAGGCAAGTACGTGTTCGGCGACTACGTGTCGAGCCGCATCTTCGCGTTCACGCCGCCCAGCCCGTTGGTGGCAGCCACCCCACGGGTGGTGCTGCCCGCCAGCAGCGCGATCCTGAATGCGCCACAGAACATCACCTCGTTCGGGCAGGGCAACGACGGCGAGATCTACGTCGTGGGCTATGGCGGCGCGCTGTACCAGCTGCAACCGGCAGGTGCTGCGGTGGACACCATCCCGACACTGCTCTCGCAGACCGGTTGCGTGTCGGCCTCGAACGCAACCCAACCAGCGGTGGGGCTCATCCCGTACAACACCAACGCGCCCTTCTGGTCCGACGGGGCCGACAAGCAGCGCTGGCTCGCTGTGCCGAACGGCACGTCAATCACGCCACAGACACCGGGCCGCTGGACGCCACCGAACGGCACGGTGCTGGTGAAGAACTTCAAGCTCAACAACCAGCTGATCGAGACGCGTCTCCTGATGCGCCACCCCGACGGCGTGTGGGCCGGCTACACCTACGAGTGGAACGCGGGGCAGACCGATGCCACACGGGTGCTCGGCGGCAAGAGCAAGACCGTCGGCAGCCAGACCTGGGTTTACCCAAGCGAGAGCGACTGCCTGCAGTGCCACACGCAAGTGGCCGGCCGCACGCTCGGCCTGGAGACGGCGCAGCTGAATGGCAACCTGACTTATCCGGCAACAGGCCGCACCGCCAACCAGATCACCACGCTGAACACCATCGGCTTGCTGAGCCCGAACATCTCGGGCACGCCGGCCAGCTTGCCGGCGTACTTCGACCCACACGGCACAGCCGGCACCATTGAGCAGCGGGCACGCGCCTTCCTGCATGCCAACTGCTCGCAGTGCCACCAGCCCAACGGGCCGACGCCGGTGGCACTCGACCTGCGCTACACGGTCCCGCTGGCGTCGACGGGCACCTGCAACGCCACGCCCACCTCGGGCGACCTCGGCATCACCAACGCCAAGGTGATCGCCCCGGGCGCGCCCGACAGCTCGGTGCTGCTCTCACGCATCAACCGGCGCGACACGTATGCGATGCCGCCGCTGGGCAGCAAGCTGGTCGACACGGCCTCGGTGGCGGTGGTGCGCCAGTGGATCCAGAGCCTCACCGGGTGCCAGTGAGCAGCATCAGCGGTTGATGACGATCCGCGCCTGGCGCGCGGATCGATGTCGATCGCTGTGTCAGGCTCGCTTGGGAATCTCCAGCCCGCGCGCGACGGCAGGCCGTGCGACGAAAGCATTCAGCACGCGCTGCACTTCGAGGAAATCACTGAAACCCACCAGGTCGCCGGCCTCGTAGAAGCCGACCAGGTTGCGGATCCACGGGAAGCATGCGATGTCGGCGATGGTGTATTCGTCGCCCATGATCCAGGCGCGGCCCTTCAAGTGCTTGTCGAGTACGCCCAGCAGGCGCTTCGATTCGGCCACGTAGCGGTCGCGCGGGCGCTTGTCTTCGAAGTCCTTGCCGGCGAACTTGTGGAAGAAGCCGAGCTGGCCAAACATGGGGCCGATGCCGCCCATCTGGAACATCACCCACTGGATGGTCTCGTAGCGGCGCGCCGCATCGCGCGGCATCAGCTGCCCGGTTTTCTCGGCCAGGTAGATCAGCATCGCACCCGACTCGAACAGCGCGAGCGGCTTGCCATCCGGCCCGTTGGGGTCGATCAGCGCGGGAATCTTGTTGTTCGGGTTGAGCGACAAGAACTCCGGCGACATCTGGTCGTTGGTGCCAAAGCTCACCAGATGCACTTCATACGGCAGCTCGGTCTCCTCGAGAAAGATCGAGATCTTCACGCCGTTGGGCGTGGGCAGCGAGTAGAGCTGAAGGCGATCCGGGTGCTGGGCGGGCCATTTCTTGGTGATGGGGAAGGCGGAAAGGTCGGTCATGTGCGCGCGAAGCCGGTGTGACGAAGACGGCGATTCTGAAGCGGCCCACCCGATCCCGTTGGCGGAGCCGCCAAAGCCGCACCCAAAGCAGGGCGGCGCGAGCGGCAGGCACCGGGACGACGCTGGCTCAGGCAGGGGCGGTTGTTCCGCTCAGCTCGTCGAGCACCGCCGGCACCTCAGCGGCCAGCTCGCCGGCCAGGTAGCCCAGGCTGCCCACGCGCTGGGCCAGCCGCAGGCCGGCGCGTGCATGCACGGCCACGCCCCAGGCGGCGGCGTGTTCGAGCGCCGCGCCCCGTGCCACGAAGCCGGCAATCAGGCCAGCCAGCACATCGCCCGAGCCGGCGGTGGCCAGGCCGGCGTTGCCTGCGTCGTGCACCCAGGCCTGCCCGTCCGGGCGGGCGATGAAGGTGGTGGCGCCCTTCAAGGCGACCACCGCGTTCCAGCGATGTGCCGCGTCGGAGGCCGCGGCGTGTGGTTCGGCCAGCACCGATTGCTTGCTGTCGCCGCTCAGGTGCGCCATCTCGCCGGCGTGCGGCGTGATGAGCACCGGCTCGCATTCGTTCGACTGCCGCAATGCCGCTGCCATCGCCGTGGCGTCGAGCACCATCGGCACGCGGTCGCAGCGCTCACGCAGGGCCTGGGCGAGTGCGCAGGTGGCGTCTTCGTCCTGCATGCCGGGGCCGATGAGCAAGGCGTCGGCGCGCCCCGCAAACTTGGCGAGCTGCTCGGCACACGCGGGGTCGAACCCTCCTTCGGAGGTTTCTCGCAGACCCAGCACGCGCAGCTCGGGCACGGCGATGGCCACCGCCAGCGCAGCCGACTCGCCGGTGGCGAGCAAGACCTTGCCGGCACCAGCCCGCAGCGCGGCCCGGGCCGACAGAATGGCCGCGCCGGGGACCTCGCGGCTCCCCGCCACGATGACCACGCGACCACGCGTTTCCTTGTCGCCCTCGTGGTCGGGCAAGGGCAGCGGCCATGCGCGCAAGGCCGCGTCGTCCACCCGCTGGGCTGCGCGCGGCGACGGAGCGTTCATGGTTTGGGCGCCGCCGGAACGTCGGGCTCGTCTGTCACCGGCTCACCGGCCTCGGTGAGCGGCTGGACGAAGCTCACCAGCCGCGGCGCCAGCTTGCCGTGGCGGCCCAGCGCCGGATCGAACTCGTACGAGGTGACGCCGCAGTTGGGCACGTCGGCCTGGCGGTCGATGTCGAGGATCTCCGCTTCGTTCAGGCGCTCGAGCAGGTAGCGGAAGCAGTTCACCGTCACCTGGTGGGCAACCACCAGCACGCGCTCCCGGCGGTGCTCGCGCGTGATCATTTCGATGACGCTGCGCAGCCGCAGGATCACGTCGCACCAGCTCTCGCCGCCCGGCGGGCGGAAATAGAACTTGCCGACGTGCTTGCGTTGCTCGGCGATCTCGGGGTACTTCTCGCGGATGCCGAGCACGGTGAGCCGGTCGAGGATGCCGAACTCCTTCTCACGCAGCCGCTCGTCGCACACCATCGTGAGCTCGTTCTCGTCGATGCGCGCGGCGGCGAGCACACGCCGCGCCGTCTGCAGCGCCCGGACGTAAGGCGAGCACAAAACGACACTGGGCCGCTGGCCCGGCGGTAAATCGCCGAACCAGCGGCCCAGTGCATCGGCCTGCCGCTCCCCCAGGGGCGAGAGCGGCACGTCCATGTCCCGACTGGCGATGTCGATCAGGAATTCGCCGGCTGCCTCGGCCTTGTCACGAGCCAGGTTGCCGGCGCTTTGCCCGTGCCGCACGATCCACAGCGTCTGTGGCCATTTCTGCTCGGCGGCCGTCGCCATCGGGAGACTCGCGTCAGCGTGCGCTGCCTCGCCGTACCAGGTTCACGATGGCCAGCAGGATGATCGCGCCCAACAGCGATACGCCCAACCCCGCAACGCTGAAGTCGCTGCTGTTGATGGTGCCGGTGCCAAGCATCGGTGCCAGCAACCAGCCGCCGAGCAAGGCGCCGATGATGCCCACGACGACGTTCAGGATGACGCCCTGCTGGGCATCGGTTCTCATGATCATGCTGGCGACCCAGCCGATCAACCCGCCGACTACCAACCAAATGATGAAGTTCATGGCATTTCTCCGTTAACGAAAGGTGCTGGCAAAGTTAACCGGCACGGTTGTCGGAGAGGAGCGGATGACCGCTCATGCGTGCGTAGGCTCGCGCCTACGGGCAAACGGGCTGCCAGTCAGGCAGCAAGCCACCGGCGATCAGCAGCCAGTCAGCCGGCGATCGCCCAAGCGCCCTGGTAAACGGTGAGCAGCACGGCCGTGACGATCAGATTGGCCACGAGGTGGCGCGTGCCCATGCCGATGCGGATGCCCAGGCGCACCGAGACGCAGCCCCAGAGCACCACCAGCAGCAAGGCGCCTGCGTCTGCCTTGCCGATGTCGATCTGGGCCACGTGCAGGAGACCAACGGCCAGGACCCACAAACCCGACCCCATGACGACCGCGGCGGTCAGTTCGTTGAAGCGGGGTTTGCGAAGGGGGAGACCCAGGATGTTCATGGCGATGACTGCTCGAAAAAACGCGTCCTCAAGTGTCGCTCCGCCTTGCCGCCTGAGTCGCCCGATCTGGGGTGACAGGCAGGCTCAATTCGAAAGAATCGTGACGAAAATTACGCTGCGGCGCGGGAGCGATTCGCAGCCCCAGCTTCGCCGCGCGCCAGCATCCGGCCGGCACGGGCCAGCACGTGGGGCTCGGCGCCACCGCGGTACGACAGGCAGCCGTTGACGAACACCGCGCTGATACCGACGCTCGCGCTGATCGGCGCGTCGTAGGTGGCGGTGTCGGCGACACGCGCCGGGTCGAACACCACCAGGTCAGCCATCAGCCCCGGCCGCACCAGCCCACGCTCGGCGATGCGGAAGTTGCGCGCCGTCAGGCCCGTCATCTTGTGCACCGCCTGCTCCAGCGTGAACAGCTGCCGCTCGCGCCAGTAGCGCGCCAGCACGCGCGGGAAGGCGCCCCACAGCCGCGGGTGTGGGTGGCGGTCGTGCGGCAGGCCGTCCGAGCCGATCATCGTGCGCGGGTGGGCAATGACGCGCTCGACGTCTTCTTCGTTCATCTGGAAATAGCAGGCGCCTCCCGGCTGCAGCCGTCGGCACGCGGCCTTCTGGTCGACGCCCCAGTCCTCGGCGATGGCCGACAGCATGCGGCCGGTGTGTTCGGGGTGCGTGTCGCTCCAGGTCAGCATCACGTCGATCACGCCGTCGACCAGGTCTTCGCGCAACACCGTGGAGCCGGCGACGTAGGGGTAGACGTCCATCGCGATCTGCTGGCGCGCGGCCAACGCATCGATCAGCGGCAGCGTCTCGCGCGTGCGGCCCCAGTTGGCCGGCCCGGCGCACTTGTGGTGCGAGATGACCAGCGGCACGCCGGCCTCGAACGCGGTGTCGCCGGCCTCGTGCAAGGCTTCGATGATCTGTGCCATCTCGCTGCGCAGGTGGGTCGCGTAGACGCCGCCATGCCGCGCGACGATGCGCGCGAGCTGCGTCACCTCGTCGGCCGGTGCCGGGTAGGCCTCTTCGTAAAACAGGCCCGACGACAGGCCGTGCGCACCGCCAGCCATGCAGGCGTCGAGCAGCGCGGCCATGCGGGCGCGCTCGTCGGCGGTGGCCGCCCGCGAGAGGTCGCCCATCGTCGCGAAACGCAGCGTCGTGTGCCCGACCAGCGCCGCGACGTTCAGCGACGGCTGTGCCGCCTGCACCGCCTCGCGGTAGGCGGCCATCGTCGGGTAGCAGAACGAGCCGGCGCCTAACAAATTCAGCGGCGGCTTGGCCGCGTCGGTGACGAACGGGGCGAGCGAGATGCCGCAGTTGCCGGTGACGACCGTCGTGATGCCCTGCGAGAGCTTGGGCAGGCAGGCCGGGTCGCGCAGCACGATGGCGTCGTCATGCGTGTGGGCGTCAATGAAGCCGGGTGCGATGGCGAGGCCGCTGCAGTCGATGGTCTCGATGTCTTCGGCGGCGATGCTTTCCGGCAGCCGTTCGCGCAGCTTCTCACCGGTGCGCAGGATGCGGTCGCCGGCGATCAGCACATCGCCGTACCAGGCTGGGTCGCCCGAGCCATCGACGACGAGGCCGTTCTGCAGCAGCGTGACCTTCATGGCTTCGGCCCCACGCCGCCACCGTCCCAGCTCTGCAGCGGGTGAGTGCGGATGTCGATGCCATGGCGCTGCAGGGCATCGCGCACATAACGCAGACGCTGCACCGCCGGGTCGCCGCGGCGTTGCGCGACCAGCACCGTCAGGATCTCGATCACGGTCAGGTGGGTCAGGTAGGCGTCGATGCCCACGTGCATCACCGCGTCGTCGGGCACGCTCAGCGCGATCAGCACGTCGGCGCGCTCAGCCAGCGGCGTGCCGGGGCGCGTGATGCAGATCGCCTTGGCGCCTTGCGCCCGCGCGATGTCGACCGAGTCGAGCAGCGAGGGCATGCCGCCCACGTGCGAGATCGCGATCACGACACCGTCGCTGCTCTGTGCGGCCGCGGCCACTTGCTGCAGGTGGTAGTCGGCCCAGGCATTGGCCGAGAGTCCTAGACGGAACAGCCGGGCTTGCAGGTCCTGCGCCATGAACCACGAGGTGGCGCCCGCGCCGTAGAGGTCGATGTGACGCGCGAAGGCCAGGGCATCAACGGCAGCTTCGAGCGCGCCCATGTCGAGCTGAGAACGCACGCCCGCCACCGAGGCGGCGGCGCTGCGCGAGATCTTGGTGACGACTTCGTCGGCGGTGTCCGCGATGTTGACGCGGCGGTGCAGCGGCGAGCCGCCCAGCGCCAGCGCGTGGGCCAGCGCGAGCTTGAACTCGCGCAGGCCGGCGAAGCCGAGATCGCGGCAGGTGCGCATCACCGTCGGCACCGAGCTGCTCGCGCGTTCGGCCAGCGACTCGAAGCTTTCCTCGAGCACCCGGTCGGGGTCTTCGAGGATCAGGTCGAGGATGGCGCGGCGTGCGGCGGGGGCGCCTTCGCGCGCCGCGGCGACGTTTTCCAACAAGGTTCTTGTCATTTCGGATCTCGGTTGCGCCCTTGCCGTCCATGTCTCGCCAGACGCGAACGATCAAGCGGACACCGCGGAGCCGGCTTTGCCGGGCCGCTGGTGGCGCCCCCTTGAGGGGGAGCGCCGAAGGCGCTTCGGGGGTGGGTCATCCTTAGAAGTGCATCGCGACTGCGTCGGTGATGCGGTAGTCGTTCTCGACGACCGGCATCCAGTGCCATTTGTCGAAGGTGGTGCAGGGGTGCGAGATACCGAGGCCGATGCGTTCGCCGACCGCCGGGGCGGTGGCTCCGTCCGCCTCGTCCCAGCGCAGGTAGGCGTGCTGGTCGTTGAGCCCGGTGATCGACCAGCCGGCAGGCACGGCATCGACCTGCAGTGCACCGCGCGCGGCACGCGCGATGGGCACCGGCATCGCCAGGTCGAACGAGATGTCGCGCTTGCCAACCGCGAGGATCGCGAGGCCGGGCTCCGGGCGCGACTGCACCATCGTCCAGACCTCCATCGCGGGGCGCAGCGTCTCGCCGCAACCGCAGCCCAGGCGCGCTTCGACGCTGTTGCCCATGCGTTTGTAGAAGCCGTGGTCGTGTGTCACGTAGCAGCCCGAGCGCAGCAGACCGCGCACCGGGCGCGTCAGCGATGGTGTCAGGCGACCGGCCACCAGGTCGAAGATCGCGGAACCGCCGGCCGACAGCAGCACCTCGTCGGCCTCGAACCAGCCTGCGGCATCGGCTGCAGCGGCGATCGCTTCGACGCGGTCCATCAGCGCCTTCGCATAGGGCACGTCGGCGTCCGTCTCGCCCTTGGCGCCCAGGCCTTCGTAGCACTCGATGCCGACGAGGCGGACCGCCGTGCTGTCGTGCATGCCACGCGCGAGGGCCAGCGCCTCGTCCTGCGTGCGCACGCCGCTGCGGCCGCCCGGCACGCCGACTTCGAGCATGGCTTCGAAGGGCAGGGCGCCGGGGTGGGCCTTCGCCCAGTCGTCGACCAGCGCGAGCTGAGCCAGTGAGTCGACCAGGAACACGATGCGCAGATCGGCATGGTCGCGCAGCAGCGCCTGGATCGCGGCCAGGTCACTGTCGTGCACCACCTGGTTGGCGATCAGCGTGCGGCGTGCGCCAGCTGCGACGCCCACCGCGAGCTGGTTCACCGTCGCGAAGGTGAGGCCCCAGGCTCCGGCATCGAGCTGGCGGCGGAACAGCTGCGGCGACATCGTCGTCTTGCCGTGCGGTGCGAGCTGGATGCCCCACTCTTGCGTGCGCTGCTGCATCCACGCGATGTTGTGCTCCAGCGCTTCGCGTTTCAGCACCGCCAGCGGCAGCGGCAGATCGCCGGCCAGCACGTTCCAGCCAGCGGCCGCGACCTCGCTGCGCCGGCGCGGCGCGGCGGTCAGCGGGTAACCCTTCAGGCCGGGTTGCAGCAGCGGGTCGATGAGGTCGTTGGTCATGATGGTGAGGTAATGAGGTCGTCGCGGAGGCAGGCGGAGAGCCGGCCTGCGCCCTTGTCCGCCAGCAGCGGGATGGTTTGCGCGCACGCGTCGATCGCATGCGGGCAGCGGGTGCGGAACACGCAGCCCGAGGGTGGGTTCATCGGGCTCGGGATGTCGCCCTTCAGCGGAATGATCTCAGTCTTGTCCAGCGGATCGGGCTTCGGGCTCGCCGCCAGCAGCGCCTGCGTGTACGGGTGCAGTGGCCGCGCGAACAACTCGGCCGTCGTCGACACCTCCATCACGCGCCCGAGGTACAGCACGACCACACGGTCGCAGAGGTATTCGACCACGTCGAGGTCGTGCGAGATGAACAGCATCGTCAGCGACAGCCGCTCGCGCAGGTCCGCGAGCAGGTTGATCACCTGCGCCTGGATCGACACGTCGAGCGCCGACAGCGGCTCGTCGGCAACGATGAACTCCGGCTCCACCGCCAGCGCGCGTGCGATGCCGATGCGCTGGCGCTGGCCGCCGGAGAACTCATGCGGGAAGCGGCTTGCATGCTCCGGGCGCAGGCCGACGAGCTCGAGCAGCTCGGCGATGCGTTCCTTGCGCCGGCCCTTCGCGAGCCCGTGGGTGGACAGCGCCTCGTCGAGGATCGCGCTGATGCGCATCTTCGGGTTCAGGCTCGCGTACGGGTCCTGGAAGATGATCTGCAGTTTGCTGCGGAGCCGGCGCATGCGCTCGCCCGACAAGGCCGCCAGGTCGTCGCCTCGGTACAGCACCTGGCCGGCGGTGCGCTCGATCAGCCGCAGCACGGTGCGGCCGATGGTGCTCTTGCCGGAGCCCGATTCGCCGACGAGGCCGAGGGTCTCACCGGCGCGGATTTCGAACGACACATCGTCGACGGCGCGCACGGGTTTGTCGCTGTTGCCGAAGTAGCGCTTGAGGTTGCGCACTTCGATCAGCGGCGTTGCAACTTCGCTCATGCTGCATTCCTTTCAACTGACGGCACGCGGATGCAGCGGGCGTGGCGCATCTCTCCGGTGTCCACCAGCGGCGGCACCGCCTGCGCACAGGCGGCGATCGCCTGGTCGCAACGCGGCTCGAAGGCGCAGCCGGGCGGCGGCGCCAGCGGGCTCGACACCTGGCCGCGGATCGCGAACAGCCGCTTTGGCCGCGGCTGGCCGGCCGCATGCGCCTTGCCCGGCAGGCAGGCCAGCAGCCCCTGGGTATACGGGTGCGCCGGCGACGCGAACAGCGGCCGCACCGGCGCCGCCTCGACCACGCGGCCGGCGTACATCACCACCACGTCGTCCGCATGGTGCGCGACGACGCCGAGGTTGTGCGTGATGAACAGGATGCTCATGCCGGTCTCCGCCTGCAGCCGGCGCATCAGCACCAGGATCTGCGCCTGGATGGTCACGTCGAGCGCGGTGGTCGGCTCGTCTGCTATCAGGAGGGTCGGGTCGCAGGCCATTGCCAGCGCGATCATCACCCGCTGGCGCATGCCGCCCGACAGCTGGTGCGGGTATTCGTGCAGGCGTTGCGCGGCGGCCGGAATCTCCACCAGGTCGAGCATGCGCTTGGCATGCGCCAGCGCCGCGGCTCGGCCGAGCCCCTTGTGCAGCCGCACGCTCTCGGCGATCTGTTCGCCCACCGTGAAGACCGGGTTCAGGCTGGTCATCGGCTCCTGGAAGATCATCGCCAGCTCGTTGCCGCGCAGGCGGCGCATCTCGGCATTGGGCAGCGTCAGCAGGTCGACCTCGCGCCCGGCGCGCGTGACGAAGCGGGCCTGGCCTTCGACCTGCGCACGCGCGGTCTTGGGCAGCAGGCGCATCAGCGTCAGGCTGGTGACCGACTTGCCGGAGCCGGATTCGCCGACGATGGCCGTGGTCTTGCCGGGCGCGATGCTGAAGCTGACGTCGGCGACCGAGCGCACCAATCCGTCTTCGGTCGGGAAGCAGGTGCTCAGGCCGCTGACGGTGAGGCGGTTCGTGGTCATCACAGCGTCTTCTTCAACTTGGGGTCGAGCAGGTCACGCACGCCGTCGCCGAGGATCTGCAGCGACAGCGCGGTCAGGATGATCGCGAGGCCCGGGAACAGCACGACCCAGAACGCGCGGTCGGCGTACTGCTGGCTGCCGGCGACCATCGTGCCCCAGGTGGGAATCTCCGGCGGCACGCCGACGCCGAGGAACGACAGCCCGGCTTCGGCCAGGATCGCGTACGCGAAGATGAACGACACCTGCACCAGGATCGGCGACAGCAGGTTGGGCAGGATGTGGCGCCACAGGATGCGCGAGGTGCGCACGCCCAAGGCACGCACCGCCTCGACGAACAGCAGTTCGCGCACCACCAGCGTCGACGCCCGCACCACCCGCGCGACGCGCGGCGTGTAGACCAGCACCAGCGCCAGCACCACGTTGAGCAGCGAAGGCCCGAGGATGGCGACCAGTGCGATGGCCAGCAGGATGTCGGGGAAGGACATCATCGCGTCGACCAGGCGCATCAGCGGCGTGTCGAGCCGGCGGAAGAAGCCCGCCACGAGGCCGAGCAGCGTGCCGGCGATCACCGAGCCGAGCGCGGTCAGCGCCGCGATGGCCAGCGAGTAGCGCGCGCCGTGCACGATGCGCGCGTAGAGGTCGCGGCCGAGCTCGTCGGTCCCCAGCAGGTGGGCGGCGCTCGGTGCCTTCAGACGGTCGAGCACCGCCGTGTCGTTCGGGTCGAACGACGCGAACCACGGTGCGCCGAGGGCCAGTACCGCGATCACCAGCAGCAGTGCAGCAGAGACCATCACGATGCGGCGGTGCATCAGCTGGCGAAGGAGGCGGGGCATCTTCATGCTCGGGCCGGCGCCGGGCCGCCCCAAGCGGACCGAGGTCCCCTCGGGGGGACGACGACGAAGGAGTCCGGGGGTTGTCATGTCTATAGCTTCACGCGCGGGTCGACCGCCACGTACAACAGATCGATTGCAAAGTTGATCAGCACGTAGATCGCCGCGATCACCAGCAACGCGCCCTGGATCACCGGGTAATCGCGCCGCAGCACCGCGTTGACCACCAGGTTGCCGATGCCCGGCAAGCCGAACACCGTCTCGGTGACGACCGCGCCGCCGATCATCAGCGCCACCGTCAGGCCCAACACCGTGACGATCGGCACCAACGCGTTGCGCAGTGCGTGCTTGAGCACGACAGTGCCTTCGGACAGGCCTTTCGAGCGCGCGGTGCGCACATAGTCTTCGCCCAGCACGTCGAGCATCGAGGCGCGCGTGAAGCGGATGATCAACGCCGAGTTCAGCACGCCGAGCACGGTGGCCGGCAGCATCAGTGCATGCAGGCGTTCGCCGAGCGACGCATCGGGCGCGCCGTAGCCCGACACCGGGAACCAGCCCAGCGACACCGCGAACATCTGAATCAGCACGATGCCGAACCAGAAGCTCGGGATGCTGGCACCCAGCATCGCCGCGCCGGTGACCACCTGGTCGAGCCAGCGGCCGCGGTACACCGCCGAGATGATGCCGCTCGGAATGCCGATCAGCGCCGCGATCGCAACCGCCATCAGCGCCAGCAGCGTGGTCGGCTCCGCGCGTTCCCACAGCGCCTGCGTGACCGGGCGCTGCAGGAAGATCGACTGGCCGAGGTTGCCGTGCAGCACCTCGCCGAGCCAGTACGCGAACTGCACCGGCAGCGGCTTGTCGAGGCCGTAGTCCTTCTGCACGCGGGCGATGTCTTCGGCGGTCGCCTGGTCGCCCAGCAGCACCGAGATCGGGTCGCCCGACGCGGCGCGCGTCAGCACGAACACCATCACCGCGACGATGGCGAGCACGGCCAGCATGCCGGCGATGCGTGAGAGCAGGTAGCGGTGCATCGCGCCGGTCGCTTACTTGATGCGAGCGTTCCAGAAGAACGGCCAGGTCGACGGCACGTAGCCGTCGAGTGCCGGGCTGCGCGCCGACAGGCCGTTGAAGCGGCCAACGTTGATGTACGGCACCTCGTCGTACACCACCTGCTGCACCTTGCCCCACAGCGCGCCACGCTTCGCCGGGTTGGTCTCCTGGTTGAAGGCCGACAGCGCCGCCTGCTTGGCCGGCGAGCTCCACCAGCCCGGTGCACCTTCGCCGAGTTGCGGCGGCGACAGCATCGGCTCGGGGAACTGGCCGGAGTGGGTGACGTACAGGTCCCACAGCTTCGAATCGTTGCGGCGCTGCACCAGCGTGGCCCAGTCGACGACGTTGAGTTCGACCTTGAAGCCGGCCCTCTTCAGCTGCTCGGCCATCAGCAGCGCCATGTTGTAGTGGAAGTCGTACTGGCGGCTCGTCAGCACACGCACCGGCTCGCCCTTGTAGCCCGCCTTCTCGGCTTCGTCCTTGGCCTTCTTGGCATTGCGCTGGTTGTAGACGTCGGTGCCGGCGGTCGAGTAGAACGGCGAGCCCTTCGGGAAGTGGTTGCCCTCGACGCTGAAGAAGCGGGTGTCGCCGAAGCCGGCGGCCAGCATCTCGCCGACGCCGATGGCAGTCTGCATCGCGCGGCGCACGCCGACGTTGGCGGCCACGCCTTCCTTGGTGTTGAGCACGAGGTAGGGGAAGCCAAAGGACGTGGTCAGGATCGGCACGGTCTTGCCGGCAGCTTTCTCGAGCCGCGACAGCGCCTCGACCGGCAGCAGGTCGGCGAAGTCGTACTGCCCGGCGAGCGCACCTTCGACACGCGTGTTGGCATTGGGCACCGGCACGAAACGCAGCTCCTCGATCAGCGCCTCGCGCTTGCCGGCATAGCCGCTCGCGGGCTCCTTGCGGGCGCTGTATTTGTCGAAGCGCGTCAGCAGCACATAGGCGTCGGGTTTGCGCTCCTTGAAGCGGTAGGGGCCGGTGCCGACGAACTCCTTCAGCGGCGTCGCGATCGAATCCTTGGCCATGATCGCGGCCATGCCGCTGGGCAGAGCCAGCTGCGAGAGCAGCGGCGCATAGGGGTTCTTCAGCACGATCTGCACACCGAGGGCGCCTTGCACCTTGATGCTGTCGAGCTCCTTCGCGACCGCCTTGCCACGCGGCGCCTGTTCCATCCAGCGCTGCAAGCTCGCGACCACGTCGTCGGCGTTGAGCTCGCGGCCGTTGTGCAGCATGACGCCCTTGCGCAAGGTGATGGTGTAGCTCTTGCCGTCGGCGCTGATCTTGGGCAGCGACTCGGCCAGCATCGGCGCCACGTTCCACTTCGCGTCGAAGGTGTAGAGCGGCTCGTAGACGTGCTGCATGATGGTGCCGACCAGGTCGGCGGTGGAGGCCATCGGGTCCAGCGTCTGCGGCTCGCCGACCATAGCGAGCGTCGCAAAGTTACGCGGACCCTGCGCCTGCGCGATGCCGGTGGCACCGACCAGGCAGGCGGCCAAGCCGAATGCTGCAGGCAGCTTGAGCAGGGTGCGGCGGGGGAGCGTGTCGAGACGGGACATGGCGGATCTCCAAGGATCGAGATGGCAGGAATCCGAAGTACTTGTGAAAGTATTTTTCAGAACGAAGCGACTATGGAGCAAAGCCTGTGCCAAATAATCGGTATTTCCCCGGAGATTTGCGGTGTTGATTGAAATATGATTTCACACCTATGGTGCGAGCCTGCACCTGTTTGCGTTCCCGTTCCCTCAAGGAGATCTCATGCCCCTCGACTACCTCGGCGCTCCGCCAACGGCCTCTGACCGCCAGGCGCGGCCGTTCTCGCCGGCCGTGCGCGCCGGTGACTTCATCTATGTGTCGGGCCAGGTTCCGGCGAATGCGGACGGCGAGATCGTCGCCGGCGGCATCGAGGTGCAGACGCGCCAGGTGATGGAGAACCTGAAGGCCGTGCTGGCGCTGGCCGGCGCGAGCTTCGACGACGTCTGCAAGACCACCTGCTGGCTGGAAGACGCGCGCGACTTCGGCGCCTTCAACCGCGTCTACATGAGCTACTTTGCCAATGGCAAGCCGGCGCGCTCGACCACCGAGGCGCGGCTGATGGTGGATGCAAAGGTCGAGATCGACGTCATCGCGTACAAGCCGAAGGCCTGAGACCACTCACGGATCGAACCCGAAAACAGAAAAGCCCGCAGGCCTATGGTCTGCGGGCTTTTCTTGTTTGTGCTTCGAAGCGGCGCGGATCAGAACGGAATGTCGTCGTCCATGTCGTCGAAGCCTGTCGACGACTTCGTCGCAGCCGGCTTGCTGGCCGCAGGCCGTGCGGCCGGCGCGCTGCGTTCCTGGCGCGGAGCACCGCCACCACCCTCGCCACCGCCTTGCGAACCGCGGCTGCTGTAGCCGCCACCGCCGCCGCCTTCATCGCCACCGCCGCCTTCACGGCCGCCGAGCAGCTGCATGTTGTCGGCCATGATTTCGGTGGTGTACTTTTCGACGCCGTCCTTGTCGGTCCACTTGCGGGTCTTCAGGCGCCCTTCGACGTAGACGGGGCGGCCCTTCTTCAGGTATTCGCCTGCGATCTCGGCCAGGCGGTCGAAGAACACCACGCGGTGCCATTCTGTTTCTTCCATCTTCTCGCCGCTGTTCTTGTCTTTCCAGTTGCGCGAGGTGGCGATGGTGACGTTGCAGATGGCCGCGCCGTTGGGCGTGTAGCGCACTTCGGGGTCGCGGCCCAGGTTGCCGATGAGGATGACTTTGTTGATCGAGGCCATGGGGGCGGCTCCTGTTTAGAAAGGGTAGGGGTCCCGAAGGATCGAAACGGTTGAATTTGTCACGCTGGGGCGTACTGGTTCCAGCTTAACGTACGCGGTCCCCGCTGGCAGGGGCATCATGGGGGAGGCGAGGAGTGCCCCCGTCCGAGGGCCGCATTTTCCCATGTCCGCCCGCATTTCCTCGTTGCTCAATCAACATCTCGTGTCACCGACCGCCGATCGCCACGCCCCGACCATCAAGTTCAGCCGAGGCGCCGCAGAGCCGGCCGAGGACTTCGACGGGCGCGATGCCCTGCCGGTAGGCACCCGGCTCGACGAGTTCGAGGTGCTGTGCGTGCTGGGTACCGGCGGCTTCGGCATCGTCTACCTCGCGCTCGACCACGCCCTGATGCGCCAGGTGGCCATCAAGGAATACATGCCCAGCGCGCTGGCGGTGCGCGGCCTCGGCTCGTGGGTGGCGCTGCGTGCGCCGCAGCATGCCGAGACCTTCCAGGCCGGCCTCAAGTCCTTCGTCAACGAAGCGCAGCTGCTGGCCAGCTTCGATCACCCGTCGCTGCTGAAGGTGCACCGCTTCTGGGAAGACAACGGCACCGCGTACATGGTGATGCAGTACTACCCCGGCCGCACGCTCAAGCAGGAGCGGCTGGCGATGACCGAGCCGCCCAGCGAAGCCTGGCTACGCGCGCTGGTGTTGCCGCTGCTCGACGCCCTGGAGGTGCTGCACCGCGAAGGCGTGTACCACCGCGACATCTCTCCCGACAACATCCTGCTGCAGGTCGACGGCCCGCCGGTGCTGCTGGACTTCGGCGCGGCGCGCAAGGTGATTGGCGACCGCACGCAGACGCTCACCGCCATCCTGAAGCCGAACTTCGCCCCGGTGGAGCAGTACGCCGACATCGCCGGCATGCGCCAGGGCCCGTGGACCGACCTGTACGCCGTCTCGGCCGTGCTGCACTACCTGCTGAGCGGGCAGCCGCCCACGCCGGCCGTGGCCCGTGCAGTGCGCGACAGCCTGCCGCTGCACAAGGCGGCTCCGGGCGGGGTGTCGGCGGCTTTTCTGCGCTGCGTCGACTGGGGCCTGGCCGTGGCGCCGGACGACCGGCCGCAGAAGGTGGCGCAGATGCGCGATGCACTGAGCGGCCGCCTGACGCCACCCAAACCGAAGCGCCGCCATGGCGACCTGGCGCCGCGTTTTGGGCCGCGCTGGCGTTGGGGTGCCGCCGCGGTGGGCCTGCTGGCCACCGTGACGCTGGCGAGCTGGGCCTATCGGCACAACTCGCCACCCGCAGCGCTGGCCAAGGCCGGCACACCGGCCGCCGTGGCCGCCACCAACGTCGCGGCAGCCAAGCCGGTGACGGCTCCGGCACCCAAGGCCACCGAAGCACCGTCGCGCCCGGCAGCGACGACCCGCGTCACGGCGGGGCGCTCACCCGATGAAGCCTGCGCCGGCCGCAACTTCTTCAGCAAGGCGCTGTGCGTGAACCGCGAATGCGCCAGCGATCGCTATCGGCAGCACCCGCAATGCGTGAAGCTGCGCCAAGAGAGCGAAGCCAGCCGGCAACGCGACTGGCAGCGCTGAGCGCGTTACTGCGGCGAAGGCTGGTACGCCGGCACGCCCATCTGCCACAGGAAGAAGGCGAACATGTCGGCCCGCTCCTCGAGCTGCTGCTTCTTGGTGTTGCCGATGCCGTGCCCGGCGTCGTAGGCCAACCGGATCAGCACCGGCTTGCCGCTGCTGGTGCTGGCCATCAGTCGCGCAGCGGCCTTGGTGCTTTGCCACACCTCCACCCGCGGGTCGTTGACGCCGGCGGTCAGCATCACCGCAGGGTAGGCGGTGCCGGCCTTGATGTGGGCGTAGGTGCTCATCTCGAGCAGTGACTTGAAGCCGGCTTCGTTCTTCACGGTGCCGAACTCGGGGATGTTGGGCACGCCGTTGGCCGTGGTTTCCATGCGCAGCATGTCGAGCGCGCCAACCGCCGGAATGACGGCCGCAAACAGATCCGGCCGCTCGGTCATCGCGCGGCCCACCAGGATGCCGCCCGCGCTGCCACCCAAGATGCCGAGCTTGATCGGCTGGGTGTACTTCTGCGCGATCAGGTACTCGGCGCAGGCGATGAAGTCCTTCCAGGTATTCGGCTTGGTCGCCTGGTAGCCGCCGCGGTACCACTCTTCGCCATAGACGCTGCTGCCGCGCGGGTTGGCGATGGCGTACACGCCGCCGGCATCGAGCCAGGCCAGGCGGCTCACGCTGTAGAAGGGTTCTTCGGTGATGCCGTAGCTGGCGTAGCCGTAGAGGATGGTCGGGTTGTTGCCGTCGAGCGGGATGCCGGCGCGGTGAATGATCGAGAGCGGCACCATCGCGCCGTCATGGCTCTTCACCTTGACCTCGGTGGCCACGATGCCGGCCGGCGTGTCGTACGGGCCGGTCGGCTGCAAGCCGGTGTTCTTCACGCTGCCGTCGGCCGCGACCACATAGACCTGGCGTGCGCTGTTCCAGCTTTGCAGGTCGATCACGACGCCGGGCAGAAGCGGGTTGGCGGCAGCCACGCCCTCGCCCGCGAGTTCGAACGAGCCCTCGATGGGCAGCTTCACCTCGACCGTCGGGCCGGTGCTGCCGTGCGCGCGCTTGTAGAGGCGCTTGATGTTGCCGTCACGCGCTTCCACGTAGACGGCGTCGGCTGCAGCAGCCACGTTGACGACGACGAGTTCCGACGCCGGCATCACGATCTCGGCGTTCTTCAGGTCAGGCGCGGCAGCCGGGTCCGACGCAAGCTTGAGCCCCAGCACCTGCGAGCGCGGCGCACCCTTGTGCGAGACGAAGTAGAGCGTGTCGCCGAAGTAGCTGACGCCGGTGACATCGTCGGCCGCAGTGATCACGCGCTGCCAGACGGGCTTGCCCGCGAGCACGCCCGCCTGCGGCGCCACGTAGACACCCATCTCGCGCTGCGTGCCGTTGATCACGTAGCCGAAGGCCCACTTGCCGTCGTGCGAGAAGCTGACGATGGGAATCTCGGCCGGGCCGATATCCACACCCTTCACACCGCTGCCGAACACCGCGCGGGCGGTGCTCACCGGCTGGCCGGCGCGCAGCAGCATCACCTGGCTGCGCTGGTACTTGTCGGTCGCCTGCGCACCCTTGCGCATCGCTTGCAGGCGGTTGAAGACGAGTGCCTTGCCGTTGGGCGACCAGTCGACGCCGCCGAAATCGGCGCGAACGATGGGCTGCCCGACGATCTTGCCGGTGCGTGTGTTCAGCACATGCAGCACGGCCGCTTCGGAGCCCTGCGAAGACAGCCCGTAGGCCACCAGCAACCCATCCGGCGACGGCGTGTACCAGTTGATCGCGTGCGGCTTGCCGGTTTTCTTCTCAAGTGCCTCGGGATCGACCAGCAATTGGTCAGAGCCCGTGACCCCCTTGCGCATGTAGAGCTTGAACTGGTTCTCGGTGGCCGAGCGGCGCTCGATGAAGTACACGTCGCCAGGCAGGCGCGTGACCTGGGCCACGCGGTCGGAGGTGGCTGAGTC
>Ga0307515_10003876_pt1 | contig 31241 bp, 27 predicted proteins | sample 17_EM_MG_FD_194513 | JGI IMG/M metagenome (GOLD analysis project Ga0307515, IMG submission 194513) | Populus trichocarpa ectomycorrhiza microbial communities from riparian zone in the Pacific Northwest, United States - 17_EM | ecosystem: Host-associated > Plants > Roots > Unclassified | place...
CGTTATTCCGCTAAAAATTAGCCATGCTCAAAAGATGGGCAAGGAATTTCTTGGTGGAGACGGCGATGTGGCGGGAGATCGAGCCGGATGAGCGATATGAGGTCGCGGTCGACGGCTTCAAGGTCGTCGCCTATTCTTTCGGAACCGGCGACGAGGTGGTGTTTTGCCTGAATGGCGGACCGGGACTGCCGTGCGACTACCTGCGTGAGGCGCATTCCTGCCTCGTCGACGAGGGATACCGCGTCGTCGCTTTCGACCAGCTCGGCACCGGCGCGTCGGATCGACCGACCGATGCAGGCCTCTGGACGATCGGCCGGTATGTCGAGGAAACCGAGGCGGTGCGCAAGGCATTGGGCCTCGGCAAGGTGCATATGCTCGGCCATTCCTGGGGTGGCTGGCTTGCCATCGACTATGCGTTGACCTATCCGGAAAACCTGAAGACGCTGATCCTTGAGGATACGGTTGCCGATATGCCGCATCTGGTTGGGGAACTCGAGCGTCTGCGGGCGGCTTTGGGGTCGGAAACTGTCGCCATGATGCAGAAGCACGAGGCGCAGGGGACGATCGATCACCCGGAATATCTGGCGGCGATCACCATCCTCAACTACCGGCACGTCTGCCGTCTCCCGGACTGGCCGGCGCCGGTCAAACGGTCGCTCGACGACTGGAACATGGGTCCCTATGGCACCATGCAGGGACCGAACGAGTTTCTCTATATCGGCAACCTGAAGGACTGGAACCGTGTGCCGGACCTGCCGAAGATCACGGTTCCGGTGCTGATCACCTGTGGCGAACATGACGAACTGACACCGGCCTGCGCGCTTCGCATGAAGCTCGGCCTGCCGGATGCCGAACTGAAGGTGTTTGCCAACGCGAGCCACATGCCGTTTTATGAGAATCCGCAGGCCTATTATCCGGCCGTGCTCGATTTCCTTTCACGGCGTGGGACGGCGTGATGACAATAACAATGCCGATTGTGGCCGATATCCGGTGGCAGAAAGGGGTGCGCGCGCATGCACCGCTATAGGTTTGTTCTGTCCCGGCCATTGCAGTTCCTGCCGGTACTTTTCGGCATCAGCATCATCACCTTCATTCTGGTGCGGCTCATTCCCGGCGATCCGGCCCGCGTGCTGCTCGGTACACGCTCGACACCGACGGCGATTGCCCGCATCCGGGCGCAATACGGCCTCGACGAGCCGATGTGGCTGCAATATTTCTACTTTCTCGAAAATCTCGGCAAGGGCGAAATGGGCAAGTCGATCCTTTACAAGATCGACGTCCTGAAGCTGATCGCCACCCGCATCGAGCCGACGCTGACGCTGGTTCTGACCAGCGTCCTCCTGTCGATCCTGATCGCGGTGCCGATGGCGGCGATCGCTGCGCGCAACAACGGCCGTCTTGCTGATCATGCGGTGCGGATCGTCTCGACGCTCGGCATCGGTTTCCCGCCTTTCTGGCTGGCGCTCATGCTGATCATCCTGTTTTCCGTCCGGCTCGGCGTCTTTCCGGTGTCCGGCTATGGCGAAACGCTTGGCGACAAGCTGGCGCATCTGGTCTTGCCCAGCCTCACCATCGCGCTGTCTCTCTCGGCGGTGCTGACGCGAAGTCTGAGGGCGGCGATGATCGTTGCGTTGAAATCGGATCTGGCGACGGCGGCGCGGGCGCGCGGCATGCCGGAAAGCATCGTCTTCTGGCGGCACGTCCTGCCCAATTCGCTGGTGCCGACAGTCAATCTGCTCGCCGTCAATATCGGCTGGCTGATCGGTGGCACCGTCGTGGTCGAAACAGTCTTTGCCATTCCGGGCATGGGGCAGCTTCTGGTGCGCGCCATTTTCTCGCGCGACTACATGGTGGTGCAGGGCGTCGCCATGGTTTTTGCCTGTGCGACGGTGCTGGTCAATTTCCTGGCCGATATCGTCACGGTCAGTCTCGACCCGAGGGTCCGGCTATGACCTCAGCCCTTGCCGCCACCCGTATGAATGTACCGTGGAGTCGCTTTCTTGGCCGTCACATGATATTGGCGATCGGCACCGCAACCCTCGGTCTGTTCCTTGCTGTCGCGCTCGCCGCGCCGCTGATCTCGCCCTATGATCCGATCTATCAGGACGCCGCCGTCCGTCTCGCCATGCCGTCGCTTGCCCATCCGTTCGGCACCGACAATTTCGGCCGTGATATTCTCTCGCGCGTCATCTGGGGCACCCGCATCGACCTGCAGATCGCCGTCATCGGCGTCGTCTTTCCGTTTCTGATCGGAACCTTCATCGGCACGGTCGCCGGTTTCTTCGGCGGCATCGTCGATACGGTCTTCATGCGGCTGGTCGACATCATCCTCGCCTTTCCCTTTCTCGTGCTGATGCTGTCGATCATCGCCATTCTCGGCCCTGGGCTATCGAGTTTCTATATCGCCATGGCCCTGGTCGGCTGGGTCTCCTATGCGCGTTTGATCCGGGCGCAGATGCTCGTGTTGAAAAGCAGCGATTATGCGGTAGCCGCCGTCAGCCTTGGGTTCAGCCGCACCCGCATCATGTTCCGGCATCTCCTGCCGAACGCGGTGGCCGGCTCCATCGTCTTTTCCATGTCGGATGCGGTGCTGGTACTGCTCAACGGCGCGGCGATCAGCTATCTCGGCCTTGGCGTCCAGCCGCCGGTCGCCGAATGGGGCGTCATGGTTGCCGAGGGCCAGAGCTTCATCACCACGGCCTGGTGGATCACGCTGTTTCCCGGCCTGTCCATCGTCGTGCTGGCCTTCGCGTTCAGTCTTTTGGGCGATGGCCTCGGCGAGTGGCTGGGGGTGAACGAATGAGCGGCCCGGTTCTGTCCATCCGTGACCTGACGGTCAAGGTTCCGCTCGACGGCGAAACCCGCACGCTCATCGACGCCGTCTCCTTCGACCTTGCAAAGGGAGAAATCCTCGGTCTCGTTGGCGAAAGCGGCTCCGGCAAGAGCATGATCTGCCGCGCGCTCGTCAAGCTTCTGCCATCGCCCGCGATCGCTATTACCGGTGGCTCCATCCTGCTTGAGGGGAAGGACCTGACGGCGCTCGATGAAGACGCGATGCGCGCAGTGCGTGGTGCCGAGATCGGCATGATCTTCCAGAACCCGACCAGCCATCTCGATCCCGTCATGCGCATCGGCGACCAGATCACTGAGGGCATCCGCTATCATCAGGGCCTTGGCCGCGAGCAGGCACGGGATGCGGTGATCGAGATCCTCGACCAGGTCGGATTTCCCGATCCTAAGCGGCAGTACGACAATTACCCGCACGAGTTCTCCGGCGGCATGCGCCAGCGCGCGATGATCGCTGTGGCCCTGTCCTGCAATCCGAAAATCCTGATTGCCGACGAGCCGACGACGGCGCTCGACGTTACCATCCAGGCGCAGATCCTGCGTCTGCTGATGGACCTGCGTGACCGGCGCGGTCTGTCGATCATCCTGATCACCCACGATCTCGGCATCGTCGCCCAGACCTGCGACAGTATCGCCGTGCTGCGCAACGGCCAGCTTCTGGAACATGGCCCCAAGCGCAGCGTGCTTGCGGAGCCGCAGCATGCCTACACGGTCAGTTTGTTGAAAAGCCATCCGTCGATGCCGGAGGAGGGCGGAGCAACGCCGCTCATGCCTGCTGCACTGCCAATCGCTCTCCAGCCGCTGTTGGAAATCGACGATCTGGTGGTGCGTTTTCCCACGCCGGGTCTGGGGATTTTCAAGAAGGGCAAGACAGAGATCGCCGCCGTCAATGGTGTCAGCCTGCGGATCATGCCTGGCGAGACCGTCGGCATCGTCGGCGAAAGCGGGTCCGGCAAGAGCACGCTGGCGCGCGCCATTCTCGGTCTCACGCCGCTGACATCGGGCCATGTCAGCTTTGCGGGGTCCGATCTGGCCCAGCAGCGCCGTCAGACGCTGGCCAAGCTGCGGACCGAGGCGGCCATGGTGTTCCAGGATCCCTACAATGCCCTCAACCCGCGCCTGACCATCGGCGACATGCTCGCCGAAGTTCTTAAGGTGCAGGGCAATACGCCGGCTGCGCGCATTCCCGAACGCGTTGGCGAATTGCTCGACCTGGTCGAACTGGACCGCGCATTCGCGACCCGTCGTCCGCGCAGCCTGAGCGGCGGCCAGTGCCAGCGCGCCGGTATCGCGCGGGCGCTCGCCGTCGATCCGAAACTGATCATCGCCGATGAATGCGTGGCTGCCCTGGATGTTACCATCCAGGCGCAGATCATCGACCTCTTTCGCGATCTGAAAACGCGGATGAACCTGACGCTGCTGTTCATCGCTCATGATCTCGCCATCGTCCGCAATCTCTGTGATCGGGTCGTCGTGATGTATCGCGGCGAAATCGTCGAGGAAGGCCGCTGCGACGCGGTGTTCGCCAATCCACGCCATGCCTACACGGCGGCGCTGATCGGCGCCATTCCGGATATCGACCCGGACAAGCCATTGCCTCGGGGGGATTTGCCCCCACGGAGCGAGCCGAAAGCGGCGCCGGTCGTTCGAGGCCAGCCACTCATCAGCATGCAATAACAACAAAGGGAACAGCGACAATGAAGAGCAGATGGAAGACTTTAAGCATAGCCACGGTGCTTGCCGTGGTCACATTCGGAGCCAGCATCGCCGAAGCCGCCGGTGTGCTTACGATCGGACGCCGCGAGGATTCGACCACGTTCGACCCCATCAAGTCGGCGCAGAATGTCGACAACTGGGTTTTCTCCAACGTCTTCGACGTGCTGATCCGCGTCGACAAGACCGGCACCAAGCTGGAGCCCGGCCTTGCCGAAAGCTGGACCGTGTCCGATGACGGCGTGACCTACACGTTCAAGATCCGCGACGCGAAATTCTCCGACGGCTCGCCGATCACCGCTGGAGACGCAGCCTTCAGCCTGTTGCGCATTCGCGACAATGAAGGCTCGCTGTGGAGCGACAGCTACAAGATCGTCGAAACGGCGGAAGCCGCCGACGACCACACGCTGGTCGTCAAGTTGAAGACACCGTCTGCGCCGTTCCTGTCGACATTGGCGCTGCCGAACGTTTCGGTGCTGTCGAAGAAGGCTCTGGAAGCTGAAGGCGAGGAAGCCTTCGCCGAAAAACCCACCGCATCGTCCGGCGCTTTCACCGTCAAGGAATGGCGCCGCGGCGATCGCGTCATCCTCGAAAAGAACCCGAATTTCTGGCAGGCGGACCGGGTGAAGCTCGACGGCGTCGAGTGGATCTCGGTACCGGACGACAACACCCGCATGCTGAACGTTCAGGCCGGCGAGCTGGATACGGCGATCTTCGTGCCGTTCTCGCGCGTGGAGGAACTGAAGAAGGATCCGAACCTTGACGTTCATATCGATACCTCGACCCGCGAAGATCATCTGCTGATCAACCATGAACACGGTGCACTGGCGAAAAAAGAAGTTCGCCAGGCGCTGGATATGGCAATCGACAAGAAGGCGATCGTCGATACCGTGAGCTTCGGGCTGGGCGAAGTCGCCAACTCCTATATTCCGAAAGGCTCGCTCTATCATTACGATGCCAACTATCAGTACCCGTATGACCCGGAAAAGGCCAAGGCAATGCTGGCCGAGGCCGGCGCGTCGGATCTGTCGCTGAACTATATCGTCAATGCCGGCAATGAGGTTGACGAGCAGATCGCCGTTCTCCTGCAGCAGCAGCTTCAGAAGGCTGGGGTCACCGTCAACCTGCAGAAGGTGGATCCGAGCCAAAGCTGGGACATGCTGGTCGCCGGCGATTACGATATCTCGGTGATGTACTGGACCAACGATATTCTCGACCCGGACCAGAAGACCACCTTCGTTCTCGGTCACGACACCAACATGAACTACATGACCCGCTACAAGAACGACAAGGTTAAGGACATGGTGGCCGCCGCCCGGCTTGAGCTCGATCCTGTCAAGCGCGAGGCGATGTATGTCGATATCCAGAAAATGGCCAAGGACGACGTCCACTGGATCGACCTCTACTACAGCCCCTATATCAACGTATCGCGCAAGAACATCGCGAACTTCGACCAGAACCCGCTCGGCCGGTTCTTCCTCGAAGACACCGTCAAGAACTGAGGCCTCAAAGCTTGCCATCCGCTGTCTTGACGGCGGATGGCATTGTCTGTCAGTCGGCCTGGCCATAGTCTATGCGCTCGACATCCGCCTTGAGACCCGTCAGGAGACAATGATGTGCTGTCCGGCGAGTGCGTGTTCGATAAAAACTGGAGCGTCAGTCTGGTGATCCTCAATGAAGCATGAACCTGCGAGGTTTCGCGTGAAAACAGGCGTGTGGTTTTGTGTGCTTACCGCTTGCCTGGCCTCGCTGCCGGTCGCCGCGCGCGCGGAGTGGCAAGCCGTCGAGAAGGTGCAGCCCTATTTGATAGCCGGCAGCACAGGTGCGGAGCTTTATGCGTCGATCGGCGAACGGGGGCCAAAGGTCGGGAACGCCGGTCGCGCGATCGCATTTACCAATTTCAAGCTGACCTGGACCAGGAAATACGAGCCGCAAGGCGGTGCCTGCGTCCTCGTTTCGGCGCGTCCGAAGCTGACGATCACATACACGCTGCCGAAGCCTGCCGAAAAATTGCCGGCCGCCGCTGCGAAGCAATGGGACATCTTCTTGGCGGGCGTGCACAAACACGAACTGGTGCACGGTGAGCAGATCAAGGATATGGTCAGGAAGATCGAGGCCGTGTCTGTGGGCCTGACCGTTTCCGGCGATCCGAAGTGCCAGAAGATCAGGACGGAATTGACGACCCGCCTTGGCGTGCTGTCGCGTGCGCAGCGGCAGCAGAGCCGTGATTTCGACCGGGCCGAGCTCAGCAACGGCGGCAATATTCATCAGCTTGTCCTCGCATTGATCAACGGTGGGTAGAGGACGCTGACGGGCCTGGTCTCCGATAGTCGATGAAACATTGCGGCGGTCGTTGTCGTGCAGTCATTCGGGGTAGCACTGTTTTCGGCGGATATGCCAAGCGGACCGTACGGCAGCTGAAGCTGCAAATAGATGCTTCAGAACGCGCGTTCCTCATGGTTGTGACGGGTCGGAATTTTGGATTGCAACCCTTGTTTAGCTGCCACGCGGAAATGGCTTCCATGAAAATGAATTTCATAAAAGTAGGAATTTCGCGAATTTCGGTTGACGAGTTTGAAAATCTGCCTCAATCTGAGAAAATAAATTACGACAATAAACGGGGAATAGCAGAAGAATGAAAGTGGGCATCATCGGGCTCGGATTCCGTCTTGGCTATCTGGGCTATGTTTTCAAGGCCATGGATGAAAGCTTCGAGATCGCGGGTTACGTCGATCCGAACCCGGCCGGTTTGCCTGGTCTTTTGGAAAAGGGCGTTTCCGCCGGCACCGCCTATGCGACGCCGGAAGAACTGATCGCCAACGAGAAGCTCGATCTTCTGATGATTGGTTCGCCCAATCACATGCACCTCGATCATATCCGCATCGGGCTGGAATCCGGCCTGAAGGTCTTCAGCGAAAAGCCTGTTGTCACGACTGTCGAAGAGAGCATTGAACTGGCCCGGTTGATGGCGAAATACGGGCATGAACGGCTGATGGTCGGCCTCGTGCTGCGCTATGCGCCGATGTACCGCGACCTGCGCGCCGCACAGGCTGCCGGAACGCTGGGGCAGATCGTCTCGATCGAGGCGTCAGAGCACATCGAGCCCTATCACGGCGCCTTCTTCATGCGCGACTGGCGTCGATACGAGCGCTATTCCGGCAGCTTCATGCTGGAAAAATGCTGCCACGACCTCGACCTCTACAATGGTATCGTCGGCGCACGGCCGGAGCGGGTCGCAAGCTTCGGCGGCCGCAAGAGCTTCATTCCGGCCAACGATCCGGCCCGCGAAGGCATCAATGACCTCGAACTGTTCCACCGCAAGCCGAGCGGCTGGATGGGCTCCGACAAGGTTTTCGACAGCGACGGCGACATCATCGATTATCAGGTGGCCATCGTCGAATATGCCAATGGCGTCGGCATGAACTTCCACACCAATCTCAACGTGCCGGACCAGTTCCGACGCTTCTGCATCATGGGTTCGCGCGGCATGGCCGAGGGCGATTTCATCCGCGGTTATTTCGATGTGCACGAGATGCTGAGCGGCAAGAAGGTCGTCGAGAACAAATACGCAGCGACGGAACTGTCGCAGCATTACGGCGCCGACGAACAGATGGCGACCGACATCATCGGCCATGTCCGCGACGGCCGCGCGCTGCCCGTTTCGACGCTCGATGCGCTCGAAGCCGGTATCCTGGCGCTGTCCATGGATGAAGCGCGACGCAAGCGCAGCGTCGTCGATCTGCGGCCCGTCTGGGACCGCTTCGACGAAGCCCTCCATTCCCGCGCAGCGTGAGGAGGGGCTGGAGATGAACGTTCAACGCAGCACTCTCATCTTCGCCTGGATCCTTCTGCTGCCGGCCGTTCTCTATGTAACGGTGATCGTCGCCTATCCGCTGGTGGACACGTTCATCCTGTCGTTCACCGACGCTTCGCTGAAGAAGACGACCAACTGGGTCGGCTGGGTCAATTACGGCAAGATTTTCAATGCGACCTTCGCCGAGGTGATCCTGCGCACCTTCGTGTGGACCTTCTTTTCGGTGTCTATCAAGATGATCATCGGCACGTTCGGTGCCTCGATGCTCAATGCCGCCGTGCCCGGCCGGGCGCTCTTTCGCGTCCTGACCATGCCGCCATGGATCGTGCCGATGGCGATCGGTATTTTCATGTGGGGCTGGATGTACAACGGCCAGTTCGGGATGATCTCCGGTGTCCTGCAGCGCGTTGGTCTGGCGGACGGGCCGATCGCCTTTCTGGCGCAGGGCTCGACGGCCTTCTGGGCGACCGTCATCACCGATGTCTGGATCGGCGTGCCGATGGTCACGCTCTATATGCTCGCGGCGATGCAGTCGATCCCGCAGGATCTCTATGAAGCAGCCTGGACAGACGGCGCCGGCCGCTTCTATCGTTTCCGCCGCATTACCCTGCCGCTGCTCGTTCCTTCGATGATTACAATGTCGATGCTGTCGCTGATCTCGACCTTCAATTCCTTCGATATCATCTGGATCCTCACCCGCGGCGGCCCGAGCGGCGAGACCACGACAATGATCATCGACACGTATCGCACGGCGATCGGGTCCAACAAATACGGGGAGGGGGCTGCCCGCGCCGTGCTGATCTGCATCTTCCTGTCGATCTTCTGCGTCTGCTATTTCCGCCTGACCAGCCGTCTTTCTTTCGGAGACAAGCGATGAGAGCGCCTTCCCTGCTGATCAACCGCTATACGTGGTACGAACTCATCGGCATCTATGCCGGCATCCTGGTGTTCCTCACCTTCGTGCTGGCCCCCTTCGTCGAAGGGTTCCTCGTCTCGCTCAAGCCGCTCAGCCAGCTCTTTTCCTCGCCCTACCGCTTCATTCCCGTCAACGGCTCCTTCGAAGCCTACCGGACGATGTGGGTGAGCGTTCCGGGCTTTGCGCGCTACATCTTCAATTCCTTCTTCATCTCGACCATCGTGACCGCCGTCGTCCTGATCCTGGTCGTGCCCGCGGCCTACGCGTTTGCCCGCTTCGAGTTCAAGGGATCGAGCCAGTTGCTCGGGGCTTTCCTTGCGGTCAACATGTTTTCCGGCGCGGTGCTGCTGATCCCGCTGTTCCGGCTCATGCGCTCCTTCGGCTTGCTGAATACCTATTTCGCCATCATCGTGCCGGGCGTCGCTTTCCTGATCCCGTCCGCGATCTGGCTTTTGCGCACCTACATGATGCGCATTCCGAAGGAACTGGACGAGGCTGCCTTTGTCGATGGCGCAAGCCATTTCTACACCCTGCGCCGCGTGATCCTGCCGATCGCCATGCCGGGCATCACGGTGGTTGCGATTACCACCTTTATCGGGTCCTACGCCCAGCAGTTCATCTTCGCGCTGACCTTCAATTCCAAGACGGATTATGCGCCGCTGCCGGTCGGTCTCTTTGCCTATTTCGGCCGGCAGGAGGTCATCTGGAACGAGCTTATGGCCGCGAGCTTCGTCGGCATCGCGCCGGCCATGATCGTGATCTTCTTCCTTCAACGCTATCTCGTCAGCGGGCTGACCGCGGGCGCGGTGAAACAATAAACCGAACCACCAGAGAAAATGGGAGCTTAAACGTGACAATTCAAATCAAGACTGGGCTATTTGCCCTCGCCTTGCTCGGCTCTACCGCACTCGGCGCCATGACCGCACAGGCCGCTGACCAGGAAATCAGCTGGATCTATTGCGGCGACAAGATCGACCCGATCCATGAAAAATACATCAAGGAATGGGAAGGCAAGAATGCCGGCTGGAAGATCGCCACCGAGGTTGTCGGCTGGGAACAATGCCAGGACAAGGCGACGACGCTTGCCGCCGCCGGCACGCCGGTCGGCATGGCCTATGTCGGTTCGCGCACGCTGAAGGAATTCGCGCAGAACGATCTGATCATCCCGGTCCCGATGACCGACGACGAGAAGAAGAGCTACTATCCCAACATCGTCGACACAGTGACCTTCGACGGCAACCAGTGGGGCGTGCCGGTCGCCTTCTCGACCAAGGCCCTCTACTGGAACAAGGACCTGTTCAAGGCCGCCGGCCTCGACCCGGAAACCCCGCCGAAGACCTGGGCTGAGGAAATCGCAGACGCCAAGGCCATCAAGGAAAAGACCGGCATTGCCGGTTATGGACTGCCTGCCAAGACCTTCGACAACACGATGCACCAGTTCATGCATTGGGTTTATACCAACAACGGCAAGGTGATCGATGGCGACAAGATCGTCATGGACAGCCCCGAAGTGCTGGCAGCGCTGCAGGCTTACAAGGACATCACACCCTATTCCGTCGAAGGCGCCACCGCCTACGAACAGAACGAAATCCGCGCCATCTTCCTCGATGGCAAGGTCGGCATGATCCAGGCCGGCTCGGGTGCCGCCGCCCGCCTCAAGGACACCAAGATCAACTGGGGGGTCGCACCCCTGCCGCTTGGTCCGTCCGCCAAGGGCGAGGGCACGCTTCTGATCACCGACAGCTTGGCGATCTTCAAGGGAACTGGCGTCGAGGAAAAGGCGGCCGAATTCGCCAAATACATCACCTCGACCGACATCCAGCACGAGTACGAACTGCAGGGCGGCGCCGGTCTGACCCCCTTGCGTCCTGGTGCCAAGGTCGATGAATTCGTCAAGGCCGATCCGTCCTGGAAGCCGTTCATCGACGGTATCGCCTTTGGTGGTCCGGAGCCGCTGTTCACCGACTACAAGGGCTTCCAGAACGCGATCATCGAGATGGTCCAGTCGGTCGTGACCGGCAAGGCCGAACCGGCTGACGCGCTGAAGAAGGCTGCTGCCGACATCGAACAGTACAAGTAAGATCATCGGACCGCGGGCTTTCCAGGCTCGCGGTCCATACCTTTCTGCTACGAACGGGCCGCTTCTCGCCGGCGGCTGGAGACACATTCTTGGGACAGCTCAATCTCAACAAGGTTCAGAAATTCTACGGCACGTTCGAGGTGCTGAAAGGCATCGAGCTCGAGGTCAGAGAAGGTGAGTTCGTCGTTTTCGTCGGACCGTCCGGCTGCGGCAAGTCGACATTGCTGCGGATGATTGCCGGTCTCGACGAAACCAGTTCGGGCGATATCATGATCGACGGCAAGCGCGTCAACGACCTGCCGCCGGTCAAGCGTGGGATCGCCATGGTGTTCCAGTCCTACGCGCTCTATCCGCATATGTCCGTGTTCGAGAATATCGCCTTCCCGCTGCGCGTCGAAAAGATGCCAGAGGAAAAACTGAAGGCGAAGGTCGAGAATGCCGCCCGCATTCTTCACCTCGAGCAGAGGCTGCAGCAGAAGCCCGGGATGTTGTCCGGCGGCCAGCGCCAGCGCGTGGCGATCGGCCGGGCGATCGTGCGCGAGCCGAAGATTTTCCTGTTCGACGAGCCACTTTCCAACCTCGACGCGGCGCTTCGGGCCGACATGCGTATCGAATTGGCGAAATTGCATAAGCAATTGAAGGCCACGATGATCTACGTCACGCACGACCAGGTCGAAGCGATGACGATGGCGGACCGGATCGTCGTCCTCAATGCGGGTGAAATTTCCCAGACCGGAGCGCCGCTCGAGCTCTACCACAAACCGGCCAACATGTTCGTCGCGGGCTTCATCGGCAATCCGAGGATGAACATGCTGCCCGTCGTCTGCAAGGCCGTCGGCGATGCCGGCGTCGCGGTCGAATACAAGGGCCAGACGGTGACGATCCCCGTTGCCGGCCGTTCCGATCTCGTCGGACAGCCGTTGACACTCGGCATTCGCCCGGAACACATCCAGATCGGCAGCGCCGACCTCTCGATGACGGTGGTACCATCGGTGATCGAACGGCTCGGCGCCCAGACGGTCGCCTATGCCTCGCTCGACGGCGAAAGCGAGAATTTCTGCGCTATGCTGCCCGGCAGCGCGGCCATCCGGACGGATGAAACGGTTCCGATCGGCATTGGCGCTGCCGATTGCCACCTCTTCGACATTGCGGGCATCGCGCTTGAACGCCGGGTGGAATTGACCGATGTCGACATGGGTCTTTTGAAGGCCGGCATAGTCTGAGATATGCCCCGTCCCGGGCTTGCGGGCACCGGAGCCGGGTCTTGCACGTCAACGCCGGGCAGGGCCGGCTAACGTTGAGGTCAGTCGCCGGTCAACCGTGACCCGCCCTATGCGTCTCCATCGGCGGCACCTGGATATGATCGGGCTCGAGGCCCTGTCTCGCCCGATCCACCATCATCGTATAGGCTGTTTCGAGATGGCGGGTGAAGCGCGCCGTGTTGAAAAGTGGCGCTGTCCGGCGATTGGCATTCAGCTTTTCCTTCATGGTTCGGATCCTGTCCGGCGACTGGGCGAGCGAGACGCACAGATCCACGTAACCCTGCGGATCGGATGCCACGAGTTCCTCTAGATCGATTGCCCGCAGCAGGCTTTCGCTGACGCGCGAGGCGAAATGGCTGCCCTTGAATGTCGGGACCGGCAAACCGGCCCAAAGCTTGTCCGACGTCGTCGTATGGCCATTGCAGGGAAAGGTGTCCAGGCCGATATCGGCGGCCTGCAGACGGGCGATATGGTCCGCATAGCCGGCGGGATCGGCGAAGATGATGCGGTCGCTGCCGATTCCGGCATCTTCCATCCACCGAGCGAAATTCTCGCGGGCAAACCGGTCGGGGCACATCATCCAGAGCACGCTTTCTTCGGCCCTGAGCAGGATATCCGCCCATATCTGCGCCGTGGCCGGCGATATTTTCTTTGTGGCGTTGAAGGAGGCGAAGACGACGCGGTCTTCAGGGAGGCCGAGTTCCCGTCGTGAGGTGGCAGGCGGAAGCGGCCTGTAGGTATCGTCATTGGGCTGGTAGGTGTCCGGGAGAATGCAGAACTTCTCGTGGTAGAAGGGCCGGCTGCTTTCGGGGGTGACGATCGCGTCGCCAATGACGTAGTCGCAATCGATGCCGGTTCCGGACCCGGGATAACCGCAATAGGCTGCCTGAATCGGCGCAGCACCCAGATTGATCAAGCCGAGCCGGGCACCCTTGGTATGGCCCTTCAGGTCAACGAGAACGTCGATACAGCTTTGCCGGATAAGGGTCGCGGCGTCCCGATCGGACAGGTGGCCTAGCTGGGTCACGTTTGGATACTTCGCTCGCATCCCCCGGTCTTTTTTGATTGTCTCTTCGTCGGTATGGCAGAACAGGGTCACATCGAACTTCTGCCGGTCATGCTGGAAAAGCACGCTCTGAAACAGACGCATCGTCGGATGCTGGTCGCCGAAATCTCCCGAGAGGTAACCAACGCGGATTTTTTGCTGGAATGCATGCGGAAAGGCGCGGCGCGCGGCTCTCGATTGCTGTGTAAATGCGGTCGCGTTGTGAATCTTGGTTTGGCGGGCGTTGATGCTTTCGTCGGCACACCAGAGAATATTGTTATGCGGAAATTCGAAGTCGAAATAGCGGGCATCCCCCGCCTTCAACCGGTCGAGAACTCGCTGGTCGTCCATAAGCCTTTCGTCCAGGCAGAGCAACTCGTGCAGATAACGGCGATAACTCTCTTCAGCGCGAGCATCGAAAGTGGCGGACTTCGCGGCTATGCGTGCGCTGTTCAAGGCCGCCCGTGACTCATTGGCTTCCTTCAGCATATTCGCCGCCAGGGTCCGTAGCATCGCCTGCTTCGGCCCGCCCATATCCGCGGCTCTCGTGTAGAAGTCGGCGGCGCTCGCGTACTGATTTGTCTTTGCGTAGCATTGTGCCGCAATCAGCAGGACATCCATGCCAAGGGACTGGGGCTTTCGAAGCAGCGGCGACAGTGCTTCCAGCGCATCGTTGTATTTCTGAGCCTTGTAGCTTTGGAGCGCTCTTGGCAGAGGTGCCGACATCTTTTATCCAGTCAAAATATGGTACGCCAACCAATAGCGGAGGCAACTGGCGCAAAACTGGCGGCGGTTATGCGGGAGATCAGGACGCGCAAGCCTGGGGCAGTCGTCGCAGTTTATATGCGAGGTTTCAGTAACGCCCTGGATTGCCGACGATGACCCAGCTTTCTATCTCCATGCCGAGCAATCGCAATCTGCAAAACGCGCGCGCGGCGATCGAGACCGCCCTGATCTATGCGGAGAAGGCCGATTGCCGGCTGATCGTTTCCGACAATTCCGGTGATGCCGCCAAGAGAGCCTATTTCGAGAACCGCTCCGACCGCCTGACCTACGTTGTTCCGGAAGGTGACGATTCGGCTGTCAATATGTTGAACGCGCTTTCGCATGTGGAAACACCGTTCGTCATGCCGATGGGCGATGACGACGAGATCTACCTGCTTGATGGCATTCAGCGCCCCAGCCTGGGCGACCTCCCAAAAGACACCATTGGCATTCGTCCGCGAAGCTATGCCTGGTCGGCAACGCAAGGCGTGCAGCAAGTGGATCGTTTCACGCTCTCGGCTGACGACGCCGGCGCCCGCGTGCTGGAATACAATGCCAAGGCGAGGGGAAACAACTGCACCTACTACAGCACCTATCGTACCGACATCTTCCGGGGTTTGACGACGCTTTTTCAAAAAGCTCATCCGACGCGCGGCGGCTATTGCGACTGGGCTCTTTCCTTCGCCTTTGCCGCCGCCGGAAAATTCGCCTACGATCCGGCGACGATCTATCGCTACGACCTGGGGAACTGGACGGGGAGAGAGGGGGTGGAGGCGTCAAAGGCGCGGCTATTCAGGCAGGCAGGTTTGCCCGAAGAGGCCGAGAAATTCTTCCCGATGCTGCGTTTCGTCGATACGCATGTTTTCCTGATGTGGGCCGGCCTGCGACTTTCCGAGCAGGAGCGCCAGGGCGCCCAGATGACGAACGCGCGCATTGCCTTGGGTACCTTTATCAAGGACGTCGGCGCGGCACCGCTCAGCTATGGTGACGAGGTTGTCTATCTGACCAAACTGATCCAGGAGACACCGGATGTTGCCTCCGCGTTCCAGATTGCCACACTCATCCTTGACCGCCTGCTTCCCGGCCTTTCGAGCCGCTACGTGGATTTCTACAATTCATCCGTCAATGCAGCGGCTTAGAGCATCGTGCTCTAGATAAAGTCGAGCGCCTCAAGCCGCTCCCTGTTGCGTTCCGTGCGGATTGCTCACCATCGGCCAGATATCGCGCGGCGCCCGGCGGTAGTCCGTGCGGGCCGGATTGTTCGGATAGGGCGTGCCGGCCGAGCAATAGAGAATTTCCGAAGCGATCGGCGCGAAGGATGCGTAGAAGTGATTGGTCGACTTGATCACCAATATCTTCTTCGACGTCGGGTCGATGCCCATCACGGAGAACAGGCTGGGGTCGAAACTCTGCGCGCGGGTCGAATTCAGGATGATGTCGATGCCTTGGAGACGGATATGCGCGGCGTCACCAAAAGGCGCGTAGCTTTCTCCGAAGCGCATTTCGGCATTGCGCACCAGCTTGACGATCTGAACGATGCCATCGACAGGGTTGCCGGTGCCGGGTGCCGACTTCGCGCCGAAGCGCAGCCCGATTTCGGCGCCTTCGCCGGCCGCCATACAGATCTGCACCGCCATCGGATCCCAGATCGTGCCGACCGCGGTATCCTTTGCGCCCTTGGCCAGCAACTCCGCGAGCAGCACCGTCGCATCGCCGGCCGTGCCGCCGCCGGGATTGTCCCAGACGTCGGCGATTACCACCGGTCCGCTGGTCGCTGCCAGCGCACGGGAGACGGCCTCCTGCTCATCGATTTGCGGCATGATGAAGGTGCCGCGCTTGGCGAAAAGCTCAAGCCCGAGTTCACGCGCGAGCACGGCGCCTTTTTCCGGCTTGCCGTCGGTGAGAACGACCATTTTCGTTCCCATCTCCGGCACATCGCCGGCCATGAAGCCATGGACCACGGAAATCGAGAGAATATCCGGGTCTTCCGCTTCCATCCGCATGATCTTGTCGACGAAGGAACGCATCGGGTCGCGCGAGGTAGGGTAGACGTCGATCATACGGCAATCGAAAACGGACATCACCGGCTTGATCCGGCCAGCCAGCGTGTCGAGCGCAATGCGCCAGAGGTCCTCGGCGCGATCGACGAAATCCGTATGCGGGAATTCCTTGAAATAGACGAAGAAGTCCGCCGCCGCCAGACGTTTGGCTGTCAGATGGCTGTGCGGGTCGAGTTCGGCGCAAACGAGAATGTCGGAGCCGACGATGTTGCGGACGCGGGCGAGGAAATCGCCCTCGGTATCTTCGTAGCCATCGGCAACCATGGCGCCATGAAGACCGAGTACAACGGCGTTCACCGGAAGCGCCGCGCGCAGCTGGTCCAGAATCTCGTCGCGCAGACCTTCATAGGTCAGGCGATTGACGAGGCCGGCCGGATCCGCCCAGGCGGCAGTGCCTTCGATCAGGGTGAAGCCATGCTCAGCCGCCAGCCGCCGGCCGACCGTGATCGGCGCGGAGCAGAGCGTCGGCGTTTCGGGATGTTCTCCCGGCGGTGCATAGAGCGAGGCCTCGAAGGCGCGGCGATCGACGCAGATCGGGGAAAATGTATTCGTTTCGGTCGCCAGAGCGGCGGTGAAGATGCGCAATGCCGTTGCCTTTTGCTTGCCCGCTCAGGCCTCGCCCATCGGATTGGGCAGATAGCCGGTGAAGCCGCAGATTTTCCACTGCCCTTCATGCAGGCGGCAATAATAGAGTGTCTGCCATTTGAGGATATCGACGCATCCATCCGCCTTTTTCAGGCTGCCGTCAAACTTCTTGCGGGCCAGCGCCATGTCGCCTTCGATCTCGATATCTTCGAGCGTCGTCGTCGTGAAAATGGCGTTGCGCGGATCCTCGGCGAAAGACTGCATGGCGAAATCTTCCGCCTGGCGCAGCCACTCGTCGCGATAGGCCGTCAGCGACGGGAAGGCAAGGCGCCATTTGTCGGGGCTCGCCTCGCGTTTGCCGTCGATGCCGATGAAGCCGTCTTCGACGAAATCGCCGGCGACCTTGGACCAGTCGGCGGTGAGGAAAGCATCGATGTCGCGCTCGACCAGCATTTGCCAGATTGCGTGGCGGGCTGCATCGGAAGATGGAAACGGATTGCGGAAAGGATCGCGCACGTTTGCTCCCTGGATTGAAATTCTTTTCATAAATGACGTTTTTCTCTGGTCAAATTCCGCTTTATATGGTCATTTGTCAACGGATCAAGAAAATAATTTGCAAAGACGAGACAATGTCCATCAAACGTTACGGGGCCGAACAGGTCGGCGCGGGCGGCAAGTCGCTTCCATTTGCGCGCGCGGTAGAGGCGGACGGCTGGCTGCATGTATCCGGCCAGGTTGCCATGGAAAACGGCGAAATCATCGAAGGGGGGATCATCCCCCAGACGCATAAAACGATCGGCAACCTGCTGGCGATCCTCGAGGAAGCCGAGTACGGCATTGAACATATCGTCCGCGTTGGCGTCTGGCTTGATGATCCGCGCGATTTCTGGACCTTCAACAAGATCTATCAGGATTATTTCGGCCAGCATCCGCCGGCGCGCGCCTGCGTGCAGGCGTCGATGATGGTCGATTGCAAGGTCGAGATCGATTGCATCGCCTATAAGGGAAAAGACGCGTAGCGCGCAAAACGCTACCGGAAGCAGGGTGGACATCGGGTGAGAATCGTGTGCCGGATCGCAGCATTGCCGCGGTTTCAGGAGGCCTCCTCAAGGCAGCCTGGCGATCTCATTAAAGGTGCTGTCTGATGGATATCTTCTCCACGCTTCAGGAAGAAAAGGCGAAGCTTTCGCACGCCGAAAGCCGCATCGCAGAAATACTGCTGACCGATTTCGAATTCGCCGTGAATGCCTCGATCATCGAGCTTGCCGGCAAGGCCGATGTGTCGCCGCCCACCGTCACGCGCTTCTGCCGGCGGCTGGGTTGCGATAGCTTTTCCGACTTCAAGGTGCAACTGGCGCGCACCGCCTATGTCGGCATGCGTTACCTGAAGCCCGAGCCGAAGAGCCGGGAACCGGCCGACGTGGCGCAGGACATCGTCTCCAAGGCGCAGAACGCTCTCTTCATGCTGCATCGCAGCCTCGATCTTGCTGCGATCGAGCAGGCTACCGAAAAGCTCGCCGGAGCGGACATGATTTATGCGTTCGGCTCCGGCGGCAATTCCTCGATGATCGCCAGCGAGTTGCAGAACCGTCTCTTCCGTCTGGGGCTGCGCATCACCGCAAGCTCCGACCACAGCATGCAGTTGATGATGGCCGCCGCCGCCAGGCCCGGCGACGTTGTGATCGGTTCGTCGTTTTCCGGCCGCAACGCCGAACTGGTGCGGTCCTTCATGCTTGCGCGCGACCATAAGGTGACGACCATTGCGCTGACGCAGAGCAGTAGCCCGGTCGCGCGCGCCGCCGATATCACCGTGCCGGTCGACCTGCCTGAAGGCAGCAATATCTACCGCCCGACCTCTACGCGCATCGCCTATCTCGCACTTGTCGACATTCTCGCCAGCCTCGTCGCCTATCACATCCAACCGCAGGCGGCGGTAACGCTGCGCCGCATCAAGCAGCAGCTTGTCGCCCACCGCGACGGCGACGACCGCCAGCTTCTGGGAGATTGACGCGGGCATGATCAGAAAGGAACCGGCATGACACTATCTGTTGCGATCGTAACGGGGGCCGCAGGCGAGATCGGCCGCGCCATCGCCCGCCGGCTGGCAGAAGACCACGATATCGTGCTGATGCCGGATCTTGATGGCGCGGCTGTTGAAAAGGCTGTGGTGAGCCTCGGCAATCCCGGCAAGTTCATTGCCCTCGCCTGCGACATTACCGATCCGGCAAACGTTGCCGACATGGCGGCACGAGCGGCGGCACTTGGCGTGGTTCGCACCCTCGTCAACAATGCCGGGGCCGCTCGCGCCGTCAGCCTGCAGGAGACGACGCCGGAAATCTGGCGCATGGACAGCATTCTCAATCTGGAGGCGGCCTTTCTTTGCTTCCGTGCCGTCGAGGATGCGTTGAAGCAGAGCAAGGGTTCGGTCGTCAACATCGCCTCGGTCAACGGTACCAACGTCTTCGGTCACCCGGCCTATAGCGCCGCCAAGGCCGGCCTGCTGCATCTGACAAAGCTGATCGCGGTGGAATACGGAAAATTCGGCATCCGGGCCAATGCTGTCTCGCCGGGGACGGTGCGCACCCAGGCCTGGGAAGACCGCGCCGCCGCCAATCCGAATGTGTTCGAGGACGCCCGCCGCTGGTACCCGCTTCAGCGGATCGCCAATCCGGAGGATGTGGCCAATGCCGTCAGCTTCCTCGCCAGCCCGCTGGCGGCCGCCATCACCGGTGCCTGCCTGCCGGTCGATTGCGGCCTGACGGCCGGTCAGGCGGAACTTGCCCGCACCTTCTCCCAATCCGACGACTATTAGAAACAAAAGGAACAGACATGCAATCGGCATCTTATCGTCTGGAAAGCACGTGGCAACCGGACGGCGGCCCGCATGGCCGCTTCACCTTCACGCTGTTTAACCTGTCGGACGCGCCGATCGAAGGTTTCACCATTGTCTATACGTCGCTGACACGGGTGATCGACCGGGAGGCCTGTGAAAACGCGGTCTTCGTCAAGCGGGACGCCAACTATCATGAATTTGGACCACCGGCGGGCTTCTCGCTTGCGCCTGGCGCGGCCTGGACCTTCACCGTCAGTGGCCTGCACCGCAAGGCCGTGCATTGCACCGACGGCGCGAAATCGGCCTATCTGACGCTTGCCGACGGCCGCCATGTGCCGGTCGCAGTCTCGGACCTGCTGCTTGAGGGCCGGGTCAGCGCACCGCCGCCAGCACTTTTGCCAGAGGGCATACTCGACCTGCCGTTTGCGCTGCAGCCATGGCCACGCCAGATCAATGCGGAACCCGGCGACGGTTTCCCGGTCTGCCTCTATCCGGCCTCCGGCGCGTCGATGGAGGATCTCAGGGCGATCGACACGGTGATCGCGCTCTTCCGCCGGCTGTTTGAAGCCGACCATGCACCGCTCAGCCTGACGCCGAACAGCCAGGGCAGGGTGCTGCATCTGAAGCAGGATACGGCGCTGGCGCCGGAAGCCTATGCGCTGTCCTTTTCGGCGGATGATGTCCGCCTGAGCTTCGGTGATGCTGCCGGCCGTCAGTACGGACTGACGACGCTCGCACAACTCCTGAACGGCGCGCGCCGCGAGCCCGAAAAATTTCGGTTCCCGGTCGGAGGCACGATCTCCGATGCGCCGCGCTACAGCTGGCGGGGCTGCCATCTCGACGTTTCCCGACAATTCTACCCGGTCGCCGACGTTGTCCGGCTGGTCGATATCCTTGCCTGGTTCAAGCTCAACATCTTCCACTGGCACCTGACCGACGACGAGGCCTGGCGGCTGGAAATCAAGGCCTATCCCGAACTGACCACGGTCGGCGTTCTTCGAAGCCCGGACGGCCCGCTTCTGCCGCAGCTCGGCAATGGCACTGATCCGGTTGGCGGCTTCTATAGCCAGGACGACGTTCGCGCGATCGTCAGGCACGCATCGGCGCTGAATGTCGAGATCGTGCCGGAGATCGATATTCCCGGCCACAACGCGGCAACGCTCATCGCGCTGCGGGACCTTTCGGACGGCCAGGAGGCGCCGGAGAGCTATCACTCCGTCCAGGGCTACGCCAACAACGCCCTCAATCCGGCCGTGCCGTTCACCTACGCGTTCCTGGAAAAGGTCCTCGATGAAATGGTCGCGCTTTTCCCGTCCTCCTATATCCATATCGGCGGCGACGAGGTCGCGGACGGATCCTGGCTTGCCTCGCCGATAGCCCGCAAGCTGATGGAGCGGGAAGGCATCTCCGGGACCTTCGGGCTGCAGTCCTATTTCCTGAAGCAGATAAAGGCAATGCTGACCACGCGCGGCAAGAAGCTCGCGGGCTGGAACGAGGTCGCCCATGGCGGTGGCGTCGATACCGATGGCACGTTGCTGATGGCCTGGCAGAGCCCTGAAGTCGGTATCGAGCTTGCCCGCGAAGGCTACGAGGTGGTGATGACGCCGGGTCAGGCCTACTATCTGGACATGGTTCAGGGCGAGCAATGGCAGGAACCCGGCGCGAGCTGGGCCGGCACCGTGCCGCCCGCCCATACCTATGCTTACGAGGCCGAAGGCGATTTCCCGGAGGAATTGAAGCACCGGCTGAAGGGCGTGCAGGCCTGCATCTGGTCCGAGCATTTCCTGTCGCGCGGCTATTTCAACCGCCTGGTTTTCCCGCGCCTGCCGGCCATTGCCGAGGCGGCCTGGACGCCCAAGAGTGAAAAGAACTGGCTGCGCTTTGCGGCAATCGTCGGCCTCAGCCCGAAACTGTGAGGAAAATCATGCGCATTGCCGTCGGCGGAATTCATACAGAATGCAGCACCTATTCGCCCGTGCTGATGGCGGTCGAGGATTTTCGCGTACTGCGCGATGCCGATCTTCTCGGGGCCGACTATTTCAGCTTTCTCGATGCGGACGGGATCGAACACGTGCCCTTGCTCCATGCCCGCGCCGTGCCGGGTGGCCCGGTATCGCGCGTGGCCTACGAGACGTTTAAGGCGGAGTTCCTTGAAAAGCTGAAGGCGGCCTTGCCGATCGATGGTCTCTATCTCGCCATGCACGGTGCGGTCAATGTCGAGGGCATGGACGATGCCGAGGGCGACTGGATCTCCGCCGCCCGCGCCGTCGTCGGGCCGGATTGCCCGGTCGCCGCGAGCTACGACCTGCACGGCAATGTCAGCCAAACTATCATCGATCAGCTCGATATTTTCGCAGCCTACCGAACGGCGCCGCATATCGATGTGCGTGAGACCATGATGCGGGCCTGGTCGATGCTGGTCGAGACGCTTCGGACCGGCAATCGTCCGGGCGTCGCCTGGGCCAAGGTGCCTGTCCTGTTGCCCGGCGAATGCACCTCGACGGAGGATGAACCGGCGAAGTCGATCTATCTCGGCCTTCCGGCCTTCGATGAACGGCCGGGGATCCTCGATGCCAATCTGATGATCGGCTATGTCTGGGCCGACGAGCCGCGGGCGACGGCCTGCGCCGTCGTCACCGGCTCGGACAAGGCCAGCGCATCCAAGGCCGCCGAGGCGATCGCGCTGCAATATTGGAACGCGCGCGAAAACTTCGGTTTCGGACCGGTCACGGGGCCGCTGGAAGAGATGCTCGATCTCGCCGAGAAAGCGACCACATCGCCGGTCATTCTCGCCGATTCCGCCGACAATCCGACCGGCGGTGGCGTCGGCGACCGCGCCGATGTGCTGCGTGCGCTCCTTGCCCGCGACTGGCAGGGGGCTCTGTTGGCTGGCATCACCGACCCGCCCGCTGTCGAAGCCTGTTTTGCGGCCGGAGAGGGCGCATCGGTTACGCTTCGCATCGGCGGCAGCCTCGATCCGGCAAGCACCGCTGCGGATGTCACGGCAGTCGTCCTGCGCCTTGATGATCCGAGTGCCGCGGCCGACCGTCAGGCCCTCGTTCGCGTTGGCGGCATCGAGATCGTGCTGGCCGCGCGACGGCGTCCCTATCACAATATCGAAGACTTCCGTCGGTTGGGTCTCGACCCGAAGGCCGTCCGGCTGCTGGTGGTGAAATCGGGCTATCTGTCGCCGGAGCTGGCACCCATCGCCAATCCGAACCTGATGGCGCTCACCGACGGTGTCGTCAACCAGGATATCGCCAATCTTGCGAGCAACCGCAGGACAAGACCGGCCTTTCCCTTCGACCGTGATTTCGACTATACGCCGCAAGCGAAACTTTCGGCCCGCTGGCAGGAGTGACTGGTCTGGCGTTCAGCATCTGCAATCCCCGTCCGGCGTTTCCGGACGGCCTTTGATCTCCCTTCCGGTGCCCTGTCATGACGTCCACCCTGTTGATCGCCTTCCGCCACCCCGTGGTTCGGCTGAGCATGATCGCGATCTTTCTGTTCGGCTTCACGGGCGCTGCGACGTCGCCCTATCAGTCGGTGATCGGCATCACCGAGCTGGGCTTGAGTGACGGCTTTTATTCGATCCTGATTTTCGCCGCCGCCGCCGTCAACGTGATCGTCAGTCTCTGGGTCGGCGTTCTCGCCGACCGCATCGGCAACTACCGGATATTGCTGATGACCGTCATGACATTCGGGATTTTCGGCTATGGCCTGGTCTATGCCGTGCCGGTACCGGCCAGCTTCGTCTTCTGCACGCTGATCATGCTGCCGGTCTACAATTCGATGACATCGCTGCTGTTCGCCAATGTCCGCGCCATTGCCAATGCCGAGGGCGGACGTGATGCGGCGGCGATCAATTCCGGCGTGCGTGCCGCAATTTCGGTCGCCTGGGTTCTGGTGCCCGGTCTCGTGGCATTGGTTCTGGTCGGACGCGGCAGCATGCTGCCTGCCTATCTGCTGGCCTGCCTTGGCTGCATCGTCAATCTGGCGATGGTGTACTTCAAATTGCCCGCAGCCGAAGGATCACCACCCGCAAAAAGCCATCGCCATTCCTATCTCGCGTCTTTCGCCGAAGTCCTTTCACCACGTGTGTTCGCCCGACTGATGGCCGTTTCGCTGGTCACCTCGACGCTGCATGTCAACGCGGCGGTTCAGCCGCTGATCATAACGGGTGCTGCCGGCGGCACGGTCACCGATATCGGCGTCGTCGTCGGGATCGTTGCGTTTCTCGAAGTCGTGTTCATCTTCGTCTGGGCACGCATCCAGCTTCACATGCACCCCGTGACGGCGCTCGCAGCCGGAGCGGCGCTTTATACGGTCTATCTGGTTTTGCTGGGTCTCTCCTCCGCGCCCTGGCATGTCTATGTGCTGACTCCGCTCAGCGCTTTTGCCGCAGCGGCACTGATCAGCATTCCGATCACCTATATCCAGGACCTCATCGCCGACCGCCCCGGCCTTGGCAGTTCACTCATCTCGGTGAACCTGTTTTTGAGCGGCGGGCTTAGCGCCATCCTGTTCGCGCTTGGAACCCGTTTCAGCGACTATTCGGGCACGGCGCTGCTCGGCGCGCTTGCCGGCATACTGGGGTTTGCCTTACTGCTTTATCTCGATGGGGGTGGGGCACGACGCAAGCACCGGCAGTAGCCGCATGCTGATCTCTCAAAATGTCGGCGGGGTGCAGGCGCTGATGATTTCGCACGCCACCGGGCCGACACAGCGGAACCGGTGCGGGCGGCGGCTTTCGAAATAATAGGCATCGCCCGGTCCAAGGATCCGGCGTTCGTCATCGACGGTGACTTCCAGCCGTCCGGACAGAACGATCCCGCCCTCTTCGCCGTCGTGCACCAACGGCACCTTACCGGTGTCGGCGCCGGGTTGATAACATTCCTTGAGAATCTGCAGGCTGCGGCCGAACAGGCTGTCGCCGACTTGACGGTAGGAGATCGGTCCCTTGCCGATTTCGACCAGTTCGTCTGCCTGATAGAAGGCCTTCTTCGGGCGCTCCGGCTCGAATGCGAAAAACTCTGCGAGCCCGATGGGGATGCCGTCAAGGATGCGCTTCAACGCACCGACAGATGGATTGGAGGAATTGGATTCGATCAGCGAGATCGTCGAGTTGGTCACGCCCGCCCGCTTGGCCAGCTCCCGTTGCGATAGGTTGTTGAGGATGCGCAGATGGCGCAATCGGTTTCCGATATCGACTGACATGGACTGTCCTGTTTCGCATGTTCGAAATATCGAAACTATTACAGATCATACCACGTATTTTCAATGCTTTATGGCGGAGAAGAAAAGGACTTGTTTCGCTATATGAAATCATGGCGTCATCGCGGCCTCACAGGAGGTCGCCATGAACCAGCACAGCAAACCAAACACCCCGGTACTCGACAGCTACTGGATGCCGTTTACCGCCAACCGGCAATTCAAGGCGGCGCCGCGCCTGCTGGCCTCGGCCGAGGGCATGCACTATACGAGCGTCGATGGGCGTAAAATCCTCGATGGGACGGCGGGTCTCTGGTGCGTCAATGCCGGCCACGGCCGTCGCCAGATTGCCGCTGCGGTCGAGCGCCAGCTGCTCAATCTGGATTTCGCGCCATCCTTCCAGATGGGCCATCCGATTGCCTTTGATTTCGCCGAACGGCTGGCGGAGATTGCGCCGGGCGGAGCGGACGGCAAACTCGACCGCGTCTTCTTCACCGGCTCCGGTTCGGAATCCGTCGATACCGCCCTCAAGATCGCCGTCGCCTACCAGCGCTCGATCGGGCAGGGAACGCGTACGCGGCTGATCGGCCGCGAGCGCGGCTATCACGGCGTCGGTTTCGGCGGCATCTCCGTTGGCGGTCTGGTCAACAACCGCCGGGTCTTTCCGCAGCTTCCCGGCACGGACCATCTGCGTCATACCCATGATCCAGCGAAGAATGCCTTCGTGAAGGGCCAGCCGGAGCATGGTGCCGAACTTGCCGACGACCTCGAAAGGCTGGTGGCCTTGCATGGTGCCGAAACCATCGCCGCCTGTATCGTCGAACCCGTCGCCGGCTCGACCGGCGTACTCATCCCGCCGAAAGGCTATCTCGAGCGGCTGCGCAAGATCTGCACTGCCCACGGCATTCTGTTGATTTTCGACGAGGTCATCACCGGCTTCGGCCGCCTCGGTGCCTCCTTCGCCACCGACTATTTCGGCGTGACGCCCGATCTCGTCACCACGGCGAAGGGGCTGACCAACGGCGCCATCCCGATGGGGGCGGTATTTGCGAGCCGCAAGGTGCACGATGCGCTGATGCACGGACCGGAAGGCCAGATCGAGCTTTTCCACGGCTACACCTATTCCGGCCATCCGGCGGCTTGTGCTGCCGGCATCGCGACCCTCGATATCTACCGCGACGAAGGTCTGCTGACACGCGCGGCGGACTTGCAGGACGACTGGCATGAGGCGATGCATTCCCTCAAGGGGCTTCCCAGTGTCAGCGATATCCGAACGATCGGGCTGATCGCCGGTATTGAGCTCACGTCACGCGATGGCGCTCCCGGCGCACGCGCCTACGACGTCTTCGTCGATTGTTTCGAGCGCGGCCTTCTCATTCGTGTGACCGGCGACATTATCGCCTTCTCGCCGCCGCTGATCGCGGAGAAATCCCATATTGACGACATTGTCTCGATCCTGGGCGATGCTTTGAAGCGGGCGCAGTAGCCAGGATTCCCCCGAGGTGCCCGGACCTTTTTCCGGGCACCTCCCCTGATTGCTCGCCGGTTCCTCCGCTTCCGTTGTCCCTACCAGACATCACGTTCAGGTTTCTGTCAGCTTCGGCTGCGTTTTGTGACCGAATGCGAGAGCACTCAGGGAAAGCGGAATGATGAACAAGGCACTGAACATCGTCCTCCAGACGGAACGCAAGGACACGGTCTTCAGCCAGGACGAACCGCCTGTCGGAGATTTTTCCTTCAATGCAAAGGTCGCCGACGTCTTCGACGACATGGTCAGCCGCTCGGTGCCGCATTACGAAGAAATGCAGCGTATGGTCTGCGAGCTGGCGCAGGATTTCGCCAAGCCCAATACCAGCCTCTATGATATCGGCTGCTCGACCGCGACGACGCTTCTGACGCTCGACCCGATCCTCGATCCCAGCGTCAGGTTCGTTGGCGTCGACAACGCGCCCGACATGCTGGAAAAAGCACGGGAGAAGATCGCCCAGACCGGCACGCAACGGCCGATAGAGTTGCAGACCGCCGATTTGCACAAAGGCTTCTACATGGAGAATGCCAGCGTCGTCACGATGCTGCTCACCTTGCAGTTCATCCGCCCGCTCTATCGCGAGCGGATGATGAAGACGATCTATTCGGGCCTCAACGATCAGGGTTGCCTGCTGCTGATCGAAAAATTGACGAGCGAGGACACGACGTTCAACCGCCTGTTCATTCAGCACTACTACGATTTCAAGCGGCGCAACGGCTATTCGGAGATCGAGATTTCCAAGAAACGCGAAGCGCTGGAAAATGTCCTTATTCCCTATCGCCTGGAAGAGAACGTCCTGCTTCTCAAAGAAACAGGGTTCCGGCATGTCGAGATATTCTTCCGCTGGTACAATTTCTGCGGAATCATCGCTGTCAAATAATAGAGAAGAAAATGAAATCCTTGATGATATCCATCGGAAACTTCCTATTCCGGTATCGAAACCAGGTCTTCCCGCTGATCATCGTTGTGCTGTTTCTTTCCGCACCACCTGCGACAGAAATATTTGGTAGCACTACGCTTGAATATGCGGTTGAGATCGCCGCTTGGTTCATTGTCTTTTCCGGACTCCTGTTCCGTGCGACAGTGATCGGATATGCCTATATCCAGCGTGGTGGCCTGAACAAAAAGGTCTACGCCAAGAACCTCGTCACCGAAGGCATGTTCAGCATCTGCCGCAATCCGCTTTACGTCGGAAATGTGCTGATCTATTCGGCCCTCTTCCTCATTCATGGCAATCCGGTCGTGATGGTCACCGGCATCCTGCTGTTCTGCTTCATGTACCAATGCATCGTCTATGCGGAAGAAGCATTTCTCGAAGACAAGTTCGGCGAAGGATACAAGGCCTATTGCGCCGATGTCCCGCGCTGGATCCCACGCTTCGGCAAGTTCTCGCAAGCCACGGAAGGCATGGCCTTCAATGGCAAACGCGTCATCGCCAAGGATTATTCCACTGCATCCGCGACGCTGATCACCTTGCTGCTGGCGAAGATTTACGAACATGTGGCGGCAGTCGGTCCCACCAACGTTCGGTATCTGTTTATTCTCGTCGTGCTGATAGCGCTCACGGGCGTCGCCACCGCGCTTGTCAGCGGGCTCAAGAAACGCGGCGTTTTCAGCGAGAGCAAAATGGCTTGAAAAGACGGGGCTCGGCAGTCTATAGCCGAGGATAGTTGACCCAAAACGGGGATCGCTTATTGCCGCGTTAACGTCCTCTCGCGGTTTATGGCAACCAATCGCAATCCTTGATTGGGAAAATGCTGCGCTGCGATAGTCTGGGCGCAGCCGAGGTGCCAGTTTATTGATCCGCAATGGTCGCCGTCGGCTGTCATCAGCATTCCCGACAGGAGACCGCCATGCGCAAAACGGTTCTGAACGCCCTTGGGGAAACCCTGTTTTACAGCGATAGTTCGACCGGGTTTTTCTCGGCGACCGGCTCCGGTCCGACTTTGTACGGAACGGCGGGCAATGATTCCATGTGGGGCGATAGCGCCGTGAACGTCACGATGATCGGCGGGACGGGCGACGATATCTATTACCTCTATTCGGCGATCAACCGGGCCTCCGAGGCCTCCGGCCAGGGCATCGACACCATCAGCACCTGGATGAGCTACACCCTCCCGGAAAATTTCGAGAACCTTACCGTCACCGGCGATCTGCGCTATGCCTTTGGAAATTCCGCCGACAACATCATCAAGGGCGCCTCTGGTCGGCAAACGCTGGATGGCGGCGACGGCAATGATGTACTCATTGGCGGCGCGGGCGCAGATACGTTCATTTTCACCAAGGGCAACGGCAGCGACCTGATCACCGATTTTGCGTCGGCCGACATCGTCCGGCTGAACGACTACTCGCTGACATCCTTTGATCAGCTTCTCGACAACATCACCCAGGAAGGTGCAAATCTCCGGCTCGACCTCGGCGATGGGGAAAGCCTGGTCTTTGCCGACAAGGCAATCACCGATCTGAATGCCAACCAATTCGAGCTGAGCCTTGACCGCTCGGTTCTGACGCAGACGTTCAACGATAATTTCAACACACTTCAGCTGGTCAATGGGACGAGCGGCGTGTGGGAAGCAAAATACTGGTGGGCGCCTGACAAGGGCGGCACCCTATCTGGAAACGGCGAACTTCAGTGGTACGTCAATCCGCTCTATGCGCCGACCGCGGCCGCCAATCCATTTTCAATCGACAACGGCGTGCTGACGATCACCGCCGAGCAGACGCCCGCGTCGATCAGCGCCGAGGTTGAAGGATATGACTACACCTCCGGCATGCTGACGACACACGCGTCCTTTGCGCAGACCTACGGCTATTTCGAAATCCGTGCCGACATGCCGGACGACAAAGGCGTTTGGCCGGCTTTCTGGCTTCTTCCGGAGGACGGCTCCTGGCCACCGGAGCTGGACGTCGTGGAGATGCGCGGCCAGGACCCGAACACAGTGCATGTGACCGTTCACTCGAACGAGACCGGATCGCAAACCTCGGTTTCCTCCGCTGTCAGCGTCTCCGATACCGAAGGCTTCCACACCTACGGCGTCCTGTGGCAGGAAGACGAGATCGTCTGGTATATCGACGATGTTGCCGTAGCCCACGCCGATACGCCCTCCGATATGCACGAACCGATGTACATGCTGGTCAATCTCGCCGTCGGCGGCATGGCCGGCACGCCGACCGATGGTCTTCCCGATGGTTCGGAAATGAAGATCGACTATATCCGGGCCTATACGCTGGACGATCTCGCCTAACTGCGCTCTTCCCACACCTTCGCGAGCTCGACGATTGTCTTGACGGCCTTTTCCATATCCTGCCGGCTGATCCATTCGAGCGGCGAGTGGAAAGCGTGGCCGCCGGCGAAGATGTTGGGGCAGGGTAGTCCCATGAACGACAGACGCGAGCCATCGGTGCCGCCCCGGATGCTGCCGCGCACCGGCTCCATGCCCGCCCGCCGGATGGCCTCGACGGCGTTTTCCATGATTTCCGGGTGGCGGTCGAGCACAATCTTCATATTGCGATACTGCTGCTTGACCTCGAACGTATAGGCGGAGCCGGGATAATCCGGCATGACATCCTTGACGATCGCCTCGATCATCGCTTCTTTCGTCTTCAGGCCGGCATCGTCGAAATCGCGGACGATCAGGTCGATGGTCGCCTTTTCCATCGAGCCGGTAACGCCCGTCGGATGGATGAAGCCGTCCTTGCCGTCCGTCGTCTCGGGCGCCAGGTGCCTGGGCAGGCGGTCGATGATCGCGCCGGCGATCTTGATGGCGTTTTCCATCTTGCCCTTGGCAAAGCCCGGATGGATGGCAACGCCCTGAATACCGATCTCGACGCCATCGGCCGAGAATGTCTCATCCTCGATATGGCCGGCGGTTTCGCCATCCATGGTATAGGCAAATTCGGCACCGAGCTTTTTGAGATCGACCTTGTCGACCCCGCGGCCGATTTCTTCGTCGACCGTCAGGAGCAGCTTGATCGTCCCGTGCTTGATGTCGGGATTGTCGATCAGGATCTGGGCGGCGGTCATGATTTCGGCAAGGCCGGCCTTGTCGTCGGCGCCGAGCAGCGTCGTTCCGTCGGTGGTGATGATGTCGTTGCCGATCTGGTCGCGCAGCGCCGGATGATCGCTGACCCGGATCACCTGCTGCGGATCGCCCGAAAGCTGGATATCGCCGCCGGCATAGTTGCGCACGATGTTTGGCTTGACGTTGGTGCCGGTGAAATCGGGGGCGGTATCCATATGCGAGCAGAAGCAGATGACCGGCACGTCCTTGTTTACATTCGAAGGAACGGTTGCATAGACATAGCCGTGCTCGTCGAGATGCGCATCCGCCACGCCCATCGCCAGCAGCTCCTCGACGAGCAGGCGGCCAAGGGTCTTCTGCTTTTCAGTGGATGGCTGCGTCGGCGATTTGGCATCCGACTGGGTGTCGATGACGACATAACGAAGGAAGCGGTCGAGGACGGTATCGGTCATGGCAGGCTCCATTCCATCAGCGGCAGGTGCCCTTCTGTAACCTCCGTGCGCGGCAGCGTGAAGATGGGATTGAGAAAAAGCGGTCCGAAAAAGCCGCAGATCACAACG
>Ga0307515_10003877_pt1 | contig 31240 bp, 35 predicted proteins | sample 17_EM_MG_FD_194513 | JGI IMG/M metagenome (GOLD analysis project Ga0307515, IMG submission 194513) | Populus trichocarpa ectomycorrhiza microbial communities from riparian zone in the Pacific Northwest, United States - 17_EM | ecosystem: Host-associated > Plants > Roots > Unclassified | place...
AAGAAGATGAATTGTCTGTCGATCCAAAGAGAAGGAAAACTATGGACTTATATATGAAAGAGAGAGAAGGAAAACCCAATGCCGACTGCCAAAGCCGGAGCCCAATGCCGAGTACCAGTGCCGAGCCGTCCTCCTCGCCATGAGGGCAGGCGAGGCCGACAGGGGCAAGCGAGGCCGACAGGGGCAAGCGAGGCCGATGGGGGCAAGCGAGGCTAGTGGGGGCAGGCGAGACCGGTGGGGGCAGGCGAGGCTGGTGGGGGCAGGCGAGGCCAATGGGGGCCGTAAGCCGCCGGGCCAAATCCATAGTCAACAGTGTTGAAGACGTTGGGTTTGATGTCCAAGCGTTAGAGTTGCACTTGATAGGCTCCGGGCCTCTTTCGCAGCAAATATGTACCGGATCCCACCGAGCGGACCGAAAGGTTCCGGGACTCATTCAATATCCCCGAATTATATAACAAGGTTTGAGCCTGTGCGACCCAATAATACTGGTCGTTATCCGTACGTGAACGGAGCTTCTCAGGATAGGGCGACCGTACGGCGGGTTGTGTGGACTGTTTCGCTCGGCTAAATCTAACTGTTCAAGGGTATGATGAACTAACTAGTGATCGGCAAAATTTAGCAAGAGACTATTAATTGTGAGTTTTGCAAATTGCTGGGCATGAATCGGGCGAATCAGAACGACATAAGTAGAGTATATTGCACCTTCAAAGTTTAACTCGATATTGAAACCCCACCCGAATCTCGATTCTCCTTTCAGTTCGTGGGCTTGGCCGCTTGGGGCTTGTTGCCTTCGGTATAGTCGGTTGGCACGTACTGCCGCAGATGTAATGGCTTCAACACAATTAGTTCGTGCTACCCTTCATGTTGTCAGCCGCATGTCGCTGGACCTATCCAGCAATGGTAGGCGAAAGTTGGCGTCTCGGGTAACCACCTATCTCGGATTAAACCAAGCGTTTGCGGCTGAATGGAGGATATAAACCAGGCTAGATTAAACCCTGCTAACCACCAAACAGCAATGCGAAATGTCATCGTCACTCGCCACCCAGGTTACCAGTAACGTCGAAAAGGCAGCCAGAGAAAACCTGCTGACACAGTACGGCCTTCCGCTCTCCTCCGCAAAGCTCATCCTTCTTAACGACCTCGCAAATTGGAGCACCTGGGAAATCGCCGCCGTATTCAGTTGTGTCAGTAAGAATTATTCCCCGACACCAATGGGAAAACACCCATTAAGATCAATTCCGCCTGAACTACAAGGCACCAATTCGACTTCTGGCCTTCTCTCCGGCTTGAAATCAGTTCTCTTAGGACCAACACCGACGCCCCCGTCACCGCAATAGCAGTTATCCAATCCACAATTACAACCACGAGAGGAGTTTGTGAAACCTCCAACTGATGCAATAGCTGCGGCAGCAAGAGAAGAAAAGGCACTGTGCATCAACATTCACGGAGAATGAAGTCTACGTACAGAAGGATATGTTGCGCTCTCACACGTGTGGATTGAAGGTATCCAATCTGATCCGAATAACCGAGGCTTTGACAAGAAACAACTGGGGCGTATCATGCACAAGCTCCAGAATGTCAGACTTTCCACTGGGTGCAAAGTCGAATGGCTGTGGCTTGATACAATCGCTATACCGACTGGAGGTAAAACTGGTAATCTCCAAGAGGAAATTTTCAAGACCGAAATTATCAATTCGCTTGCGACTATCTACAGAAATGCCGATGTAGTTGTGATCTTTGACGCACTCACCCTTCAACTACACCCGAGAAACCTGCTCGATGTTGCAGTTGCACTTCTATGTGGCAGGTGGATGACCCGAGTATGGACTTACCAGGAAATAAAGCTCGCAAAAGAGGCGTACATCATTACAGCTACACATGTATGCTCATTTAACGAGATTGTTACCACACTTGAGGCGTTGGCGGAAAAGAACGATGCCCAATTCAACCAGCTGTATAAAACATTTGCTAGGCTCCAGCGAAGAGACGACCTTGGCATCTCGCTGCCCGATATTGCATTGAGCTGTCAAGATAGGGAAACGGGAAATGAAATCGACTATGCTCGGGCGTTCTTTCCGGTGCTTGAGATGAAGTGGCTGCCCCACTGGAGCCGGGAGGAGGGAATGCGAACGATTTATCGAAGTCAGCGGTTCAATAGCCATGTTGGATGGTTAGCAGAAATGCACGGATCACCGAGGCTATCTGAGTCTGTTGGTTGGGCACCAAGCTACTTGACAGGTCTCGAAGGTGTTGTGAATAGTGGCAGGGTGTGGGGAGATCAAGGGCTACGAGGTGACTGGTATTCGGTAATAGTAGTAGATATGGCAGAAGTTGGGATTAATGATGGCAAGCGAGTGTTCAACATAACAGTATCCGACAACAACTTATCACGCTCAATGTTCCGGTGTATACTCTCCCGAAACGAGTTACCCGAAGCTATTACGGGGGTTCGGGCATGTATCGCCGCACAAACAGCTTTGATACTATGTACCAATCCATTTAATCAACATAATGGTGCCGCCAAGGAAGTTTTGCTGGCAAGGAAACTTGACGCAACAGATCTTGAAGCCGCAATCTATTGTACCGCGGCGGTGACTCATATATCCGCCCTCGTTACATGTCACATTGCATCCTGGCTCTTCAGTCATTTTAACCCCATCTATGATCCTGATGGTACCTGTCACTCCCTTTCAAAATCCCTGGATAACCGCTTCCATAGGACACCGAACCTTCTACATGAGGCTGTCCATACCGGTAACCTCTTAGTATTGCATCAACTTCTTGCCGATAGTTCCGCAAACATTTCCGCTGGCGATGAAAACGACCGCACACCGCTCCACTACGCCGCCATATACGGCAATATCGGAGCCATTCAGGCACTTGTTGCCGCTGGCGCTGACCTCGAACCATGAGACGCACCAGGTGGCACTCCTTTACATCTCGCAAGTGAGGAAGGTCAGGTTGCAGCTGTTTCCTACCTTTTGGATTTAGGATCACCGATCGAGACCACCGACAACTCTAGGTGCAGGGCCATTCATCGCGCAGTATATGAACGTCACGATTCCGTTGTTGAATTGCTTCTCCAACGCGGCGCTTCAGTTTTAGGCCGCGGTGAAAGCCACACGCCGCTCTGGCTCGCCGCCCAACGAGGCTCTGTTTCGTGTTGCAAGCTTCTCCTGGACGCTGGTGCTCCTGTTGACGACGATTCGATATCCACTATGACACCCCTCGGTACTGCCGCGGATAATATGCATCCGGATGTTGTGACTCTCCTTCTTTCCCATAGCGCAGATCCGAATCTTGGGCAGCCCCTAATCGCCGCATTGGGTGGTGGGTGTCACCCAGCTGTTGTCAATCTTCTCGTGCACGCAGGTGCGGATATTAACTGTCCCGAACCAAACGCCGGCTGGACACCAATAATCTACGCTGCCTTGAATGGGGAAGTCGGAGTGATGAAGTTGCTGCTAGAGGTGGGGGCGGATATCCATGCGAAAACGAGAATCGACGGGAGAGATGACGATGGGGGAAGGACGGCATTGCATTGGGCAGCTGCGAAGGGGAAGAAAATTGTATTGAGAATGCTAGTGGAAGCTGGCGCAGACATAGAAGCGGTGGATGAGAGCGGGATGACGCCAATGGCATTGGCACATATAAACGATCAGGACGAGTGTGTGCAGCGGTTGAGAGATGCGGGAGCGAGGTTCTAAGGGATATGGTTTACAAAAGTTTTACAGCAGGCTGGCTACATCACAAAAGCGCTGATTAAAATCGAATATATATAAAATTTCCTCTTTGGCATAAATTTGTAGTGTGTATGTAGTTAGTCTCGGTTCTCTTCGTGTGAGAAGCGTTGGGAACGCTCTTCATATATATCTGGGTTGTATACTCTACTACAGGAACGATTAGCTGCAATTCGGTCGGTAAATGTACATGTACCTATGGAAGTACCCCCAGTGACTGGTGGATCTACCGCAGCTAGGAATAGCAATATTCTTGGAGTTTTCTACTACCGGGAGAGGCGAGCCACGGGATCCTTTGATCGTTTGTAACGCTATCATCTAGATCACAAAAAGCTGCGTAGTCTTCGTTGTGTTTTCGAGTTGCAGGTTTCACTCTTCCTGGCAGCATTCATCAGTGCCGCCATTCATAGATGCGAGAAATTAGTCCCGTCGGTTCAAAGACTCTCCTACCCCGGATTAATCGTTATAAGGAAGAGAACACAGGGCTACTCACATTGGAGACTACCACAGCTAGACTAAATCCATGTCGTTAGTCTACCGGATAGAGAAACCCTAAACTCGAGTTTATGAAACCTCTCGAGACTATAACTGCACCTCAAAAATGAAAGGTAATGGACGCTTGATTGGTGATCTTCAGTTTTACCCGGGACGGGACGAGAAGCGGGACACCCCCGGCGGTCCATATGCCCTTTAAAACACGATGCTCCCCTAAGTCGGAGTTACGGCGCGGCGGCACAGACTGTAGTACCAATGTGCTGAAGCAGAATGGCTCGGCGCTGCGAACAGTGATAACGAACCATGATTTTGCTGGTCAACAGGGACCACAGTGTCCAGATCAACTACAATCTTTCAGAGCCTGAGGTTGTCCCGGCTTGCACAATATTTGGCCATTGGGGCCTGCAATCCTCATTCATTCTAGCGCCTCGTATGGGTATCTATAGCAATTTCGGAACCCTGTACCACACTCCGAGTCCATACGTATAGGCGACGATCGGCTACCGGGAGTAGGCATCCGGTGATATCAGTTCTCAGAGCTAGCCTTATTTGTCACCTACGACGTCACTTCCCTCGATTCTAGTTGTTATTCCTACAATCCTGGCATAGTACGTTGAACCACTTCTGGGACCAATACAGGGCAGGAATGCCTCGAAAACATACGAACTACTCAACCCAGTGTCTAACACGTGACAATTGACCCGAAATCATGATCACTCGCTCGTCCATCCCCAATGTATAGGTTATTCTGGATAAATGTAAGTCCCGGGACGTCTCTTTCAGCGGTGATGTGCTTTGATAAAATAGTCCCGCTGCACATCCTAGCGGGTGCAGTTGTTGACTCGGAGTTTAGCTCGAAGCCGTCGGGGATTAGACCGAAGGTTCACGGGTTTCAGCCCTAGGAGCCCATCGATAATCTCAGCTCCAGATATGTTGCCTTTTGTTATATACACCCATCATACTCTCTCCTTGTACGGTAGAAAATTGAACTTCTGTATTCGTACTCGATTGATCTCAATAGGTTATGAGTCCGGCGCTTTCGTTCTAAATATATCTATCGACTTTGTCTGAAGCGATAATCGATTGGCGAAAATCCTGCGTTGCCTCCGAAAGCCTCGAGTACCAATCACGAGCACCGTGTTGACTACTCGTTCCGTATCGACTTCTCCGAAAGCTACTACAAATGTACTGTTGGAAATGGTAGCGGGCGCTGTGAGTAAGTCTAAAAGCGATATCGTTCTCTCTACTCTAGCGGTCTCTCTATATACAGAATGACAAGGCCACATTGGCCGCCCCGTCATCGGGCGGACTCGGGCGCGGGGTTGAGCGGATTTCCAATATGTACCAATTATCAGCATGGTTGCAAATAGTACTTTTCATGAGTATTATTACTGCTTTGTTCTGTTCCTTCGATCTTGTTTTGCGCAGCTGCAAATGTGGCTCATCTACTTGTCCACTGATACGCCAATGCCAAGACCCAATGAATCTTTCTACCACACCACAACCAGCTCAAACGATAAAAATAGATGCAGCAGAGAATTACTTACATCTGAAATCAAGAATCATGCAAAATGGTCTACAACTCATGGACTTATATATATTTATATCTCTAAATAATTTCATGCGGTGTGATAGCTACAACAGTTTGGCATGGCATACAGTTCCAATACAAATTCCACTAACCTGATGGGTGGTGTTACCAGTGTACCGCTTCAGTCTCAGACGCTAACTTGCGTAGCATTTCCAGTGGATCAGACGGTATGTTGTCTGCTCCTTCTAATAATATCAATATCACGGATTTTCTGAGGACTGGTAGAATCGATATACCTGTGATACTGTGAGTGTTGCTGCCTTTAGGAGACGTGCGTTAGGACAGACGGGCTGATCATAGTACGATTAACTACACACATTCAGTTAGACGTGTACGTTGTCCAAGCCTCCTTGGATGACTACGGTATCTTGTATTATATCGGCAGCTTCAAGCTCGCTGAGCTAGAGTCCCACCTACATTAAGCAGAGATATTTTTGTTGTATGGATTTGGTACTTGTGCGCACGCTGTGAGTACTCTCTAGACTGGCGTCTTATCAAGTTATAGCAGTTCTTACGATGTTTGAATCATTCCCCCACGGAAAAAGCAATATTGTTTTGCGCACATCAATATCATGTGGTGAACGTCATCGAGCCACATGTCGCACAAAATACTAAATTACGGCCGCATCCGATGCAATCTAACACTCCCTGGATTTTTGCACGGAACATGACGAACCCTACTCGAATTTTGCGTGATATTTAGATACTCCAAAAAATCTGCAACAGAGTACAGCAATTAATCAGATTTTATATTATGATGTTAACCATGAAGTTGCCATCAAGACCTCGAACCTATGCGCACCACCGCCAAATAGACTTTGTGGCAGTGAGGCTGCCTTTGTGGTTGTGTGGTAGCACTAGCATGCGTAGCTAACCCGTTTCATTTTGACAGCGCCTCTCATCTACCTAATGCGTCTTGACAAATAAGCTTAACTTTAAGGCAGCCTTGTTATACAATGCACACACTCAGCCGCAGTACCTTTCGTCATACGTCTCGGCTACTAGTAGCTCTGCAGGGCGCAGTTGGGCTTAACCATTATGAGCTACTAAAAATTCCAACAGCGATTATGGTAGAGCACCAATCAACAGTGCCCCACCCGTTTACTGATGCACCACTGCCCCCAACTGCTACCCAAGATGCAGGACACAACAAAATTGTAATTTTCGGAGTGGCGGAACGGCTCAAAAACATGCACTGCCACCGAGGAAACAAAATGCGTTGACATGCACTGTCCAGATTTGCCTGAGGGTAAGGGAAATAGAAGGCTATATTGCTCGCAAACGCGTTTGAGTTCTAAATACAAAATCCACCCACATCGCCTACGCTGAGATTTGTCTTTGTCTAAATTGACAATATCCTATCCCACAGCTTCCCTTGCCGTCTATATTCATATACGGTAAGTCTATAATATCCGGAGTGGTTGAATTTCTTCTGGGATGTTCTTTTAATATAAATAGCTGATATTGAGTCTAGTTTGTGATCCCCGAAGATTAGCACAACATAATCATTCCGTCGCTTCCCAATCCACGACGACGACAGCACCAGAGCCAATTATATATCTACCGGATCAATCTGCATGCACCATTTAACCACTAAAATTTTGACGTCTACTACGACTGCACCTTTGCGTCATTATGTGGCCATTGCCAGGAATTATATCCTCCGATGCGGCGATAGAAGCAGCTAAAAATGGAGATATTGATGAGATGAAGGAGATGATGCTGGAAGAATTAGGCAAGTGCGACTGTATTGCTGCTCTGTTGGAGGCTCTTATGACTGGGGAAGTGGATATGGTCAAGAACCTAATAGCAGCGGGGGTGGACGTCAATGAACGAGATGAAAGTATAGGAGATACAGCCTTACAATGGGCGGCCGGAATTGGGAGTTGGAATGAGGAAATAATGAACGCGTTAGTGGCGGCCGGTGCAAATATCGACGATGAAGTGGCACTTCAACAACCAGGAGGTCGAACTCCATTACAAACCGCAGCAAGGTCAGGGCACCCAAAGACGGTGGAATATCTTGTCAAGTTAGGAGCTAGAGTCAACGCGCCGGCAGCGTCATCGTTTGGAAGAACTGCCCTACAGGCCGCAGCGGAATTTGGCCGCGACCAAATTGTAGAGTACCTGATTGAAAAGGGAGCCGATGTAAATGCGTCGCCAGCAGAGTACGGTGGGAGAACAGCCCTTGAGGCTGCTACCGAAAACGATCATCAGCGCACTGTGAAGTACCTAATTAACAAGGGCGCGGATTTGAAATTCTCATCAACAGACGGCAGTGGGTGCACGGCTCTTAACATCGCAATAGAGAAAGGGCATACCGAGATCATGGCCATCATATACGCAAACTTGGGAACTGAAAATTGTTATAATCTCTTGGTTTCTGCGTTTAAAAATCGAGACTACAACGTAGCGAAAGCAATTCTTTGCACAGGCAAAATCGACTTTAACAGACAAAATGACTACGGCAACACACCACTTCATCTAGCCGTGAAGAATAGCTGGCACGAGATTGTGTCGTTGATACTCGAAGAACAAGCAAACACAGAGATTCGGAACACCGAAAATAAAACACCTCTACATTTAATTTTACACCAACAAGATAGTGACATGGCACATATTTTCCTACAGCATGGTGCTTCCATGACTGGTATTACAGCGACCGACGCCCGCAATCTATTTGGAATGCGCGGAAGAGACTACGGGTTGCTACTATTAGAGCAAGATGAGTCGACAGGGGGAAGAATGCTCAATATGGTCGGTGGTTGGAGCGGCCCCAGTCCAGGTCACAGATCACTCTGGTTCCAGTCCCTCGAAATGGAAAAATGCTGAATATATGCTGACTGTAATCAAGTTCAGGATTCGGCGTACCAATAACACGGCCGATCTACACCGTCTACCACCTGCCGATGCACTCCGAAGCTATGTTGGAACCCGCAGTGGTCTCTTGGTTTTGGTCGTTGGGAGGATTTCGCTCGAGCCTTGACACAGGGCTGGGGCTCCCGGATTTCAGAGCGGTATCTCCAAATCTACAGCTTGGATGTTATCTCTGTTTTTCGCTCTGTACACCAAGGCCGAGGGATCCCTCAAAAATCTCTGAAATTAGTCCGTTCATTGTCGATCAGTATAGCTGTGAAATCCTCTGGGTGATGAGGCCAAGTTCAATGTCAGATTCTGAACAAGATGCGAAACAAGTCCTACGGTCCGTTGAATTTTACAGTGCACTAGATTTTCTTTGGATTCCTGAACATGGGGTGGAGTTTGTGGGTATTTTCCTTCACCATCTACTCGCCAAGTGGGACGAGCTATTAAAGCAAGCTAGGTTGCATCTTATTCAAAGTGTAAGTACATATCGTGCAACATAATTGACTAGTATACTGAATTTTTGCTTGATGTAGCGAAAAGTACTCCTCGAAGATAAAGGCGAGAGTCCAGATTTGGTAGCTGTATTTTTGAAAGACAGTCAGACGTGGACCGACTTTAGTGAACATTTGGAAGTTCAAGCAACCATGTGCAGGGAGCTACTGAATGATTTTCGTGTGAATGAGCTCATACGCGAAGAATTGCAGGGCGACGATCCCGACTCAACCAACGGCATTAACGCTCTTTCTCGAAAGATTGACCAATTTGAAAAACGGTGTGAAAAGGAGATTCAATTGCTTGAGCGGAAAACAAAGGAGATGATTGAGCTAGTTCAGTTCCAATTCACGGAATTTTGCGCTCGGTAATACTAACGGCGCGGCTCGGTAGGAGTTCAACCTGGTATCGATCTATGAGGCCCGACGGTCAATTGCAATGTCAGTGAGCATGAAACGGCTCAGCTGGATTACCGTCCGCTTATCTCCTTCTCTTCTATTATGACCCAAACTCACACATAACCAGTTTGTCTTTCTTCCATTGATGTTTGCATCTGTAAGCCTGGCATGCTAGTCGTTGTGGTTCCTCATTTGCTAATGCTTATAGTCTCTGTTTGGGATGAACATAGACATTCTAAATATGAACCCAAGCTGGACATGGTACCTAATCGTCAATGTCCCCATTTTGTTTTTGGTTTTGTTTGTCTGGATCTTATTCAAATACATTCCCGTCAGTATACCCCACCCTTAGCGTTGAGTACTTCTGCCGAACTAATACGTACAGATCGAGCGCTGGATTGAGAGGACAATCCAAGATATTTTTCATACGAAGTCGCGCCCAAGTCATCTGAAATGGGACGAAGAAGCGCCACTATTGTGGGATGAGGCAAATGACATAGCATGCGAGCTGGTGGCGAATGATGCGAGGTTTGAGTTGAAAGAAGATTCAACGGACAGCCAGGCAAGAGGCGGTGCTAATGGCAGGAGGGTGTAATGTGCTTTGTTCGCATACACTCAAATGTGCTGTTGTACCATCCCGATGTGTATCGAAGGAATATGCCAACTGTGTGAATAGAATCAGAACACACATGAAACCAGGAGAGGTTACGCAAATTGCTGTAGTTCATAGTGTCGGAATAATTCTTGTATTCGAGATTTAGTATATAGTTCATTGCGCAATCATGATCTACAGACTGGGGTTGCGTACCACTACTTTCAAATGTACTAAATTCTGACTCGTAAGTCCTAGTACACCGTGACCCTGTTACAAGTATAAGCACCGCTCCCGGGGTGGCCACACCACTGGCGGGTCAGGGCTACATAAGACGCCGGGGCTAGAGTTTATGTGGTGGTATCACTAAGTTAACTCGGTAAATCCGACTTCGATAGCTGGGCGATATGGTCTCATTTCTCCAGTTACTTGAAGAACAAACAGCAGAGGAAGCGCTATCGAAACCGCTAATTAAATTCCGAATTTCCAGATCACGTCATCATCACTGCGTCATTCCTGAAAGTGCTCCAACCGGACGCGGTATTCAAGGAAAGCAGGCTATCATTCGGTGGATGAAATATAAATATACTGCGGCGCTTCTTTTTAACCGCAAGATTCCCGGAACTAACCATATCCGACGAAAAGAATGTATTATATGTCAAGAGCAGAGGCAGAGGGAATCAACAGCATTTGAACTGGAGCAGAAAGTCTGTTCTCACCACCTTTGTTTGTTTGTTTTAATCATACTGCTTTCCTCTATCCAGAGGATGGCAGTTCCTGCTTCTCCTACCTGCTATGTGGTCGTCATATGCATTGGAGCGGCAAATTTGGAGCCCTCCGATAAGTATCTTCCCGTGGTTGCATCTGTAGATGTTGTTTCGAGAGAGCATAGCTGTCATCACCCCAAATCTCATTACACAATAAGTAACATCCAAGTGAAGCAATCTATTGTCCATCCGAAGGTCAGACACTTCGCAGAGTTACTTGTTGGATTTTCAAATCTCCGGACGCCCTACCATAAGTGCCCTTGGTGACATATCAAAAGTTTTGCTGCACATCAAAGTTAGATGACTATTGGATAAGATCTAATATTTTCGGAGTCATCTAATCATTTGGCATGGGTGTCCAAAGACATGAAAATTCAGCGAGTAGAGAATGGTATCATCGGTAATCACTCGCGTGAGTGGAGTCGGAGCTGTTGCATGTGTCCTGCATCGTGAGCCTCACTGCTTAGGTCCGTTTGATATGCAGTTGGTGTATGAAGATATGCCTCAGGAGTGCGGCTCATATCTGTGCAGAGCGGCTCATATCTGTGCAAACAGAGATGCAAACGGGTATAGGTATGGATACGGATATGGGAGTCAAGTCTGTATATATATACGAGCCTTCAGGCCTCGAGAAGATCAGACAATAAACAAGCCTTTCTAGCATCGAAAGTAACAGGAGCATCTTTACATTGATCAACCCTTGCTCACGGAGTTCATGACTATCTGTGTGACTGACTGAAGGGTTTTCGAGGAATGGTCTCGGCCGCTAATCTGAGTGCGATTTACGATGTATTGCAGCTAGCCGCTGAAATCCCGAAGTGAGTTGTACGGCATTAATGGAATTCACGTGTTTATCATAAATGCGGCGTGTCCCAAACGTGAAGATATGCCGAGGAGAGCAAATTTTTTCCATTTGAGACCTTGGTAGCGAGAGTAGCGTATTGATCGTTGATATTCGAAAACTATTTCAGCAAGAATTGATCTTATGATTACGTGACTACTTTTTTGTTTGTAATCGTCTTGTATCAGCCGCTTGCAGCCATGACATACATATATACCAACATTTTCTTCCTACTCCAATGAAATCACAAGTGAAAACAAAGTAAAGTTGTGGGCCCCACCCACTACTCTATTCTCCAGTTTACGTGACTATGGAACGCTATATGATCTGTTTTCGGGATTCGAGTGATGTGCAGGGATGATAAAGAGCCATGTCTCCGGTACCCCTCAGGAGTATCCGTCCCATATCCGTCAGAGATCTCTTGCTGAGGTCCAACACTTACTTAGTGAGAGAGCAAAAGCATTGCTAAACACTATAAGGGGAGAATAATTAGATACTTACCTTCTCTGAGAGCAGAAGGGAAGCAAGCGAATACAGCCGTGGCCCAGTGGTAAAGAAGTTTCAGCTATTGCAAGTACTCAATGTCTGTGGTTCACCAAGTTTAGGAATGTATCATCTTTATCTCAGTGGGTTTGGAGGGTTGATTTTCGATATAGCTAATTGCAGCTTCCACTGCTGCTACATATAATTACAGTTCTTTAGGGCACTGGCACCGGCCACCAGGGGTTATTCTCCTAGTCTAATCCCGGCGTGCCAATCTAGGGTGATCGACAGTGTCTGCTGGGCTGTTAACTGCGGCTTTTTCTGGGACAATTACCATGTCACTCTGGGCAGCGGGGTTGCGCGGTATACTCCGGATCTTGTTTCCAAGGTGTAGGTGTCGACAGTCTTCTGAGTGATGGATACAAGATGCGAGTGATTCTGTCATGACTGAGTGATGATATCCAATATGCTTCCCAACCACGTTGATGCTACATAATCCACGCAATAGCCTACATTGTCGAAGCTTAATTGTACTATCTAAGAGGGCCACAAGGCCTATATATATACGGTAGTCCAAGTACGAATGCGTACGTACTCAACTATGCATAGATACGGCTGACCGTATCAGTGCCAATAGTAATCTTCCATACGAGATATCACCTCCACCATATGAGGGCTGAGATCTATTTATGCAACAACCTCTAACGCCTAGTAGCCGAATGATTAACGATGATTGATATTATCCAGCCAACGTCAACGTTCTTATAGACTACACGTTTGTCCTATCGCCTCTGCCTCGGATCTGCCGTCTGAAGAAATATTCTAGAGGTACAGATCGCAGCAAACAGTAAAGCGCGGCTCCCACAAACTGTTGAGATGAGGAATGATCATTAAGCTATGACGATGTATTAGGTAGCTTTCTAAATATTAAATACATTAGCTGAGCTTGAGTGTAATCTCCAGTAGTTGCCAACTGCTTGTACAAGTGTGAGAGCCCAGCTGGGCGGATACATCATTATGCATTATGAAGAAAAAAATGTTGTAAGTTCCTAAGGTTTATATTATGACCTATTATGGCTCATTGCGAGAGAATAATGCTTGCAACCCCTTTTATACTTGAGAACAGTAAGTCCTTCAGCCAAGTATGGCTGTAGGGGAGTATTCTAGATGTGTATACTGATCCGGAGGTGTATGTTGACTTGGGCTTTATCTCGAAGGTCGCCGGGAATTTGATCGACGCTTCCTCGGCTCCCCTCGATAACCTTGGGCCCGGGTATGATGCCTTTCTTATATGTATGCCTATCTCACCCCCTCTTTGTACGGTAGACAACCGAACAACTTTAAATGTACTGGATCTTGATTCGTACTTGTATGACCATATATATATGGCCTTGTGGCCCTCTTAGGTAGTACTATTAAGCTTCTCTATCTCTACTTTCAATAGCTCTATTAATGTAATCTTATAAATTTTATTTGTAAACTACAATTTCCGATAGTGACCAGTCCTTGAGTCTGCAAAGACATTTGAGTGCCTAGTAGAGCAGTCGAGCATCGACATGCAGTTCAGTTGTTGTAGCAACACTCGGCTAAGAAGTGAAGTACTCGGGTACAGTGAGCAGGATAACCGTGGTGACCAGTAAGCGCCACCAACTGCATATATACTGAGGGCGATGCCCATATCCCCAGGCACGAATGTGAACAAAGGTTTCCTTGTGTCACCTCAATTGCGAGCCACCATTTCATAGATCCTCGCTAATCGGAAGACTAAGGTATTATAAATCTTCGCTTGCCGGGTAGTAGCTGCGGCTTGTTATTCGTGAGTATTATATTTATCTAGCATCGTGACATTTAAGCGAGGTCTCGCGGCGGAAGGATGAACTCACAGTATTGGCGATTAGCGACGTAGTAATTGGGGGCCGGCAACTTCTAGGGATGTTAGTGAACTGCATGACGAGGATGTATTAACGAGTCATATCCTGCTGTTGAGTGTTCGACAGCTGCGGTAAGGTGGCGACAGGGTATTGGGGATGTGGGTCCAGGCTTCGAATTCGGTGGTGCGGCACGGGCCAAGCATAGAACCGGGAGAGCAGATGACGCTTGCTAGGCGAGCTGTGGAACCGCGGCAACACAACACCCGTCGTTCCGGGCGAAGCGGCAATGCCGTGTCACCTCGGTTAGCGGATAAACGAGCGAATCGAAAATGAGACTGCAGCATCGAGACATAAAGCAAATTGCTGTGGAAGACTTGATCTGGTTGATGTTTCCCCAATGAAATACTTGGTTATTGACAAGTTTAATCAGTTCACATGTTTGGTATCCCGGTACGCGCTGGTATCTTGTTATTCATACTATTTGCATATTTGCCCTAATCGAGGGTTAGGGGAGCTCCCCTAAGTCGACCTCACTGCTTCACGGCGTACATAATGAAGGTTGAGCTCGGGGGGAGAGAATACTGCCCAGATGTGCCACTTAAGTTCATATACACAGTATATTAATTTCACATTAACGAAATAGGTAAATGCACAACTCAGAATTAATTACAGCGATCCAATCCAGTAGATCCCCTCTCCACCAACTCACAAACTCCCCGCCGAAATTTAAATCACGCACTAAAGAAATCCCCAACCATTCTGTGCAGCACACCCCGCCAACCACTCCTCTTACTCACCGAACGAAACCCTTTAGGCGGCCTATCATCGTGTCCCTTTCTGGTCGTTATATCCCACAGCGCACACTTCGCATCCAACTGACCCCCCCACTTCTTGTCTCTGCTGTTCGTATTGCATCCATCCAATATGAGCCCCATGTACACCTCACAGTCATCCTTGTTCACCTTATACATACCGCCGGATGTGCACTTGGGGTTCCAGGAGAGCGTGATCCACACGGTGGCGTTGGTTTCGGACGCGTAGTAGCCGACGGGGGCGTAGGCGCCTTTAGTAGAGTTCACAACCCACCCTTCTTGCGTAATGTACTTGCAGTATTTCATAATATTGTCAACGCCGAAGGTGTGGTTGAAGGACGGTAGGTTTGCGGGGGTGCCGGCACAGACGGGGGTTGGCAATGATCCGCTGCCTGGATGGTTGGGGGTAGTTGTAGGCTTGGCTTTGTGACTGGTTTTGGTGGTTGGTTTGAGGGTGGCGGTGTGTTTCGATTTGCTGCTACTCTTGGTTGTTGGCTTGTGGGTAGCGGTAGACTTAGATTTGCTACCCGTTTTGGAGGTCGGTTTGTGGGTAGCGGTAGGCTTGATTGAGCTGTGGGGTTGCGTGGTTGGTTTGGAGGTGATATGCTTTGATTTGCTGTGAGACTCTGGAGTTGATTTGGAGGTACTGGTAGGCTTCGGCTTGGTGTGGGACTGTGTGCTTCGTCTCGGCTTGGCGCTCGGCTTGGGTTTGCTGCGAGTTTTGGTCTCGAGTGTGGTTGGGGTATCGTCGGTCTCGCTGGGATCGTCACCCCCGTCACCATTGGAGCCTGGCACTTCGTCATTGTTTTCTGTCACACAAAGTTAGCAAGATAATTGAAATTCGGGAACAGCTGCTGTACCGGCTTCTGAAATTGATGAGTCCCTCTCGTCAAATACTGCCGTGACCATGTATATCTCAACAGTTTCTGTCATAGTTTTCCGGGATGATGACTCTGAAGTTGACGATGTCTTGGAAGTTGTTTTCTTGGTAGTTGTTGGCTTTTTATGCGTCACCGGAGGGACATGTGTTGGTTCCGGAGTCGGATTTCCATCAACTCCAATGTGGATCGTGGGTAAATCTGGGAACGGCGGGATTATTCGGGTGATTGGGATTGGGGGGAACGGAGGATGCGGAATCTTGATTATTCCACAGAATAGGAAAAAGACACAGCCGTGAGTTCCTTTGCGAACTGGCCACACTGGGAGAATAAACTTGTGGTCGCGATCACCATCTCTGGCTGTCGTAGTAATAACTGAAACTTTCGAAGCACTGAGCTCGACGGTCTTGGTAGAATAATATCCAATCACGGTAACATGCGAGGTTGTTGGTTTTTTTCCCGGTCGAGTTATCGTCACAGTCTGAATAGCTCTTTCTCCCCCTGGTAGGGTTGAAGTTGGAATAAAGCCTGGGATGTGTGAAGTTTTCTTGGATGTGACGATAACACGCCTTGTACTCCTCGTAGACGACTTTTTGGTTTTCGGAGAATCGCCACTGTGAATGGGGCTGGGGATAATTGGTAATAAGCCGGGTATGCGCGACGACGATTTTGCAGATGTGGCGGTGGGAGGCTTTGAACTCCTCACAGACGACTTAGTTCCGATGGGCGCTTTTACTGTGCCAATGAAGCCGGGTATGGTTGGCAAGAAGCCTGGGATGCGCGACGACGATTTCACAGATGTGACCATGGAAGCCTTTGTACTTTTGGCTGACGACACTGATCCGGTCGTCGAATCTCTAGAGTGCTGTTTCCCTGAGGTAGGCAGTTTGCTTGCGATCAGAGGTTGCTTGAATGTTGGATGCTGGTGCGTGTGGGAGAGAGATTTGTGTGTAGCTGTTGGATGGTGGGAAGTAGAATGTTTGCTCTTATGGTGAGACTTGACAGATTTTCCGGATTTTGAATGCTTGCGTGAGATTGCGGGCTTGTCCGTGACTAGAGGTCCACCAGATTTTGAATGCGTGCGTGTGATATGTGATTTTTTCGCAGCCACAGATCCACTCCTGCGTGTAGACCGATGTTTCACTCTAGCACTCCTATTCCCAGAAGAGTGTTTAGACGTGGCTTGATCTGTGAGCTCCGGATTACCGTTGGCTGTATTCTTGCCAGTTGGCACGGATTCGTTTGTGCTGGGTGGCTTTTCGGCAGTCCCGGCTGCACGGTTATTTGAATGCTTGCTGGCGCTGTGTCTGTGTGTGGCAACAGGTTGATCTGTATTTGGATTACTAGGCGTAGAGGAAGGATTTCCGAAGTTCTGTTCATCCACGTTAGGACGTTCTCGAGTCGTTGTATGCTGACCTGTGGCAACAGGTTCATCGGGATTTAAATGTGTGCTAGCGGTCGCCTTATCCGGAGTCGGTGATTTTATTGTCATAGGAGATTCGCGGGAAGTTGAACGTTTGCCGGCGGCAGATTTATCCTTGGTGGGTGATTTCTCTGTTACCGGGTTCTGCGTTGCTTTCGGCAGCTCCGTGGAGGCAAGTTTGGTGTTGGGAAGATGTTTGCTCTTAGTGGAATGTTTACTCTTCATCGAGTGTCTTGCTGAGATAGTATCACTTCCTGCGCTAGGTAGTTGGCTGTCAATGGACTGGACGGGGTCGCGGGGTTGGAGGTGAGGTGTTCCAGTTGTCTTTGACCCAACTGTCCGCCTGTTAGGATCTTCAGTGATACCAATTCTATCAGTGCCGTCTGACGCTCGAGTATCGATGCGAACACTTGTAGTACGACACGGATGGGCAAAGTCGTGGGTTTCATCAACCACTTCATAGTGCCGTTTAAAGTTTGCTTTAAACTTCTTTCGGTTGCTTATATGCGCCGTTCTCGTTGTTGTTTTGGTGAGCGTCGTAATGCCAGCATTGGGTTGACCCTTCGGAATCTTGACCTTTTTAGTAACGATTTGCTCGTAAATCAGGCGGCCCCAGCTCAGCGTGGCAGTGTCCGTCATTAGCGACAACGAATACCTATCAATATCAGTCGCCACACTCCATTCTAGATAGAATTCATCAGGCCTACCGGTGCATGTGGCCATCCTCATTATATGGCTTACTCTGACCTTTTGCAGTGGGATTCATGCCAAGATGTCTATGCAGATTCCCTGTGTGGATGTGAGCGTGCTTCTATTATGGTTAGAACGGGTTCTAAACCTTGAATATCTTGCTCGCCTATCTTGCTTTTACCGATTGCTTCTAGCAATTCTGGGCTATGCGTCAGCGTACGACCAACTATGCATCATTGTGAGACAGATATACGTTGTACTTGGGCTTGAAAATTCAGCGTTCTCCACCGCTGGGGTGCACACCGCGCCTGTGCATCATTGCCACCCTCAACCACACTAGACTCAATGTCAGCCTGGTCATGGGAGATATTGAACTTTGTATACTGACCTCCGGAATGGAAATTCATCACAGGACCACCTAGATCGTTGAGATTATCATCTGTAGGTTCAGGTCTAGGGTCATCTTACCAGGTTCCTGGAGGAAGGCTGTGTCCGGCGGCTATCAACATCTGGGCAGCAGAGTCTGGGCAATGGGGCTGTGTTTTGTAGAGGGACGGCTTGCTGATATCTGGAATAATGGTGTGCGACGACGCCAGGGCTCCATTTGCATTTGTGGTTTTCGACGGCACCCCTTGTGCCCAGCGTGCAGGGCAGGCAATGGACCCACGAATTTCTTTCCGATCTTTATGTGGGTCATACACGAACTACCCTTGAATAAGACTCGGATGTACAGTGTAGGACAGGAAAGTGAAAGATGGGGGGTGGATAAAGTACCAATTTCGGGTTATTCCCACCATGGACGGGGTGCGTATCGACATTATTGCAGATAAATGGAAGCACTGCACAGTTATATACCAGAGTTGGCCTGTGAACTGTTAGTAGGCGGTGATATGATAGTGTGAGACATACATTGGCGAGTCTTCTAATATGCGCGAAGAATCGGTTATTAGAGGATCTAATCCGTTCCGATATGTTGCAACATAGTATTCGTGGCCGTTTTTAGTCGTAATGATTCCTTCTATGGTAGGCTCGCAGTACACGGATGAAATCAAAGACGCGGACAAAAGAGCCTTGAAGAAAAACATGTGATTAAACATTTCTGGCGATTTGGAGTGGTAGGATCTAAACAAAAAAAGAGTATTGCAGTATCGAAGCCAATGAGCAGCAGAACGCTTCATTATATGTATATTTATGTCTGTCTTTCGACTAAGGCTGTACGGTCAATATTATACCGAGGAATGTGCGAACTAACCGCTGTACAAGGCGATCTTTACAAAGAAAGTAAGATGTTGGGATACGCATAGCTCAGTAGATTATCCAGTGCAATGCGGCGTTGGGTTTTGACGAGAATGGAATGCTAAGTGTCTGGCCATTATTGACTTATTCAGTAATCAGTGCTTCTGTTACGGTAATCACTACTCTCATATCGGCATCCAGTCGTATCAACTGTTCTGCAGTACTGTGGCGAGTCACAAAATAGTGAAACTAATATATGGATGAGCAAGCTCATTATTGCTGCCCGGTGACGCAGAAAATGAGTAGTAGAGATACCGGCGAAAGAATGGGTTGGATCCACGTGCTCGGATTAAATTTCTAGGCGGGGCTGGATTGTGCCTTGCCCCTGGATCTATGCTCGGAGTCGGCTGACAGGTTTTTTGGGATGATTTTGCGCCGCATCTATTAATTTATTGATATGGCCGGAAGTGCAAGCGATGAGAAATTAGGCAAGAGCGTAATTTGCAAGTTTACCTTGTAAACTACTACGTGATTAGCGAGGCATTCCTAGAAAGCACCAATCATCCACCGAAGCATCATGCTCGCGCCTGTCGATATGCAATAAGCGCCGCTAAAGATAAAGCCGCTTATAAGATTCGCCTTTTTAACTCTGCCGCGAGTTGCGCTATTTAGCTATCAGCTAAATTGACGGGGACGGTAGAAATCGTACGCTTTTAGAACACCAAGCACGCTAAAAAAGCTAAAAAAGCCAATAAATCAAGTAAGCATGCTTTATCTCGATGCTGTGTGAGATACTCTGCTTTACACAAGCTCCGTGCATCTTGAGGGCTGCAGGCGTTACAATATCACATATATTACCTTACGGTGCAATCCAGGTAATCTAAGGTGGGCTGTAACTATCCATTGTAAACATCCGACTCTGATGCGCAATTACAATTTACAAGTGAAGGTAGTTCGTAAAACGTTCGATACGGCGGCAAACCTCGCTAGTCATTAGGGGCTGTATTATGTTTAAATCATAACGTACATAACTAACTTAGTTCGACATGTTTGAGTATATTTATGAGACCCTGGGCTTCACATGTTTGCCTGCCGTGCCGTTACTGTATTTGTGTAGTCCAATCTAGAGCTGTCCCTCAGGTATTAATGCAGCCCTGCGACATCGCGCACTCCGGACACACCGGACAAAGAATTGGGCGTGCGATCCAGCGTCATGCGCGGATATTGTTTTCATTTGGTAACTTACTGGGAAAATCATAGCCCTCATGCAGTGGTGTTAGATATGAGTGTGAGTGGCTAAGCGCTTGCTAGATAATGCCGAATTATAGCTGCCGCAACTTCTGCGATCATGGCAGCCCCACTGGCTGGGGGTTGCCGCCTCTAGCGTTTTAGCCCTGGGATGAATTATATTCCCCTATCAAACCAGGGTTTATTACTTTATTTAGAGCAGCATAGCATGGGATTCCCAGTTGAAGTACAGCTCATGAAAGGACGAATCGTGAAATGCATTGATGTTACATTCCGCGCAATAACTAATGTGGAAGATGTGATACATAGATCTCAGTGGCGTTACCGACGTATTCTATTTGCTCTACCACCAAAGGCCACTTCAAGTAAAAAACTCCGAACAGTAAATTTGAGGGATGCTTGTGGTCTACATGGGTTAGCTGGGCGCTAGAAACCGTGCTCTGCTTTGCTGCTTGATTGATGGATGGTATTTACGATAAGATACTACTATTCATCCAAATCAAGCCCCTGGACACCCTTGTTATTAATTAGGTTACTTTGATTAGATTAAATCTTATTGGGTTGTCTTTGAAATTTGATGCAAAGCCATCCACCTTTTGACTTGTCGCCTGTACGGAAATATTAATTTTACTGTATTTTTCTACTAACTTTCTCAGGATTGACTCTATTCAAACAATAGTACTACATCTCAATATTTCTTAAGAAACACTCAGTTTATACCAGCAACACGGTGACCACCGCCGTGCATATGACATCGTCTAGAACGCCACTATGTGCAACGTATCTATTTCAATACTGATCCTGGGTCTCCTCAACCCTGCCAAGGTAATTTGGGGGTGCTGATTCCGATTCATGCCGGCGACAGTATTAGCGCCACACTGATGTCTCCCTCGGCAACTGCAACTGAGTACTCTGCTGCAGGGATTATTAGCCGCCCACACTACCAGAATGACTCAATATTCGCCCACCAAATTCCTCTAAGGCCGCCAGTACTTCAACCTTCGTCAACCCCACCGACCCAACACACAAATCTCAACAGTGTGCAACAGCTTTGATACCTCCGTCAAATATCCTATCACCGATCCACACATTTATAGAACCGCTCATGCCCAGCTGGGACTTTTGGCGCAGGCATAAAGCCGCAGACGATCTCGTCCCCGATCCCCACGCTAATAAGACCGTCCCCGGGATTATAACCCGTCTCTGCCTCAACCACTACACATACAAATCTTATGGCGCGCAGCTGCTCGACAACCTCGCCCCCGGAATCCCAGACCCACTTTCTCTCGATCCTTCTTTGCCGTCCGAGGTCGTCGACTTACTGAAATGGTGCAATGGCCTCATTGACTCCAGTATGCCTCACTCAGTGATCATCCACAACTACCAACTGCTCACTTACGATGAGTCTCGCGATCTTTCGGAAGATCTGCATACTCACTGGGGGGAAAATGATATTGTGAGTGGCCTGTGGGACGGACTCTTTAGTCTGAGCCGAAAATTCACTGCACCTGACGGGAACTAAAGAATGATAGATTCCAGTCGCTGCGGTTTTTCCGGATTGGGATGACTGGATAGTTGTTTCCAAGTCTACAGGCAGGGCAACGTATGACGTTTACGGGACTAATCTTGAACATCAGGATGAGTCGTGGTTTCCGAGTTTGTATTCGTTACTGCGTAGGATTGAAGCGGGAGCGGAGGCGGGGCAGTTGCGTATTAGGAAGTCGGCAGGAGTGCCATGGGATCTTGATGAAAATGGAGGAGGTCTTGCCTTGATCTCAGAAAGTGATATTGAGGATGATAGTGAGAATGAAGATGAGGATAGTCACGACGAGGATGAAGGGGAAGCTGAGGTGGTGGGGACACAGCTATCTAACCTAAATGTCAATGGATAGCCGAAGCGAGTTCATGCAAGTATATATTATGACCGAACTACTAAGTACTCGTAAAGGATTAGATGCTCCTGTTCTGATATTGGAATTTGGCTGGCAGAGCAGGGTGTCTACCAGAGAGAATGTTAGTTGGAAATCATTACACTGTAGTCTTTTCTAGTTTTGATATTGTTCTGATTTTATTCTGGCAATGTTATCCCCAAACTGTTGCACGATTGTGTCTTGCCCGTTCTGTATGATTACCTACTAGAACAGGAGCATCCGATCCTTTACCCGAGTATCCGAGTAATCTGTAAAGTAGGTGAGCTAGCGGTTTCCGGAATCAAATAGTGACTACATGCTGAATACTAATGGCAGGGATACATTTTCCCGCAATCATTATATATCACTCGGTAATGCATCGACCGGGTTTGTTACTTTGGATGCTTCTTTGACTTGTTGATTGACTTCTCTATCTCGAGGGCCAGAGGCCCGTATATGTACAATTTCCCATATACGTACGCGTATGCTCTATCTGACGTGAGACGCATCACCCTGGTCCTGATGCATATCCTCATACAGCCACCATCTTCATACAAGTCTTCATTCTCATACAAGACATCAGACGGTGCTGAGACTCACGATCCAAGTACACATGCAACAGGGTTTATTGCATGATAGGTCTCTGCTTTCTCATGGCCGGAGATGAGTCTCGTATGGCCGGAGGTGAGTCTCGTATGACCGAAGATTGCTGTCCGCCTGAAGGTTCTATACATAGATGCGTACGCACGCATTCGTTCTTGTACTCTCGTATATATGTGGCCTTGTGGCCCTCTTGGATAGGATACAATTAAGCTTTTTTATCTCTCTAATTGAATAGGATTTGTTGAAATATGGGGAGAACTGTGTGTGTGTATAGACTTAGATACAGAGAGAAGAGAGAAAGACGCGAGTTATATATGAGAGAGAAGTGTGCCATCAGCCTCCGCTAGCAGTTAGCTCGTGTTAGCTCTATATACATGCAACAGGGTTGTTAGTGTAGTATAGGAATCTGCGCTTGTGACTTACTGCTCTTACGGCATTCCTAGATCTAGTGCAAAGATTAAACTAGCTCTGGACTGCAATGCCGAGCGCTAGATATGAACCCGTTTTAACCGAACTCGTGTTTGCCCTGGGACCAGACGGCACGAGATCTGAGAAGGTCAGGGATATCTCGTTCTGCGATCTTTCAAGACTTGTGCCGAGATAACCCGTCCCGTGGCCTGTTATGTCTATCCAGTCTAGGAATAATCCATCTCGAGGCAAGTACTAAACCGAACAGTCGAAACTACTAGAGTAGATTTCTGATGATTGCACCGTGCAATTAGCACGGTGCAAAGGCGGTGTGAATGAAGTGAGGGCAAAATATAATATAAATTAATGACTTATGAAGCATTGTGAACTACCGACAGAACGGTATAATTGCTATTTGGTGCTGAGGATGAGAACGCTCATGCACAAATTTTGCTGGCAAGTTATGCACCCTGTGAATAACCGTTCGAATCTTAGTATTCCTATTAATATATTGTTATGAGACCCTTCGTAGTCTATTTTACAAAAGTCACCAGTCATCCTCATCTTCCAATGGGAATTCATCTCCAACCCACGCACAAGTTAAATACGGAAAACCCACTGGAAATCAAGCCGCAACTTATTCTCAAGAATACCTTCAACCATCCTTTTCAGGCCGCCAAGCGCAACATAAGCGGTCCCTTTTATCATCGCCAGCAGGTCCCTGTACATCAAGGCCTCTTCGCATCCCTCATAATTATAGAATAAACTTAAGAGATCCGCAAGCCGTTCAGTTTCCATGATATCACCCATACGCCCCTCTGCCGCGTACCATGCTAGCTTACGGTCAATATCACGTCGGAGATTGGACACCCAGATAACCTCTGCAGAGATTTGCTCCTGTACAATTACAGGAAGATCTTCCCAATCTCTACGCTTGGACGGTCGAAAGGTTGTATCCGAGGAAAGGCAATCGAAATGGATGAAGAAGTTGTTATATATGGTCTTCGAATGGATCTTGAGCACGAGAGGAATCATCTCTATGGCGGAAATCTTGTGGGTCCCGATACCACGTGATGAGCATGGTTTTGACAGCTGTGGCGACGGTCTAGAGACAACAGTACTGATCTGCCAGATTGATAGCGTTCTGAATCTCAAAGAGGTCAAGCCTAGTCTCCCAATTCTTGTGGTAGAAGCCAGCGATACGTTTGCTGCAGGTACCACACAGCTTCAATTTTGTCAGGCCCAAAATTCCACACATCGTGCGCCAAGGTACCCGATTGGTTAACGCCATTAGTGCACTACTTTGGTTCGTGGAAATGTCCGAAATATGCTCCGGAGCTTGAAATTCGATCTTCCTAGTCCTTTAGCCCCATATACTCGGATTACGCGCAGGAACTCATTACCTTCGGTGGTACTGGTTCTAACATGCTCAACGGAACACCCTTTTCATCAATTACTAATCGATACTTGTTTTTGATCCCATTCTCGTCGTGCATATTCTCGGGCTTCCATCATCTGTCGGATAGGCTGTGATCGAAGAATTGGGAAGCATGTCGCAGGATTATACTGTCGAGATGGTAGATGTCGTTGATAATAGTGATCTCAGTGCCAGGTGAAAGCGAGGAGTTGGAGAAGCGAATGGGAGTTTTCGCAAGACGTTCCATCACCGTTCCAGCACGCTGTCGCCTGAGCTCGGGGATTATAATCGAGTGTACCGTCGCGGGTCTGGCATTTTGGGGGTAACCCAGTGACAGGCCGGTAATCGCGTTCTAAGTCCCCTGTAAGATTCGTTCGGTGGCTAAGTGGCGGCGCTTACGAAATAATCTTTTCTTGGGTCAGCCGCCCGATCTGTGTCTTACGGCAAGTTCGCGAGGCGGGTGTTGAGTATCTTGAAAATAACAGTGAAGAAAAGCTCGATTAGTGGATGGTAGAAGGAAGTTGAGATGGAGATTCAATAAAAAGGGGGAATTCGTAAAGGAGATTAAGCTTCATTAATAAGATGGATTAAATAGATAGCCTTTTTGTAGGTTAGTGATTAGACTGAGCGTTAAGATACACCAGACTAGTCGTCTAGGGCTTGGACTCGTTGGCAATTTGTCACTTGCCATTTCATCCCATTTGACTGTTGCATATATACTAGAATCGTCTGTTACGACCTTGTATGAATATATGGGTTTGTATCAGGATATTATGTGAAACGTCACCGCTAGATTAGTGTGTATGCATACACATATCGGAGATCATATACATACGTCCCTTGGGCCTCGATTAGATAGCTATAATCAATCTTCTCTGTAGTCAAATTCAATATTGACACTTCTACAATATAGCAAAATATTTAATGGGCCTGGTCGTGTTATCATATCAGCTCGCGACAGAGAATACACATCGACCAGTCATTATAGATTTCAAAGTACCCTCGTTCCTAAACTAGAAATGCCAATGTACATTGAACCCCACCTTTCCAATGAACTCCTACTCCTCCCTCTTCGCCCTATCGGATCTTGTTTGATTCCATTCTGCCATAACTCCCAGAATTCGATTCCTCAAATCACGCATCTCCGTCGCATCATGACTATTTCCGGTGTATTTGGTGACAATGTCTTGCACCAACTGTTCTAAGCCTGGAACCTCCTTTTCCACCTCACGCTGCGAGTCTGGTAACATCATTACCACCACCCTTTCAGGACCCGGGATTAACTTTTCCATCAATCTCTCCGGCCCTGGTACTAACTTCTCTATCACCCGCTCTGAACCCGGAATCATCACCACTCGCTCGGGACCGGGAACCAACTTCTCGATCACCCTCTCCGGCCCCGGTACCAACTTCTCTATCACTCGTTCCGGACCGGGAACTGACTTTTCCACCACCCTCTCAGGACCCGGAACCTCCTTCTCCACCACTCGTTCCGGGCCTGGGATTTCAAGTCGCCTCCCAAGCATATATTCCGTTGCTCCTATGAATTCTCAATGCTGGTTATTGTTTTGCTTGAGTCTAGAGTAGCCGACAATGCGTGTACCGTTTGCAATCCCGAAGGCATAAAGATCCATTGCAGTGCCGGACATGACGTTCGTAATCATATAGTAAGAACTAGGTGAGTATGGCTTAGTTATCAACCTACCACAGTGAAGTAGAGAAAACCCTTTCCTCGTCTCCTACGCGCTCCATCCGCCACTGCTGATTTTCTCCACCATGGTATGTCCAGGCTACAATTATCGAATCATCTTCCGCTTGCCTGCCACTCAGGTCCACCACAAGTTTGGTACCAACGTTGGTGATCAGGAAACGATCTCTGATCTTCTTAAATTCGAAGAGCTGGGAACCGGCTTGGTCTGGGTCCAAGACGGAGCCTACGATTGGCTTGTGGTGACCAGGGACATGAGCTACCGTTCCGGTTGCCGCGCTGCGGATGAAGTAGACGCCGCTGCAAAGGTTGGCAGTCATTTTGTGTTGTAGGCGGGGCTAAGCAGTGGGGATTGTTGAATGTTGTCTGGATCAGTGTGTGATTACTCTGGTTAGAGAGTACCGATTCGGTTTGGTGTTGACGAATGCTGTAGCATGTGTTAGTGATAACATGGGCATCGGGAGTAGCTTTATCCATATTCTGTACAATTAAGAACAGCTCCACCGAGAGTTTGAGGGCACAAATAATCTCACCCGGGTTGTGAAGTTTAGAGCGCTAGCGTAGTGGCGGCACTTAGGGCTTTTGTAAATTCGGAATTGTCTCTAGCGAAGCGGGCGTAGGTAACTACGAGAGAGCGAAAGATAAAGCGATAGATAAGGCTTGCAAGTGTTAATGTTCGCACAAAAAATTGGGGGTGTGGATCGTAATCATTGAAATATATTATTAGGGTATTCGTCGCTGTCTAATGAGTTGTCAACTCTGAGCACGCACAAACATAACTGCTGTCCAACCAGATCAAAAGTCAGTGTGAGCGTGACATAAAATGAGACGACATACAGTAAAGTACGTGTTGTGCATACATGCTCCTGGAGCGCACATCTCACTTTTTCCGGTTGGTTAGTGGCTATTGATCTACCAGGATCCATGCACACCACCATTCACCAATTAATCATTCCCCGCACTCCTACAACCAATCCCTCGGGATCATCCCAGAGGTCGAATATTGCAACCTTACAGTCCAATAAATACGGGCGCATACCGACAAGTCCAACAGAAAACTGCCTCCAATTACAAGCGATCGGCAATGTTCCTTATCAACCTACATTTCTCGGGAGTTTCCTAATTGGTTCATTATTCATATAAGCATATGACATGTGTCTTTTTCGATTCTTATTGGTCAGAATTCTGTGGCTGAGTGGCTGAGTGGCTGATAGTGGCAAGTATAAACCACAAGAACTCAAATTAAAAACGACCCACTAATTTAAGTCTGCAAGTTGCACTCTGACAACAAAGTGTGATATACATGAAATGTGTATAACTCTACCTGCTTTCACATCCCAGGTTGACATTCATGATATTTTTAATATTGGGTGAGTAGTTGTGGATTAATACCTTTATTGTAATGTTTTTTTACAGTAGTATGAGGAGAATTTGCAATGGAGTAAATTGCCAACTGGGAAGTGAAATAGGACCAGTGTTGCTAAGCGGCCAGGACAGTCCGGGTTTGCATAGGCCGGGCCGGACTGCCCTTAGCGGCGGCTTTTAAAAGCACGCCGGGCCGGGCCGGCAGCCTTTACCTTGGCAGCCAGGTGGCTATTCTTGGTGGACTCAGCCTAAACAGAATAGTTTGTTCGAAAGATTCTCTGCTGCATTTACTAAGAAACTCTCAAAAGTACAAAACATAAACCATATCTAATTCAATCATCGTAGCCCTGCAATTCCCGTATTCTATCCATCAACAAGACAAAGATTTATACAGGCCGATGCAGGCATTTTAGTAAATCATGTGCAGGCAGGTCGGCTAGCTGGGCAGCATCTGACCCAGGCCACTGTGACGGGAAAATCTGTAACTCACCACCACCACTGCTGCTCAGCTTGGCAGAGGATTGAGCAACGGCGGGCGTCCGGAGATACATGGATGATGGAGACGGACTGGGGGACAGTGGGTGTACAGAGATACAGGAATGATGGAGACGGAATGAGGGACCATGGGTGTACGGAGATACAGGGGTAATGGAGATGGATGGCGCGACGGGGAGTACATATTTGGGAGACCCCGGGGTAGATAGACTCACATCTGAGCTTGCATCTCATCTCATTGTATCTCATATCATTAGACAACGAATTACACACTCTACCTTTCTCTTCATGTGATCTCACTCGCTCCTTCCGGGACTCCGTGTCGATCAACCCATCATGTGGATCCTCACTGCCAAGTGGTATCATACCTTCTCACCTGCATCCTATGCTCCTCGAGCCACAACTGCTCTTTCTCACGAATTCCATTTGGATGCCACGAAAGGTTCGGCAAAGTGTTGACAATTGGCTCTCTGTCCTCTAGCTCCGCTGTTTCACCACACTGCTTAGGAACACTGAATAGGATCTGTTTATGGATGTTTCATCCCTAAACATGTTGTGATCAGAGCAAAACTTACTGACATCATTGGGTTTCAAATAATTCTAATAGCTGTGCTCAAAGCTTCTTTTCAGGTGACAACAATTGCTCTAGCCATAGAAATTGTACCAACTTACAGAGAAGTGGAGAGATATACTAGTGGGCTTGGGATCTGGACAGTGGATATACTGTAGAAGTTGGAGTTGAGTGTACAAATGGTGGTGGAAAAATCCATATCTTATCTCAACTGCTTACATTGGCAGGGGATGTCTGCAGGGGGATTGTGGTGCACAGAATTACAGGGATAACAGAGGTGGACTGGGTGATGGGGAGTGTATATATTCAGGAGACTCTGGGGTAGATAGGTACACTGAGAAAAATGACAATACATGATGCATATTTCATAGAGAAGCAGTTTCTGGGATCGTAATCCATCGCATATTTGATGCATGGCAGTAAGAGCTCCTATGCACCTCTGTGTTGACTACATTACTATGATTTGCATACAATTTTGTGCACTTAATACTATACATCATGCTGTATTCAACAATACTGCCAAAAACACTTTATTGCATGCTCCCAAGTAAGCTCTTCAGATGCTCTTCAGTACACTTCTGAGCACAATCTCCAGTATGCTTCCAATCAGACTCAATAACACATTCAGAACCTGCTTGACTCTATGCTCCCAGGTAAGCTCTCATGATGCTCCCAAGGACACTCCAAATATGATCCCAGTTACACCACCAAGTTCATTCTCAAGTACACTTCCGAGCATCCTCTCAAAGACAGTTCTAATTGCACTTAACGGTACACTCGCAGCCATTTGTGCTCTTTTGTAGACCGTCAAGATGTTCCCAAGCACACTCCCAAGCATACTCACAAGTTTGTTGCCAATTGCATCACAAGATACACTCTCAGCCTACTTGGCTCTATGGTTCGAGGTTCACTCTCAAGAGGCAAAACACTCCCAATTTCGACTCCCTATATGCTTCCATCTATGCTTCTTGGTATATGATCCTGAGACTTGCAGAGTTGCAGCTACCAGGCACCAGAATGCAAATGGTGGGAAGTGGGTAGTGGGTGGCATATCATGGCAGAAATCATAACGTCAGTCAATATTAAAGTGTGAACCTTATCTTTATTGTACCCACCACGATGAGATCTCACTATGCCTCATAGTCTGGTATTTACAATGAGAATTTTAGATTCTGCGAAAAAAATAAAAAATTGAATTTTGGGACTCAGATTTTCTAGCAAAATCTGCAGCCAGCAGCCAACAGATTGTGGGTGTATGTGGGCACATTCAGTCCAGAGGCGATGGTGATGCTGGCAATGATATGATGGTCATGATGATAATAGCAATGATGATAGCATTGGTGATGGTGATTATAGTACCAGAAGCACTTAGACAAGTAGATTCAGTTCGTCCACATTCATGTCAAACCTTCCACAAACTCCGACATTTTCATCTGCTAAACGCATCATATGGCAAACTCAACTCCTCCCGATGTACACATTTCTCAGGTGCAGCTCTCAAGCAATATTCTGTCATGCTGTCATCAAGCACACTCCCAAGGAGGCTATGAAGAAGGCTTCCAAGCAGGATATCAAGCAGGCTTCAGAGTAGGCTCTGATAAGGCATTCAAGTGCCAGCAGGCTCTCCAGTGGACTCTGTACTGCTATAACAGCCATGTAGTAAACACAGCTATACATTCCTCTCTGGCCCCCAGTGTTATATAGTTCCATAGGCACAGGTGCACACCTCTATGAATGGACTGTAGATGACTATAGACTGCATATTGTGGAGAGGCCCATGGGAAGCTTGCTATATGCTGTGCATGTCGATCTTTATGCAGAGTGTACAATATAGTCGATTTGTACTTTTGCGAATATATCATTTTACCACACCATGACTTACACACTCTATTCTTTCCAGCTCTTGGTTACATGTACTCATGTTGAGCTTTTGTTGATCCATGCAATATGTGTGGTTGCTCAAGGCTGGGTGTTCTATCAAATCTTGTCACCCTCATCTTATGCTCCTCGAGCTAGAACTGCTCCCTCCAGAATGCCCTTACAATGCTGCAAGAGGTATGGTGGAATGATGAAGATAGGCCTTCTGCCTTCTCAATCCACTGATTCACCACTGCATATCATTGGGTATATAAAACACAAAACAAAAATATCATTGGGTATATCAGTGGCAGTTGAGTATGTCATAGAGCCTTACTCCTTTTGCTACTGTGGTCTTGATCCCTATCTCCATTCCTCTTCTCCACCATAATGTCCCTCAACAGAAACAACCAACAGAGTGGCTGGATAGTCTATTTAGTAGAATATTCACCTGGATACAGACAGTCATTGATGTGGAGGGTGG
>Ga0307515_10003878_pt1 | contig 31236 bp, 38 predicted proteins | sample 17_EM_MG_FD_194513 | JGI IMG/M metagenome (GOLD analysis project Ga0307515, IMG submission 194513) | Populus trichocarpa ectomycorrhiza microbial communities from riparian zone in the Pacific Northwest, United States - 17_EM | ecosystem: Host-associated > Plants > Roots > Unclassified | place...
GGCCGGTGGGTGGCAGAGGTAACGGTTCTAGGTCTCCTCTTCGATAGATATGTGCACGTAGTTGCACCCCTCTAGTAATTAAATAATCAAAATAAATGGATTTGGAATAGCGTAGACTGAAATATAAGGATATCATGCGACCCCGGTCAGAACCCGAGATCAACAAACTATAGGTACTGCGGACTAACCAAATCAGTTGTCGGCTGGCCGCATTCTGGGAATTTCAAAGGTACGCGATTTCAGTTGTTGGACGACTGAGAATCAGCCTTAGCGCCCAGATGAAAGGCGACATAAATCGCCTGGATTTCACTCGGCGCGGAGCAACTGAATCTTATATCTTTCCCTTAGTTTCAGTCGCAAACTAACTCACACTAAGTTATTTTCAGGCTGAAACGACTACTTAATTTCAGTCGCTGTTGTTTTTACAGTGAGTGGCTCCAGGCAACGAATCGAGCAAGAGGACCAAGGCAGCCGCCGAGCGCTGAGCTCTGAGCACTTGAGCCGACGGAATGGAAGGGCAGCGAACTACGGGTCACAAAGAATACGGAAGATCACAATAGCAGCCAAATCAATACACCTTGAAAATATACACCGGGCCTTCCCTAATTGCAACCGGAACAATTCTTTCCGTTCGGGGCAAGGACGCTCTTGGTATCCTTTGCCTCCGGAACGTCCATTGCGGGGTTGATCTTGAAAAAGCTCTGCGGGCGGAACGAGACTTTCAAGCTCTCAGCCGGCATCCTAGTAAATTGTACAATCAGCGCCGATCCCGAACATCGAACCCATGTCAATCTCACACAGGGAAGTCCTCAGGGCGGGGGATATGCGTCACACCTGCACATAAAAACCGGTTTGAACGTGAGAAACAGGTGTGTTGCGTCCCGACTCACCGACGGTTAAGAACAGCAAGATGTCTTCGTTCTCGACGCTGGCCTCTCCCTCGACCCATTTCCTGATAGAATCGTCTACCTCACCACGACTCTGTGAGACATACTTGCCAGCGGGCCACAACCGCTCAGAGCCTTTCTCAGTCTCCTTGTCCTTGACCACCCACAGGGGCTTAGACGCGAACTTTGCCCTCTGGGCTACCCAACTATCCTCCTTGGCAAGCAGGGGAACCACCCCCCCTTTGAGATGGATCCCATAACCAGTATACTCACCGGAAGCGTAGTGCTTGTTGCTGGTATTAATAATCTTCCACCGTCTATCAGCTGCCCAATCATAGTCACGGGACCCTTCGACCTCGAGGATTTGCTTCTCGGTCGTGAATGCGTTGCCGGCGAAGTTCTCCGGCGACCCAAAAGGGGCTGGGGATGGAACTACGTCCGTCTCGAGGACGCTGTTCGCAAGCCCATCAACCATCGGGTCGACCCGCAATGAGAAGATGTGCTGGTGATACTGAGCATTAACTCCAGGTGCGACGGTGGTCCCGTAGGGGTTAGGTTCATTTTCCCCCGCAACATAGGTTTGCAAGATTCCAGTCAGTTTAATCTCGGAGTCGATGGAGCCGTCTTGGTAAAAGTAGTAATTCCAAATGTAATCTGCGGCGTTCTACATTTAGCCATGAACCAAAGGTCGGAGCACTGAGAGGTTACCGTAGTTAGCCAGCGTGCATGCCATGCTGACAACGAGGCGCCTGGCGCGAGCGGCCTTAGAGCGTCCGCCAATTCGAAAGTCGCTGTGCTTCCAGAGGATTCCGGCGTCTTCTTCGTGGATGCAGATCGCGTTCTTGATCGTGACTGGCTGGCCACTGTGGCTAACATACGCCCCGGGCTGTCGTCTGATCAGATACTGTCATCCCATATTCAAACAACAACGGACCAAGTAATGAATCTGCCCTAAGCAGTCACACCCAAGCGCAAGTTCATTCGCAATCGTCCCCAATCCACATTCGCCACTAATCCGATGAACAAAGCTCGGTTAAAATGAATGAGGAGCAGCTGAGGGGACTCACACATCAAACGCGAACTTGCGCGGGTGGGGGTGTTCAGGTGCCGCGTATGGAACGACCATCTCCGCCGGGGAAATGCGGTAGAAGATCGGTCTAATGACTCCGTCATCGTTGTACGTGATCGTCGAGAGTATAATACCCTCCCGGTGACCGAACGCTATGGTGTGTTCAACATTATCGTTGACAACTGTTACAGGAAGCACGCTTGCTCACAGATGTGCATTTTCCACTTTTGCCACTCGAGCTCGTTGCCGTTCATCTTGAAACTGACACCTTCGGGTTGAACAATATGAAGGGGCTTCAAATCATCCCGACCCTTGAAACTTTTATCATTTTCGGCGATGAGGTCGGGCAGGAAATCAAATCTCCCGGTTGGAGGTGGGATACGCTCTCTGCCGGAGTGATCTAACGCCGGGACGTCCAAGGGGTGGGGAGCTGTTGTGGTCGCAGATAGCCTATGTTCTTTTTCCCCCTCGTCGACATACGCGTAGTGAGCAGGGAAGTCAATATGTATGACCTTCCTAGCCACCATATCAACAATTGGGACAAAGTCCTGCGAGGAAAAACAACCGTGAGCGTGCTTTCCGAGATCGGGTTTGCCGCTTACCAGAGGATGAGCATAGAGATTCTCGTGTTCTGAATACCGAGCGAAACATATTCCTTGCTGGATTCTGGTGGTGAGTGGGAACCTTTCGTCATAGCCAATCGCCCAGCCGTCTACAGAGATCTGGTGGGGCTCGACGCCTGTGGAACGTTAGATCCGCTAGACGGGTTTACGGAGGCGGGTTCCGCCACTCACCGACTTCCTTCGCCAACCTTTGAACCCGATGGTCCGCTTGTATGATCTCCTCGCAGTCCAAAAGTTCCTCGAGTGTAATTTGTGGCTGTGAGCCAGCTGGAAACTTTTCGGCAGATTCAACGGTCCACCCAGTTCCACCCAGGGTCAGGATCAAGTTGTATGCGCAACTGAGCAATATTTCGGGTCAAAATGAAGGGTTAAAATGGTCGGCAGGTTACGCACCCGGTCAGCAGATCAATGAACTGTCCATAACGTCAACTGCGGATCTTAGGATGGGTAGCTTTCGAGGAGGATACTCACGTCAACCTCTGCTTTGCGTGGGAGTTTACCAGGGTGCGGCCCTGGCTCCTGACTGGTAACGAGGGGAATTCCAAGGTATGCAAGAACTTGCCTCTTCGGAGGCGGCAGGAGATTGCACAGGATGAACCTCAGGGCCTTGGTAGACAGTTTCTCGGCGGCGTAGAGCTGAACGGCACGAGAGACAGCGACAATCTGAGGGAATATCAGCTATCGTCGCCCCCGTTCCCCCGACTGTTTGTACGATACCTCACCCGCATCAAGAGAGTCCAATGGGTGAGAGTGTTTCTTCAGGGTCGGGGACAAAGGTTTGACTTTCGACACTGCTTTGCCCATCGTGCCAACGGTGAAAGAGCAAGGTTGGGCGGGTTGGGTGGTTTATAACAGTAAATAAATACTGTCGAACTGGGGCCGATTATCGGTCTAAATTTCGTCTTGTCATGCCAAAAACCCGATAACCAACGAGATAATTAGTCCGGTTTGACGGTGCATAATGAGGCTTCCGATCCGATTTCGCTGAGCTCCCTGGGTAAACGGGATACAAAAGTTGAGGGTAACCCCGGCCCATATTTGATTTTGGCCACCCCAAGGATATTGAGGAATGGATTATTGGCGAGTTGCGACACGCCACATGTCACCGGTCGCGCTGACAGGGCCAGGGGGAGCGTAAGCGGAGCTGCAGGAATGGATCTGTCGGTGCTCGAGCGCTCAGACCCTGCAAGTCGAACTGACCAGCCTGGAATTGGCTCACGCGAAGCGCTTTTGTTAGCTCGGTTGACTCCTGTGGCGTGGCTCCTTGAAGTATCCCGAACCGCGGGTGGTACTAATGCGGCCCGTTTTCATCACGCAGATTGGCAGTGTGCGAGCTCCGTTGTCCGGTACCGTGTAAGAGGCCCACGTATATCGTATCCCATTCATTGCACCTACATTGAACCCCTTCCAGATGAACAGTTCAATTGTTCATTTCTGCGCTCGCGTTTACGTGAGCACTTCGCTCAGCTTGAAGCGAAAGACGTCATACTTACGTAGCGCTACCCGACCGCTTAGCAAATTCCAGTCGAGGCTTCTTCTGCCCCTAACCGAGGTCGGGAGCCTCAATGAAGCTGGGGTAACGTTACCCGAAGGGATTGGTTTTGCAGATGCACCTGAGTGAAACTCAAGCACTGAAGACACTGTCCCCTTCTATTGGCGACAACCCTACCATATCGAGTAGCGTTCCGCATTTCTGTACTCCTGTCAACAACCGTGAAATGTTCCACCCTGTATCGTGATACACAACGTACATATCACGCTGTAACAATATCACCCGCACGAACCCGCAGATTTACAGGGTGACCGATCCATATAGGTGACTGCGAGCGATGACATGTAATTTCACTAACGGGTGTCCAGTTGGTCATTGGTTGCCACCCGAGGCGGTGCCACATCCCGGCTGCCAAATAATCTTTACAACAGCCATCCGAGTACCCTAGGTGTGCTGTTCACAGAGGGTTGCGTCGCGCCGGGTTTGGGGAGGCCTCGCTCCTGCTGTACGACGAGGCAGGTGCAGGTACACGAAGCCAGGAGATCGTAGCCTGAGGGCAAACCAGAGAGGGGAGTCTAGTGAAGGTACATAGCATCAAGGGTAATTTGAGCGGTGTTGATGGTATGAGGAAGGGAAGTCAATTTCATGTTACGATCACAGCCGAGACCCATACTCCGGTACATAGGAAACCCTGGCTTATAAATATTGACCAATTTTCTCCCTATGCGGTCAGCGTTTCGGCGTTGAGGCCAGGGCTAATTAATTGATCTGGAGAGTGTCCGACTATCTGGAATGTTGGCAGGGACACTCACAAGGTGTTTTTTTTTTGTTTACTGGAACGGAGCCATCCGGAAGCTGCCGAGAACAGAGAATTAGGACTTGGCAAGTAGCAAATCCGGCATGCCCTCTTCGCTCCTCCCACTAAGTTCAACCGAAGGACGGGGACCTCTAATCCGCGGGTCCTATTGCTACTCGATGTCCATGGCCCTCCCACCCACATCATACCGCCCGCCGCTTCGCCCCGTTGGAAGCATACATTACGGACGCGCCGCTACCCCTTGACCTGGTCCGTCGAACAGTCAGTCATCGTCGTTGGACCACCGCGTCGCAAAAGATGATCGATAGTCGATGACCCTCCTGAAAAAACCTGCCAGCCCAGCAAAAAAGTTGAGGCTGGCGTCGAAATGCATGTGCAGCCCCTACCGGTGATCGATCATCGCCACAGCGACACAGAAACCGCGCAGAAAATTTCCGATTTTGCTGATAGAGAACGAAGAATGACGAACATTGATATTGATTGGAGGTTACATAAATCTCCCAGTGGTGTAGGTGGAGGCTCACCTGGCTATTCCTGGATACTCCACACTGTGATAAGGAGCTCCTCAGTTTCAACCCCCCGGCCCTGAGCACGAGCAGATCCCGCCTTCACTTACCCCACCACACTCCGAAGCTCAAGCTCAGGCCCAGGGCTCAACCACGACTCCCCACGTTCAGGAGATATCATAAAGTTCTTCTCGTTCTCCGGGGCTGTCGTCCTCTTCTCACTCTTCGCCGCTGTCCAGTCCGTTGCCATCCCTCGGAATGGTAAGCTTATATCTTACGCTACCGCCTGCACTGTTAACGCTTGCAATATTCCGTCTCATACAGTCGCGCGGGATAAGTGCCCAATTCCTAAACGCGGGTCAGATATCGTGGCGCGCCTCTGAGCTTCAGGGATCTCTGTGAGTACCCCAGCTAGCCGAAATGGGGAAAAGGAGACATCCTAGCGTGGGAACTCTTCTTTACCTCTGCATTCAGAACGTATTTATCTTTATATTTACCAGTTCTATGTTTCGTCTTGTGAATTATCTATTCCCCTTGAGCCCTGATAATCCTCCGCCGGTGGTGTCGGGGCCGGATCGTTGGTCCATCATTGATCATATGGGAAGCATTTCATGTGGCGTTGGAACGATCAAAAAACAGCTGGGGGCTAACTGCAAATAGACCTTGAACCAATGAGTGGTGCCTAGTTACAATAGCCGCTCAAACGTTCACGTTCAGGGCCCAACTCAATGGCAGGCGGTATGGTATTCCCCCCGGACCATTATGCCAATCGTGTTCAGCTTAGGGACTAGCCCAAGTCCCGGAATACGTGTTCAGCGAGGTTGAATTTGACGTACCCGGGTATACATCGATGATTAATCATGTCATCGATATCATGGAAGATCTGAACGGGTGACCTGGGTCTGCTTACCAGGTTCCGCGTGTCCGCGCCTGCTGCGGCTACAGAAGCAAGTGGATCCACTCCAGCTCGTCGAGTTTCGACGCTTGAAACAGATCAAAGCTGGGGACGACGAATTTCCTCCTGCATGCTCTTCCGCGGAAGACTCGGAGGCGGACACCCGGAAGTCGGGGCGACCAATCGAACGCGTAAAGGTTAGGTGAAGCAGCGCTAGCGAAACGGAGAACCAAATCTTCGCGTTCCAAGGTTCCAAAGTAACAGGAATATGTACAATAGTCTCCGGGGAAACCGCGCCTCGCCTGGAACACAGAAAAAAACGGTAAGCATCGTGGATCGAAGGCAGGGCAGGGTGGGGTGGAATAGGCTCGCTCATACCAGCTGTCTTGTGGCGAGTAAATTGTGCACCGCACCGCACCGCACCCAATGATCGTCCTCCAACGGCGACAGAGGACAGCTCCGCCCACGTCCGCTCCAATCCGAAGCCTTTTACCTGAACTGCCTTGTCCATCACCGGGCGCAAGTGTCAATTAGAACTACCGAGTAACTGAGTATAGCTGGGTAATCTACGATACACATCTCTTTACTTGAACGTGCGGTGACAGCTGGTACAGGCACCAACATCGTCGACCCTGATAGTATCACAACCAACGCACTTCATCTTTAACCAAAAAGAACACGGACTACAGTGGATGCCCTCCTGGAGACGGCTCCGCAGTTGCTTAGTACTGCAAACCCGACATGCCAGTTCCACAAAGTCCTCAGATGAAGATGGGTTCGTCTTAACATCTGCTGGTGGTTCCTCGCGCTGTACGGCCTTCTTGATCTTTTTTGCGGGTTTCGAAGAAGCCCACGAATCTTCGAATGCTTTGTACTTAGAAGAGGCTGGCTTGGGGCTTGTGACAGTCCCAATAATGCCACTAGGCAAAGATCGTGGTGGCGGCTGCGATGCAGGGGCAGGGGCAGAGGGTTGGACTTTTGGAATAGAAATATCTCGCGCCTCACTAGACCTCTTAGGCTGAGGTGTAGGATCTGACCGTAAGCTGTTCTTCGCCTTTTCGAACATCCTCTCGCGACGTTCTTGAATGGACCCTTCGATGATCAACTCCATGGCTGTCGTACGGTGCGAATTTAGACCCGACGAAGAGCGTCGAATGATGCCAGGGATCAAAGCACAGTCGATAGAAGGCTTCAGCTTATACCGGAACAGTTCGTATTCCATTTCTCCGGCACGCTTGTGGCTACATGGGAGTTACATTAGCGTGATGAGTTGTCAAGAGTCCTGGAATGAGTTACTTTGCAGTGAAAGGAGAGAACAGCTCGTGCACGATATTGTCCTTATCTAGCTTGGACTGAATATCCTTCAGGGCAACATCGCAAAGTCCGGTCAAGCCCACCTACGTGAGGGGGTCATCGGTGATTGCATCGCTTCGAAAGGGTGCGAGACGAACCTTGTTTGCTAAGCGATAGACAGACTTGGGAGAACAAGGTCCCACCACAACAGCAGTGGGTGGTGGGGCATTGAGCCCTTCCGGGTCCTGTGGGGACTTTTCTTCACCTTGAGAGCAGCCATCCTGAGCCTCCTCCCCCTCAGAGGTGGTAACCTCTTGCGAACTGAGGCTTGCGAATGTGATCTGACCGGTGTAAACGTAAAGGAATACAGCACTCCAACTGCACCAAAAGATCAGCCAATCGTATTGCCACCTCAGACAATGGCTCACGTCTTTGCAGCCCCTGAACCCAACAGAAGTGCAGACTCTATCGGTGAGTCCACGGCCGTAGGATTTTCTCGGACACTGGAGAGAGCAAACTGAATCCGTGGTGATAGATTGGGAAGAGATCAACGAACAGCCTTGAACAAGGGTAGACATCCGAGGAGCCCTCTGGGTCAAGATTTTCGTCATCGATATCACTGTCATACCCATCTACACATCGAGGAGGTGGTGCCCTGCGTGCTTTGATTTTTGAGGAATCTAGAACGATGGGTCAGCAACCCACCCATATATGACCCAAGTGAGGGACTTACATGCTGCTAGCTTGGACGCAAAACTGCCACCCACTGTACTGCAGAAATATACCGGTCGAATCTTCGGCAAGCCGGTCGATGACCTTGACTCGACCACATAAAACTGGGAGTCGAGGAACGTCCCACTGGTCAAGGAGCTCGTGAGTGCCTTCTTGAGCCCCTTCCAGTCTCCGCTGGTGACCTGCTGTTTTGATGGCGCAACCGCGGGGAGCGGTGTTTCTTCGACCGACTCATTGCTTTCCATGAGCTCGTAGAGAGCTGGAAGGATGTGCTCTGCATGTGGCAATTCCCCGTGACCGTAGCTTCTGACTTTCGCCTTCAACAACCCCAGTGTAGGGCCAGAGTCGGAAGATAACAGGACCCGTGCCAGCTGTCTGAGTTCCAGTTCTCTCAACTCAGGGTACCTGTCGATCCATGGGAACCCGACCAGCCTGGGTAAAGGAGGATAACTTACCAGGAGGTGTACTCGCTGAAGGCTTCTTCGGTGATGCTGCACTTGGATAGGTCTTGTTGGATCTGCCGCAACGCCAGCTTTTTCAACTCGGGTATGTCGTACTAGGGACGGCGTCAGTCCGAGTTGGCATGGGGGACATGGGAACTGGTCACCTTGTCGGCAAGTCTGTAGACGGATTTGGGTGAAGGTTTTGGGATTCCGTACGATTCCGATATCTTCTCAAGTGCACGGGCTTTGCGTCTTTCCACAGAGCCCCATGGGGCGAACTCAATCTCGTCCGTGTACAAGTACCGAAGCATCGCCTGGAATCTGTTGCACGTAATCTTAGTGCACTCACGAGAAGATGAGGAAGGGACATACGTGACGAAGGCCACATCCTCGATGACGACAACCTTGCCAACGTGGGAGGGAGCGATCTCTGTTTCGCCCTTCGTTTCGGCTGACTCGGAGAACAGCGAATCGAGGTCTGAGACGGAGATGATATCAGAAGATTGATTGCTCTTTGCGTTCGGTTTTTCGAGAACGACAACATTGTTGTCTCTTAGCTTCTCCGTTACAGCTTGAGGGACACCCGCGGACTCGTCGTCTAGAATGTCGCCGTCGCCGTCGTCGTCGTCATCCACTTCGAGGTCGCTGTCGTCTTCATACTCGTAGCGGGTCGTATAGGGTCTTCTATCTGTGGGAAATCTAACCCTCAAGTTCTCCTTGGTTCCTCTATCGTCGAGCACTGTCAGTGAGTTAGCTCAAGTATCTCGGACAACTGAGGTCAACGCACGAAAAGCAAGGCGTGGTACGCGCTTCGCGACGCGTCCGTTGACGAAAAGTGGCTTCGGGTCTCCAACGCGTCCAGGCTTAGATGCACGTTTTGAGAAGAGCCAGAATTTGGTGTCGACAAAGGTTCCGGAAGTGATCGAATCTCTCAGAGCCTCTTGCAGTGGGAACGGAATAGTCATGGTCAGGGTGGCAGCGTTCACAACGGGCGAGTTTTCAGACGAGTTCAAGTGATACACGAGGTTTGGGCGTCATCGCACTTTGATCTGATACCACCACCATCTGGTGGGGGTTTCTTCTTATCCTCCCTCATCCGTCGCCATTGCATGCGCGGAGAGTTCTCAAGCGGCAAGTCCAAGGGGGTCTCTCCTCGAGGGCGGTCGTCAAAGGTCTAAATCGTCAAAGCGATGGCGATCTCGCATTGGGGCTAATCAGTTGGGGATCCCCCTCTCACAACAACTACCCATCTCTTCTCCATCCGCCCACCGTTCCGCCTGAAGGCCTGGGCACCAACCCCCCCCTCAAACCTCCGACCTCTCCAGGTATAGTCGGTGCGCGTCTCAACGGGCGCATATTCCTTTGGGTTTTTTTTCTTTTTTTTCTTTTTTTTAGGGGGCGGGGTCCAGATGCCCTGGGGGGCTTGGGCCGCTCTCGCGCGACCGACTAATGTCCTCTCCGTAGTAGTAGGTGCCCCATGTAATTCCTCCTTTTTGGACCCTGCCGCGCTCCCGCTTTTTTTTTTTTGAGTCACTTCCCTTTCCTCCCCCCTCCTTCTCTTCCACCCTTCAGGGTGCCTCATTTTGAGGTTGTGCTTAAAGTTAGCTGTGTGCTAGATAATCCACAATGCCCTAGTAGTCGTTAATAGGGGACTCCTCTGGCCGCCGAGCTGATGGGAGTATAATAGATGCACACACACACACACACGAGGTTTGGGCGTGGCTGGTTATCTTTAGCGCCTATGAAACATCTAACTCAAGATACAGAGATATGTCGACAAACCCAAACCCCCCGAACAACGGTTAAAGAACGCTATGAAATAAGGCAATCATCGCACTCTACGTAGCCATCACCTTAAAACCAAGGTCTCAAAAGTAAACAAAAATATCTATGTTCTCACCCTTCAGAGGATCAAATCGCATTGCAGATGCACTCGCAAAGTCCCCCTCTCCTTGTATCTCCACAAGAAACTCTCGGCTTCAGAAGGACCCGGGTTCACATCCATCAACTCGACCACCATGTTGTCCCCCTCGTATTGCGGTTTGTATTTTCCGGCGAGGTTGTACAAGATGGGGTCCATGTGATCCCACTGTCCATAGGTCGATTCAGGGTGCCTGAAAATAGGAAAATCCGCCCGCATACGCAAAGAAACTTTGGAGAGCTGGCTGCTGGTGATGGTGGAGAGACATTTCTCGACAAATTGGCAAGGTCGAACGGATTTTGAATGAGCTAACGAAAGGCCGATTTTGCGGAGCCTGGGACAGCATGCGAGTGAGAGTCCATTGCAGTCGGCATCTTGAACTTAGGTGAGCGAAATATGATCAGAGATCGAGATGAGTTCGCTCACTGGTCGCATCGGTGAGGATCTGGAGTTCCTCCAACCATCCAGCACACGCCTCTATAAGAGGCCAGTATTTACGCCACGATCCGTAGCTATCGAAATCGAGAGTGACTCGATGGAACCGTGGCTCGAGGAGGGTAATGGCTTTGAAAACCTCTGGCACTTGGTACACCGGAATATCTGATGCACTGAACTCTCCTCGTGGATGGGTTGGGACAATCTCGCCATGGAACTCGCGATGTGAATCACCCGTACCCTCGAGCGTCATGGGAAGTTTGACGGCGGAGATGGAAAGATCGTCGAGATGTGGGAAGTAACCGATGAACATCGTGAGGGTTGAAGGATGGACAGTGACATTCCCCAATGTCAAACGTGTCACATTTTTGATAGAAGAGCCGAGGGAATGAATCACCAACAATATGCGGTCGGTAGCCATGCGCCATCTCCGAATCTCTAGCGCCCGAAGGGCAGAGAAGGACTGGAAATGTGGAGCGGCATTGGTGAGGATTGATGGGTGAAGCCAGGATGGCGAGGGTGACATGGACGAGGGATGATCGATGTCATGACACTCTGATAGGGTCAGATGCTCGACGAGGGAGGATAGCCCCGACGGTCCTGGGCGGATGCGGGTACACCAACGTTGCAGGTCGCTTATGGAGGCGAGTTCTACTTGTGCGAATAGATGTTTCCGGCTACGGGGAGACCATCGGCTGGAGACCAAAGAACAGGCTCTGAGGCTGATCCTGTCGTCGACGTGGTCGATGATGCGGTCGATAAGCTCCTGCGGTAATCCGGACATGATGGTGGTCGCCGTCCAACAGGTTCTGCTCGACTCGATCGCATCTACACCTCGGTGCCTCTGAGACTGCAATCCGCCCTACGCTCATTTATATCCTCAGATGCGCGCTCATCCGTATCCGTTCTCAAGTATAGAGAAACCGTGGTCGACACTGAACTGCATCCCGCTCGCCCTGGTTCCTTCAAGTCGACGCGGCGGTGGTCAGCTCTTTGCACATAGCAATGATGAGTGACCTCTGATATCTGGAGTATCTAGTACCCATCTCTTCCTGTGAGTGGAGTCCGAGGAGAACTCACGAGTCAGAGATTGACCACTCTTTCCCTCAGTCCCCCGTTGCCTAGCCCAAACTCTTGTTCCTTTGGTATCATATTCAAAACACCCGGATCCACCGTCAGTTATTAATGGTGAAGGGTGGTCAATCTCCAACTCATGAGTTCTCCTTGGACCTCCCGCCACTCAAAGGGGGACATAGGGACTGGATACTCCATCCTTACCGAAATCTTCGCCAGGTGAGATATCATATATCAGAGGTCGCTCGGGAATCGCGATAATTATGTGCGAAGAGCCGACCACCGCCGCCTTGAGGAATCTGGAGAAGTGCGATGCAGTTCAATTTCTGCCACGGCTTCTCTACGCTCAAGAACGGATACGTGGGCCCGGATGAACGCGTCTCTGAGGATACGAATAAGCATAGAGCGAATTGCATTCTCAGTGGCACTGAGGTGTGGCTCGAAGATATCTTCGACTACGCAAGATCGGGATGGGCAGAGCCTGTTGCGCGGTGACCACCATCATGTCCGGACTCGGATTACCGCAGGAGCTTATCTGCGGTATCATCGACCACGTCGACGACCGGATCAGCCTCGGAGCCTGTTCTTTGGTCTCCTCGTTCGTCGAGCATCCGACCCTATCGGAGAATAATTTCCCGCATACACTACCCCCGCCATCCTGGCTTCACTTATCAACCGTCACCGATGCTGCTTCCCATTTCCAGTCCTTGTCTGCGCTCCGGGCCCTGGAGGTTCAGAGATGGTACATGGGTACAACTTGCGTAGTATCGATGCTTCATTCCTTTGGCTCTTCCCTCGAAAATGCGACATATTTGACACTAAGGAATGCCGTTGTTCAGCTCATACACGTTTCAACCCTCAGGATGTTTTTTGGCCACTTTCCACGTCTCGATAATCTTTCCACCTCTGTCATCAACCTTTTCACCGTGAGGCTCAGCAGGCATCTCCGTGAGGCGAATTCTGCTATTAGCGACGATATTATTGGCCTCTCGTAGGGGCGTACGCTGGATCGTTGGAGGAACTTCACATATTCGCAAATGCGACTGGTGAGTGAACTCGATCTCCGATCGTATGTCGCTCATGTAAGTTCAAGGTGCCGACTGCGATGGACTCTCATTCGCGTGCTGTCCTAACCTCCGCAAAATCACACTTTCGTTGGCTCATGAGGAACCTGTTCGAACTTGCCAATTTATTGGGAAATATCTCCCCACCATCACCAGCAGCCAGCCTTCCAATGTGTCTCTTCGCATGCGGACGGATATCCCCATCCTCGGGCCCGCCGACTCGAGCTCAGCATTGTGGGAACCCCTGGACATTACCTTGTACAACCTCGCCGGGAAATACCAACCCCAATACGAGGGGGACGGAATATTGGTCGAGCTAGTGGATGTGAACCCGGATCCTTCTGAAGTTGGAAGTTTCCTATGGAGATACAGAGAGGGGGACTTTGCGAGTGCAGGTCTCCTGAAGGGTGGGGGTACAGGGGTCTCAGTTTTTATTTTTTGCGGGACATTGACCTGAAGCCCAAATACCGGAACCATCTAGAGTGTCGCGATCTCCTCCTTTCATGGTTCACTTTAACCAGTGTTCGGGGTTCGGGCTTGTCGATATATCTCTGTATCTTGAGTTACATATTGCACAGACGCTAAAGATAACCGGTCTCGCGCAAACCACGTGTATCACTTAAACTCGTCTGAAAATTCACGCATTCTGGGAATTATAACCTCGACAATGACTAGTACTACTCCCATTCCCGTTGCAAGAGGCTCTGAGAGATTCGATCACTTCCGGAACCTTCGTTGACACCAAGTTCTGGCTCTTCTCAAAACGTGCATCTAAGCTTGGACGCGTTGGAGAACCGAAGTCGCTTTTCGTCAACGGACACGTCGCGAAGCGCGTACCGCGCCTTGCTTCTCGTGTGTTGACCTCAATTGTCCGAGATACTTGAGCTAACTCGCTGACAGTGCTCGACGAGAGAAGGACCAAGGAGAACTTGAGGGATAGATTTCCCACAGATAGAAAGCCTTATACGACCTGCTATGACTATGAGGACGACAGTGATCTCGGAGAGGATGACGACGAGGACGACATTCTGAACGGCGAGCCCGCAAGTCCCCCTCAGGTCGTGACGAAGAAGCCGAGAGACAGCTCCGATACCGTCGTTCTCGAAAACTCGGACGCGAAGAGCAACCAATCTTCTGATATCGTCTCCGTCTCAGACCTCGATTCGCTGTTCTCTGGGTCATCCGACACGAAGGGCGAAACGGAGACCTCCTCTCACGTTGGGAAGGTCGTAGTTATCGAGGATGTGGCCTTCGTCACGTACGTCGGTCTCCTGTCTCCGTATGGACGCACTAAGGTTACATGTAACAGATTCCAGGCGATGCTTCGGTACTTGTACACAGACGAGATTGAGTTCGCGCCATGGGGCTCCATGGAAGGACGCAATGCTCGTGCACTTGAGAAGATATCAGAATCGTACGGAATTCCCAAACCCTCACCCAAATCCATCTACAGACTTGCCGACAAGGTGACCAGTTCCCACGTGGTCTCTGCCAACTCGGACTGACGTCGTCTTCAGTATGATATACCCGAGTTGAAAGAGCTCGCGTTGCGGCAGATCAAAAAAGACCTATCCAAGTGTGACATTGCGGAGGAAGTCTTCAGCGAGTACACCTCCTGGTACGTTATCCGCTTTTACTCAACCTGGTCAGGTTCCCACGGATCGACAGGTACCCCGAGTTGAGGGAACTTGAACTCATGCAGCTAGCACGGGTGCTTTTGTCTTCCAAACCTGGTCCTACACTGGGCTTGTTGAGGGCAAAAGTCAAAAGTTACGGTCACGGGGAATTGCCACATGCGGAGCACGTTCTTCCAGCTCTCTACGAGCTCATGGAGAGTGATGAGTCGGTCGAAGAAACACCGCTCCCCGCGGCTGCACTACCCAACAAGGAGGCCACGGGCGGAGACTGGGAGGGACTCAAGAGGGCGCTCACGAGCTCCCTGACCAGCGGGACGTTCCTCGACTCTCAGTTTTATGCAGCCGAGTCAAAGTCATCGACCGGTCTCCCGAAGGTTCGGCCAATATACTTCTGCAGTACGGTTGCTGGCAGTTTCGCGTCCAAACTGGTAGCACGTAAGTCCCCCGCTCGGGTCACACGTGGGTGGGTTACTGATCCATCGTTTCAGATTCGTCGAAAATCAGAGCACGGAGAGCACCACCTCCTCGATGTGCGGATGGGTATGACAGTGATATTGATGACGAAAATCCTGACCCGGAGGGCTCCCCAGAGTGCTACCCTTATTCAAAGCTGTACGTTGATCCCTTTCCAATTCATCACCGCGAACTTAGTTTGCTTCCTCCAGTGTCCGAGAAAATCCTACGGCCACGGACTTACCGATAGAGTCCGCACTTCTGTTGAAATCAGGAGCGGCAAAGACGTGAGCCATCGTCTGAGGTGGCAATACGATTTGCTGACCTCTTGGTGCAGTTGGAGTGCTACATTACTTTACGTGTACACCGGTCAGATCACATTCGCAAATCTCAGTTCGCAAGATGTTACCACCTCCGAGAAGGAGGAGGCCCAGGGTGGCTGCTCTCAAGGCGAAAGAAACTCTCCACAGGACCCGGAAGGGCTCAATGCCCCACCTCCCAGTACTTTTGTGGTTGAACCATGCTCTCCCAAGTCTGTCTATTCCCTAGCAACCAAGGTTTGTCTCGCACCCCTTCGAAGCGATGCGATCATTGATAGTTCTTTTGTATAGGTCGGCTTGACCGGACTTTGGTGATATTGCCCTCGAGAATATTCGGTTCAAGCTAGATAAGGACAATATCGTGCATGAGCTGTTCTCTCCGTTCACTGCGAAGTAATTCGTTCCAGACTCTTAACAGTCCGTTGTGCTAACGTAACTCCCACATAGCCACAAGGGCGTCAGAGAAATGGAATACGAGCTTTTCCGGTCTAAGTTGAAACCTTTCATCAACGGTGCTTCGGTCTCCGGAACCATTCGGAGCTCTTCGTCGGGTCTAAATTCGCACCGTACGGCAGTCATGGAGTTGATCATCGAAGGGACCATTCAAGAACGTCGCAAGAGGATGTTCGTAGAGGCGAAGAACAGCCTACAGCCAGATCCTACAGTCAAGATGACCGGTGGGGTGCCAAATATGTCCATTCCAGAAGTGCGATCCACTGCCCCTGTTCCTGCGCCGCAGCCACCATTGCAAACCTTGCCTAATGACGCCACTGGTATTGTCACAAGCCCCGCGTCGGCCTCCGCTAAGTGCAATGCATTGCCAGACTCATCGGCTCTTTCGGGACGCACAAAAAAGAAAAGGGGGGTGGCACGAAGCGAGAAACCGCCCGCAGATGTCAAGACGAACCCATCTCCATTGGATCCGGAGAACTTTGAACTGGAATGTGAGGGTTGTCATTCCAAACTATCGCGAAGCAGCCTCCTACAGGGTGTCTACTGTCGGCGGGTATTCTGTCTGAATGGGAGCTGCAACATGAAGTGTATTGGTTGTGGGACTATCAGGGTCGACGACGTTGATGCCTGTACCGGCTGTCACCGCACGTTCACGTAAAAAGATGTGTATCATAGATTACCCGGCTGAAGTTAGTTACTTGGTAATTCTAATTGACACTTGTGCCCGATAATGAACAAGTCATCTGTGCAAGATTGACGTGGTCAGATAAAAAGCCTCGAATTGGAGCGAACGTGGACGAAACCACCACCCGTCGCCGTTGGAGGATGATCATTGGATGTACATGATGTGGTGCGAGAACACAGAAATCTCTGTTTATTTTTGCGAGACCTTGACTTGAAGTTCAATTTTTGGGACTATGCGGAGTGCCGCGATCCCCAGGCTCCTTTTATGGTGTACTTTAACCGTTATTCGGGAGTTCGGGTTTATCGACATATCTGTGGATCTTGAGTTAGATGTTGCATAGACGCTAAAGATAACCAGCCTCGCCCGAACCACGTGTATCACTTGAACTCGTCTGAGAATCCGTACATTGTAGACGTTGCCACCCTGACCATGACTATTCCATTCCCGCTGCAAGAGGCTCTGAGGGATTCGATCACTTCCGGAACCTTTGTCGACACCAAGTTCTGGCTCTTCTCAAAACGTGCATCTAATCCTGGACGCGTTGGGGAACCGAAGCCGCTTTTTATCAACGGACACGTCGCGAAGCGCGTACCGCGCCTTGCTTCTCGTGCGTTGACCTCAGCTGTCTGAGATACTTGAGCTAACTTGCTGACAGTGCTCGACGAGAGAGGAACAGGGGAGCACTTGAGGGCTAGGTTTCCGACAGACAGAAGACCTTATACGACCCGATACGACTATGAGGACGACAGTGACCTTGAAGAGGATGACTACGACGATGACGACAGTCTGGACGACGAGCTCGCGGGTGTCCCTCAAGCTGTAACGGAGAAGCCAAGAGACAACGATGTTGTCGTTCTCGCAAAATCGGACGCGAAGAGAAGCGAATCTTCTGACATCATCTCCGTCTCAGACCTAGATTCGCTGTTCTCCGGGTCATCCGACACGAAGAGCGAAACGGAAACCGCCTCTTCCGCTCACGTTGGCAAGGTTGTAGTTATCGAGGATGTGGCCTTCGTCACGTAGGTCGGTCTCCCGTCTCCTTATGTGCGCACTAAGATTACTCGCAACAGATTCCAGGCGCTGCTGCGGTACTTATACACGGATGAGATTGAGTTCGCGTCGTGGGGCTCCACGGAAAGACGCGAAGCCCGTGCACTTGAGAAAATATCGGAATCGTACGGAATTCCCAAACCCTCACCCAAATCCGTCTACAGACTCGCCGACAAGGTGACCAGTTCTCATGTGGTCTCTGCCAACTCGGACTGACGCCATCTTCAGTACGACATACCTGAGTTGAAAGAGCTCGCGTTGCGACAGATCAAAAAAGACCTATCCAAGTGTGACATTGCGGAGGAAGTGTTTAGCAAGTATACCTCCTGGTGCGTTATCCTCTTTCACTCGAGCCGATCAGGTTCCCACATACCGGTGACAGGTACCCAAAGTTGAGGGAACTGGAACTCAGACAGCTGGCAAGGGCGTTATTATCTTCCGACTCCGGCCCTACACTGGGGTCATTGAAGACGAAGATCAAAAGCTATGGTAATGGGGAATTGCGGCATGCAGAGGACATCCTTCCAACCCTTTACGAGCTCATGGAGAGCGATGAGTCTGTCAAGGAAATACCACTCCCCGTGGCTGCACCACCCAACGAGGAGGCCACGAGCGGAGCCTGGGAGGGGCTCAAGAGGGCGCTCACAAGCTCTCTGACCAGCGGGACGTTCCTCGACTCCCAGTTTTATGCAGTCGAGTCAAGGTCATCGACCGGTCTCCCGAAGATTCAGCCAATATACTTCTGCAGCACGGTGGCTGGCAGTTTCACGTCCAAGCTAGTAGCACGTAAGTCACCCACTCGGGTCACATGTGGGTGAGTTGCTGATCCATCGTTTCAGATTCGTCGAAAACCAGAGCACGGAGAGCACCACCTCGATGTGCAGATGGGTATGACAGTGATATCGATGATGAAAATCCTGACCCGCATAGCTCTCCGGAGAGTTACCCTTGTTCAAAACTGTCCGTTGATCCGTTCCCAATTCATCATCGTGAACTTAGTTTGCTCTCCCCAGTGTCCGAGAAAATCCTACTGCCGCGGACTCAGCGATAGAGTCTGCACTTCTGTTGAAATCAGGAGCGATGAAGACGTGAGCCATTATCTGAGGTGGCAATATGATTGACTCATCTCTCGGTGCAGCTGGGGTGCTGTATTCCTCTACGTGTATACGGGTCGGATCACATTCTCAACCCTCAGTTCACAAAATATTACTCCCTCCGAGAAGGACGAGGCTCAGGATGGCTGCTCTCAAAGTGAAGAAAAGTCTCCACAGGACCCGGAAGGGCTCGATGTCCCACTACCCACCGCTGTTGTGGTGGGACCTTGTTCTCCCAAGTCTGTCTATTGCCTGGCAAATAAGGTTCGTCTCGCACCCCTTCGGAGTGATGCGGTTACTGATAGCTCCTCCGCGTAGGTCGGCTTGACCGGACTTTGCGACGTTGCCCTGAAGGATATTCAGTCCAAGCTAGATAAGGACAATATCGTGCATGAGCTGTTCTCTCCTTTCACTGCGAAGTAACTCATTCCAGACTCTTGGTAGTTCATCACGCTAACGTAGCTCCCACATAGCCACAGGCGTATCAGAGAAATTGAATACGAACTGTTCCGGTATAAGCTGAAACCTTCTGTCGACTGTGCTTTGATCCCCGGCATCATTCGACGCTCTTCGTCGGGTCTAAATTCGCACCGTACGGCAGTCATGGAGTTGATGATCGAAGGGTCCATTCAAGAACGTCGCGAAAGGATGCCCGAAAAGGCGAAGAACAGCTTGCAGCCAGATCCTACACCTCAGGCCAAGAGGACCAGTGAAGCACCGAATATACCAATTCCAGAAGTACAACTCCCTGCCTCTGCCCCTGCCCCTGCGCCACAACCACCATCGCAGTCTTTGCCTAATGACGCCACTGGTATTGTCACAGGCCCCGCGTCGGCCTCCGCTAAGCACAATGCATCGTCAGACTCACCGGCCCTTTCGAAGCGCACAAAAGGGATCAAGGTGGCGCGAAGCGAGAAACCGCCAGCAGATGTCAAGACGAACTCGTCTCCATCAGAGGACTCTGTGGAACTGGAATGTGAGGGTTGTCATTGCAAACGATCGCGAAGCGGTCTCTGGGGTGGCGCTACTTGTGGGTGGTGTCTCTTTGCGGGGAGTGATCCAAAGATGAAGTGCGTTGGTTGTGGGACCATCCTTGTCCGCGGCGTCGATGCCTGTACCGGCTGTCACCGCAAGTTCAAGTAAACATGTGTATCGTGGATTATCCAGCTGTACTCAGTCACTCTGTGCCCACTGGCACCACGAGACAATTAGTCGGTATGCATTTGACGCAGACCGTGCATTCCTTCTGAGTCAGTGGGCGGCCAATCGGATGCGGGCCGAGATTACCTTCGACTTCTGTATCCAGTCCACTCAGGGAGCTCTGCGGAGTCGAGTCGGGCCGGAAGCTTGATGTACAACTTAAGATGCCGGCTGAGACCTTGAAGGTCTCGTTCCGCCCACGGAACTCCCCCGAGATCAACCCCGCAGTAGGCACCGCCCGGGCCCGCCCTCACTGCCGGTAAAGAGATCTCCTCTGCGGTGCTATTGCAGCGCTCCACTCGGTAAGCTGTGGTTCAAAGTATTCCGAACCGCGCGGCCCATTTTCATTGCATGCACTGGGTTCGCAGTGTGCGAGCTTTGCTGTCCGGTGGTGTGCCAAGGGTTGACGTGTGTCGTGTCCCATTCATTCCGCCTACATTGAATCCCTTTCACCACGGATAATCGATGAACAGTTCTAGTGAATGTACACAGGATCAAGCGGTATATATTGGCGGTACGGAGGCAGAGAAGCCAGTTCGATGTTATGATCGCAGACAGGAAACCCCTGTCTTATGAATACCGATAGCTGATCAACGTGGTGGCAGAAACCGTTTCATTCCAGTGAAACACCTTCCTTTGTGTACCTCCCCGTGTAGTCAGCATTTTGGTGCTGAGCGTTGATTGATCGATCTACTATAGGGACCGTCGTACACGCCATCCAAGCGACCCGACAATGAAGAATGATGGACGCTGATATCGATTTGGGGTTAAACGTTAAACCTCCCAGTGTTGAGGGTAATGTTAAAAGCTCCTTGGTTTCGACTCCTCGGTTCCAAACCGATCCCACCTCCGCTCACCCCGCCACAACCATAAGCTCGAGCTCAGGGCTCAATCACGACCCCTCACGTTCAAAAGATTCATGAAATTCCTCTCATTCTCCGGGGCTGTCGTCCTCCTCTCACTCTTCGCCGCTGTCCAGTCCGTTGCCGTCCCTCGGAATGGTAAGCTTCGGTCTTACGCCATCACGCCTGTACCGTTGACGCTTACGATCTTCCGTCTCATATAGTTGCGCGGGATAAGCATCTAATCCCTAAAAGCGAGTGGGATATTGCATCTGGGCTTGAGGGATCTCTGTAAGTACCACGGCTAGCAGTCGGGCTCGGACTCTGGCGGGAGAAATGGGGAAAGCAGAGACCCTAGCCTCGTAGGAACTCTTCTTCATCTCTCCATTTCGAATGTATTTTTATTTATTATAGTACTACGTTTCGCCTTGCGAAATTATCTATTCTCCTTGAGCCCTGATGATCTCCCGCCGGAGGTGATAGGGATCATTTATAGCTGTAATCATCGATCGTGGCTACTGAGGAAGCATTTCACCGTCTGTGTGGCGTTCAATGGAATGATCGAGGGAGCAGCTTGGGGTTAACCGCAGGCGGTTAGACCTTGAATGGATAAGGCGAGAAGGCCTAGAAGGACTGGCCGCGTGACTAGCTACAATAGCTGCTCAAACGTTCACGTTCAGGGTCCAACTCGATGCTAGGCGATACGGTGTATCACCCTCGGATCATCATGTCAATTGCGCTCAGCTTTGGGGACTAGTCAAAGACCCGGAATACCCACTCAGCAAGATTGAATTCGACGTACCCAGGTAGACATCAATGATCAATCGTGTCACCAATATCATAAAAGATCTGAACGATGATCTGGTTCCGCGTGTCTGCACCTGCTACGGAGGTGAGTGGATCCACTCCAGCTCGTCGAGTCTCGACGCTTGAAACGTATAAAATTTGAGGACGACCGGTTTTTTCTTACAAGTTCTTCCGCGGAAGACCCAAAGGCGAATACTCAGAAGTCGGGGCGACCAATCGAACGCGTAAAGGTTGAACATGACTGACGCCAATGCGGAAGGTGAAGCTGCGCTAGCGAAACGGAGAACCAAATCTTCACGTTCCAAGGTTCCGGTGAAGTAACAGAAATATGTATAATAGTCCCCAGAGAAACCGCACCTCGCCTGGGACACCGAAAAAAAACAGTAAGCATCGTGGATCGAAGGTAGGACTGGGTGGCACGCGAGTGAGGTGGAATGGACTCATACCAACTACCTCATGGTGAGCACAAAAACGTGATATACTGTGCAGCGCACCATGCTCAGCGAGCGTCCTCCAATGGCGACGGGCGACGGCTTCGCCCACGTTCAATTCGAGGCTTTTTACCTGAACTGCGTCAGCCTCGCATAGACGATTTGTTCATCATCGGGTGCAAGTGTCAATTAGAACTACCGAGTAACTGAGTACAGCTGGGTAATCCATGATACACTTCTCCTTACTCGAATGTGCGGTGACAGCCGGTACAGGCATCGACGTCGTCCCTAATAGTCCCGCAACCAGCGCACCTCACATTGCTCCACCAAGCCCGACAGAATAACCACCCACAGTAGACGCTGCTTAGGAGACAGCTTCGCGGTCGTATGAGACGACAACTCTCACATTCCAGTCCCACGAAGTCCTCTGATGATGGGTTCTTCTTAACATCTATTGGTGGCTCTTTGCTTCGTGCCGCCTTGATCTCTTTTGCGGATTTCGAAAGAGCCGATGAACCTGGCGATACTTCATAACTTAGCGGACGCCGATGCGAGGCTTGTGACGGTCCGGGTGGTGTCACTAGACAAAGATTGCGGTGACGGTTGCGGCGCAGGAACAGGGGCAGGGGGCTTCACCTCTGGAATGGGAATATTTGGTGCCTCGATGGTCCTCTTGGGCCGAGGCGTAGGATCTGGCTGTAAGTTGTTCTTCTACTTTGCGAAAATCCTCTCGTGACGTTCTTGAATGGGCCCTTCAATGATCAACTCTATGGCTGCCGTACGGTACGAATTTAGATCCGACGAAGAGCTTCGAATGATGCCGGAGATCAAAGCACAGTCGACAGAAGGTTTCAGCTTATACCGGAACAGTTCGTATTCCATTTCTCTGATACGCCTGTGGCTATGTGGGAGTTACGTTAGCGCGATGGACTATCAAGAGTCTGGAATGAGTTACTTCGCAGTGAAAGGAGAGAACAGCTCATGCACAATATCGTCCTTATCTAGCTTGGACTGAATATCCTCGAGGGCAATATCGCAAAGTCCGGTCAAGCCGACCTACGAGATGGGGTTATCGGTGACCGCATCATCCCGAAGGGGTGCAAGACGAACCCTGTTTACTAGGCAATAAACAGACATTGGAGAGCACAGTTCAACCACAACAGCAATAGGTGATGGGGCACTGAGTCTTTCCGGATCCTGTGGAGACTTGTCTCCTTGAGAGTAGCCATCCTGGGCCTCCTCCTTCTCGGTAGGGGTAACATCTTGCGAACTGAGGTTTACGAATGTGATCTGACCAGTGTACACGTAAAGTAATACAGTACTCCAACTGCATTAAGAGATCAGCCAATCATATTGTCACCTCAGACGGTGACTCACGTCCTTGCCGCCCCTGAACTCAACAGAAGTGCGGACTCTGTCGGCGAGTCCGCGGCCGTAGGATTTTATCGGACGCTGGAGGGAGCAAACTAAGTTCACGGTGATGAATTTGGAACGGATCAACGAACAGTTCTGAACAAGGGTAGCTCTCTGGGGAGCCATGCGCGTCAGGATTTTCGTCATCGATATCACCGTCATACCCATCCGCACATTGAGGAGGTGGTGTTCTCCGTGCTCTGAATTTCGAGGAATCTGGAAAGGTGGATCAGCAACCCACCCGCACACGATCCGAGTGAGTGATTTGCATGCTGCTAGCTTGGACGCAAAACTGCCACCCACTGTACTGCAGAAATACACCGGTCGAATCTTCGGCGGGCCGGTCGATGACCTTGACTCGACTGCATAAAACTGAGAGTCGAGGAATGTCCCGCTGGTCAAGGAGCTCGTGAGTGCCTTCTTGAGCCCCTCCCAGTCTCCGCCGGTGACCTGCTGGTTGGGTGGTGCAGCGGTGGGGAGTGGTGTTTCCTTGACAGGCTCTCAACTCGGGGTACCTGTCGCCGGTCTGTGGGAACCTGGTCGGCTAGAGTGAAAGAGGATAACGCACCAGGAGGTGTACTTGCTAAATAGTTCCTCGCTTAGCACATGGATAGGTCTTGTTTGATCTGTCGCAATGCGAGCTCTTTCAGCTTGGGTATATCGTACTGAAGAAGCCGTCAGTCCCAGTCAATAGATGGCACATGGGAATTGGTCACATTGTCGGCAAGTCTGTAGGCGGATTTGGGCGGGGGTTTGGGGATTCCGTGCGGTTCCGATATCTTCTCGAGTGCACGGGCTTTGCGTCTTTCCGTGGAGAACGCGAACTCAATCTCGTCCGTGTACAAGTACCGAAGCATTGCCTGGAATCTGCCACACGTGGCCTCAGTGCATGCGTCAAGGAGATAAAAAGCGGAGCTACGTGACGAAGGCCACATCCTCGATGACTACGACCTTTCCAGCGTGAGTGGAAGAGGCGGTTTCTGTTTCGCCCTTCGTATCGGATGACCCGGAGAATAGGGAGTCAAGGTCCGAGACGGAGATGATTTCAGAAGATTCATTGCTGTTCGCGTCCGAGTTTTCGAGAACGGCGATATCGGAGCTGTCTCTCGGTTTCTTCGTCACGACCTGAGGGGCACCCGCGGGCTCGTCGTCTAGGATGTCGTCGTCGTCGTCCTCACAGTCGTAGCGGGTCGTATAAGGTTTTCTATCTGTCGGAAATCTAGCCCTCAAATCCTCCTTGGTTCTTCTCTCGTCGAACACTGTCAGCAAGGGTGAGCTCAAGTATCTCAGCCAATTGAGGTCAACGCACGAGAAGCAAGGCGTAGGACGCGCTTCGTGATGTGTCCGTTGACGAAAAGCGGCTTCGGTTCTCCAACGCGTCCAAGCTTAGATGCACGTTTTGAGAAGAGCCAGAACTTTGTGTCAACGAAGATTCCGGAAGTGATCGGATCTCTCAGAGCCTCTTGCAACGGGAACGGAATACCAGTCGTGGTCAGGGTTGCAACTTCACAATGGGCGAGTTTCCAGACGAGTCCAAGTGATACACGCGGTTTGGGTGAGGCTGGTTATCTTTAGCGTGGTGAAATTGGCGCCTATAACTACAGTAGCGCCCGAGACAGAGTTAATACATCGACAAACCCAAACTCCCCGAACAACGGCTAAAGTACACTATGAAATGAGGCAATCACAGCACTCTACGTAGCCATCAGCTTCAAGTCAAGGTCTCAAAAGCAAACAAAAATACCTGTATTCTCACCCTTCAGAAGACCAAATCACATTGCCGATGCACTCGCAAATCCCCCCTCTCCCTGTATCTCCACAAGAAACTCCCGGCTTCAAAAGGACCCGGGTTCACATCCATCAACTCGACCACCATCTTGTCCCCCTCGTATCGCGGTTGGTATTTTCCGGCGAGGTCGTACAAGATGGGGTCTATGGGATCCCACAGTCCATAGGTCGATTCAGGGTCTCTGAAGATAGGAAAATCCGCCCGCATACGCAAAGAAACTTTGGAAAGCTGGCTGCTGGTGATGGTGGAGAGACACTTCTCGACAAATTGGCAGGGTCGAACAGGTTTTTCATGAGCCAAAGAAAGGGCAAATTTACGGAGCCTGGGACAGCACGCGAGCGAGAGTCCATTGCAGTCGGCATCTTGAACTTATGTAAGCGACATATGATCAGAGATCAAGATGAGTTCGCTCACTGGTCGCATCTGTGAGGATCTGGAGCTCCTCCAACGATGTAGCACACGCCTTTACAAGGGGCCAATATTTACGCCACGATCCGTAGATATCGAAATCGAGGGTGATTCGATAGAACCGTGGTTTGAGGAGGGTAATGGCTTTGAAAACCATTGGCACTTGGTACATCGGAATACCTGATGCACTGAACTTTCCTCGTGGATGGGTTGGGACAATCTCGCCACGGAACTCGCGGTGTGAATCACCCGTACCCTCGAGCGTCATGGCAAGTCTGACGGTGGAGATGGAAAGATTATCGAGATGTGGGAAGTGACCGATGAACATCGTGAGGGTTGAAGGATGGACGGTGACATCTCCCAATGTCAAACGTGTCACATTTTTGATAGAAGAGCCGAGGGAATGAATTACCAACGACGTGCGGTCGGTAGTCATGCACCATCTCCGAACCTCCAACGCCCGAAGCGCAGAAAAGGACTGGAAATGAGGAGCGGCATTGGTGAGGATTGATGGGTGAAGCCAGGATGGCGAGGGTGACGTAGACGGGGGATGAGACTCTGATAGGGTCAGATGCTCGACGAGGGAGGATAGCCCCGACGGTCCTGGGCGGATGCGGGCACACCAGCGTCGCAGGTCGTTTATGGAGGCGAGTTCTACTTGTGCGAATAGATGTTTCCGGCTACGGGGAGACCATCGGCTGGAGACCAAAGAACAGGCTCTGAGGCTGATCCTGTCGTCGACCTGGTCGATGATGCGGTCGATAAGCTCCTGCGGTAATCCGGACATGATGGTGGTCGCCGTCCAACAGGTTCTGCTCGACTCGATCGCATCTACACCTCGGTGCCTCTGAGACTGCAATCCGCTCTACGCTCATTTATATCCGTTCTCAAATGTAGAGAAACCGTGGTTGACACTGAACTGCATCTTCCTTGTCCGAGTCAAAACAGCGGTGATCAGCTCTCTGTACATAGCAATGACGAGTGACCTCCGATGTTTGGAGTATCTAGTCCCTATCTCTTCCTGTGAGTCCGAGGAGAACTCACGAGTCAGAGATTGACCACCCTTTCCTCAGTCCCCCGCTGCCTAGCCCAAACTCTTGAGCCTTTAGTGTCACATTCAAAACGCCCGGATCCACCGTCAGTTATTAACCACGGATGTGACAACTGTCGATTCCGCAGTGGAAGCCATTAGCTTATCCGAATGCCAAGCTAGTTGGCTGACACTTCTCAGTGCTACTTTTACGATTACGAATACATGGGACCCCTTGCATGGACTGTCATCCCCCCAAGGTCTCGTCGTTTGTTGCATGACCACTTCATTCAATGCCGTTGCACATTCCTCGTGGCGGCTTTACATTTGTCTTTCATTGTTGGATTGACCTACCACACCCAATGTTCGTCCCCTGAACAACGTCCAATGGCAACAGGCGACGGCTTCGCCCACGTTCTCGCCAGTTCGAGGCTCTTTACCTGAACTGCGTCAGCGTCATTGCACGGGCGACTTGTTCGTTATCGGGCACAAGTGTCAATTAGAACTAGCTAGTAACTGAGTACAGCCGGGTAATCCATGATACACGTCTCTTTACTTGAACGTACGGTGACAGCCGGTACAGGCATCAACGTCATCGACCCAGATAGTCCCGCAACCAGCGCACTTCATCTTTGCACTTCTCCTCATCATGAGGCACCCTATACAGGAAAAGGGACATCTCCGCGATCGTTTGGAGTGACAACCTTCACATTCCAGTTCCACGAAATCCTCTGATGGAGACGGGTTCGTCTTGACATCTACTGGCGGTTTCTTGCTTCGTGCCACCCCCTCGATCTTTTTTGTGGGTCCCGAAAGAGCCGATGAGTCTTGTGGTACTTTGCACTCAGCAGGGGCCGACGCAAGGCATGTGACGGTCCCAGTGGTGTCATTAGGCAAAGATGGCGATGGTGGTTGCGGCGCAGGAGCAGGGGCAGTGGGCCGCAATTCTGGAATGGACATATTCGGCGCAACACTGATTCTCTTGGCCTGGAGTGTAGGATCTGGCCGTAAGCTGTTCTTCCCCTTTGCGAACATCCTCTCGCGGCGCTCTTGAATGGACCCTTCAATGATCAACTCCATGATTGCCGTACGGTGCGAACTCAGACCCGACGAAGAGCTTCGGATGATGCCAGAGATCAAAGTACCATCGACAGAAGGTTTCAGCTTAGACCGGAAGAGCTCGTATTCCATTTCTCTGACGCCCTTGTGGCTATGTGGGAGTTACGTTAGGGTGGTGAGTTGTCAAGAGTCCTGGAATGGGTTACCTGGCAGTGAAAGGAGAGAACAGCTCATGCACAATATTGTCCTTATCCAGTTTGGACTGAATATTCTTCAGAGCAACATCGCAAAGTCCGGTCAAGCCAACCTATGTGAATGAGGTATCGGTGACCGCATCACTTCGAAAGGGTGCGAGACGAACCTTGTCTGCTAGACAATAGACAGACTTGGGAGAGCACGGTTCGACCACAACGGCAGTCGGTGGTGGGGCATTGGGCCCTTCCGGGTCCTGTGTTTTACCTTGAGAGCAGCCATCCTGGGTCCCCCTCTTCTCGGAGGGAGTAACATCTTGGGAACTGAGGTTCGCGAATGTGATCTGACCGGTGTACACGTAAAGGAATATGGCACTCCAACTGCACCAAGAGATCAGCCAATCGTATTTTCATGTCAGACGATGGCTCACGTCTTCGCTGCCCCTGATTTCAACAGAAGTGCAGACTCTATCGGTAAGTCCGCGGCCGTAGGATTTTCTCGGACACTGGAGGGAGCAAACTAAGTCCGCGGTGATGGATTGGGAACGAATCAACGAACAGCTTTGAGCAAGGGTAGCACTCCGAGGAGCCCTCTGGGTCAGGATTTTCGTCACCAATATCACTGTCATACCCATCCGCACATCGAGGTGGTGCTCTCCGTGCCCTGAGTTTCGACGAATCTGAAACGATGGATCAGCAGCTCACCCACGTGACCCGAGTGAGGGACTCACATGATGCCAGCTTGGGCGTGGAACTGCCACCCACCGCACTACAGAAGTATATCGGTTGAATCTTCGGCAAACCGGTCGATGACCTTGACTCGACGGCATAAAACTGGGAGTCGAGGAACGTCCCGCTGGTCAGAGAGCTCGTGAGCGCCCTTGTGAGCCCCTCCCGGTATTCCCCCGTGGTCTTCTCGTTGGGTGATGCAGCCGTGGGGAGTGGTGTTTCCTTGACAGACTCATCGCTCTCCATGAGCTCATAAAGGGTCGGAAGGATGTCCTCTGCATGCGACAACTCCCCATTACCATAGCTTGTGATTTTCGTCTTCAATAACCCTAGCGTAGGGCCGGAGTCGGGGGATAATAACACCCTTGCCAACTGTCTGAGTTCCAGTCCTCTCAACTCAGGGTACCTGTCGCCGGTCTGTGGGAATCTAATCGGCTCGAGTGAAAGAGGACAACGCACCAGAAGGTATATTTGCTAAACAATTCCTCCGTAATGTCACACTTGGATAGGTCTTTTTTGATCTGTCGCAATGCGAGTTCTTTCAACTCGGGTATGTCGTACTGAAGACGATGTCAGTCCGAGTTGGCAGGGGGCATATGGGAACTGGTAACCTTGTCGGCGAGTCTGTAGACGGATTTGGGTGAGGGTTTGGGAATTCCGTACGATTCCGATATCTTCTCGAGTGCGCGCGCCTTGCGTCCTTCTGTGGAGCCCCACGGCGCGAACTCGATCTCATCCGTGTACAAATACCGAAGCATCGCCTGGAATCTGTTGCATGTAATCTTAGTGCACTCATGAGAAGACGGGAAACGGACCTACGTGACGAAGGCCACATCCTCGATAACTACAATCTTGCCGAAGTGAGCGGAAGAGGCGGTTTCTGTTTCGCCCTTCGTATCGGATGACCCAGAGAACAGTGAATCGAGGTCCGAGACGGAGACGATGTCAGAGGGTTCGTTGCTCTTCGCGTCCGAGTTTTCGAGAATGACGATATCGGAGCTGTTTCTCGGTTTCTTCGTCACAACCTGAGGGACACCAGCGGGCTCGTCGTCTACAATGTCGTCGTCGTCGTCGTCGTCGTCGTCGTCATCCTCTTCGAGGTCACTGTCGTCCTCATAGTCGTAGCGGGTCGTATAGGGTCTTCTATCTGTAGGAAACCTAGCCCTCAAGTTCTCCTTGGTTCTTCTCTCGTCGAGCACTGTCAGCAAGTCAGCTCAAACATCTCAGATAGCTGAGGTCAACGCACAAGAAGCAAGGCGTGGTACGCGCTTCGCGACGTGTCCGTTGACGAAAAGCGGCTTCGGATCTCCAACGCGTCCAGGCTTAGATGCACGTTTTGAAAAGAGCCAGAATTTGGTGTCGACAAAGGTTCCGGAAGTGATCGAATCCCTCAGAGCCTCTTGCAGCGGGAATGGGATAGTCATGGTCAGGGTGACGACGTTCGCAATGGGCGAGTTTTCAGACGGGTTTAAGTGATACACGTGGTTCGGGTGAGGCTTGTTATCTTTAGCGTCTATGCAACATTCATTACAACTCAAGATATACCGACAAACCCCCAGGAGTTCGATCAGGTCGTAAGTCGGGATGGGGGGCGGTACACTAAATATGACAAAACGGCGCCAAAGTGGACAACGCCACCGCACACACACAACGTGGCGGATATGTGGGATCCACAACGGGGAAGGGAGGTAAGGGTAGAAGGAATGGGGCACTGGGCAGGCCACAGAGATGGATTCGTCAGCCGGCGGTCTTAACCCGAACAGGGCAGGGGACTCTGATTCGAGCATCGAAACTGTCGAATCGGTATATGGTACTCTACATGTATATCGGTATCGCCATCATCCGACTCTCTTGCAAGGGGGGAGGACGGAGAAGGGGAGAAGCGAGGAGCGAAGTCTGGTCTGAACGCGAATGCGTTGGAGACGGCTCGTTGGTGGGGAAGGTTTTGAACGAGTCGGGGCAAGACGCGTTTACCCTGGAATTTTCGTTTCAATCGAAAGCTTAGAAGAAAAAGGTGTGTGGAACACCCAGGACCTTTCAAACGGAGTATTTCCAAGTTCCCGATGGCCGGGATTACCACCCACTACTGTCCACCTTGATTTTGCCTCCAGACTTCCTGAATTCAGGTAAGAATTCCTCCCAGACCGGCTTGCCCTCCGGCCATCGTCTCAGGGTCAACGGAAAACCTCCCGTAACCTCAGCGTGCTTAGCGATCCGTGACAGCGACCGATCCACATCTACCCACGAATTTCCAAAAGAGGGGCGTCCAACGAGTATCCACCTGGGGCTATCGATAGTGATGGATTTCAGCGCTGGAGCTGAGCCGATGGAACACAGGATGTTTGTAAGGCGAGGTATGGGGTTGGACACAAAAAGGAAGATAACCAGAGAGGT
>Ga0307515_10003879_pt1 | contig 31228 bp, 32 predicted proteins | sample 17_EM_MG_FD_194513 | JGI IMG/M metagenome (GOLD analysis project Ga0307515, IMG submission 194513) | Populus trichocarpa ectomycorrhiza microbial communities from riparian zone in the Pacific Northwest, United States - 17_EM | ecosystem: Host-associated > Plants > Roots > Unclassified | place...
TACTTTGGAAGGGACTATTTTTTATTTTTTATTAAGGATACAAACAAATTGGAGGGATGTGAGGATTAGGGTTTCCTATCAAATAAAGAGAGAGAGAGAGAGAGAGAGAGAGAGAAAGAGAAAGGGCGACCAGAAAGAAGAAGAATATACCCGAAATTATGTTCTCATTTTTTCTCTTCATTAGTTTTTCAATAGACATGTAAGGCTAAGTTATTTTTCTTGGTTGAAAGGATATAGAAACCTTCGGATTTCAAAAACTATGAGATCTAATCTATCTTTTCTTTTTAGTTTATATGATAAGTATGAATGTTTTCCTATGCTTATTTCCTATGATTATTTAGTTTGATTATTAGAGTGGACTCTAAATTATTATTCTAAACCAATCTAATGCTAAGTTTGCTATCAAAATCGGAGTTGTGATATCTAAACTTGTGGAGCGACTAAGTTTAATAATTATAGCGGATTTATATTGTTAATCTTAGGGAAAATATTCAACTAAAATGAACATAGATTGTAGACAGTTATGTTATCTAGATTTATCAACCTATCTAGTTCTTAAGGCTGCCATTGAATTAAATTACTAGAGCGAACACTATGGTTGTTTAATGGTTAGGGTTAGTTACACTATGGATCGGTTAACTAATTAATATTAAGGAAAAATAGATATTCAGAAAATAAATTGATGTATCGTTTCAATGATCAGTTTTGATTTTTGTAGGTGGATGTTTACTTGAGACTAAGTTTTTTCTCTTGATAAGTTTCAGATTTATTTAAATTAGTTTGATTATTTTTTTCTGTTTAATATGGCATAGCCTAGATAACCCCAAACCCTCCCCTAATTTGAATCATCTAGCATAAAGATCTGGATTAGATTTTTCTCGTGGGATCGACCCTTTACTTGCTTTATTACTATCTTGTTTGTTTAAGCTAGGGTAATTAATTTATGTGACCGTGACATCGCAACAAATTTTGGTGTCGTTGTCGGGGATGTGATTATAGTTAATTCTTGTGTTGTGATTGTTATTTATTTTGTTCAAATAAAAAACGAAAAAAAAAAAGAAACAAAAAACGAAAACAGAGTTGCAATACAGTTCAAAATGGAATTTTTGGAGGAATTAGGCTTCGACATTTAGTTTCCTAAAGGAAAACAATGGTCTGAGAAAAATTAGTGGCTTTTAGCCACTAGCCCCACCCTCTCGAGGCCAAATTCTACTGTTTTCTAGGCTTTTTAGGTATTTTTGTGTTAAAGTATTGGATTTTCATTTGTTTTCACTACTTTAAATATCTATTATGAGTGATTTATTTTTAGTTTATTTGAGTTTTCTTGACTATTTATGCTTGCAACTTGATCTATTGACCAAGGACAAGTGCAAGTAGATCTCGAAACAGAAAACACTTTACACAGGTTACAAAAAAAGCTTGCATCAACACCATGGTTATTACACGACAACAGACACTCAAGGAGCTCATTGCTCCCAACGTGGAGAATCAACCATTTTGCATAAAATCGATAACAACGCCAACTTCAAGCTCAAGTTTGGGTTTATACACCTACTGTTAATATTCCCGGAGAAGACCCTCATACTCATCTCAAGGAGTTCCACATGGTTTGTGTTGGTATAAAACCACTTGAAGTTGATGAAGAACAAGTTAAGTTGAAAGCTTTCCCTTTCTCTTTAAAAGGGGTAGCAAAAGCATGACTTTTCTCCATTCTCTCTAGTTCCATCGGAACTTGGAATGGCATGAAGAAGATTTTCCTAGAGAAGTATTTCCCAGCATATTGAGTTGCCAACATAAGTAAAGAAATATATGGGATTCGGCAAAACACTCTTTAAGTATTGGGAAAGATTTAAGTAGTTATGCATTTAATGTCTTCATCATCAAATACCTGATCAACTACTCATTCAATACTTCTACAAATGACTGATGCCTACTGACCATAGTATCATTAATGCGGGAAGTGGAGGGGCATTAGTAGATAAAACATCAGAGTATGCATGCCAATTGATCTCAAATATGGCAGCCAACTCAAAACAATTTTGCATGCGTGGAGACTTCCCAAGCAAACGAGTAAATAAGGTAAGTATTGATAACCTTGAGAATAATGTTAATGATCCTACTTCTCTTGTGCTTTCTTTGGCTTATGGAAATGTACAACAAGTGAAAGTTTATAGCATATGCTCGTTACAAGGCCATGCTTAAGATATGTGCCCCACAATGTAAGAAGATTACATTGAACAAGCTAATGCAATTGATGGAGCATTTAATGGCCAGCCCCAGGGTAAATATAATCATTTTTCTAACAAGTACAAATGGAGAAATCACCCGAACTTACACGATGAGAACCTACCTCAACAAGGCAATCAAGGCCAACAATTCCACCGCCATATTTTCAGCCCCAGCAGAATTATCAAGCGAGATAACCACCTGCATTTATAAATTCTAATGTTATAGGGTCATCAAGTGATGATCTTCATGGGATGATAAAAACCATAGCTTTTAACACAATGACTTTACAATAAAATATCATGTCTTTTCAACAGGAAATAAGATCAAGTATTCACAATTTAGAGAAGCAAATGGGGCAAGTAGCTTTAAGTGTAGGGAAATTAGAAGCACAAATCAATGAAAAATTGTCCTCCCAAGCATTGAATCCAAAAGAGAATGTTAGTGCGATCACACTACAAAGTGGGAAAGAATATGAAGAGCAAAGGTCAAAACAAATTGAAATGGAGAAAGAATAGGAGATAGAAATTGAACTGAGCATAAAGAAGAAACAACATTTTCTTTCACAAACTGAAACAACCACCATTACTCCAAAGGTAAGTCCAAACTTAATGAATTTCAATTTCAAGAAAATCCCTCCCTTTCCTTTGAAACTTCTAGGTTCAAGAAATATGACAAAGAAAAAGGGGTTTTCAAGGTTTTCAAGAAAGTGAAACTCAACATTCCTTTTATTGATGTTATTAAGCAAATTTCCAAATGTGCCAAATTCTTGAAGGAGTTGTGTACTACTGACACGATCAAAGAGTTGATGTCTTATCCCAAGTGCAGGAGAGTCAAAGTAATAAATAACTCGGCAAGACCGGGGTCGATCCATAGGGAGGTCAAATATATAAATTACAAATAAAAAAAAAGATTTGAAGAGAATAATAACAGAAAAAGAGTTGAAGAGAGTTTTGGGATGTGAAATTGATGTAAAGAAATAGTTGTCAAGTTTAGAGGATTCACTAATGGTATTTTAAATAAGTATAATATAAACTCTTTTTAATACTTAACTGGAAACCACACACAAAGGAGGTTCTAATCGGATGATTTATCATTAATAGCTCATTATGAATTATTAACATGATCATATTAATTATCTTATTTAAGTAACACCAATACTTATAAATATTATCAGGTATTCATGATGTTAACTTATGTTAACAACAAATCAAGTTCTTCTCATAACAACGGTGTCGGTTAACATGGTCGAAGACTATGAAGGATCAAGCATTTGTTGTACCAAGGGTTATACAACACAAATCTAGATTAACCATTTAACAAGCAAGGTATTAAGAATTGGTAAGATAAAAATGATAGGACATGTTAATAGCAAACTTTCTTGAATATAAGCATTGAAGTCCATGTTGAGTTTATACTATACGTATTCTAACACCATTAGTGAAACCGTTTCACCTTGACATAATAAACTTAGCTAAACATTATGAAGAAGAGAAACATGAATAAGCAAGATAAGAACATGGTTATGATATAAGTTAACGAAGTATACGAAAGGAAATGAAAAACATAAATAATAGATTAATATAACATGAAAGAAAACTTAAACATTACAAAGAGAGAAAGCAAGAAAATGATCTTGATCTGAAAACCAAGATGCCTCAATGTATGGAAAATGCCTCCTTTTATAGGCTAAAAAGACTATTCATTTGGTAATTAATTATTAATTAGTGACCAACTATTGACTTGGTGGATAGCCCTCAAGTTTTTGTCTGGATGAAATGTCAACACCTAATGCCCTAAGACCAACTGGTCTGGGAGTCATTAGCCAAAAGCTCGTTACATGGGTTAAAGATGCATTGTGTTTTAAGTTATATGTATATATATTTAAAAAAAAAAGATAATAATCCCAACCCAAGGAAGTTAACCTTAAACATTAAAACAAAATTTTGTTTTCTTCCAAGTAAAGCCCCATAACTATGTGTTGATATATTGAGCACTAAAGGAAGGTTTATTAATATCTTGTTTAAGAAGTATGAAGCATATATATAAATTTAATGAGAGTTTGTTTATTTGGATAGATTAATGGAAGTTGAATGATGAATGTCTGGCTTTTGAATGTCGCAAATTGTTTTAACGCTTTGATTACTAAGGACTAGTAATAAGCTGGTTAGGGGTATGATTAGTACTTAAAAGTGCATTTTCATTAAGGTTTTATATCATCATATTGCACTTAAAGTATCATTAAATTCCCTAACTTGAGCATGTTTTATAATAACAAGTCTGATAATATAAGATATCTTTTATTTATGGTAAATGCTCATTTCAAATGTAGGCATGTTTCATAATTCAAAGGATTGATTGATTTGTTTAACTATTGAAATTGAGAAGACAAAGAGAGGGCGAAGCTTGGAAAAGAGATGCTGGTTCAATTCAAACTGAAACACCATTCGGTTAGTGGATCATAACTGGAGCTGTAGAATTTAGATTTAGGTCTGATTTATATGGATAGAAAGCTAAGACATAGACCTAAAACTTTCATGAAGAGACCAAGATTCAAAAGAACCGTTTTAAAGTTCAAATTGTAGCAACAACAGAGAAGTCAGAATCTGTCCTGCAGCCCAGATATTGTTTAGTATTCAGCCCATATCTCGAGTTCTAGAAGTCCAAATAACCTCATTCTTATTTTATTGGAAAGCTGAGACAATTTCCCAGAATGTTCATGAAGACTATCTGTTCAAATTCTGATGTTAGCAATGACGTTTTCTATAGACAAGAAGATAAGGATTGTTACCAAGTCAAGAGGTGGCCACCCACTCAATAATTAGTCATCAAATCAATAGTTTTGAATTTTTGCCTATAAAATGAGGCATTTGCCATGCATTTAGGCATCTTGGTTGTTCAGATCAAGATCTTACTCTTACTCTCTTTCTTTGTATTTTGTAATGTTCAAGTTTTATTCCATGTTATATTTTCCTTAATCTCTTGTTTATGTTTTTCATTTCCTTTACTATACTTATATAATTATGTTCTTATCTTGTTTATCTATGTTTCTCTTATTCATAATGTTCAGCTAAGTTTATTATGTCAAGGTGAAAAGGTTACACTAATGGTGTAAGAATAAGTATAGTATAAACTCAACATGGACTTTAATGTTTGATACTAACATATTTTGTATTTATTATCTTACTCACTCTTAATACCTTGCTTGTTAAATGGTTAATCTAGATTTGTGTTGAACAACCCTTGGTACAACAAATACTTGACACTTTCATAACCCAACTGTATGGTACAACCGACACTTGTGCTATGAAAGGAACTTGATTTGTTGTTAACATAAGTTATCACCATGAATACCTGACCACATTTACAAGTGTTGACATTACTCAAATAAGATAATTAATATAATCATATTAATAATTTATAATCTGATTGGAACATCCTTTGTGTGTGGTTTCCAGTTGAGTAATAAAAAGAGATTATATTATACTTATTTGAAATATCATTAGTGGATCCTCTAACCTTGACAATTATATTATCCTTGCTTAATCCTTACATCAATATCACATCTCAAAAGTTCTCTTCAACTCCTTTTCATTTATTGTTTATAATTTTATATAGTTCACCTCCCTGTGGTTCGACCCCAGTCTTGCCGGGTTATTTATTACTTCGACACTCCTGCACTTGGGATAAGACATCAATTTAGTTTCCTTCCTAGATTAGGAGAATCATTAATTAATCCTTCCTAGTTTAGGAAATCAGATCTGGCAACCCTTTGATCAATACAAATTGGGCTCTTTTTGGACTTGGATTAGATAAATTAGAGGTTGTCCTTCATGCTCCCTAGGTGTCCCAAGCTCCTAGGTCCATCTTGCTCCATATATTCTGAACAAGCCCATTCAATGCCTCTTTAAGATTTTTTATCATTGCTCATGTAATTGGCCCACTTGGTACCTCCAATGAGTCGTTGGCATGATTAAGCTTGGTGTTGGGCTGATCCGCATCATCTCTCTTATTTCCTCTCTCCTCTCTCCTCTTTTCCTTTCCTCCTACATGATCAAATTTGGAATCCTTGCATCTAATTATGTCTTAGCTTTGTTTTCTTCTTGATTAGGTTGGTTCCTTGAACGATTTCAGTCCAATTTCTTTTTCTCTATTTCAGTTTCAATGGTTCTTTTTTTGGGTTCTTTCTTGTAATTCAAGCGTGGGAGATGGAGATGTAAACGAAAAAGGTGACTATGGTTACCAGTGCTATCATTTCTTCTCCTACCATTGTTTTTCAACACGATGCTCTCCACTCCACCAACAACAAAGCCATTCAGAATGTAATAAGGGTTGATTAACACAACCTGATAATACAACTTCAGGAGATGAGATCAAAGCTGATATTGAAGGTCACGTCCGAGTTTTTACATCTGGAAGTCTTGTGAACTAGATGAAATCAGAGGAATCAAAATGCCTCTTCAAGAAGATGGGGCAGGTCAGCAACAAGCAATTAATGCTAGTTTGGTCAATGTCCAAGATAAGAAAGTTTTAGAATATTAGATGGGTAAGCAAGTAGTGCACTCCTCATTTATAGCTAAGGAAGGAAATATGCTAGCTGCCTTCATTCCAAACTTGTCACACTCAGATATTGAAGTGGAAGATATGACAAATCCTTTGCAAAGTGTGTCTTTCACTACTGTTAACCCTCTTCAGCAAACCAACGGTTGTGAGTTAAACTTCTTAAATGCTATTAGAGATAAGATTAACTTAGACGTGAAAGTTGGCAATACTATAAACCAAATTTTGATTTTCTTACCTCCCTCCTGAGACTCTGAACGGGTGATAGTTAGTCCTCCAATAGAAGTCTTTGAAGATGGTTGTACTCTTTAGAAATCCACCATTGTTAGACACTTTGTAGGTCAAAAACTACCATTTCGAGTAGTGAAATCTATAACTAATAGAATTCGGGGATCCCTTGGATTATTAGAAGTGTTGTATTTCGATAATGGTTTTTTTATCTTCTCCTTTGCTCTGGTTGAACATGCTTTTGCTATCCTAGACTGTGCTTCATGGCACATGGCCAATAGATATTTGGTCTTTAACAGATGGACACCAAACATGCAATTCTCTAAAGATGAGTTATCTTTCGGATTAAACTTCATCATGTTCCATTGGAATATTGGACTAACAAGAAGCTGAGTTATGTTTCTAGTGCTCTAGGGGTTTCTTTACATGTTGATGCTACTATCCTAATGCGTAAATGGCTAACTTATGCTAGAGTTTATGTTGAAATTGATGCTTCTAAGCTACTAGTTAAGGAATTTGATCCACAATGCTCTAATAGAATGGTAATTACTATTTTAGCTGAGTATGAATCGCCTTCAACCCATTTGGCGTGTCTCCTATTCAATTTACCTTGTCCTTTCAAGTGCTTCAATGATTCATGATCTAAATGAATCAACAATTTAGTACCCAATTTCCTCCATAACATCTTCTAGAAATAGTTGAGGAACTTAACATTTATATCAGAAACAATGCTTATAGAGACCCTATGAAGCGTACCATCTCTTTAAAGAACAAATCAGAAATTTTAGTTGCATCATCGGTTTTATGACATAGAATAAAGTGTCATCTTTGAAAACCTATCAACAACTACAAAGATTGAATCCCCACCCCGTTTTGACCTAGGCAAACCTAAGATAAAATCCATTGAAATGTCTACCCATGGATCCTTAAGTACAAGCAATAGGGTATACATGTTATATGGTTGAGTCCTAGACTTTGCTTTCCTACAAGTTATGCATTTATCATATATGTGTTGCATATCTTTTTTTATTTTAGGCCAATAAAAATGCTCATGCAATACACCCAAAGTCTTAAAACACCAAAATACCCCATCAACCCGCCCCTATGTAATTCACGTACAAACAATTCATACATAGAACTTAATGGAACACACAAACGATTCTCTTTAAACAAATACTCGTTAAGTCTATAAAACTTCCCAAAAGCCAAAGTTTCATGAGCATTGTAAACATTAGCGAAATCACTATCATCATTGTGCAATTCTTTTATGTGTTCAAATCCTAGAAATCTAACATCTAAAGTAGATAAAAGAACATACCTGTGTGAAAGTGCATCAGCCACAATATTTTCTTTTCCTTGATCACATATGGAAAGGTTTCAATAAATTCAACACATTTGGCATGTCTCTTATTCAACTTACCTTGTCTTTTCAAGTGCTTAAATGATTCATGATCTGAATGTATCACAAACTCCTTAGACCATAAGTAATGTTGTCATGTCTCTAAAGTTCTTCCCAAGACATAAAACTTCTTGTCATTTGTAGGGTATATCAAGGCTGCCTCATTAAGCTATTACTTATCAACACCCTGCGCAATTACTATATATCAAAGAAACACAGTTTTCTCCATGTAAAAGGTACACTTATAAGATTAGCATATAATTTCTCATCACACAATACACTAAGTACATTACGTAAATGATCAAGATTCTCATTCAAGTTCTTGCTATAAATTAGGATGTCATTAAAGTACCAACCACAAACTTACCAATGAATGTAAGCAAAACATGATTTATCAATCTCATAAACATTCTAGGTGCATTTGTAAGCCCAAACGGCATGACTAACCATTCATATAAACCATGTTTAGTCTTAAATGTTGTTTTCCATTCATCACCTTTTTTCATCCTAATCTGATGGTACCCACTTTTTTAAGTCAATGTTAGATAAAATACATGCTCCATACAACTCATCCAACTTGTCATCAAGCCTAGGGATAGGATGTCTATACTTTACCGTTATGTTCATGACGGCACTCAACAAACATCCTACAAGTTCCATCCTTTTTAGGCAAACACAAGGATGCCTTTGAAGCTCATACGAGAGATGTACCCCTTCATCATCAACTCATCTGCTTGCCTTTGAAGCTCCTTCATCTTTTTGGGGTTGCTTCTATAGGCTGGACGATTAAGAATCGAAGCTCTGGGTACAAGGTCAATCTGATGTTCAATTCCCCTTAATGGTGGTAATCCACTAGGGATGTCTTCAGGGAATACATCATCAAACTCCAGCAACAAAGAAACAACCACACTAGGGATGTCTTCAGGGAATACATCATCAAACTCCAGCAACAAAGAAACAACCACACTAGGAATAGCAAAATCAAGATCGTTAGTGTTAAAATAAGCCTCCTTATACACAAGTAAGATCATCATCTTGTTAGTGAAATATGCAGATCTAATTTGAGCTTCTTTTGCAGAAAAATTAGGTTGTTTCTTTAATTTTTCCACACTATTATCATCACACAAACTTACCTACTTCACTCCTTGGGTTTTACCTCCTCTCTCAACTGATTTAATTAATGATTTAGATTTAGCCGAATCTGATGGTCTTCTCTCCTCATTGTCCTCACATGAATTTTCACTCTTCCCATCCTCACAATCCCTTTTCAATCTCATTTGATAATCATACACTTGTTTTGGAGAAACGAAAGAAAGGTTGATCTTTCTTGTATACCTGCCCGTGAACCCAAAAGATACAAGAGTGGTGGTTTTATCATCTTTTACAATAGTGAACCTATTGCTAAACCCATCATGAAATGCCTTCAGATCGAACTGTGATGGACACCCTAAAAGTAGGTGACTAGCATGCATTCATACTACATCACACATAACCTCATCATAATATTATTTCCCAATAGCAAATGCAATCGACACTTGCTTAGTAACCTTTACTTCACCACATTCATTCAACCATTGCAATCTATGAGGCCTAGGATGCTTAATACAACTTGATGTGAACCTTGTGACCACGTGGTCATGCAACCCACACGCAAAGATATTAATTCTTGAAAAGATAAGTAAATCAGGTTTGATAGGAGTGTGACACAAAGATAACTTATACCTAGGCACCAGCACTATTGGAAACGAAAAAACCCCCACCCAACGAATATTGATTCGCGAATGAGAAGTATAAGGATGACGCCACGAAGCCAGTTGTTCTTCGATAAGTTGTTTTCAGTTCTTTAGAGAACCAAGGAAGGGAGATTATCCCACCAACACACAACAAGTGCGGCAAGCAAGAAGTTTTATTAATCTGAATTGTCTAACTTACATGTTTAGTTATGCCTTTATTTATACTAACTCTAGACTTAAATAAACCCAAATGAACCCCCCTTAGGTGGACTTGTATGAGGCCCACTTACAATTGACCCAAATAAGTAATAATAACCCAAAGACTAAGAAGAAAATAATAAAAATCCAAAAATTACTATCTTAAATATGCTAGAATCATATTTGTCACCCTTAAGAAGTTCCAAATAGACTAGGAAATTTGATCTAAAGGTAGAATATGAAGTCTTCTTTCCTTATTGTAAGTAGGATGAATAAGGAATCCTTGTAAGAAAAGGATTCTGAAACATTTATGAATCTTTGCCACACTTGAAAACTATATTGCAGCCCATGAAAGATCCTTGTAAAGCTAGGAGATTCTCAAAACAAGCTGCCACGTCCTTATAGGAAAAGAATCATAGCCAAATAGGAAGTCCACAAGTCAAAAGGAAGTAAATAACAAAATTCGTACAGCCTCTGTTGACTAGTATTTGGATGCCTTCCCGAACTCTGATTGACTTGACATTTTAAGCCGATGTAGGACAACATGTCAGGAGACTGCATGTAAACTTTAAGCTCGATCCAACAGTCGGATTGATAATTATGACTGTTGCCGTAAAACTAGATAGTTTGCACATTTTACATCAAAATCTGAATTTGACCTTGCCTGGATCATATCACAACTCATATTCAATTTCCTCACAAGAGTATCATTAGCTACATTAGCACAACTACCTCCATCAATTATTATGCTAGATACCTTAATACAATCCGGGCAATAAAAAAACAATTAGATTCGAATTCTGACGTAAAATGCACAACTGTTCAGTTTCATGGCAACAATCATAATTCTCAATCCAACTATTGGATCAGGCTAAAATGTTATGTGTAGTCTCCTGACATGTTGTCCTATCTTGGGTTAAACTTTCAGGTCAATTGGATTTTGGGAAGGCATCGAAATACTGGTCAACATAGGCTGTATAAATTTTGTTATGTACTTCCTTTTGACTTGTGGACTTCCTAATTGGCTAGGATTCTTTTCCGACAAGGATGTGGCAGCTTGTTTTGGAAAGCTCCTAACTCTACAAGGATCTTTAATGGGCTGCAATATAGTTTCCAAGTGTGGCAAGGATTCATAAATGTTTCAGAATCCTTTTCTTACAAGGATTCCTTATTCATCCTAATTATAATAAGGAAAGAAGACTTCATATTCTACCTTCAGATCAGATTTCCTAGTCTATTTAGAACTTCTTAAGGGTGACAAATATGATTTTAGCATATTTAAGATAGTAATTTTTGGATTTTTATTATTTTCTTCTTAGTCTTTGGGTTATTATTACTTATTTGGGTGAATTGTAAGTGGGCCTCATATAATAAGTCCACCTAAGGGGGGTCCATTAGGATTTATTTAAGTCTAGAGTTAGTATAAATAAAGGCATAACCAAACATGTAAGTTAGACAATTCAGATTAATAAAACTTCTTGTTTGCCGCACTTTGTGTGTGTGTTGGTGAGATACTCTCCCTTTCTTGGTTCTATAAAGAACTAAAAGACGACTTATTGAAGAACAACTAGCTTCGTGGCGTCATCCTTATACTTCTCGTTCGTGAATCAATATTCGTTGGGTGGGGGTTTTCCGTTTCCAATAGTGCTGGTGCCTAGGTACAAGTTATCTTTGTGTCACACTCCTATCAAACCTGATTTACTTGGCTTTCCGGGAATTGGTGTCTTTACTTGTGGGTTGCGTGACCACGTGATCACAAAGTTCGCATCATACCTTGTTTTGGATGTGGCATCGAGTGTGAAATATGTTTTCCCGTTACTGATTGACATCATCTTCTTTGATTTACATGTTCAACACACACCTTATAACCAAGACCTCTCTTTCAACAAGATATGTGATGAGGATCAACTCAACACCAAACGTAATCATGCCAATGACCCATTAGAGGTGCCAAATGGGCAACTTACAAGAGCTAGGGCAAAGAAGCTTAAACAAGCATTGAATGAGCCTATTCAGAACATATGGAGTAAAATGGACCTAGAGGGGCTTGGGATATTTAAAGAGCATGAAGGACAATCTTTAATTCATCTAATTCAGGTCCAAGAAGAACCCAATTCATGTGGAACAAAGGGCTGATGTGTCCGACCCCATACCAGCCTTGTTAGGCTTGTTTTTTCTTAATACTACAAGGATAGAAAGTCACCAATTTATTCTCCTAATTAAGTAAGGAAGTTGGCCGTGTCTTATTCCTAAAGAGGGGAGGATTATTTAATGTTTTTCCTAACTTTAGGAAGGAAAGTAATTAAATCAACAACAAAAGAGGAAATTTGTTTTCTTATTTATCCAAGTTAAACAAGGAAATCCAAGCTAATCAATGACATCAAAGGAGGCAACAACACAAATTTTTCCAAATCAGATTTCTCCTAGTTTATTTGGGACTTCTTAAGGGTGACAAATCTGATTCTAGCATATTTAGGATGATAATTTTCAGATTTTTATTATTTTCTTCTTGGTCTTTGAGTTGTTATTACTTATTTGGGTCAATTGTAAGTGGGCTTCATATAAGTCCACCTAAGTCTAGAGTCAGTATAAATAAAGGCATAACCAAACATGTAAAGTTACGCAATATTCAGATTAATAAAACTTCTTGTTTGTCGCACTTTGTGTGTGTTGGTGAGATAATCTCCCTTCCTTGGTTCTCTAAAGAACTGAAAACGACTTATCGAATAACAACTGGCTTCGTGGCGTCATCCTTATACTTCTCGTTTGTGAATCAATATTCGTTGGGTGGGGGTTTTTCGTTTCTAATAGTGCTGGTGCCTAGGTACAAGTTATCTTTGTGTCACACTCCTATCAAACTTGATTTACTTGGCTTTTCAGCAATTGATGTCTTTGAGTGTGGGTTGCATGACCACGTGATCACGAGGTTCGTATCATTTGGTATCAGAGCTTGGCTCCGTTAAAAAATTCAGGTTATTTCCTTCTGAAATTTTTGTTTCTTGTTGATTCCACAAAAATTCCTTAGTATCCAATTTCTTCTTCTCCTTCAATTTGCGGCTTATAAAAAAAATGTTATTTCATTCTGTTATTGTTAAAAATATATCGTTGGAATAAAAAAAAAGAAAAGAGAAAAGCAAAAAAAACAATCGTTCAAAAAGACGTTTATTGGTTTCTACCGCAGAAAACTAAACAAGAGAAAATTGGATCAAATCAACTCAGAATTAGTTCAAATTTGATACTCTGATTACTGGAGTCCTAATCGCACCATATATTAATTGTGGGGTCAATTGGATATTTTTTGCTTTGGTTTTCAATTTCAGGTCTGATTCGTAACATTTTTGCGTCAGTATATCAAACCTTATCGTAAATTGTTCACACTTTATATTCTGTCTATTTGGATTGATATCGCAATATATCTGAAATTTTAGCTCAATTAGACATTATTTACTTTTGGTTCCAAATTCGGACTTAACTCATCGTAAACGAGTCTGTTCTGCTATTCCTAAGGTAAATGACTTAAGTCCGAATATGGAACCTAAAGTAAATGATGTCCAATTGAGTTAAACTTTGAGATATAGTGCAATTTCAACCCAAATGGACATAATATTAAATTTGAACAATTTACAATAAGGTTTGATATGCTGACCCAAAAACGTTATGAATCAGACCTGATTACACCCGAAATTGAAAACATAAGAAAATGACATTCAATTGATCCCAAAATTAATAAGTAGTATGATTAGAACCCCCAGTAATCAGAGTATCAAATTTCAACTAATTTCGAGATGATTTTATCCAATTTCCCTTGTTTAGTTTTGTGTGGCAGAAGCAAATAAGTGTCTTTTTGAACGACGTTTCTTTTCTCTTTTCTTTTCTTTTTTTGATGCTACTGATATATTTTGTACAGTAACAGAACAAAATAACAAACCTTTTTTTTATATGCCGCAAATTCAAGGAGAAGAAGAAATTGGACACTAAGGAATCAACGAGAAACAACAATTTCAGAAGGATATAACCTGATTAATGGAGCCAAGCTCTAATACAAAATGTTGCGAACCTCTTGAATACGCAGTCAAGCAAGCAACACACAAAGACATCAATTCTCGAAAAGGAAAATAAATCAGGTTTGATAGGATTGTGACACAAAGATAACTCTCATCTAGGCACTAGAACTATTGGAAACGAAAACCCCTACCCAACGAATATTGATTAACAAACAAGTATAAGGATGACATCACAAAGTCAGTTATTTTTCAATAAGTCATTTTAAGTTATTTAGAGAACTAATGAAGGGAGAATATCTCCCCAACTCACACAACAAGGTGTAGCAAAGAAGTTTTTATTAATCTCCATTCCGTAGCCCCTCACACATCTGGTTATAGCTTTATTTATACCGACTATAGATTGAAATAAACCCTAATGGCCCCCCCTTATATGGACTTATATGAGGCTCACTTACAATTGATCCAAATAAGTAATAATAAACCAAAAACTAAGAAAAAAATAATAAAAATAATAAAAATCTGAAATTAATATCCTAGAATCAGATTTGCCACCCCTAAAAAGTCTCATATAGACTAGGAAATTTGATCTGATTGTAGAACTAATTCTGAAGTCTTCTTGCCTTATTATACTTTGTTTCTTTATTTTGCATGCACAATTAATGAAGAAAATCTCTTTCTTTTATACCTGCCAATTTAGTTTCCTTCCTAGACTAGGAGAATCATTAGTTAATCCTTCATAACTTATAAAATCAGATTGGGCAACCCTTTGATCCACATGAATTGGGCTCTTCTTGGACTTTGATTAGATGAATTAGAGGTTGTCCTTCATGCTCCTTAGGCATAGCTCATCTAGGTTCATCTTGCTCCATATGTTTTGAACAAGCTCATTCAATGCGTCTTTAGGCTTATTTGCCCTAGCTCTTGTAATTAACCCACTTGGCACTTTCAATGGGTCTTTGGCATGATTAACCTTGGTGTTGGGTTGATCCTCATCAACAAGAGGTGATGCAAACCTCGTGATCACGTGGTCACTCAACCCACACACAAAGACACCAATTCCTGGAAAGCCAAGTAAATCAGGTTTGATAGGAGTGTGACACAAAGATAACTTGTACCTAGGCACCAACACTATTGGAAACGAAAAACCCCACCCAACGAATATTGATTCATGAATGAGAAGTATAAGGATGACGCCATGAAGTCAGTTGTTCTTCGATAAGTTGTTTTTCAGTTCTTTAGAGAACCAAAGAATGAAGATTATCCCACCAACACACAACAAGTGCGGCAAACAAGAAGTTTTATTAATCTGAATTGTCTAACTTACATGTCTGGTTATACCTTTATTTATACTGACTCTAGACTTAAACAAACCCAAATGGACCCCTTATGTGGACTTATATGATGATGCTCACTTACAATTAAACCCAAATAATATAAATAAACCCTAAATTAAGAAGAAAATAATAATAATAACAATAAATTCAAATTTAATATTCTAAATATGATAGGATCATATTTGCTGCCCTTTAGAAGTCTCATATATGCTACGAGAATCCAATCTAAAGTTCCCTCCTCTTAAGTTTCCTTGTTTGCAAAGTATTCTTAGCTGACTTGGAAACTTATTTAATAATAGATTTCTACTATAATAAGGATAGAATAATTGTTTCCATACACCATAAGGATTCCACCTTAATATGGAGGCCATACCACACATGGAAACTATGTTGTTGCTCATTAAATATTCTTGCAAGACTAGGAAATTTCCAAAACCAGCTACCACATCCTTGTAGGAAAAGAAAGTTCGAACTCCGATTGATCTAAAACTTTAGCTCGTTGTAGGAAAACATGTCAGGAGACTCCATGTAAAATTTTAGTCTGATCCAACAGTCGGATTGAGAATTAACATTGTTGCTGTAAAACTGGATAGTTGTGCATTTTACGTCAGAATCTAAATCTGATTGTTTTTTCATTGCCCGAATCGTATCAAGAAGACTAGTTATGCAAGGAAAAAATGCATCACCTCCAGTGCACCCTACCTCTGGTAAAGCTGCATTGATAATTGATTGTTAATCCAAGACATGTTTCTATTTGTTGGTCTCATCTAAAGTTTAAGTCAGATCTCCCTTTGTGAGGAAGTCTCTACTTTCTCGGGTTAAATCCTAACCATTCTAACGCCTAATGTTTAGCATTATCATTTATTTTTTTGTATCTTTAATACTTGAGGGTATACTTTACAATGTAATCTTATACTCTCAAATATTAAAGTCTACAGTTAAATCCTAATACTCTTAATATTAATTAAACAAATTAATTGTTGTGGGATTTTTGGTATTTTGGCTTTTTTCGTAATGGATAATCACAAACTAGTTACGATATCCATTTTGCATGAAAAAACCTTTAGAATTTGGCCATATTGATGAAAACAAAACATGTTTTTTGTGTTTTTGAGACGATGAAAGTTTTTAAATTTGTTTTGGATTTGTTTGAAATTTCGAAGAAACCCTGGTATTTTTAATATCGGGTCCATATCTTACATTGTAAAGTCTATAGTCCGATATTAAATAAAATTATGAAAAAAAACTTGTTTTTATGTTTATTGAAATAAAGGAAATTGTTTTTCACTTTTTGAATTTTTTTGAAATTCTAGAGAAAAATCAAGTAGTTTTAATACTGGATCCGTATCTTAGAGTGTAAGTCAAAAGTTCAATATTACGCGAAAACTATTGGAAAAACACATAAGGGACCCATAACTAATTTCAAAATGGTTCTTGAATCGTTTCAGAATTTTTAAGGGTCTGTTTAGCTAGACCCTGAAATAAATACAAATTAAAACTAAAAGAAAATGTTTAGAGTGTGTTTGTCAAACAAACTAATAGCCTAAAATCAGTGGAATTAAAAATATCTTAAGAGCATGTTTGGCAAACATGCCCTAAATAACTAAACAAGGCCTTATATTTTAAGAAAAAAATGGTGTGCCAAACACGCCTTTATATCTAGGTGAAGCGCGGTCCAGTCACATGGGCTGGGCATATTGGGGTTGAGGCCCAAACCCATATGTTTAAGTCAGGCATAGGCCTAGCCCAACCTGATTTTTTGTGATGACCCAACAAGCTTTTTTTATGATGTGGCCTAGATCCAGCCCCAACCATATAGGTTAGGCTGGAATGGGATCCAACACATGCTTTTGTCACAACTAGCCCAACCTAGTGGTGGCTTAAGAAGAAGATCTGCCAGTAACGTGCATGTTACTAGCATGTTTTCTTCCCATTATTTTAAGCTTATACACAATCAAGATGAGAGAATGATGTTACATGGACGAGGAAGGAATGTTGGCTTGCTCTTGGTAGCACTACCGGTTCTGCTGATGGCTCACATTGGTGGATGGAGGTGGAGAATGATGGTTGGTTGGGTAGCTGGAAAGGTGGTGTTTATATGGCTGGTTTTTTTGCTCTCTTCCTCTCCCAATTTTTTTCTTTATTTTTGCATGAAATCCACCCCTATCTATAGAGGATGAAATAGGGACATCTGGTCTTTATTGGGCATGATTCTTGGTCCTTGATTCAAACAGAAAGGATTTCAACCGTTGGCAAAAAGTCACCATCACGAGTTGCAAGGGCTGGTCGGGGCAGCCTATTTGGGTCAACTTTGTTGTGGGTTCAGGGCTTACATGGGACAATGTTTTTTCTTAGATTCAGGTGCAATGGCAGGTCACGACGGTGACATTTTTTTTTTCTTGTATGGTGAAGGTATGAGAGAGAAGGAAGACTTGAAAGGTGGCATTAGAGCAACCGTTTTTGTTGTTGAAGGTTGAAAATAATGAGTAGTGGCTAGACGACACATCATTTAGCTTTACTTTTTTTTAACTTGCCATTGACAAAAACAACATCGTTTGAACCAAAACACATAGCCAAAACACAACCAAAATGCAGCCAAAATGCACCATTTCAATTATATGAAACAACATCGTTTTGGTGTTCTAGTTTGAATTAGTTCATTAATCCTCTTTTTAATTTCAGCCCCTAATCTTCTAATATATTCAATTAGGTCCTTGATTAGGCTTTAAATTGGTGCACCTTTTGCAAAAAGGTCCTTGGTTCTAAATTTCTTTAATTTTGCCCTTAATTGACCTTCAAACTTTGATTTTCTTGCAATTTTGTCCCTGATTTGAACCAATTGAGTTTGGAAAAATTAAATCTGGTCCTTTAAAACTCCAATCTTCTCAATTAAGCCCAAATTAGGCTTCCAAATTTAAGTTTTCACTAATTAAGTCCCTAATAAAATTAATTTGGCCCATTAAAAGTATAATTAAGTCCTTTCACCTAATTAAATCTTGTAATTTGATGAAATTAATTCTTAAACTTAATTGGGCCCATGATTAAATCAAATTCACACATTAAAAAATCTAATTAAGTGCTCAAACTTAATTTTTATGTAGATTTGTTGAATAATCATTTAATTTAACCTTGAACCTGCAATGTCTTTTCAGTCTTGGGTACAATGGGGTACAATTGGGCTCCCAATTTTTCCCAAAACTCCAACTTGGTTTCTCAATGCATTTGAAACCCTTCTTAATATATTTTTGCCAAGTTTCCAGTTTTTGTTTCATTTTGAATTTTACAAGAAAATGATAATTTTGGGGGAAACCTAAAAATTGAGTTATGACAGTTGCTCTGTGTTTACAATGCTTACGACAAAAAGTCTCTAAAGGGACTTTAGATAGTAAGCTTGTAAAAGAAAAAAACATGAGAGATTGTGGATTTATCATATCAAGAAATGGTCAATCCTTCCAAAAGCAATAGAAGTGAGGGCTTGAAAGCACACTTAGAAAGAAAATGGATAGGGTTAGAAAGCGCAATAGAAGAAAAGAGATATGGCTAGAAAGCATACTATCTGGTACATGAGGGCTAGAAAACACACCAAGAAGAAAATAGATAGGGATAAAAAGCACACTATTTAGTAGGTGAATAGAAAGCACACTCAAAAAGAAAAAAGATAGGGCTAGAAAATGCACTATCTGGTTGTAAGGGTTAGAAAGTGCACTAAAAAAGTGTTAAAGAAGTGGTCTCTAAAAACTTTGTTGATTTTTAAATAGCAAAAACCTAGTCGGGCTCAATATCTTGATGAGTTTTTTTTTACTGGAAAAGTTCAACATACAATGCATTTTGATTAATATGCATGTATTCTTACCTGATAAATAGGTTCCTTTTTCTCATGGACTTCTCTTTTTTGAAGCTTTGATCCTTGTAGCAAGCTTTCATAGCATTTTCGCTTTCACTTTCGCTTACTTGAGCCACAACTTGTGATCTTAACTTTTGGAAAGGATACTTATTTGACAATCTCAAATGATATTAGCATACCCTATTGTGTGAAAACCTTTATCTCAAAGATTGTCAGGTTTACTTTCCATTCTTTGTTTTAGTAGAAGATGAATAATGGAGCCAGCCATGTTGTGTTTCTTAAGTGACCACCAGTCTAATTATTCCTCCAAGTATTTTATCCTGTTTTCTTTGCTTGGATTTTCACAAGGATGATGTCATCTGGAAGACTGTTTTACAAGAGGTTGCTTTCATGGGAAATCTTTAAAATTTCAAAGCCATTTCCAAACACGAAAATGTGCAACAATCCAGTTTTACGGTAACAGTCATAATTCTCAATCCGACCGTTGGATCCGGCTGATATTTTTACGTGGAGTCTCCTAACATGCTGTCCTACCTTGAGTTAAAATGTCAGGTCAATCGGAGTTTGGGAAGGCATCGTAATACTAGTCAACAGAGGCTGCACGAATTTTGTTATTTATTTTCTTTTGACTTGTGGACTTCCTATTTGGCTAGGATTCTTTTCCTAAAAAGATGTGGCAGCTTGTTTTGGGAATCTCCTAGTTCTACAAAGATCTTTAATGGGCTACACCATAGTTTCCAAATGTGGCAAGGATTCGTCAATGTTTCAGAATCTTTTTCTTACAAGGATTCCTTATTCATCCTAGCTACCATAAGAAAAGAAGATTTAAGAATTAATTCTACCTTCAGATTTGATTCTCCTAGCTTATATGGGACTTCTAAAGGGCAAAAAATTTGATCCTATCATATTTAAGATATTAATTTCGGATTAATTATTGTTGTTATTATTTTCTTCTTAGTTTAGGGTTTGTTTATATTATTTGGGTTTAATTATAAGTGGGCATCATATAAGTCCACATAAGGGGTCCATTAGGGTTTATTTTAGTTTGGAGTCACTATAAATAAGGGCATAACCAAACATGTAAGGTTAGACAATTCATATTAATAAAACTTCTTGTTTGCCACACTTTGTGTGTGTGTGTGTGTGTGTGTGTGTGTTGGTGAGATAATCTCCCTTCCATGGTTCTCTAAAGAACTGAAAATGACTTATCGAAGAACAACTGGCTTCGTGGCGTCATCCTTATACTTCTTGTTCGCGAATCAATATTCGTTGGGTGGGGGTTTTCCGTTTCCAATAGTTCTGGTGCCTAGGTACAAGTTATCTTTGTGTCACACTCCCATCTTGCTTGCCGGGAATTGGTGTCTTTGCGTGTGGGTTGCATGACCACGTGATCACGAGGTTCGCATCATTTGGTATCAGAGCTTGGCTCCATTAATCAGGTTATATCCTTCTGAATTTTTCGTTTCTTGTTGTTTCTGCAAAATATCCTTAGTGTCCAATTTCTTCTTCTCCTTGATTTTGTAGCATATAAAATTTTTTTAAAAATTTTAGTTATTTCGTTTGGTTACTGTCCAAAATATATCATTAGCATAAAAATAACAAAGAAAAAAAAGTCGTTCAAAAAGACGTTTATTGGTTGCTGCCGCAGAAAACTATATTAGGGAAAATTGGATCAAATCGACTCAGAATTAGCTCAAAGTTGATACTCTATTTTGGGGTTAATTGGATATCGTTTTCTTTAGCTTTCAATTTCGGGTCTAAACAAGTCTGATTTATGATGTTTTTTCGTTAGTATATCAAACCTTATCATAAATTGCTCAAACTTTATATTTTGTCTATTGGGATTGATATTGCACCATATCTGGAATTCTAGCTCAATTCGACAATATTTACTTTAGGTTCCAGATTCGGACTTAACTAACGAGTCTCTTTTGCATCAACTCATGAAATTCACTTTCTTTCTGTTGTTCTCGTTTCTTGTAGTATAGTTTCAACATATCCAAAGATATTTGGATGTTGTTTCATCATTTTGCACATTTCATTTCTGTTTTTATTCGAGTCTTCAGTTTCGTTCATATTTTGGATAGATTCGCTTGCTACTCGCGAGACTATCATCACAGTTTTGTTTTTGCTTGTTTTATGGCTTTTATTGCTTCTTGAGTCATATATACATATTTGGATTACGCTGCTAAGATTGGTTCTATTTGGTGTTGTTTTTAGTTCTGCAAGAACCGCAAGAAGGTGAGACGAGAGGTGTGAGTGTGTGAGGATATTAAGAGTGTTTGAGTGAAATACGAGCGGCGTGAGGATATTTGTTTTACCACTAACCAAATTTTGCAGGTACTATCATGTCAGAGCAAAACAACACACCACCCCCTCCCGATGTAGAACTTAAATTCTAAATGCAAGCCATGACAAAGATGATGGAAAGAATGAATTTCATGATGAGGAACGTGTGTGATAGACTTGAGAAGGTGGGAAAACATGGTAACGTGGCTGGAACATATAACCAAGATGTGAGAAAGGTTGGGGCTGAACCGAAATCAAACAATGGCAGTGGGGCCGAAAGGCCAAGGGGGGCTGATTATGAGGATTTTGAAGAGGACGGTGATGATATTTGCGATGGTGGTTTTAAGGATGAGACCATAGGCCATCGGGAAGGTATTCACCACCTAGAAACCAAAGTGATTTCATGTATTTCGATGAGGTGTTATGGCAAAAGAAAAGATAGATTCAAAAGGAGAGGTGGTATCAACGGGAGAGAAATAAAGAGATTAGTGTTCTAAAAAAGAATCCAAGAGTCTATCTCGTATTTTAGGGGAGATGAAGCAAGAACTTGATGTATTAACGGCAACAGTAAATGCCCAGCAAGCTTCAGAAAGAGAGGAGAAAAAACGCTGCAATGATGATATACGAATTAGAAAGGCTGCTACTTTCACCCAAAGGTGTTGGCGATGATTGTTGGTAAGAAAAGAACTCCAAAGGCTTCAAAAAGAGGCTAAGGAATTGTCCATTCAACTTGTTCTCGTTCGCGAATCAATATTCGTTGGGTGGGGGTTTTTCATTTTCCAATAGTGCTGGTGCCTAAGTACAAGTTATCTTTGTGTCACACTCCTATCAAACCTGATTTAGTTGGCTTTTCAGGAATTGATGTCTTTGCTTGTGGGTTGCGTGACCACGTGATCACGAGGTTCGCATCACAAAATTTCTTAAAAAGCTTGTTTTGCATGGGAAAATATTGCTCACCAATATAGATTGCTTGCTTTTGATTAGAAAGGGCTTTATTGGGCACGTAACGTGGGCTTTGGCTTTTGGCCATAAAAAAATGATATTTCTAAACTGAAAAGGTGTTTAAGGGATCTCAAGACTAAGGATCACTAGTGCTTATTTCTAGACCTTTTTTTCATTAAAAGGTTTTTAGACCTTATGATTGACTTTGCAAAATGGTCTGATGTGCCCCAAGTGTCAGGCTTTGAACTTCTTGTATTTATTTTCTTCATTTAGTTTTGAGCATCATCATTATATCCAAAACTTTTTGAATCTTTAAATTCCTTTGTGCCCCCAACTTTGCTTGGGCCTCTTCGATCATTTAGGATTACTTTGTATAATCTTGCGATCAAATTGCTTTCCTAACCCCCACACTTGCCCCAAGTGTAGGGTGTGATCTTAGTTAGGGTTGATTTGCAAGAAAAACTTTCCAAGTTCAAACAGGGATTGCAAAGGATATTTTTTAATATTGTTAAAGAATTATCAAAGATAACATTTTCTCATTTCAAACGCATGCGTTTAGTATTAGTAGGCTTTAGCTTTCTCTCATTGTGATTAGTTTGGACATGCAAAATTGTTTTCATTGTGATCATGAATCATTACTCATTCAATTAAAACTCAACTTCAATGTTATTTTGTGGTGTTTGGTTTATTTTTTGGGTTTGTAAGCGCATGGTCACCTCACTAAGATATCACTTGAATTCTCAAAACTTCCTTGTTAAAAACAAACACCAATTTGACATCTGCATTAAACTATTAACTTTGATTTCTGAAAGACCTCTATGAAAAAAAAAACAAGGTCTTTTAAGTTTATGAGATCATGCAAAGTTTTGTTTTTTTGGAGAAAAAGAAAATATGTTAAAGAATTCATGGCCAAACTTCAACTTAATAAGTAAAGTACATCAGGCATAATACTTCTTTACAATGTCAAAGTTTACAGGTTTAGGCAAATCATCTCCTTTCATCTTAGTTAAAATTAAAGTTCCTTTAGAAAAAGCTTTCTTCATCACGTAAGGTCCTTCGTAGTTTGATGTCCATTTACTCTGATCTTCTTATGATATTGGCAAGGTCTTTTTTCAACATTAGGCCTCCCTCCTTAAATACTTTTGGCTTGACCTTCTTGTTGTATGCCTTAGGCACTTTATTTTGGTACAACTAGTAGTAACAGATGGTTGTCAGTCTCTTTTCACTAATCAAATTTAACTACTTAAATCTCATCTTTGCCCATTTTGATTCTTCTAGCTTTGCATCCATTACAACCTTTAATGATGGTTGTCAGTCTCGTTTCACTGTTTCCATCCTGTATACTAGAGAGTAAAGGGTTACACCCATAGAAGTTATAACTACAGTGCAGTGCGCGTAAAGTGCGTCTGGAAGCATTTCATGTCAATCCTTATAGGTGACCACTATCTTCCAAATGATCTTCTTGAGATTTTTGTTAGTTGTCTCGACTGCCCCATTCATTTTGGGTCTATAGGGAGAAGAATTGAGATGGGTAATCTTTCACTTAATGCAAACCTCAACAATTAGCTTCCCATTAAAATTCTAAGCGTTATCAGTTATCATTCTTAGTGCTACACTGCAGCAACAAATAAAATCTTTCTTAATGAACCTTTGACCACCTTTTTGTGTCACATGCTTCTAAGCGTTATAAGAGCTGGCTTCTACCCATTTAGTGAAGTAGTCAATGGCTACCAAGATGAACTTATGCTCATTGCTAGCCTTTAGATTGATCGATCCTATGACATCCAATCCCGACACGTCGAAAGGCCAAGACGAGGCCATATTGAATAACGATGTTAGATGTGCATTTATCTTGTCACCATGTATCTCACACTTGAGGCGTTTTCTAACATAGTGATGTGGATCAACCCATCACCAAGCGTAATCATGCCACGATCCATTGGAGGTGCCAATTGGGCCAATCACAAGAGCTAGGGCAAAGAAGCTTAAAGAAGCATTGAATGGGCTTGTTCAGAACTTATGGAGCAAGATGGACCTAGAGGGGCTTGGGACATTTAAGGAGCATGATGGACAGCCTTTAATTCATCTAGTTCAGGTCCAAGAAGAGCCCAATTCGTGTGGAACAAGGGGTTGATATGTCCGGCCCAATACCAGCCTTGTTAGGCTTGTTTTTTTCCTAATGCTACAAGGATAAAAAGTCAGCAATTTATTCTCCTAATTAAGTAAGGAAGTTGGCCATATCTTATTCCTAAAGAGGGGAGGACTATTTAATGCTTTTCCTAACATAGAAAGGAAAGTAATTAAATCAACAACAAAGAAGGAAATTTGTTTTCTTATTTGTCCAAGTTAAACAAGGAAATCCAAGCTAATCAAGGACATCAAGGGAAAGGGGGCAACAACACAAATTTTCCAAATCAGATTTTTCCTATTTATTGCTTCTTGAGTCATATATATATTTGAATTGCGCTGCCAAGTTGGTTTTATTTGGTGTTGGTTTCAGTTTCGCAAGAACCGCAAGAAGGTGAGATGAGAGGTGTGAGCGTGTGAGGACATTAAGAGTGATTGAGCAAAACACGAGCGACGTGAGGATAATTTTTTTTACCACTAACCAATTTTTACAGGGACTATCATGTCAGATCAAAACAACACACCACCCCATCCCGAGGGAGAACTTACATTCCAAATGCAAGCCATGACGCAGATGATGGAAAGTATGAATTTTGTGATGGGAAACGTGTGTGACATACTTGATAGGGTGGAGAAACATGGTACCTAGGCTGGTACAAGCACCCAAAATGTGAGGAAGCTTGGGTCTGAACCAAAAGCAAACAGTGGCAGTAGGGCTGAAAGGCTAAGGTGGGCTGATTATGAGGATTTTGAGGAGGCCGTTGATGATATTGGTGATGGTGGTTTTGAGGATGAGGCCATAGGCCATTGAGAAGGTTTTCAGCAGCCTAGAAACCGAAGGGATTATGGGAATAGAACTAGGGGCCAATTCAGCCAAAGGGAAAATTTCTGTAGTGTTGGGGGACATGCTGATTTAGATGGTGATTTGGATGCTATCAAACTGAAAATACCTTCTTTTCAAGATGTGGCAGCATTACCTGTGGCCCAAGGAGTTTGTGATACATTCTGATCATGAATCATTGAAGCACTTGAAAGGGCAAGGTAAGTTGAGTAGGAGACATGCCAAATGGGTGGAATTTATTGAAACCTTTCCGTACATTCATACAGCCTCTGTTGACCCATGTTTCGATGCCTTTCCGAATTCCGATTGACCTGCAATTTTAAATCAAGGTAGGACAACATGTCAGGAGAGTCCACCTAAAATTGCAGCTCGATCCAATGGTCGGATTGAGAATTATGACTGTTGCCTTATAACTGGATAGTTGCACATTTTACATCAAAATCTGAATTTGACCTTGCCTGGATCGTATCATTCCCTCTCTCTTCAAGATGATTCTTCCTTTAATCACCAACAAGTTGAATGGACAATTCCTTAACCTCTTTTTGAAGCCTTTGGAGTTCTTTTTTGGCCAACAATCCTCGCCAACAACTTTGGATGAAAGTAGCAGCCGTTCTATTTTGTATATCATCATTGCAGCATTTTTTCTCCTCTCTATCAAAAGCTTGCTGGCATTGACTGCTACTATTAACACATCAAGTTCTTGCTTCATCTCCCCTAGAAGATGGGATAGACTCTTGGATTCTTTTTTTAAAACACTAATCTCATTATTTCTTTCCCTTTGATACCACATCTCCTTTTGAATCCGCCTTTTCTTTTTCCATAACACCTCATCAAAATACCTGAAATCCCTTCAGTTTGTAGGCTGCCGAAAACCTTCCCGATGGCTTATGGTCTCACCCTTAAAACTACCATCACCAATATCATCAACGTCCTCCTTATAATCAGCCCACCTTGGCCTTTCGGCCCCACTGCCAATGTTTGATTTCGGTTCAGCCCCATCCTTTCTCACATCTTGGGTACATTTTCCAGCCACGTTACCATGTTTTCCCATCACGAAATTCATTCTTTCCATCATTTTTGTCATGGCTTGCATTTGGAATTGAAGTTCTACATCGGGAGGGGGTGGTGTGTTGTTTTGATCTGACATGATAGTACCAAGACCAAATAGAACCAACTTGGCAGCGCAATCGAAATATGTATATATGACTCAAGAAGCAATAAAAACCAAAAAACAAGCAAAACAAAACTGCGATAGATAGTCTCGCGAATAGTAAGCGAATCTATCCGAAATTTGAATGAAACTGAAGACTCGAATAAAAATAGAAATGAAATATGCAAAAATGATGAAACAACACTCAAATATGTTGGATATGTTGAAAATAAACTACAAGAAATGAAAACAACAGAAAGAAAGCGAAATTCAAAAGTTGATGCAAAATAGACTCGTTTACGACGAGTTAAGTCCGAATCTTGAACCTAAAGTAAATGATGTCCAATTGAGCTAATATTTTAGATATAGTGCGATATCAACCCAAATAGATAGAATATAAAGTTTGAGTAATTTACAATAAGGTTTGATATACTGACGCAAAAACATTATGAATCAGACCTGAAATTGAAAACCAAAGCAAACGATAATCTCACTTCCTTGGTTATCTAAAGAACTGAAAACAACTTATCAAAGAACAACTGGCTTTATGGCGTCATCCTTATACTTCTCGTTCGCAAATTAATATTCATTGGGTGGGAGTTTCAGTTTCTAATAGTGCTGGTGTCTAGGTACAAGTTATCTTTGTGTAATTGGCTTTTCAGGAATTGGTGTCTTTGCGTATGGGTTGCGTGACCACGTGATCACGAGGTTCGTATTGGTAGCAGTCGTTCTATTTCGTAAATCATCATTGCAACATTTTTTCTCCTCTCTTTCTGAAGCTTGTTGTGCATTGAATGCTGGATAGACGCTTGGATTCTTTTTTTAGAACACTAATCTCTTTATTTCTCTCCCTTTGATACCACCTGTCCTTTTGAATCCTCCTCTTCTTTTGCCATAATACCTCATCAGAATACATGAAATCCTGATTGTAATACTCCATTTGCTTTTTATATATATATATATATATATCATAACCTAAAATGAAAACTAATGACAGTAAAGAAAGTAAGAAGACACTAAGGATTGAAAACCGACCAAAAATCACATAGACTTTCAATTGACGAATGTAATAAACCCCTTTAGACCCCAAATAGGACCCTAAACCAAACGACTTTCAAATGGTCTTAAATTTTATATATAAAGCGAATTCATGCCAAAAAACCAAAATGTCAAGTTTGATTCAATTCCGAATTGATTTGATATACGGACGCGAAACTGACGCGAATCAGACCATTTAAAACCTGAATTTGGAACCTAAACTAAATGATGTTCAAATGAGTTGAAAATTGATATATTGAATGCATTGGTTTAAAAGGTTTCGACCAAGTCAGATTTGAAGGGTCCATTGGAGTATAAAGAGGAGGCTCTAGTACATCTTATCCATGTGCAAGAGGGGCCCAATCCAACCTTATTTGGGCCATAAGGTTAGGACAACAAAGGAAACAAAAGAATCCTGCTACAACTAGGAAACAACATTGGTGGCTACATTTTTCTTTTATTTCTAGGATTAATGGGTTGCATGGAAGGCTATAAATAAGTCTTGAATCAGTTCTGTAACATTGTATTTCCTTCTCTTCTTCTCATGGAAGAACATGAATTTAATATTATAGGTTTTATTTTATTTTGTTAACTACTACAACCCAAAGCTTGTTTGAGCTTAATTAAAACTTTGTTTCCAACTTGGATCCAAGGCTTGTTTGGATCAATTTATGGGTTTTTTTTTTAAGGTTTTTGAGTCAGTTTTATAAGTCGGTCAAATCAGTCCACTAAGGTAGATCCATTAGGGTTAATTTTTCAAGAACTATTTAAACTCATGTAACCTAAATTTCAGAGCCATTGATGAATATTACTTTTCAAATTTTCAGTTTTAACGTGTGAGAGTGATTCTTGTATTTTTTAGTTCTTGAAGGAACTAAATATGAGTTATCGAAGATTAATTGGCTTCGTGACATCATTTTATTTCATTCCAATAGTGTTGGTGCCTTGGGACATGTTTCCATTGTGTCATACTCCTATCAAACCTATTTTGGCTTTCTGGGACTAGATCTCAATCTTGATTGTGGGTTGCGTAACCATATGATCACGAGGTTTACATCATTTACTTTCCTTCCTTGTTTAGAAGAATAAATTGCTGACTTTTTATCCTTGTGACATTAGGAAAAACAAGGCTAACAAGGTTGTTATGGGGTCGGACATCAACCCATTGTTCCATACGAATTGGGCTCTTCTTAGACTTTGATTAGATGAATTAGAGGTTGTCCTTCATGCTCCCTTGGTGTCCCAATCTCCTCTAGGTCCATCTTGCTCTATATGTTCTGAACAAGCCCTTCCAATGCCTCTTTAAGCTTTTTTGCCCTAGCTTTTATAAATGACCCACTTGGCACCTCATCATCCCCTCTCACTTAAAAAATTTGACCTCGAATCACCACCTACATCAAATAGAGTAAGATCAGAAACATTAAAGGTAGCACTAACACCATACTCACTTGGCAAATCAACTTTATAAGCATTGTCATTGATCTTCTCAAGGATCTAAAATGGCCCATCTCCTCGTGGTTGTAGCTTGGATTTTCTATGGGGCTAAAAATCTCTCCTTGTGCATACGCACCTTAGCCCAATCGTCGGGTTGAAACACAACATGTTTGCGCCTTTTATTGGCTTTAGTTGCATATATACACACGGTTCCTCTTTTCAATCTATTGCTGCACACTCTCATGAAGTGTCTCACCACTTGTGCCTTACAATTACCATCTAAACTAACTCTTATACAAGCAAAGAAGTCAAATCCATACACAATTTTAAATGGTGGAAATCCAATAGTAGAATGCACGCTATGATTATATGTAAACTCTATCAAGTCTATAGAACTTTTCAAAAATCAAAGTTTCACAAGCATGGTAAACATTAGCAAAATCACTATCATCCTTGTTCAAATCCTAGAAATCTAGCATCTAAAGTAGATAAAAGAACATACTTGCACGAAAGTACATTAGACATAATATTTTCCTTTCCTTGCTTATACTTGATCACGTACGTAAAGGTTTCAAATGCTTCAATTATTCATGATCTGAATGAATAACGAACTCCTTGGGCCATAGTTAATGCTACCACGTCTCTAAAGTTCTTACCAAGGCATAGAGCTCCTTGTCATATCTGGAGTAATTCAAGGCTGCCCCATTAAGTTTCTTACTGAAATATGCAATGGGCCACCTATCCTGCATTAACACAGCTCCTATACCTATACCTGAACCATCACATTCAACTTCAAAAGCTTTTGCAGTTAGAGTCTCGCGAAGCTAAAACAGGCACTGAATAAAGTTTATCTTTCAATAAATTAAAAGCTTTATCTTGTTTATCATTCCATTTAAATCCAATAGACTTTTCCATAATTCCAGTTAAAGGTGCTGCAATAGTACTAAAATCCTTCACAAACCTTCCATAAAAGCTAGTAAGTCTATGAAAACTCTTTACCTTGGTCACAAACTTAGGTGTATATGACTCACGAAGCAATAAAAACATGGAAAACGAGTAATACTAAACTGTGATAATAGTCTCTCGAGTAGCAAGTAATCTATCCAAAATATGAACAAAACTGAAGACTGGAATAAAAATACAAACAAAGTATGCAATACGATCAAACAACACCTGTATATGTTAGATATGTTGTAAATAAACTGCAAGAAATGAAAAAAAACAGAAACAAAATGAGTTTCAAAAGTTGACGCAAAAACAGACCTGTTTACGACAAGTTACATCTGAATATGGAACCTAAGGTAAATTTGTAAATACACATCACCCTTTTGATCGACATGAATTGGGCTTTTCTTGGATTTTGATTAAATGAATTGGAGGTTGTCCTTCATGCTGCCTAGGCATCCCAAGCTTCTCTAGGTCCATTTTGCTCCATATGTTTTGAACAAGTCCATTCAATGCCTCTTTAAGCTTCTTTGCTCTAGCTCTTGTACTTGGCCCACTTGGGACCTCCAATGGGTCTTTGAAATGATTAAGCTTAGTGTTGGGCTGATCCTTATCACTCAGCTTCTCTAAGGCAGTGCTACGTATGTAGGTAGGAGGGACACCGTTGGAGAGATTGTCAATACCTGAATTCTTCCTGTTATCTCTGTGGAGAGACTGGGCATCACAAGAAAGAAAGCCCTAATAGGATTCCTAAGCAAAGTTAGGGCCATAGGCAGCCAACACAATCATCAACAATCAGTGATAGTGAAACTAAAGCGATCTGGTGGGATGTTTGTGACAGATGCGACATTCCAAGAATGACAAAAGGCTGGGATGAATGGATTCGATGGGCCACTGTCTCTTGGCATGGCAAGAGTTTCGTCAATTTTTCTCGTA
>Ga0307515_10003880_pt1 | contig 31228 bp, 30 predicted proteins | sample 17_EM_MG_FD_194513 | JGI IMG/M metagenome (GOLD analysis project Ga0307515, IMG submission 194513) | Populus trichocarpa ectomycorrhiza microbial communities from riparian zone in the Pacific Northwest, United States - 17_EM | ecosystem: Host-associated > Plants > Roots > Unclassified | place...
AATTAGAGTTGAATGACTTTAAAAAGTATATAGATTAGATGCGCGATCGCTGCGAGGCTGTAATTGCTGCAAATGGAGGCCATACTAAGTGGTGATCTCGGTGAGAAATTGTATGGTTGGATCACGTGTAGATACTCTCTATTGCGCACGGTTTTTAACAGGGGGGCGTTCGACCCGTACGTGGTACCCCCTTGTACAAAACTACGGTAAGCGAGGTGCGCGCCGTGCAATAAGCCCCAGCAATTAGTGCAACCATAGACCTGCTAACGACATATAAGCGCCATGGAAGGTTCCCCTGCAACGCTATCCTCAAGTAAAGCTTCGTTAGACGTCCTGCCTCGATATTTAAAAGTCTTGCGTCCCCTTGGCGTAACCATTTGTGTTGAACATAGTGGCTGCCACAAATGTTGCGCGACACCTCACACGGCCGCATTTTCTATCAAAGCCGGGCGGGTTAGGGAAATTCTAGAGGTCCAATTTCATCCTGCCCAAGCAATGTAAGAGTATGGAGCATAAAGACTGCATATAGGGAACTTTGATTTTCGCGATTTTCGCTAAGTCCTACTATGGCAGTACCTTGTGTACGCAGATCTGACCAAGACGCCTCGCAAAACGACTTAAAATTTAGAAGTTCTCGCCTGGCAAATTTTCCCTATATGCAGTCTTTATGTTCCATACTCTTACCAAAGCCCACGCATAGAGGAAGGCCTATTACGGAGGTCCCTAACAAAAGTTCTTGCACCTTCCTAATTAGGAAGTTTTAGGAATAATAATACTTATTGCTGCTTTTTATTTTTTTCATATATTATCTTACTAAATATAAATTAAAACCCAATAAATAATTTTTATTATATAGTATTAGGCTAGTAAATTAATCCCCAAAGCTTGCGTGCCTTAATATACGCTGGGTAGACTTTAGTATACGCTACGTAGGCTGTAAAATACGCACCTGAGTTGCGCGCACGTCAGTTTAAAACTTCCTGGTTAGGAAGGTGCAAGAACTTTTGTTAGGGACCTCCGTATACTTGTTCGCTTAGCTAGCTGCTAACGTTTATAGACTACTGTAAATTATACTGTGGGGAAATTCCGCCTATGTCCGAAACTCTGTAGGCTTATAGCCGAGACCGGCCGCAACTAGAGGAGTTGGAGTAAGTATTTCCACACGTGTGGTGATCGCTACTGCATGTATAGAAGATTCTCTTCTCCGTTCTCGGCATATCCAAAAAGAGCCTCCAGCATGTCTGCTAACCCTCCCCAAAAGCCTCATTTCTCCCCTGCATCCCATCTCCACCTCCAACCTCCCCACCCACACCCTATCTCTAAGAATGGTAGCTTTCATCAAGTACCTTTACCATGAGTTCGGTCTCTCCTCCGTCCACTCCACCGGCTGGGATGCGGTTCTGATAATACTTGCCCGGTGCTGCCGGATGTTCGCCTATGGCACTAACTCCCTCCTTCTCGCATTGTTTTTCTCCGAGCTCCACTTCTCAGACTACCAGATCGGGCTTTTCATGACTTTAACCCTCGTTGGCGATGTTGTTTTGTCTTTGTTCCTCACACTCGTTGCGGACAAGGTCGGGCGCCGACTGATATTGTTCTCTGGGTCCATTCTCATGGTGCTATCGGGCTTCACGTTTGCAGTTTCCGAGAACTTTTGGATCCTCCTCTTTGCGGCCGTTGTGGGTGTGATTAGTGCGACAGGTGGCGATTTTGGCCCATTTCGCGCTATTGAGGAGTCGACCTTATCGCAATTAACAAATCCGAAGACGCGAGCCGACGTGCTGGCTTGGTATGTCACGACAGCAAGCCTTGGGTCTGCAATTGGGACTGAGATAGCGGGGCAATTGGTAGAGTGGCTCCGTGGAAGAGACGGTTGGAGAGTGGTAGATGCATATCATGCGTGCTTTTGGGTGTATTCAGCCATGGGGCTTTTGAATATGATATTCAGTGTTTTGCTTAGTGCAAACTGCGAAGCCGAAAAAGCTGAACCCTTAGGGACAGAAGAGGCCGAAACTTTACTTGATGAACAAGATCCAAAGGACTTAGACGGCCGTGATAGCGAGGACGATCAAGATATAAAAAAGCCTCCGACCACCGACGATTCCTCATCAAAGCTGAAAACAGAAAGCCGCTTCGCCCGGATATCGCGAGAAACTCGACGTATCATGTATAAGCTCTGGTTTCTCCTAATTATTGACTCCCTTGCCGACGGCATGACGCCCGTCACGCTAACGAACTATTACATGGATAAAAAGTTCCACTTACGCAAGTCCACTCTCGGTAATATCACATCTGTGAGCTACTTTCTCGCGTCATGCTCGACTGTCTTCGCTGGGCCGCTGTCACGGCATCTTGGCCTTATCAATACTATGGTCTTTACGCATCTCCCGTCTTCTACCGCTGTTCTTTTCTTTCCCTTACCACAAAATGTTCCTGCGACGGTCGCCCTACTTCTGGTCCGCATGGGGTTAAACAACATGGACCAAGCCCCACGATCGGCCTTCATCGCTGCCGTGGTGAAGCCCGAGGAACGTACAGCCGTTATGGGTATTACAAGCATGTTGAGAACACTGGCGTCTACTGCTGGGCCGAGTGTTACCGGTATACTTGCAGGGAGTGACCGATTCTGGATTGCATTTGTGGCAGCGGGCGCGTTGAGAATTACATACGATCTTGGACTCTTTGTCATGTTTATTAATGTAAAGTTAGACCAGCATGAGGAGACTGACCATAGTAAGAGGAACGAGAGGCCTGTTGTTTCAGGACAGCCAAGTGATGAAGAAGAGTTAAGAGAACTCTAGACACGATAATAAGTTTGTAGTTGCAGAAACTGCATGAAATAAATGGGCAGCGAATGATATATGTGAGACTTCAGATTGAACTTAGTCGAAGAGAGAATGGAGGAATGGTAAGGCAAAGCCGGGAGCGCAACCGAATGTGAAAACGTTCTTGCTATAAAGAATGGAGAGATATCATGATGCACCTTCAGATTACTAGAAGGGTGACATGAAACATCTCTTATCGAGACTTGCTCATTGGCCAATGTATACCCGTAGGCCACGCTCATTCACCCCCAAGAGAGGCCACGGTAGCTCTACATCAAGTGGGCAGTTGAAGAAACCTGTTGGCGCTGATTCGCGAGGGCGGGAGCTTAGGCCTTCGATAAACTTTTTCTTGTGGACCTCGAAAAGGCTAATCTCCGCTATGAACCCACCGCCGAACCCCCCAGCTGAACACCTCGATCCCAGTGAGCTCGGCACGAAAGAATAGTACGCTCCCTCTTTTCGTCTCCTATATGTACACATTTTATCTTGGAAGCTGACAACCGTATCAGCTGGGACAACGCCTACACAGTCGAACTCACCAACCACGCCAGCAACGCTGACGATGAAGGCACAATCTGGTTCTCCGATGCCTCTGCCGAAGAGCGCATTATAGCACATCTCGAAGACCTCTCAGACACTGAAATCCTCCACAAAGACACCACCTCCTTCCTAGATCTGGGAACAGGGAACGGGCATTTGCTGTTTGCACTGCGAGAAGAGGAATGGCAGGGCAAAATGCTTGGAGTAGATTATAGCGCGGCGAGCGTGAAACTAGCGCGGCAGATTTTGAAAACGCATCAAGAGCATAATGAGGAGTTTCTGGGAGTAGAGTTTGAAGAGTGGGATATCCTGAATGAGAAACCAGGAACCTGGCTAGAGGAGGGGTTTGATGTGGTTCTAGACAAAGGCACATTCGACGCCATTAGCCTTAGTGACCAAATTGATGATCAGGGCAGGAGAGTCTGCGAGGGATATAAAGAGCGTGTAGAACCTCTAATAAAACCTGGAGGCAGGCTTCTCGTTACCAGTTGCAATTGGACAAACGAAGAGCTAAGAGCTTGGTTTGAGGTTGGAAGTGGACAATTGGAGTTTGAGGCTGGTATCAAGTACCCTAATTTCACGTTCGGTGGGAAGACTGGACAACAGGTTTGCACATTGAGTTTCAAGAGGAAGAGCAGGTAACACTGCTCAACTCTGCTGTCGCCGTAGCCGGCTAACGACAAGCCACTTCTTTCTTTCCCCGTGATCCTCTGTTCCTCCATCTCTCTCCGCCTGCCATCTTCTACGCTTGCCGTCTGCGTCCATCTCGTAGATGTCCTCGATTTCCAAGCCTTCCTCACCTACTACCTCCTCGAAGAATGGCGCCAGCTTCGCGCGACCTGTATGGAACCCTGCTATCACAAACACTCTAGCATCGGTTGAAGGTGAGAGGAAGTGCAGCATTGAGCGTGCAAGGTTGTGGTGTTCATGTGGCATCCATAGACAATCCGCTGCGAGGATACGGGTAAACCGTCCAGCATTGGCTTTAGAGAAGGTCGAGTCCAAGGTCCCCCATTCGTGACCTTGCACAGAGAGACATGAGCGAAGGGATTCGGGCACATTCTTCTCCACGTTTCTAGTGATGTTTGCAAGTAGTTCTGGGGCCGGATAGTCTGAGATCACTACCTGCAAATACTATAAGCCTTCCCTCCCGCGAATTGAAAAATGTAGCAATATATAAAACCTACCTCATCCGCACCGGCTAGCGCGCTCACAATACTTGCAAGTCCTACGCCTAGAACAAAAATCCCACATCAGCGCACGTCTTCTAAGTATCACACCTCTCTCCACCCTGAGGCCTCGAACCAACCTGCCCCAAGCTCAAGCACTGTTTCACCCTGCACACTCCACAGCTTCTCTTCCTCATCGCCAGTCCACCAGCCACCCTTGACGTCTTCCTCTCCCTCTCGCATCCAAACCCCACTATCCCTACTCTCCCCATCTTCAACCCCGCCCGTTCCTCTTCCCCCAACCATCTCCCCCATTAGCACGCCCGCATTCCACAAGTAGTGTGCGAACTTCTTCCGCTCGTTCTCGCCACTCGGGTCCGCAACGCTCAGCTCCATCTCCCCGAACACGCTGCTCTTGTACACGATGAGCGTGTTCGGGTCGTCGCCATGCTGGTTGCGCAGGTCGTCAGTGAAGATAGAGCCCAGCGATGACGCGAACAGGTCTTCGGGCTCCGGGATGGAGGACACCGGGGGGACGAGGCGGATTAGGGACGGGAGCATGCGGTGTGAGGGTAGTGACAGGTGATGGTGGGGAAGTGAGGCCGAGGAGTTGAGGTTGCGGATGTTGGTTAATCTCTCTATACTGCTGTGTGAGTCAGCTATTATTGTGAATTGGGGGGACGTAGGTCCGGTGGAAAGCGAATGATGCGAAGTTGCACAGGGGGGATAGGAAACATTGTCGTATGTGCAAAGCCAGGTATTGGTCTGTGCACCGATTATGGTGGGGTGAAAATGCGGTGTGCCACGCTAAGTAGGAGACTCTAAGGCTATAGCTGTTTCATGCACTCTTTAATCCACCTTTGTACGGGGCGTAAATCGGTTCTAGACACATAGCTTTGCAAGGCTTCCAATAGCTCTTGCTGAAACCTAACGCTCTATGCTTTCAACATCGTGAACTCATCCTTCACTTCATAAACCAACACTCATACGTCTCTAATGCTTGCGCCACTCCCCCTGCCTATTCCAATTTCCGTCTCTACGAGCTCTAAGCCAGATAGACTTGGATATCTCTTGCTAAAACTAGCCTCCCAGTCGTCTCCGTTCGGGATTGCAGCGTCCACTGGAGTCGGAAGTGGCTTTCCAGCCGGCACAGCCGGCTTCGCAGGTGACATGATTGGAGCTTCAAATTGGCCTCCTGTCCTCAGAGCCTTTGGCTTCGGTGGGGCGCTAGGTCTAGAGCCCGTTTTAAGCGCTGCTGCAGGCGCTGAGGTAGATATGGGTGCCGAGGACGCTGATAGTGGTCTAGGGTTTTGGGTTTGCAATTGCCTTGATATGCCATATGCCAAATCTGCTGGTGGTGCCCCTGCTAGCTTAGCAATAGGCTTTCTCGAAATAATAGGAGCATTGGGCTTCGGTTCATCAAAGGGCCTTGCCGGCAAGGCCTTCGATGATTCTGTAAACCTTCCATAACCTTCAGCTGTTTTTGCCGGAGTAGCTTTGTTGTCGTCCAGGAGTGTCTTGACACGATTCTGGATTGTTGAGGCACGCGTGAGACCGCCTTTACCTCCCTTGCCACCTTCACCCTGATCAGCAAGCTGTTTGCGGTACTCAGCTGCGGCATCAGCAACCCGCTTTTCTTCTTGCGACAAACGACGTCTTTCGAGCTCCCTCCGAACCTCTGGTGGTAGATCCTGAGTCTCATCGATTGCGTTCTCATCGTCGCTTCTCTCACCAGTCGCTTCGGAGCCAGCAATTGGTGTTAGAGAATTACCAGGCCTATCAATAAGTTGATCGGTTGGAGTTTGAGGTTCTTGAGGTGCTACATTGCTCTCGAAGCGGCGGAAGGCATCACCAAACTTCCCTGCGAGAATGTTTTTTGTGTTGGATAGGGATATAGATGGAAGGCTCGATCGCTTGTCATGCTTGCTCTGGCTGCTGCTTCGTCTATGATCTTTCTTCTTTGATAAGTCGTCACTTTCCATCACGCGCAAGAAGTCAACATTGGATGTGATATTCTTATCTTCTGGCTCCGAGTCCGAGTCGTCAAGAGCGGCTGCAGCAGTCTTCGCGGATTCGCCCTGCCCAAGGGTCCGTCCTCGTAAGAGTTCCCGGTCACGCAGGTAGTCGAGATTGGATTCTACGTGCACGCTGGAGGGCCTCGGCCGAGCGTTGGCAGACTTGGATCTTCCAAGAGTATCACCTATGTCCAGGGCTGATGGGCGCTGCCCTTCAAGAGACGGCCGAGAGGAAGCAGGAGATTTCGGTATAATTAGAGTTCCAGTTTGAGATTTTGACCTGTTAACGTCCAGGATTAACGGACGCTGTGGTAACGAGTAGCCCGCTCCCAAAGTCGGTGCGCTTGACCTTGGATTTTCGGGTGCTCGAGGTTGGCTCAATGTCCTGTTGTGATGAGGGGTAAAATCTGCCGGAGGGAAGCGGTGCACAGGCCTTTTGTTCACATCCGGATATTTTTTCGGTGCTGGAGAAGGTGAGGGTGAAGTCATTGTGCCGGTGGACACCATAATTGGTCGTTGTGGGGTGGGCTGATGAATAATTGCAGGCTGTGATGGGCGTAGAGGCTCATTTTGAGTCTCAACTGGCTTGGGTTTCTTAACAGAAGCCGATCTAGATATTGAAGACGAGATGCCGGTAGAAGGTCGTATGCTTGGTGCTGAATCCACTTTGGCAGCTGGCGGTAGGGCGAAAGCTTCATCGGCCAATGCTTCTATTACCCGTTTGTTAAGACTTTCTTGCTTGGGGTCAACTGGTGCTGGTTGACTGAATTGGAATTTGGTTCCTCTATCATGTAACAAGGAGAACTCATCGAGTGAAGGGAAACGTGCTGCAAGTTCATCGGCAGCGGCGCTTCTAACTTGCACCGATTGTGAATCGAGGGCTGTAAAGGGATCATTTGTCGTCCCTCTCATAGGAGAAGGGCTTGGTTTCACTGCGGGAGAATGCTGCGATGGTCCTGTAGGTCTTCCTCGTCTCATAGGTGTTATGTCAGGAATGATCTGGACGGCCTGTACGGGAAGGGATTTGTGGATCCCGATAACTGGTAGAGAGGGTACACTAGGCTCCGGTGATGGGAGCTGTTCGTTCCTACGAGTTTCCGATTGTGACCGGTTCGAGTAAATCTGAAAATCTGTTAGTGCAGCCATATTTAAGGCTCGTGATAGCGTACATCTTTGATTGGTAACTCCGTGTTTCGCATCGAACACACTTCACGTAAAACTTGATATATGTTCGGTCTCATCTGAGGATTTTCTCGCAACATTGACGCTGTTTAAACATATTAGCCTCTGAAAAGTGTGTCCCGTAGCTGGAATATTACCAATGAGTTTCTTCGTGCGATCTGAAAAGGCTGGATACGGAGGGAATTTGAATGTCGCATTAAGGATAGCCATTTGTCCTTGCTCTTCAAAAGGCGTTGTGTAGTAGCACAGTTTATAGAGAAGTACTCCTAAGGCCCAAATGTCACTCTTTTCATCTATTGGCTGGCCTCTGTATACATCAATCATCTCTGGGCTCCTGTACTGCAATGTGGTATGCCTCTGAACATCGTCCTCGATCAGCCTGCCTTCAGCGGCAGTCTTTGCAGCTGGCCTGGGAGGAGCGGTAGATCCGAAATCGCAGAGTTTGTATATCCTTGAAGACCCAGAAGATGATATCAGGACATTTTCAACCTTTAAATCTCGATGTAATAGTGGAGGCCTCAGGTAATGCATTGTCGCAACACCCTCAGCAACGTCGGAGAAGATCTTAAGAATCTCTGGTTCTGTAAGCCGGTGCTGTAACCGGGTGTTCATGAAATCAATCAGCCCTCCCCCAGAACAGTATTCCATTAGCAAAAAGACCTCATATCCTCCTCCCTTCAGCTGGGAGGCATGGGAATCCATGTATGTCACAATATGCTTGTGGCCTTTCAGTTTCTTCATTGTCTCCACTTCCGTCCTCATATTTGCCAGAGCCTCCTTGTCCGGCACAGCAACCCTTTTTAAGACTGCAACATCTGCCCTGTTCGTCGCCTTATTGGGGACTTGTACAAGATAGACGTGTGCGAAACCTCCTTCGGAAAGATATTTCTCAATGACAACACGTTGATTTCCAACTTGGACCTTTGTGCCCGATGCGAAAGTCCCTGGGGGGGCATTGGAGGTAGCTGCTGGTGCACGATAGGCTGCAGATCGGTGGGGGACTGACGAGGCGGCGGACTGGCTAAAGGGTGCAGAGGACATTGTGGGCACGAAGCTGAATCCTGCGCAAGGCAGGGAAGTGGAAGTTGCAATAGTTAAGGATTAGACATGTAGTTTCTAGGCCTTGGATGGCACCGGGTGGACTCGCACAATGAGGGTGCGAGGACGTGTTCGACGTTGAGAAGGCAGCTGTTGACGGTCAGAAGGTCCAGTAGTTTCGGGTCGGGATTCCCAGCGGCGAGCGTCACAGAACGACGCCAAGCCAAGACCCTTACCAGCATTGACAAGCTGCAAAATATGCCAAATATTGTTAGTGTTTATAGAACATCTTGCGAGCGTTCAGGGATCATATTCCAGGTTAATAAACTCCTAATTACAGACATCTTTTCCTCTCTTGTTACCCGCAACGAGAGCCCGGTTTCTTCACTGGGCGTCTGATCGACTACTTCTGAGACGTTCAGGACGCGAACGGCATGTGAGCCAAAATTTCTGCTTACGATGGGGAGCATCGGACCTATAGCAGGGCCAATACATGGCTACTTGACAGCCTTGCGATTATTCAGGGGTAAGAGAGGAAACTGAGGAAGTAGGCTTCATGTTCTGCCTATTCAAGAAGGTGTGTTATGGGCATCATTGGCCGCGCCTTCAGCCCAGCGAGGGATAGATTGCCTTTTTTTACGCCCTATCTCAGCCATGAACGTGGCCCAGGATCTCCCCCACGGCCCCTAAATTATCACACGGAGGCGATGTACTGCTTTAGAGGTTGGCGTACTTTTTAGCTTTCATCCGTATTTTTATATCCCCCCATCATCCAAAGCTATGTGCTGCGTCAAATATTGTATTATAACTCGGAATTTTTCTCACTTGAAGTGCGGCTACTTTATTCCTTCTGTGCTGTATTTGGTCTACTGAAATAATATATCCTTGTCCATCCTTTCTTGAAGTTACATATTCGTTCGATGTGGGAATCTCAAGGCGAAATATTTGAGCTGTTCCAGCACTTCCCCTCGAGATGTGGACAACGGGAGTTGATTGGGCTTGTTGAGAGTCTTCCACGTGTCTTGAGTTGCGAGTGACCATCAACGCAGTCGAAGTGTAGTGTACGAACCCTATCACTGGACGTCAAAGTCTGTGCTACGTGAAACTGACATGTTCTAGGTCAATCTTTTGGGCAACATGGTGAGAGTCTATGATCTAATATTCGATGTTGGATAAATCGAATACGAAAAGAAACGCACTATCTTACTGTTCTTGGAAGGTACGGTGCGGCATGTGTCTGGGCAGGATTTAGCCATCCCAGAGGTTGCCACTAATCCGATCTACGTCTGCCTATTGTCAAACCCTAGTGTTGAGATCAGCCGCTGCGTGTCTTTTTCGATAGCGCGGACAGTTCACTGTGTATTGGGTAAGGCCGTACGACTCGTGGTTTCCTAGAAAATAGAAAAAGTTTACAGGCTGCAGTAGTTACCTTCACTCCAGCTTCTTTTGCCGTGACGGTGCATAATCAAAAGTCAAAAACGTTTCTATCTCACAAGCCGCTGAAGCGTCTACGTGATTTTGCCTGACCTAGCTGTGCTTTTCATGAATGGCTTCAGATACTCTAGAGAAGAAAAGTGTCCTGTATATTAGGTTGCGTAATACTTTAGATGCTTATATCATATCATATACTATTATTAACCACCCCCACAAGATCTTGCCGAGTCCCCGAGCCTCAGTAGGCTTCAAATAGCAGCTTCATGAAGACGCTCCAGAAAGACTAGCATAAGTCGTCGCCAAACAGTCACACATACCTTCAGCACATATTGTGTTACGTGAGCCTGATCCAGACCTTCTCTTGAAATAACATTACATTAATCTCCATAGATTTGTCGATGTTTCCGAGATGTCCCGGAATAGTTTATGTGGCGTCGTTGAAGCCGTCGGGAGCAGGAAAAAGCACTTTTCAGACCAATTAACTTACTACGGCCAAGGGCTTCAAAGACAACATCAAACAGTCTACGCGTTCCTTCTCCCCCGAGTTAGAACCAGCAGGATTTTCGGCAGCCCTTGCAAGTGCTTGGAAGCTGTAGTTGTAGAGACAGATGAAAGCCGAAACAGAACTAAATCCATCACAATGATGATGGCAGGTGGTAGGAATAGGAAAGATCTCAGCAGTTGGAGGGCGAGGACAGCGATCTCGATTGCAAGTACCCCGGGGCTGTCGTGGGTAAACATGCAGTAGCTCGGAGCCGCCCGTGTTGGGCTGTTTCCCAAGCGTCGCCGGTGCGATTCAACGCTTCTCTACCGTTGCCCTGCAGACGTCATCGCAGCCACAAGCAGTACAGGCCACGCGGTCACTAAATGCAAGAGAAGTTTGGAGAAGGCCTGATACACCGCCTCACGCTAGGAATGACGAGCCGCGTTGAACCATGGTTCCCAGCATGGCACAAGCTGGAGGAAGAAACTCAATTCAGAAGGCGGACCCCGTTGAGCACCGACGCGATCGCGAAGGTATTATTCTCTCAAGCTGGCCATCGGGAAAAGCGGAGGAGGCGTACTGTTCGTGTATGCCGCAGCAAGGCTTCGTGAAACTCCAGGATGCGGGCGTTGCAAGCCAGGCTGCCAGGCGCCTTGTGGATTTGTGAAGGTACAAAGCAGTCATGTGTTGCAAGACATGACGTCTGGCAAGGAGAGAGCAGAACGGGGAGAGATCGGAGGTATTGTAAACCGGGAGGCCGACCTGCAATCCCCTTTTGGTGTGACTTTTGGCTTCACCGTTGGCTGCGGGCGGAGGCTAAGGCCAGAAGCCGTTGGAGTGATAGGGGAGAGGTTTTTGAGTGACAAGCTTAATGCGGCTAGAGCATCGGAGTTTCGGCGTCTTTTACCTGTCTATAAGGGCAAGAATCTGCAGGCAGGGCGAAGCACCTGGGTACGATGGAGGCATGATGCAAGCGCATCCGTTTTGATGGGCCCTCCTGTACGCAGAGCCTTGAGACTGCCAAGCACACGGTTGATCCTGTTATTCTCAGCTGCTGACGACTCTTCACAACTGTCATTCCTTCCTCTCCTTAACTAGACCCTCAACCTACATTCTCAACAATATTCTTTCGCACAGAAGGCGCTACACGCTGTTGCTTTGAAAATTTTGATTTATTTATCTACTTTGACAGAAAGCACTGGCCTGTTCTCCACCGAGCCTCCCCCGGAACATCACTCTCCCAGCATAGTCCTTTAACCCGTACCCCTTCACCCCGCATAAGAACCCAAAATCCGCTCGGATTAATTCATCCTTTGGGCGTTCTAATTCTTGACATACCTACAAAATCGCGTGAACCTCCCGACTGCCTCTGCCCGGTTTACTCTGCGTCCTGCCCTTCTCGGCGCACTGCCCCCCAGCCCTCGAAACCCCCTCTTTAAACCCTACACGAGAAACCTCCGCCTTGCAAATACGAGCCGCAAGATAAGCCAACGTCAACAAACACATACATCACTTCTATCACCACTTCCAACATGTCTCGCTCCCGCCGTTATCACCGGTCGCGCAGCGGCTCAAATTCAGACTCATCAGCCTCCACATCACCAGAACGAGGGGTGGACGATGACAATGACTCCTTCATGCTCCAAGCAAACGACTCACAGTCATCACTCGCGCCCTCTGTATCCTCGGATTTCACGGATAGAGTAGGGAGACGAGAAATCGAAGAGAGGTGTCGCGTGTCCCCTATTTGCCGTTTGCCAGCCGAACTTATGATCGCTGTATTTGCAAAGCTATCCTCGCCGGGGGATTTAAAAAACTGCATGCTCGTATCAAAAGAATGGGCAAGAAATAGCGTGGGGTTGCTTTGGCATCGGCCGCAAACAAACAAATGGGGCAGCCTGCATAGTGTGGTACAATCAGTACGGAAGGTGGATAGTTTTTTCGACTACTACAACCTGATTAAGCGCTTAAATCTATCTGCACTGGCAAATGAAGTCAGTGATGGCACATTACAACCTCTGTCGGGCTGCAAAAGAGTGGAGCGGTTAACTCTTACAAACTGCTCGAAGCTTACGGACTTGAGTCTTGCACAAATGATCGAGGGAAATCGCAGCCTGCTGGCTTTGGATGTCACCGGGCTGGAAAGCATCACAGATCGGACCATGCTGACTGTAGCGAACAACTGTCTAAGACTTCAGGGCTTAAATATCACGAACTGCAAGAAACTTACGGACGAGTCGCTCGAAGCAGTCGCCCGGATTTGCCGGTATGTCAAAAGGGTAAGTTATATGCCGCGCATAATCTATGTACATATAGTAAGGAGTCAAGCTGACTGACTGAAGCTGAAATTCAACGGCTGCTCCCAATTAACCGACAAATCGATTATGGCATTTGCCATGAACTGCCACCACATCCTAGAAATCGACCTCCACGACTGTAGATTCCTGGAGGACGAGTCAATTACTGCCTTGATTAGCGAAGGTCCCCATCTGAGAGAACTTCGCCTGGCGCATTGCTCTAGCATCACGGACAATGCGTTTCTTCGACTCCCACCAGACACGAGTTACGAAAGTCTCCGAATTTTGGACCTTACAGACTGTGGCGAACTGCAGGACGCAGGCGTCCAGAAAATAGTTCAAGCCGCACCCCGACTACGCAATCTCGTCCTTGCCAAGTGCCGCAACTTGACTGACCGGGCCGTCTTGGCAATCACGCGGCTGGGCAAAAACTTGCACTACATCCACCTCGGCCACTGCTCGCGTATAACTGACGCTGGCGTGACGCAACTTGTCAAACTCTGCAATCGGATCCGGTACATTGACCTTGCTTGTTGCTCCAACCTGACGGACAACTCGGTCCATCAACTGGCAACACTGCCCAAACTCAAGCGCATCGGGCTGGTGAAATGCGGCAACATCACGGATCGGAGTATATTGGCTCTCGCGAAACAGAAGCAGGTGGGGCATAACGGGCCCGTGGCTCCAAGTTCGCTTGAGAGAGTCCATTTGAGCTATTGCACCAACTTGACGCTAGCGGTAAGTCTTTGGAAATGGGGGGGTTCCAATTGGTCGGGGCTAACCTGAATTAGGGGATTCATGCTTTATTAAACAACTGTCCACGGTTGACGCACCTCAGTCTGACAGGCGTGCAAGCCTTTTTACGGGAGGATCTAATCGCGTACTGCCGGGAGGCTCCTCCAGGTTCGTGCATTTCTCCGCCTCCACGTTCCTTATTCTGTAACCCAGCACGTGCCTCATTACCCCTCGCCACTCACCCCATGTTCACGTTACATCCACCCCCCTAACAACCAAAATAGAATTCAATGATCACCAACGCGACGTCTTCTGTGTCTTTAGCGGCATCGGCGTAACCAATCTCCGCAGCTACCTCAACAACGAGTCACGCATCCCCGCCTACGAAACCGACGGCACCATGTACGACGAAAGCGAGGAGCAGGAAATAGTAATCAACGTCAACGCTCAAGTCTCCGCCATGGCCATTGAGGAGATGGACGAGGACTTTGGCGAAGGCAGCGAGGTCATGGGGCAGGACTGACATGACTAGCGCTTGTCGCACAACACTATCGCTCGCCTACATCTTCCCATGACTCGATGGGCCCCGGGTTACGAACATCATTCACAAAGATTGAACTGAACTAGCCTAATGTATGGGGTCTAGCCTGTACCACCCTTTTTTTTTCTTTTCCTTTTCCGTCTCGCGTCCCTCTTTGTCTAGCCCTGATTTCGGTAGTCATGTTCTGCTATTATGTTTATCACATTTACGGCCAGCATTTTGTATCTATGGATGAAAATCAAGGAGGGTGCGGGAGTTGGGAAGTTCCGCAGGGAGGACGCGGATGGAGTTCATGCGAGACGATACCCAGGACAGCATGCCTACTCATGCGAAGTTTGCCCGTTGTAGATAAATACCTTTTTGATTATATTGGGGCCCCCGGTCACAGCGAGCGCAAACGACGGCGCGAACGGAGTAGATATGTCAAGAAATGAAACACGTTAGGCACATACAACAAATACCATATCGCACCATGCCGTACGTGAAGGGGGGAAAAGCGGCTTTGGTGAAGCAACTGCGGGCGGACACGCGGTGGTTGCAGAAATCCCAACAGTATGTGATTGATGGAAACAAGCTTTGGCCAACGGTGCACCCTGCGTCACGTCTCCTGCGTCACACATCTCGTGCGGAGCAGAAAACGGTGGAAGCATTGCTCCCGACGTACCCCCTAGATCCAAGGGAAAAAACGCCTGAAGCTGAAACGCTCCTCCCTGATCCAGAACTGCCACAATTAAAATAAAATAAAAATTAAAGGGGCGTCAGGTATCGGATATCGCCCACACACAGACCCACACACAGACCCACACCGATAGCTGTCCCTTATCAGGCCTGTCTTGGTATCCCCACCGCTAATCCCCGCCCTGGCTCCGCGGCACCGAAGGGGATACCCAGCGAGCCTGCAGCCCGCAAGTTTCCGAATGCAGATCTTTTTGCCGCTTGGGTGCGGAGGGTCTTAGCTGGGGTCCGCTGTGATGGTTTCGCCGAGCCTCCGACTTCAGCTGGGTTGCGGTTTTGGTGGAGTACTCTAGATCCGGCAGGTTACTCTGGGTTCCTGGGTGAGGGTGTGCGGTGGGTTGGCTGGGTTGGTTGCGCAAAGCACACGCGGTGCCTGAGTTTGTTTGATTGGCTATTGACGTTCAAATGGGTTAGGTGAGAGATATTTATCGCACAAGTGATGAGAGTGTGGATGTAGATAAGAATGTTGTGAGATCATATGCTAGGGACGCTAATTCATCCATATCCCCCGGTGAGTTTCCAGTTCAGGAAACTTAGTGCATAATAAGCTACAACAGCATTGTTTACTCTCGCAGTGACTGATGGGACCAGCATAATAGGCGTGAGGTCTACATGAGCTGAATTAGCCACCATCTACTACTTCAAAATTTCCGACGAGGTAGGGGTATGTACAATGGGAATCGTCTGAGGCACCACAATCTATAACTATATTTCTAGAACCGTTCGACATTGCTTTTGCGTAATACGACTCGTCTTGATGAAGCACTTCGGCAGGTAAGTAATTACAACACTACTCGCCACTTCTGTTGCACGAGCTGTCTTTTCTTTATAACTCTTGTGCAAGGTTTGACGCTGCACACATAGTCGCCTGTGGCTGATAGATTTGATAACTCGCAATGGGAACTCTGAGAAGCCGAAGAGCAGGATGACCGAAGCTAGATAGTACTAACTGGACTCGTGTGATTTGGCCTCAAGATTGGTGGTTAAGTATTTCGACGATGAAAATCTTCACCACAGTTCACCTTTTATCCTAGACATCTCAGGTTCTCTTATATCAGCAGTCCAGTCGAGGTATTTCCTCGATATCGACCGCATTAACGAGGTTAGCGTGGAATTTATTACTTCCCTCGCAGACTGGAGTTTGTTGGGCCTAAATCTCCAAGGATACAGATAATATGATAGGCGAGATGAAGGTTGGATGAGTTTTTGTTTGCCCTAGAAGAGGTCTCTAGTTGCACTTTAGATTTTGACTTTGCCTGCTTGTGAGTTACTTCCAGCAGACATCGAGACTACTAAGGGTCTGAGCTCTTTTTCTATTCGGCTGGCTGGTTTCTTCGAAGATTCTAGACCTTTTGCTCACGTCTCTTTATCGGAACCCAGTTGCTAGAATGTGAGGATCGGAGAGTAAGCTGCCACCAAGTTTCAAAGGCCAAGAGGGCTAGATCGTCTTCTAACCACACTTTTAGTGGCGGAGTAATGGCTAATTAAGGGTGCTTTAGAGGCCGAGTGTCATGCGGAATCTTGCTCTTGTTCTTGCCCATGAATGGTTCAATCCTGGTGAAATTGCAGTGAGGATGGAATAGGTGTTCTCCAGAGCGTATTAATAGAGAGAGAAAAAGCCGTAGCCTATACGTTAATGCCTAACACGAAGAGATTAGGAATCGGGGGCCGTCACAGGAAGGGTCGGAAATATTTCAAAGATCTGCGCGAGGTGTTATGTGTGTGCTAGGTGCCACAACTGGGTGGGAATCAGCTCGCCAATTGTTGCCTAGTTATTTACGAGCGTTAAATTGATTTGGTCTCGAGCTTACAGTTTGGTTTGAGATAATAATCGTGGTTAGCTGGTTGGCTCGATGCACTTCTCAGCTACTCATGTCAGTTGATCCGACTGTGTCAGGGACTTGGCTGCCAAGTGGCTGCCAAGTGGCTGCCGAATGGTGGTAGGACGTGAAAGGTTCTCATATCTTCGCTCTGAATATCGGACCGTACTACAGAAATTAACTGTAGGCTGCAGTGAAGCCTTTGTGCATTGACGACTGATCTAGTTATCATTTGACAAATGAAAAGCGTATCCATGTCTTTGGGAAGACACATGTTTCTTAGGGCCAACGCTTGAGCATTCTTGTTTGCGATGGCGAGGCTTTATTACCCACTAGCGCCATTTTCTGACAGGCCAGATAAGGGCTTTGGGAGAAGCCCTGTTTTTTTACGTGACGTAAAATTAGGGCAATTCTAGGAAAAGAGCCGACGCGGTGCTCTCCTAATCTAGGATGCCGCGGGTCTTCTTGTGTCATAATTAATTGCATCAATGAAATACTGTGAAAAAACGGGTAAATAGGTATATTAATCACCGAAAGCTTATGTGCTGATTGCTTTGTCGATCCCTCTTAAGTAGGCTGGCAGGCGGTCTGGGCAAAATGTGATGGAATTCATAGTCCTCTTTTCAAGCAGCTGAGAACCGCAATGCAGGGATTAAGAGATCTAGACCACAGCGTCTCTCAGCCCCAGGGTGCCAGCTCCTTCAAAGGCAAGTTTGATCAGTCACCTTGCCCAGCGCCGAGGGTGCGTGAACGCATGCTGGAAGCTGCGTGCCTGACCGAGAGGCTTTGATGACCCGGCTGGATGCTCAGTTGATGAGCCAAGGCGTTGAATGTCACCAAGGAGATACATTGCCAAGAAAGCCGACACATTTTGTGGCGTGCAGCTGGGATGGACAAGCAACCTAGGCGCTGTACCACATTCAGGGAGTACTTTGGGTTTTCTTCAAGGATCAATTGTTTGCGTGGCTGATCCGAAAACAAGACGGGCGCGATTGCGCATCGGGACGCTGAAGTGGGCCAAAACAGTAGCACGGCAGGCAGCTGGGACCGTTTGGCAGACTTTCCACCGCTTGGACCTCAATGATGCGGGGGATCTCCACAGCCAGCCTGCGTGTTGACGGCCTCGGCATGTCCCGGAAAACTGGGCATCACTTAGGCTCGACGGAATTTGCCAATGTCCCAATATCCCAATCCCCCTCAGCAAGCCGCCACAATTTACTTCAACTCGGAGGGAGCAAGTTGCAGGGACTGGCAGGGACTGGCAGGGACTGGACATATTGCTTCTGGCGCCCGATCGCCGACACGAATGCAGCACGGGGCGATCTAGTATCGCTTCCTGCGGGTAGGAGGAAAACAGACTGGGTGACTAGATGCAAGCAGCAGCGAGACTGATTTGCAGCGTCTAGAGGACATTCGACGTCAGACAATAAAGGCCGGAGCAGCTAGGGGGAAGAGGGTAAGGATGTGGAATATCTCAAAGCCGCGCGCAATGGCTTCCAAGGTTCAGATGCCCTTGCGGACTCAAGTCAACTCACCAACTCACTGAGGATGTTGGCAGTCCCCATCCAGCGCGCATTCATTGGCCGGGACGTGCAGCAAGCGAATGTGCGGTTTTTGCGATTTTGCGGTTAGCTTTTCCCTCATTTGATGGTGAGATGATGGCGAAATTGCTACAACAAAACGAATGCGCGGCCCGGAGGGAGTCGCCTGGCCTTTTGAGTTGCGCCGGACGGGCACGCTCGTCGACGGCTTGGAGGTTAAAAAGGGCAGGACGAATTCCGCCAATTGGCGCCAAGTTCTCCGACCGACCAAGAATTCCCGACCTTGGCTTTTTTAAAGCGGGAGGTTTTGGTGGAGTCTCAGCACTTAGCCCACGCGGATCATCAGGCGCCCAGCAACCGTAAGACGCTGGCTTGGCTTAGGGCTTGGGAGTCTCAGCATTCTTAGCACTGAGGCGCGTCCTGTCAGATCCCGGCAGCTAGAAGGGGGAGGGGGTTTCTGCAGGTGAAAGGCAGCGAGATCCCTTCTGTCCCTTTCTGGCCCGGTGACAGAGCATAAATTGGAGCGGAAAGCAGTGCGCGGGGATTGGACGGCGGCCCAGCAATTCATACCGCAAGCGATCGTGCCAAGGTCTTAGCGTGAAAAAAATGGCGCCACCGTCCCCGAAGGCCGTAACAAATAACGAGGGCGACCGTCACGCCAACTCTTGGGATTGGGGCAGTGCACCTTCGCTTTTTTCTTGGACTCAGCGGGCCCAGCCTTCCTCCCCGCGCCTGATCTTCCACCTAATATTCCCCTCCCTCCCACCACCTTTTCTGGCCGCCTTTTGAAAGTCTGTTCTGCCCATCCTTCCAAGACTTCCGACCCAAGGCCTATTCACTGTGCCATCTTTTTCCAAGACTGCGCGCGTTGTTGTCCCGAACCTCGTGTGCTTCGCTTCCGCCTGGAATTGATCTTGCCAAGCACAACCACCGTCGCAAGCCCTCTCAACCACAACCCAACGCCATGTCTGAGACCACTCCTGCCCAAGGACTGCCGACAGCGACCACGCCGCAACAACAGCAACAACAGCAACAGCAACAGCAACAGCAACAACAGCAACAACAACAACAACAACAGAGCACCCCCCAGCAGCAGGCCCAGACGCCGGTGCCTGCACCTAGCAGTGTTGCTGGCGATCAGCTGGTCTGCCAGTGGTCCAACTGCGGCGAGCGGTGTCCGACCGCAGAGCAACTCTATGTAAGTGACTTCAACCCAATCAAATTTGTACCGCGTGTGAGGAGAGTGCAAGAAGCCCGCTTGAATGCTACTAAGAAGCATCTTGCCGGAGGAATCCGAGAGATGCTGCTGTCATCATTTCATTCACCGTCTCCGTCATGTCACATCTCCCATTAATTCACGTGAAATATTAAACACTGGCTAAGTTTTCTACAGGACCATGTCTGTGAGCGTCATGTTGGCCGCAAGAGTACCAACAACTTGAACTTGACTTGTCAATGGGGTAACTGCCGCACGACTACTGTGAAACGTGACCACATCACTTCGCACATTCGTGTTCACGTACCGTTGAAGCCGCACAAGTGCGACTTCTGTGGCAAAGCATTCAAACGGCCCCAGGATCTCAAGAAGCACGTCAAGACCCATGCCGATGACTCCGTTTTGCTTCGCTCGCCGGAGCCTAACAGAGCGCCGCATGGGGGTGGGGGTGGCTACCAGCAAAACCCAGGAAAGCGTAAGCAACACCATCTTTCTATCAGCATCAAACCAATCATGTACTCGTATTCGATTCTTTCCTTCCTTGAGTCTAACTGGTCGTGGACACAGTTGTCGCTGACTTGCAGGCTCTCGCTGCTACAGCAAGTGGTTATTATCCCGACAACAATATGGGCCCCAATGCAGCGTACGGTCAGCAGCATTCAGGTAGTAATCCCGGCGGTTTTTACAGCGCCCCACCACAAAACTCTGCCTATGGACCCGTTTATTATGCAGTAAACCAAGCACAAAACATGAACAACGATTCCTACGAGATCCGTAAGCGCGCAGCTTACGACGCCTTGAACGAGTTCTTCGGCGATGTTAAGAGGAGGATCATCGATCCCACAACCTACTACGACGTTGGCCAGCGGCTCATGGGTCTCCAAGGTGTTCAGCTTCCAGTCATTGGAGGCGGTTACCAAGGAGGCATGTCTGACTATGGCCCAGGCGGCCCCATGGTTGCACACGGACCGGCTCCGGTGCATCAATACTCTTTACCACTGCCAAATTTGAGGACGAAGAATGATCTCCTGAACATCGATCAGTTCTTGGAGCAGATTCAATCAACGGTTTACGAAAACTCGAATCACGCAGCTGCTGCGGGTGTCGCTCAACCAGGAACTCATTATGTCCACCCAGGCGTCCATTACCGATCCAGCAACTCACCGCCAGGCCTACCAATTCCCCACCCGCAATCATCACATGCCACGGCTATGGCACCCATGTCTGCTCCTCCGAGCAACGAAACACCAGCTCTCACTCCAGCATCAAGCGTATTATCGTATACCTCGGGACATTCACCCAATTCCGGTCATTCAGGGAGCACAGTATCCCCGACATCAAGGCCAGGAATGGGTAGCATGTACCCAACTCTGCCATCTGTTAGCGCCATGTCGGAAATGTCAGCGTATCCTGCAACTAGTGGCGCCCCCCCATCTGCTCTGGCTCCTTCATTCGATGTGGATGGCCGTCGCCGCTACTCTGGAAACCTATTGCAGAAAGCAGCTCCAGACCGTCGCTCGAGTGAACAGATGGATACGTCAGAGGATGGCGCCTCACCCAAGGAATCTCGACGCGGTTCGGAACAGGATGGTCTTCGCCATAATGTCAACCAGCTAGTGATTCAATCGCCACGTGTTGACCCGGCGTTGTCGGGATCTCTGCGATCTCCAAGCCAGCAATCAACGTCGTCCGGCGACCACGCAGCTGAGGCCCAAGAGTCATGGATCGAGAATATTCGAACGATTGAGCGGCTCCGATCATTCATCAAGGAGAAACTAGAGCAGCGCGATTACGAGGACGATGAAGCAGGCTCGCCAAAAGACGACTCAAAGCACTCGATGAGCGATGACGCGCACAGTCTATATCCGGTGCTCAGAGCCGTTCGAGGCAGCGAATAATGATACCCGGTGAAAATGCTTTGGTACCTGGTAAGAGTATCGAAAATGTGAGGCTTCTTGGGAGGTGTTGCCCTGGGGTGGGCCATCCGGTGTTACGCGTAGCGTGTGTATGATGGGTTCTTTTACGGGGGTTTGCTATGACCATTATTCATCTCTTCATTTTGCACTTTTAGTATTGCAAGGCCGGGCATTGGCTTCACGCATCCTGCCAGTGAGGCAGGTGAGACATGGGCTCAAGCCCGGTTCGGGGTTGTATGAGGGCTGCTTTTCTGCTTTCGACATCCTTTGCGGATGCACGGTCGCTATCGGGTAGCAGTGGGTACACGGTGGCTTTTGGGCGAGTGGAGGTTATCTGCTTTCTCTTGTTTCCGCGACGGCTGGCTCTAAAATTCGAGGGACAGGTAATTTCTGCTGCAGCTCCTATCAACCTAATCCAAACCAACATCATTGCTTCATATCGTCTAAGTAAGATTATGTTTCAGATGATCGCAGCAACGCGGGTACAAAAGGTGGCCGTGTTTGCACACTTTGTTTTGCGTTGTGGGGTTAAGCTTTGCATACAAAGCTTGACCGGGTGCGCTAATCACAACCCTCCAGTAATGAGGTGTTGCACTGGATGCTAGTAGTGACTCTTTTCTCGGAAGCCCGAAACCCGGCACAAATAGGCCTATTCAATGTTCCCGGCTTCGATCATGTGCATTAGCGGTATTTGATACCCCCCACTGACTACCGCCACTCGCCCGACCTTCACCACCAATGATAATGTGAACCCCGTGCATGGCCCGCAGCCCGACCCTCCCCACGTTTTCCTTTTTTTCCCTTCACGTCAAAGTCTTGAGAAAGAAAAGTAGACATCCGTGTGATCTCCCGCACTAGGAAGGCTGTTAGAATTCTTTAGGTTACGCTGCTTTTTCCGAATCCACTTTGACGGTCCGCTAGCCTTCCGCTGCACCTATTTCACCTCTGCGCCAGGCACACGACTCCATCAAGCCATCAACCACATCCTCATTTTTTGGAAAAACCTTGGTATCACTCTGAAGAACTCGCCCAGCCCTCGCCGTAATTGACTTGTCACGCCCGACCTACCCAAAAGCCGCACGTTTCCTGTCTCTATCCAACATGCCTACCTGGGGTCGTGGCGGCGCCGGCAACATCGTGACGGAGTCACAGATCGAGGAGACGCAGAAGAGACTAGCAGAGGTAAGACGACAGCCCTCCACACCCAAAGCCGAGCCCCAAGACCCGTCCCGCCGTCTCAACCCAGGCCGCACCCAACCTGCTCCCAAAGCAGCAGCACGGGACAGTCAAGCAAGAGCCCCAGAACCACTCTCCAGCACCCATCACCATCCCCTCCCCCCCCCCATCCCCAATCTCACCACCGCCAACCAGCTAACCCCCTCCCTCCCACAGGACCTCGAAGCAAACCAACCCCCCACCTCCACCGCCGCCTCCCCAGGCACCACCACCACCGCCGCCCCCTCACCGCAAGAATACGCCCACACCGGCCGCGGCGGCGCCGGGAACTGGTACGAGCCGCGCACACTCCACGCCACGGGCGCCTTCACCGCCACCGCGGCCGACGCCACCGCGCCGCCGCCCGACACCGCAAGGCCCCACGTCTCGACGCCGTATCATCCGCCGGGGATGGAGTTGCCGGTCGGGAGGGCGGGGCGCGGGGGCGCGGGGAATTTTGTGTGGAAGGAGGAGGAGGACGGGAGGGTGCGGGAGGAGAGGGAGAGGGAGAGGGAGAGGGCGGTCGCGGAGAGGGTGGTCGAGGATGTGGAGAAGGGGCTTGCGAGGCCGGACAGGGCGGTTTTGGGCCAGGTGAAGGGGGGTAGGGGGTGGTGAGTGGGCGGAACTGAGGTGAGGGAGGGATAGGGTGGAGGGGCTTGGGCAGGTGGAGAGGGCGTTTGGTATCTTGATGAGTTCTCCTTTTTTTGGGATGGGTTGGTGGGTTGGGGGGTGTATATCAGTCGACTTGGGAGTTAGGTTCGGGGGTTCGTTTGTGACGGACTCATAGGTTTTGTGTTGACGGAATTGTCTATATCTTTTTTACTTGAAGTATTAGAACAGAGTTTTTTCTTACTTGCTGGTTAGTAGGGATTGCTGGAGATGGCCTGAGGAAGCTGGGAGTAGGTTAGATATTCCTCTTCATTGCAGTCATTCTTTTCAGTGTTTCATTTTACGGACAAAAATTTCACATCTAGGTACCATAGCCCGGCAATAGACAGGCATGGTTTGCTTTTCGTGACGAAATCGTAGTATATCAAATGAGAGCCTGACACTTAAAGAATGTCAAACGCAGGGATAATCCGGCTTTGGTTTAACATAATAATTTCAGGTATAAAATTGATAGCACTCCCTTGTCAGAACGCGGCTCCGCTTGAGTGCAATTAAGCATACCGGAGGAACAGACGCCGCAGTTTAAAAACAACACATGTCTCTAGAGTTAACGCCTTTGTTGAAAATTCAATGATACTACTTAGTCTAATAGGGAGGGTTTTTGAGAACATCTGTGGTAAAATACTGCTTCTACAACTTTGCAAATAGGTTTAGAAGGCCTTGACAATCCCATAATTACCTAACCAAAGCTTTGAAGGCATATAGCAGGCTCATTTAGGGCATTAGGCTTCGCTTGAGGGGTTTTAGCGTCTGAAAATGTACGTGTTTTTTTTAGCTATGAAATTTGTTTGGAAATCGTGAATTCCACAACGATGTTCCAAAGACTCAGTGCAGCTCAAAGTTTCCAGGTAAACTGTATAGTGTGGGCTTAGTAAGTGTTTTCTGCACGAGGGTATTTCAAATAAGTTGTCCATGTCTGTCTGAGCGTAAGGCAAGCATTTCATTGCAGCTAGATTTACTACCACTGCGGTAGCTTTGCTATTTTTTCACAGGATCATATCTATATGGTAGCCAGCATTTTATGTATTCCAGCTAGCCTCCCCAACTGGTTCCTTTCCTCATCACGCATCGAGATGTCCCGGAGATCGAGGCGTTGAAAGTCGGGAAATATGGCGAGATAATGATGTGTCTACTGCTCGGTCTGGAAGTAGTTGAGCAGAATGCTACGCTCTTGGCTCTCCTCACCCCAGTTGCAGACAACGACGCAGGAGCAGTTCACGACCTTACGGGCGTTGCCTTCACGATCAATTTGGCCTATAACACCCAGAAAATTAGCTTCGATTCCTTTCTACAACCGCAGATACAGTGACTCTGCCAGCTAGCGGGCGCCAAAATCCCCTCAAGATAATGGCGTAGGGTATAGGCGGTACTCACACAACCCGGCCCACTCGCCGAGCTGCTTCCCATCCGGCACCTTGATAAGCGGAATCTTATGCTCCGAGCATAGCGCCACAACGAGCTTCTTATACGCCTCCTCCTCGCAAGCCTCGTTCAGCACGCACATGTGCGCCTGGCGTCGGTCCAGCGCCTTGCTGGCCTCGCGCAGCCCGCGTGCGAGCCCATCGTGGATGAGCGCCAGCTTCAGCACGCCCTTGAGCGCTTCCAGTACTGACATCTGGCCCTTGCCGGCGGAGGCTTCGGCGGAGACTTCGACTTCGGCGGCGGCCTCGACGGGCGACGTGGGCTCTTCTCCGTCCGACTGCCGAGCGTGTTAGTGAGACCTTCGATAAACTTTGAAGTGGCGTTGAGGACGCAGTGAGCGCGGTTTGAGTTCTTCATGATTCTAGATGGGATGGATGAATGGAGGAATGAGTGACGTACCATGATGACTTGTTTAGAGAATTATGTCGGGTTTTCCTCGAAGAGGTTGAGATTGTGGTATGCGACTAGAATTCAATGTTGAAAGATCGGGGTTGATTTTCTGTGCGCGTCGTTTGCCGCGAAGCGAGAGCAGCGGGGAGCTTGTCGTTAGCGTACACGTGATCTTGCCTCCAACTACTCTTTGCCACGGACACTCAGCAGCAGAAAGCAAAGGAATTCTATAGCTCTGTTTCTCAGCTTTAGAAGCAACTAGAAATTAGAAAGCTAATGGTGAACATGACTGATGTTGTGTTTTGGAGTTGTCGGGGGCAACGATGGTTGACCTCAAACGATGCCAGGTGTAGATGATAGTCAGGATGCGCTCATGAAACCGGTCTTATTCGCAAGTTGGTAGACAAATGGTTTTATATAGTATTCCGAAGCACTCCAGGCCTCTTCATATACCAGTCCGGCAATCTTGAGCAAAAACTGATATCCTTCCACAACGCGAATCCGTCCGAAGCTCCTGGCAGCAACCTCATGGGAAGACTTAGGGGAGCGCTGAACTCCAATGGTCTAATATACTCGAGCAGCCCGAATGAAGATCTGAACAATACCGTTCATTCTGACTGTACCGCAACAAATATCTGCTCTTCTCCCAGTTCAAGATCCTGCCAACTACGCGCTCAATCACTGTAAAAACCCCTCCGTTCCCGCCCATTCTATCTTCGAGCAACAATGAGAACAAGAAAATGATGCTGAATACTTGGCGGCTAGAGGCCAAGTACAGTAAGATACTCACTGATAAGCTGGCGTCTAAAGGCCATAGCTATGAATTTCTTTCGTTGAATAACGACATGTTCGAGAAGACCAGGAAAAGGCGAGCAATGACAAAGCAAAAAGAAGAGCTCCCCGCGCACAGAACCAGAAGGAAGAGTAAAACACCAAGCCGCTGTACGCTATCAATCCGAAGTCCAGGCCTTGTTTAAGAGGGCAGATCATTTACGACCAGATCCAGCTTACCTAGAGAAACGCCGTAACAAAAGAAATTATGGACGTCCTTTGTACATTTGTTACTGATAAACTCCTTGTCCGCGGCCCTGGCGATACTTAACAATAGGAAATGGGGTATACGCTAGATGCTACATTACAATGCAGCAGCCACAACTCTTCTTTTCGTTTGACTCTAGGGGTTCTTGCACCCGTGTGGTGTTAGCCGGTTTTGAAGAGACCTCAGGCCGTGTAACCGAGTTCCGCTGTGAGGGGAGTTGTGGACTTTGTATGGTAGGAGTAAGTTTGTATGCTCCCTGTTCACCTCCACTCGTCCCTGGTCTCCCAGTGGCAGTCTCTGGTTTCGGGCTTGGGAGAGGCCACTGGTCAGGATCTTGTTCCTTCTTATCGGACGGTTCGAACTCCTTTGTCTCTATTTCGGGCTTGCTGAACTCCTCAGTGTTCAGTAGTCTGAAGTCACGATCATACATCGAACCTGTCCTTCCTTCGTTTTCCCATTGCTCTTGTTGCATGCGCCTCGCATGTGTTGGTATTATTTGCTGATCTGGAGGAAGCCTGGGGTCAGGCTTGTACATGGTTGCAATCCACGGGGCCTCCCCTTCAGGCCGAGCGGTAGTTGGCCGAGAAATACCAGTGCTTGTCCCGGGACGTTTTACTGGGGATGCAGCAGAAGCATTACGTGCCTTACTTTGTGAAGGTGCGCGAGCGGTGCTAGTCTTCCGTGCCCCCGACGTTGGATTTGCCTTGCCAGGAACCTTAGACTTCGGCGGCGATCCGCTTGGAGATGCAGGATTGCTGCGCTCCGATCGTACAGGCGTACGAGCTCCAACATCTTCAACATCATCCAGCAGTACCTGGCTCCCTACGCTACCACTCCTGGCTCGTGCGCCGTTGGTGGCGATCGAATCACCGTTCCAGGCGCCGCTTCCCTTTCGACTTCTTGGTAGTGGTGAATCCCGTTCGACAAAGGTGTGTGGAACGGGGACAGGACTTGTTCTGGCAATAGGTATGCGCGAAGTGCTCGATTTAAGCATATGATACCGGGGAGCCTGGCTCTCCTTCTCTTGGTCGGCGGCGATCTCTTCGGGTGTCCGAGGGTCCCAGTTTACTAGCCCCTCATCTACCTCCTCCTCTTCCTCTTCCTCTTCTTCAGCCGGTATAGGGGATACCATACGCTGTCGTTTCTCATACTGGTTGCTTGCGTGATCCTCCACATTGACTGCATCCTCATGATTTTCTGAGTGGCTTCGTTCTCGTGTAACTTTTGTTGCACTGGCGGACCTGCTGCCAGACCGGCTCGTGCGTCCAACACGTATTCCTGCTTCCTCTAATTCCCGACTCTCAATTTGGGCTAATTTGTCTCTGTGTATCCAATTTGAGTCATCCTTCTCCTCTGGCCCCCACGGGGCTCCCAGCGTTGGCTTCCTTTTCTCACCAGTCACTGCGTGTGAATAGTTTCTGCTAGTACTTCTGCTCTCCGGCTGCCCCTTGTAGTAATCCAATAGACTATCTTGGTCGCTTCCTCCGGCGCTAAGGTCACTGTTCTTCCTTTGCAATATGTTGACTCTGTTCGGCACAAGGTGCCCTGGCCCTTCTGCATCGTTGGACTTGGACGATCGCTGCGAATCAAAGGTATTATGGCGTTGCTGGGGAGGTCTTGACACGCCGTTTGGGTGATTTGCTAGCGGCTGACGGGAGGGATAGGTCAAAGGCTTAGAAGGAACGTCTTCGGACATGAAAGGCTTCGGATCGTTGAAAACTGTGTTCTGATGCAGGTAAAACATAGTTAGCTCCGTATTCGGTTCTACTTTAAGGGAAGACAGCCGGTTATGTTGGCCGTATATGAAGAAGACAAACAGCGATGACGCTATCCGCGGAGGGGACGAAAGCATAGATGCGAAGTAATCCCGCTGCGCGTGACAAACTAGGTCCACAACATACCTTGCTGTCCACAGGTACCGCAAAATCCCAAGATCCACGCCCACCATGCGAACTACTTGGAGGAGTCAATGTTTGCGGCTGGTGGGGGGAGACCGCTGCCATGAGGACCCGACAGGACTCGACAAAGTCTGAGTAGTCGGCTCTCCTAAGCTAGCCGTACCCGCTGAGAGCGCGCAAAGAGAAACTATCGCAAAGCAAGGTTATCCGAAAGGGTTCCAGGTTGGTAGTGTAGCGGGCCAAGGCGTTTCACTGGTAGGGGGGTTTCGGCGACAAGCTGGGTGATTGTGCGCTTCACCACAGAGAGGCCGGAGGGACAAGTTGCAAATTCATCCAAGACTAGATTTACGGTAGCAATGGTGGAATTCTGGCCATGAAAGGCTTGATGCTGAAGAGGGCGGCGTTGGTGTTGTTGCGGAGGTCTTGTGCATGCAGGTTCCCTGCTACCAATGGCGGCAACGATGAGAAGCGAAGATGTTGAGCGGACGAATTAATTTGGAAAGGCGAAGATGATAGCTGGAACGGTATGTACTGGAGCTGAAAATACACGGGACCTGCAATGGCTACCCAGTAGAAGGGTTACAAGAAAAGAAGGTTGTCGGACACGGCAGTGTTGATGAGTAGCCTCCTCACGACGGATGGTGATGATTGGAGCGTGGCCTGTGCCCCAATTTCCAGCGCTCGGACAAAGCATCCAAATCAGCACGCGTCTGACCTGTCTTGGGTATAGTCCGATACTGCTAAGGGTGAGGGTTGTGCACAAAGAAAGCAGACCATCATGTGGAGTGGATTTTCATGCACCGAGACCATGCCGTGCAGCATTGTATAATATGCCGCATTCAGGCCTGGAAGCACCCCGCAACCGCCGACTCTCTCTCCCTCCCTCTTTCTAGCCTCTGTTGCGATTTAGTTCAGGGCCCGATAATCTAGGCGTGAGCGATATCTCGTCCTTCAATGCTTTTTCCCCAAAGGTCTCACTTGTCAGATCAAAAATGGTGGAGTTTACCGAAGCAGAGAAAACCTCAAGGGCCTCCCAGTGACCAAAGAGGCGGGTCCTTTGGCTTCATTCTTGAATTATATTTATACTCCGATTAGACTTTCTAGCCACCAAGTAGCCTTCTCCAGAAGTCTTAACAGTCTGAGAATCTATTGGATTGGCCGTTATTTACTTCTTCTATACGCCGCAACTCCAAGGACTGCTCCAACACTCCCCTGGTGCTTTATTTTTTCCCGCAATGACCAAGCGGATTTCATCTGGTTTTTTGCCGTTGAATAAGCTTACCCAAAGGTTTCAAATCCGCAGGACACTCCCTCGATCTTTATCGAACTTCTAAACCGCTCGATGTCCGTTCCTACCATCCAAATGTCTCACAATGCCAATATATATCCCGACCCTCTTTCATCCACCTTCCAACTTGTTCCCTCAACTCTTCAGTCATAGCCTGAGGTCCACACGCAAGCACTGCCACATTCCCAAAGGAGTTGATAAAGACCTCATCAGCAATGCCACCAATGTCAGGGCGGCCAGCACGAACAGTCATGCCTTTTCTCGCCTTCCCCATCTCATCTTGGAGAGGCATGAGTTGCTCGGCTTCTACAAGCTCGATGTCTTCACCCGTATCATCCATCTGCAAGTTTGCTCCAGAAGGACGAGTTATATAGATCTCCACTGTATTCTGTGCATCTTCTGATTCGGTCTCGTCCCCGTCCGAGGACGGAAATGCCCACTGTGTCTCTGCCAGCTTCCGGACAGCCCACACGAAACGGACCCGAGGATTAGTGGGCCTGAAGACACCTTCATGCTCGACAATGTTGCGATAAATTGGCATGACGAAAGTCGCTCCGACGCCACCAGCGACAAGGAGCACGCGATCAAATTTAGAAAGATTGGGGATGTGGGCTGATGCGCCATAGGGTCCCTCAAGTGCTATCGAAATGCTTGGGCTCGTCTCTCCTGGTCCAATCTCGGCAGAGAGCGATCGAGCCAAATCTGCTAAACTCTTCGTATTTCCGTTCAAAGTACGTGTAACCAAGAGTAATTGCTTGTCCTTTGCGGGGAGGGATGCGATGGTGAAAGGATTGACGCGGCATCGCAAGACGAAAGATTCGTACCAGCCGGAAGAGGGTGATATCCCCGTAGGACGACTCAGGTAAACATGCTGCCCAGGTTTCCATTTTAACTCCTTATCCAACGAGAGCAGGGGAATCCGAATTTCCACGAGGTTTGTTCCCGGGATAACACTAATCGCGCCAGAGTACCTTTGGAGGCTGTAGTTTCGGATAATTTCGTGTAGAATAATAATCACGACAATTTCTATGAGGTAGAGCCTAATAAATTTAACATGGAAGAAGAGCGGTTCAAGAAGGAGGCCGGCGAGTATGATATGTGTTGTATAGAAGACTCTATAGTTCCACCTCCGGAGAACCCCAAGAGCGGTTGTGCTCAATATTGAGAGCATCGTTATACCTATAAGACCCGTAATGACGTCGAGATCTCTGATCCGCTTTGATAGAAGGCTGGCTTGGACGAAGAAGTTAAGGTAGAAAGAGGCATGAAGGAGGAGAAGAAAGTAAATGATTCTACCCAGTATCTGATGAGACGCTTTGAGCTGTTCATGCGAAAGGCGCGTGAGGAGTTGAACCGGCGAATATGGCGATTTCATTGCAAGCATATAATGTAGGGGCAGCTGTGAGGCAGCCACTATTCCAAATCGCTTGGTGAGATGTAGATAATCTGTAGATTGTCAGAATGAACTTAGAAGTTAACCTGCGTACTAGCTGAAGACTTTAGAGAGTTGATGACAACTGCTTGACCTCTGATTACCGGTTTTGTCTGAGATTGAGAAACCGGTTTCAGTAGTATCATAGACTTCAAAAATCTACTACAACTTCGTTTGTATATTGCTCGGCCATATGAAAGCCTCCTGCACGTTTCATTCAGTGCAGATAGTGTCGTTTTCTATTTCCGGCTCGTTGATATGAGAATACTAAAACTTGACCGAATGATGACAGTGATATATGAAGAAAGTGAATTTCATACCATTGCCTGTGTTATGAATTGACAGAAATAATAGCCAGACCGTCCAAGCCAAGCCTGCTATCCATTC
>Ga0307515_10003881_pt1 | contig 31221 bp, 39 predicted proteins | sample 17_EM_MG_FD_194513 | JGI IMG/M metagenome (GOLD analysis project Ga0307515, IMG submission 194513) | Populus trichocarpa ectomycorrhiza microbial communities from riparian zone in the Pacific Northwest, United States - 17_EM | ecosystem: Host-associated > Plants > Roots > Unclassified | place...
CTAACAGGGGACGAGGGTACAAATTTACTCTGTGGTGCTCTTTATAACTATGGTATCAGCTGTGATTTACTTGGACAGCACGAAGAAGCTGTGCTCGCATATCAGGAATCTATCCTCCTGCGGCGTGTGTAACGACCCGACCTCTCGGATCGTCACTACCTTTGGGTTCCCGATGGTTCCCAATTCCTATTCGGAAACCGACCCGCGCGGTTACGCCAACCGCGGTTACGCCGACTCGAGACCAGGCACGATCGAGGGTCGATGACCCTCCCTATGACTCATTGCTTAGTATTATGACGTGGTAATGTTTCACTGTATTTGGAGAACTCATGTATATTAAATCATAGAGTGCGGACCTCACGGTTCCTCACTCTGCCAACATTAGCTACCCGAGAATATAGTCGTCTCTTCTTTGCCCTTCTCGCCGCATGAGAGAGTAACCAAAATCTCACAGTTGGCAGAGTTCCTCGCTACTTCATCGCAGCGAGGCTCAAAGAAGAGTGACACCTAGGAATTACCGACGAATATCCAGTGAATTTTCAAACTGAACTCGACTAAGCCTCCAGAACCGCTTTTCGCGGAACCTCGGTGCATCTCGACGAATAGTTCCTGGTCCACAACTTTTCGTTGTCCCGATTTCTCACCTAAGACCCCCATCTACATGACAACGTTTGCACCGAGAGGTTATACCTACAACAACACTCCGATCCCCTATTCCCTATTCGCACCAGAAAACATCGATGACCTTTACGACCTTCCATTCTCGGACGTTATAGCGGTACATAACGGGGAATATTTCTACGACGTTCCCGTATTTTACTGCGACCAACTTCACACTTGGTTTTTCCCGTCCTTTGACACTGGTCGGTGTCTCGTATTCACTAAGTTGACGGGAGCTTTGATCAAAGCACGATCTTCATCGGAGGAGTGGTTGTTTGACAAAGGAATATGACCCATCGGTGTACGTCGGATCTAAACCCAGACACAGAAAACGGACCGGTATACGGCCCCTTACTCGTAAGAATTCACCCATGGCCGCGCTGAACCCACAAGCGTGGGCTGTTCCGCAAATTGCGATCGCCAATCCACCAAATGCTACCGTACAGGAAACGAATCAGTATCAGCAAGAATTAGTTAATCTTCATCTCGGTCTTACGAATGTCGCAGCCTTTGCAGGAATCCAGAATGTTGTACATCTACCAGCCATGCCTATCCCGGCCCTAGGAGCCAATTCGGCCCAAGCGATTATTGATACTCAGATTCAAACGCTCCACTTGTATTGTTCGGCTTTAGTGAATGCCCAAGGAATGATTGTACAAATTATGAATCAAGCTGTCCAAAATCTACAACAACCCGCACGATCGACCATCAAGGCACCAAAACCGGAGTTCGACGGAACTCCGGGTGAAAAAGCGAGGGGTTTCATTACCGCATGTACTACATACAGAACTCTCCGCCCAGGAGATTTTCAGAATGACGAAGTCCTTATTGCCTGGGCTTTAGCATGCATTGCCGACGACTCCAAAGCGGCTTCATGGAAAGCCCACTGGTTAACACTTCGAACAGACAATATCTCCGCCGGACGTGCACAGCCGACAACGCTTACCGATTGGGATACTTTCGCATGTGAATTCTTAGGAAAGTTTGTCGATCCATCCGAAACTCAACGGATGCAGCGACAGCTTGTTGATATGAGACAACGAACTTCGTGCTGAGATCATACCCAGGAGTTTAATCGTACCGCGCTCCTCGCTGGGATGGATGGGAACGCAGCCCTCCTGTGGTTATATCGCCAAAGCTTAAAGAATGATGTACAGAGAGAACTCATCCGTGAAACGTACGCTACCTTGGAGGACTTACAAGCCGCCGCTATCTCCACGGACGATTTACTCTTCTCTTTTAAGAAACAGAACCAAGGAGAACGAATGGCTGGTCGGAAATCAGACGCGCGATCCAGAATGACAGAACCCCGACAGACAACCCAACCATCTTCGAACGACGGAACAACAGGAACAGGAACCGACCCCAATGCCATGGAGTTAGATCGGTTATCCACAGAAGAATATCGTAAAAGACGGGCCGCCGGCTTATGCTTTAAGTGCGGGAAAAAGGGACTCGCCCGTGATTGCCCGAGACACAACGAAGTAAATCGGAATGTGAACAATCGACCCCAACAGGGGCAGTACCCGTGTACGAGACCTGGACAAATGGCTACGATCGAATCAGTTCCTGAAGATATCGAAAACCCAGGAGCCAGTCTTGCTCTCGTCAGAACACAAAAGTTAGACTCACCAGAAAAAGGATCCTCGTCGACGCTTTCCACTGATTTTACCCAAAATGTACCGGATTTTCTGCGTGGCTGAGGGAAATTGACCCTCTTCTTTTGGCCACGACGCCTCGGAATGTATGTAGTGTAGCATATCTGTTTGCAATTACACCATACCGAATTACGAAACATTTCACCATCCCGGTGGAAGTTAATGGGGTCATAAATGTAAAAGCAATGCTCGACACGGGAGCAACAGCGAACTTTATTCATCGAGACTTAGTAGAAGACCATGGAATACTGACAATAGAGCGACAATCTCCGCTGACGACAAAAGATATACACGGTAGAGTATTAGCAGTGATAAACGAACAAGCTGTCTTTCGTTTACGAATTAGATCACATATCGAAGTTATTACAATGGACATTATGCCCACAGGATGACACTCTATAGTCCTCGGAATGCCTTGGATGGAGTCTCACGATCCATGGGTACGGATGGCAGAAAGAGAGCTGACATTTACCTTGCGATATTGCCAAGAAAATTGTCTCGATAATGATCCTCACGTTGAAATGCAGTGACCCCCAGAACCGACGGAGGATGCTGAACTTTTTAACGTAAGCGGATTCGAAATCGATAATAATGATGAATTGTTCGACACTGAGGAAGATGCAGAACTCTTTGGAGTAGACGGAACAACCTTTGTGGATCCACGAGAATACGTACCTAAGGAACTCCATGGGTATTTAGATGTTTTCGATGATCGACAAGCCAAGAAAATGCCGCTTAGTAGAAACGGATGGGATTTTGAAATCGAATTTATCAAAGGATGGGAAAAGAAACTCCCAAAACCAGCAAAAAGATATCGACTTACAGAAATAGAACAACAGGCTGAATTGGAAACCCTACAAGAATTACAAGATGCAGGAATGATTAGACCCTCAAGATCGCCAGTAGCCGCCCCTACCTTCTTCCGTCCTAAGAAAGACGGAGGTAAACGATACGTCGTAGATTGGAGAGGAATAAACGCTATTACCATCAAAGACGCATACCCACTACCACTTTTAGATGATCTATTAGATATGGCACAAGGAGCCTCAATCATGTCAAAATTCGATCTAACAGCCAGCTACAATCAAATCCCCATTCGGGAAAAAGATCGATGGAAAACCGCGTTCATCTCTTCACGCGGTCTATTCGAATTCAACGTGATGCACTTCGGATTTAGTAACGCTCCAGCTCATATGCAGCGATTTATGGAACACGTACTTCGACCAGTGGAATATCGAAATGTACGAGTATACCTCGACGATATTCCGATCTTCTCAAAGACATGAGAAGAACACATTCAAATGCTAGAAATGACCTTACAGTTATTACGAGAAGAACGTTTATTCGCCAAGGCCAAAGAAGTGCGAATTCTTCTTATCGGAAATAGATCTCCTTGGAGTAAAGGTATCCACACAAGGTTTTTGTATGGAGGAAAAGAAGATTACACAAGTACGAGAGTGGAAGCCTCCTTGTACCGTTAGAGGAGTTAGAGAATTCCTTGGATTCATGAACTTTTATCGACGATTTATCAAAGGATTTGCACACATCGCAAGACCACTTAACGATTTACTCAAGAAAGATGTTAATTGGCAATGGAAAAAGAGAGAACACGACGCTTTCGAATACTTGAAACAACTGGCAACCTCGGAACCAGTTCTTAAACATGCTGACACTCGCCTCCCTTATCGAATGGAGACCGACGCTTCTAAATACGCTTATGGGGCAATCTTATCTCAGAAACACAAGTCGAGCGGAAGACATCCTGTCGCATTCATGTCCAAATCAATGACACCGGTGGAAAGGAATTATGACGTTGGCAACAAGGAAATGTTAGGCATTGTAAAACCCTTGGAACATTGGCGACATTGGTTAGAAGGAACGAGACTACCAATCAAAATCATTACCGATCATAAGAATTTGGTGAATTTCTCGAACCCACAAATATTGAACCAACGACAGATGAGATGGCTTCGGGCATTACAGAAATATAACTTCGTTATCGGATACCGCCCAGGAAAACAGAATTCAGCAGCGGACGCACTCTCGCGTCGACAAGATTTAATGCCTCCCAACGAAAATCCAACACCAACAACACTTCTTCCTCGGGAAAAATTCGTAGAACTCGACTTAATAGCAGCGGACGATGAAATTACTATCTATCTAGACGCTATTGCGACCGACAGTGAGATCTTGGAAAAAATACGAGAAATAGAACAGAATAAATTAGAAAATGAGAAGAACAATATTCAATACAGAGAAGGACGAGTTGTAGTCCCGGAAAACGACAATATTCGAAAAGCACTACTCGCCTTATATCATGATGCACCAATGGCGGGTCATCCGGGAATAACAGGAACTTACGAACTCTTAGGAAGGATGTATACATGGCCTAAAATGAAAGATTACGTAGAAGCTTATGTACAAGGATGCCCCATTTGCGCAAAAGCGAAGAAAAAGAACACTCGAGAACAGGGGAAATTACAGCCGCTACCGAATCCTATGACCCCCTGGCACTGGACCGAATCAGACCTCATCGGACCACTACCGAAGTCAAAAGGAAAGGATGCCATCTACGTTGTGATAGATCGATTCACTAAATACGCCTATTTCATACCGTGCAATACTACAGAGACAGCACAATCATTAGCACATTTACATGCGAAACACGTATGGACACACGAAGGATTTCCACAAATACACTCTTTCGATCGAGGACCCCAATTTCAAGCAGAATATACTAAAGAATTGTATAAAAAACTAGGAATCGAACATAGGTTATCGACGGCATACCACCCACAATCACAAGGACAAGTAGAAAACCTAAACGGATGGTTAGAAACGTACCTACAAATGTTCATTGGACACCGCCAAGACGACTGGGTTGATCACTTACATACAGCCCAATTTGCATGGAATAATCATTATCATGCATCCATCGGCACTACACCATTCTTCGCTAGCTGAATACGCCACCCACAGACGACTGATATCGCTCCGGACACCAAAGATCTACGTACCAGACAACAACACCGAGAGGTTATTAACGAATTAGTAGCCCATATGATCGACAAAGCACATCAAGCTCAAAAACGAGCTTACGATCAATGGAAGAATGACGCACCACAATTACAACCGGGAGACCGAGTATGGTTAGAAACAACACATTTATCGACAGACCGACCATCACCGAAACTCGACTGGAAACGTATAGGCCCCCTTACGATAGCGGAACGACTGGGACCACTCACATATCGAGTGAACCTACCATCATCTTATAAAATTCACAATGTTTTTCACGTATCTCTTCTAACACCAGTGAAAGACGATCGAATCCCAGGACGTACCCTTCCACCGCCTGAACCAATAACGATAATACAAAAGGGGGACAATAACACCCCGGAGGTGGTGGAACAACATCACATTATGGAACGTTATGTAGATTCGAGATGGATTATCGACGCCATGGGGGAATGGCAATTCCAGTTCAAAGTGAAGTGGGACGGTCTAGACAATCTTACTTGGGAAAGTCGCACCAGACTGAACGAAGATGCTGCAAAGACGAACCAACAATACCTCCGACCTGGAGACGACGACTTCGATATGGAAGAAGACTTTTACGAAAAACATCCAGAGGCTCCCCACCACGACGATCCGGTGGGTGAACGAAAGAATGCCCTAGGCGAACGACAAACGGTTCATAGGCACAAAGGCAAGGCTACCATACGACAATGACGTATGTAGGCTCCACGGACTCTATTCTTTGAGTCTAGAATCCTCAAGGCAGGGAATGGGTATTGTAACGACCCGACCTCTTGGATCGTCACTACCTTCGGGTTCCCGATGGTTCCCAATTCCTATTCGGAAACCGACCCGCACGGTTACGCCAACCACGGTTACGCCGACTCGAGACCAGGCATGATCGAGGGTCGATGACCCTCCCTATGACTCATTGCTTAGTATTATGACGTGGTAATGTTTCACTGTATTTGGAGAACTCATGTATATTAAATCATAGAGTGCGGACCTCACGGTTCCTCACTCTGCCAACATTAGCTACCCGAGAATATAGTCGTCTCTTCTTTGCCCTTCTCGCCGCGTGAGAGAGTAACCAAAATCTCACAGTGTGCCCTTGCTGCAACAGACTCTGAGGCTGAGAATTATTTAATGTGGTCTCTACATGACATTGCCAACTCCTTCCGTGCTCTTGACAAATATGCCAAGGCAAATCTTGCAGCCACTGAATGTCTGGAAAGGAATCGTGGGAGGGCACTAGAAACTTGTCGGCATGCACCAGACTTCAGCGCGTGCTTTGTGTGCCAGAGAGGCATTATACCCGATTCACTACAAAATACATCACCGCTTCTCCCTGTCCTTCAGGCTCTCTCCTCCCCACAACGGGCCGGGGCTGATGCTTCCCTTACCCCAGCCGAGACTTCAAAACCGACTGGAGAAACTGTGAACGTGCCAGTACGTAGAAAGAGGGACAAGGTCCTAGAGTTTTTCAGACGAAATAGGGCTCAGTGAATGTGTCCGTCCCCTTTGTGTCGTCATCGTGCTTAATATTTCCCGCTATACTTCCTTTCATCTCATTATGCCCATGAAACGTTGTAGCCAAATATACATACTAGCTTTGCATCTATATATCCTGTATTCACAGTTGGCTGCCCAGCGAACATAAAAATACCAAAATTAAATTAACGCAATGTTGGTTGTGCGAAGAAAAAAGATTTAAGGGCATCACTATTGATATTCAAAAATGCCTGAGTTTATTCTTGCGTTGAATACAACAGCAGCCACATGTTTTTGAACCAGTAAGCAATGATATCGAGACGAGTGGAATGCATGATCGTCACGACAACTGAATGAAAGGTGCTTGATCAATAAACATACATAGCACATCCTCAGTATTTAAGCGATCACTCTGGGACAATTAATCAGATCGATCAGTCAGCATCGGTCCCAGGTATATCCGAGAACGACAGGAGCAATAGGTCTTGGCAATCATTGTGCGTCTGACATAGCACACCATCCGGTAAGGTTTCGGAGGAATTAGCGGGCAGTAAATTCCTTGTGCTTTGAGGCCTGGGGCAACATAAAGCTAAGGTATCAGTTCGCACAAATATATACGTAGAGCCCAAGCACCAGTCAACATGGGGGAGGGAATAAGAGTCGATCGACTGGAGTCGACTGGAGGCGTCAAAGTGTCAGAGCCGTGTCCGGTCGGAGGGCGGACGTGTGGCCAGGGTAGGGCGTATACCGTACAATGCCGTGGACTACCAATGACGACCAGCCGTCGTCAGGAATGGACTGAAGGAATGGAACGAAAGGATGAGAAGGGGACCGGTACTCAGATTGGTCCTCAAACTGAGGAACTAGGTAACGAGTACACGAGTATTAAATAATAAGAAATCAAACGATACATCGGAAACACGTTGCAGAGCAACGAAACCAAAGTAGAAGGGCGGGATCCCCGCAGTCCGAGTACCAGGGCCATCGCGCGTCGGCGAGCGCTCGTGCCTCGAAAGGGAAGCCGGCGCGCCGGACCGCTTCCATGAGCCTGGAAATGTCACGGCCGGCACAGTACGTGACACAAAGGGGAGGAAAGCAATGACGGAAAGGCAGTGAATGATGCGAAGAGCCGCACATTAAAAGGGTACAAGCTCGACAAGATGGCGTGTGCCAAGTAGGCTTCTGAAAAAGAGCGAGGTGAGGGTCGACCAAGATAAGAGCGGGCCTATCGCGTATTCTACACACCAGACGAGACACTGCCCATCATAAAGAACACAAAAGAAAGACAGGGGGGAGACGTTGGGTCATAGACTCTGCGTCACTGCCCAACCAGCAATTCCAGCAACGAGCAGGATGAGCCGCGAGGCGCCCAAACGCGTTGTACGGCTACCTTGGAGCTCCACCACGTTCGCCTCCGCAACATTAATGTCACATAACCAGATCTGCGAAGATACGTGTTGGGGACGAGGATCTAGAGTAGTATGAGTCAGGTCGTTCGCTGAAAATGGCACTACAGACACACCGTAGGACGGCCTCCAGCAGGGTACTGAACGGCTATAGCACCCTCGCTACCGACCACATATTGCTTGCAGCTTAGGATGCTAAAGGTGGGAGGTCAGCAAACAGATCAAGCAGAGAACCATCGAGACGCTCACTCAGTGGCTACCGCGTTGCGACGGTAGGGGGTATAAACGGGCCGCTACTATTTTGCAGCTAAGAATATGTCGGACTCATTAATATCATGGGAATGGCCGACAGTCACGTACAGGTGAACCGATGTTAGTCATGATGGAGATGACGAATTCCGTCGACGAGATACGTTGGGCGGACAGAGGGACACGCTGCTTGAACAGGGCCACCTTTTGTGGATCGTCGGATATGGGCGTGGTGGATTGCCGATATTGGGCAAGTCAATCTGCACGGCGGGCGTAACTGCGAGGTTTGTGGAGATACTGAGTGAGAGGGATGTCCTAGTACGCAAAGCGAAGACGTTGTGAGATTGTTTCAACGGGGATATAGTCGTGAAGGATATTAGTGGTCTCGCTCGTTTCCCGCGTATCCATCGTGTCAGACTGAGAGAGCACATTCGAGAGGATGATTGTTTAGGAGGGCGCCACCGTGTCAGGAAAGCCATGCCTAACGCGTTCCCTTGCATTTTTCTGGGAACGAGCGTCTTCACTATCTGCCACCTGTTGTCTAAAATCAAAAATCAAGTGGGTGGGACTCAAAGCATACGGAGTTTGCCGAGGAAGCCTGGACTCTCGACGCCCACGACGCTGCTGGCGACATATCCAGATAGATGAACCATCTTTATTATAACAATTGATGGACCTGGTCGCTATTCATCTCGCCTCTCTCATGTTTCCACCTTGAATTTGGCGGAGAACAGCGAGCAACAGATCGCTTCCCACTGCCGCTGCCACTTAGAGGAAGCACATCAGCGTCACCACCTTTCCTGTGGTTATCAAGGGATTCTTGAAGGGCGAGGTCTTATTCTGCTGTTGCACGAGTACTGATCAGGACGAGTTTTAAGTCACCTCGTGGCTTGAGTGCTAAAACCACTCATTTTTTACTACAGCGCTGCGTCAATCCAAGTTGCTCGACCCTCCTGTTCGCCGATAAGACAGGACGACGGACCAGCTGCGATCTGTGTGGAGCAGCCACCTCGCGCACCACCTCGGCCGATTTCTATCTCGCGTTTCCCTCCCGCAAATTAGACCTTCATCCACCTACGCCTACGCCTGCTCCTCTGGTAGGCCTCCCAAAAAATCTCCGACGATTTCCTCCGCTTCCTCCGCTTGCGACCCACCCGTACGACGTCTACACGTTCACATTCCACCCAGCTAGACGATCCACCGTACTTAGCACTCTGCTTCCATCACCCACTTGGTAACTTCACTCCCAACACCCGCCCTCTTCATCGCTCACGGCTCTTTTTAGTCCGTCGTCACAGTGCAGCCTGCGACCTTCTACCGCCCGCTATAAATCCGAACACGTCCTCTCATCCATTGTTGTATGCTAGCCTGCACTCGCCGAAATCTCTTCAAAACCCCGATCCTACGCACGCGATTCAACTTCTAAGTCCAAACGTCCCGCTATCAGCACAGTTCGTGTATATGCACAGATAGAAGAACCCTCTTCACTATGGACGGCCATACCCAGTTCCTCGCCCCACCTCCCATTTCCTCTCCGCTGCTCCAACACAACCCATCATCAAAATACACCTCCTACGATAGTCTCCAAAACCCATATACCCCCCAATCTACCCTCGACTCACCACCTTTCTACTCCAATTCTTCTTCCACCCGTCCATCCTCCACCCAATACCATGCCCAGGCCGCCGAACCCTACGACCCCCGATCCTTTACCTTGATCCTACACATGTCCAGCCCATGCACAAACCCCTTTCCGAATCTGTGCCACCCCGGTTCACCGTATCACCCTTTACTCCTGCTCTCTCCCAGTCGTCCCCGCAGCATGTCCAGCTTGGCTTTGTCAACTTTGCCTCGCACCCCCATGTACACAAGCCCAAGCCCAATGCAGCTCACAGGGCGACGGCGATCTTGCCCCCGCCCTTTACTGCCCCCTCGCCCAGTCCACGATCGGCGGGAGGCAGTCACGGTCACGGGAGCATTCCCAGTCGCACCAACACCAGCACGAGCGGCACACAAACGTGCACGGCATCGGCTCCGACTCCGGCTCCGGCAGCGGCGGCAGCGTCCAGTTGGCAGAGTCGCCACAAATTTGGGCAGCGGCCCTCATCCCCCTAATGGCCCTGGGCGTCCTGGAGCACGCAGGCCGATGTATGCACATGGTTCATCGATGCGTGTGTACCCGAGTCTTCCACCCACTCTATGGATGAGTCCAACGAACCCGTCCCTGGCTCCAGACCTGGGTTTCCTAAGATTTAGCAGGTCCTTGAGCAGGCGCAGAAACGACAGCCACCACCATCACAGCCACCACCACTACGGCAGCAGTAGAACCGGCTATATGGAAATCACCAACTACAGCAGCAGCAGCAGCAGCCTCTCCCGCTCACTCAGGAACAACCCCTCTCCCCCTCGAGCAGTATCACCACCAGTCTGAGTCTCGCCAGCACGAGTCTCGGCTTCGGCGCCACGCGCGGCAGACGGGACTCGAGTGTCCTGGCTCCTGTCATGAGCACGATCGACGAAGACGGCCACGAACGCGAGCGCAAGCACGCGCTTTCTATTGTACCTTCTTCTTATTCGAACCTCCCCTCTGGCCTCGAAGGTCTCGGCGCCGATGCGCAGAACCACTACCACCACCAGCCCCCACCGATTTCTGCTGTCTCGGGTGCCTCGGCGGGCATGTTCTCCGATCTCCTCTCAGAGGCCGGCGCCAGCACTGGTCCTGGTGTGGAAGAATGGAGTCCGGAGGAGCTGCAGAAGGAGGATCCACTCTCGATCCAGATTTGGAGGCTGTACGCGCACTAAGGTGAACTTGCCACATGCACAGCGGATGGTGGGCATGGCTCTGAGATTGGAAACAACTCGAAGAGCAGATGCAGGCGCACCAACACCCACAACAACAGCACCCACACGACCAGATGATGTAGATGAAAATGAAGGAGCAGGAGCAGGAGGAACGTAAAGTCGTGCCGGTCGACGAACAGGCAGATATCCCCGATCGAGGACGCAGGCTGCAGAAGTATGGTGGGTCTGCGGCAATTCCCGGTTCTATGACCACCACGTCGGCGCCGACGATCACGAGGGTCAAGGCGAAGGCGCGTGTTGAGGGCTTTGAAATGCCTGACGAGAGCGATGGGTATGGGTGCGTATTTCTATTTTACTTTTTATTTCCTTCGTCTGTTTGTACGGAAGGTCCATGTACTAATGTCATGGTTTGGTGCACAGGGATCACGAAGCGGAATGTGCGGACCAAGGGATGGACTGGCGTACGGCCTCACGCTCTCAGTCTCGTGTTCGTGGCTCAGGGATGGGGATGAGAGTGGGGATGGGGATATGGATGGATTGGCGTCCTGGGAGCAGGAGCCAGAGTCGATCTCGCCCATCTCAACTTCACCTTTCAAACCACTGGCATACATGGTTCCGACTTTGACGACACTACCAGTAACAATGGCAGCACCAGCACCGCCGCCAATGTTGAGGGGGGTCGCTATACCGCCGAGTGTCCAAGGAGCGGGTGGAGCGTGCAGCGGGAGCGGTGGAGCGTGCAGCGGGGGCAGCGGGAGCGGACGGAGTCTGCTGAGGATCTTGCAAGTGTTTAGCGAGAGCCCTCCTGTGGTTGGGTATGGCGGATGGACGGGTATCAGCCGTCTTGGTGCTCCGCCGCCACCAGCAGCACGTGCGCCAGATCGGCGAGGTCGTACAGCGCCAACACGCGGTGTCGAACAACGAAGAGCAACAGCAGACCGACCAGCGGGAAGAGCAAGACGAGGAGGGTTTCGGAGGGTTTCTGTCTTCTAGTCTAGCTTCCTGTGTTCCACCTAGGATTTTCGTTCGCTCAACCCCTGGCGGCGACTTCGACTGCAACTGCGACTGCGAGCCCATTCTCCAGGCATGTGCGCAGCATGAGCCTTGACCAGACCCTCTCTGGGGACGGCAGCGCCGCCTCGGAACGTCCTGGAGGTCATTAAAGGCCACTTCCTCCTAAAGTCCCAGACAGTGCGCTAGTAAGTCACTCGATGTATGTGTAAGCGAAGAGTGGGACTGAACGATATGTATTTCAACCACCAGGGCAAGCATTGGGCCGAAGAACCTCTCGTTGATTCACTGGCCCGTGGCGACCCGCCCAAGTCGGCCTTTGCAACGCAACAACAACAGCAGCCTTTTGTACAGCGCAGCACGTCGCTACCTCCCCTCGCTACTTTCCCATCTGGGAATGGATCGACGGGCTTCGTTCCCGCGCTCCCATGCACCACAGAGACAAGTTACCCCAACACCCCATTCAGCTCCTCTTTCGATGGGCGATCTCAGCAACAGCAACTACCGCAGCAACAGCAATGTATAGACGGTGGGATCGGCAGCTCCACCCAGCTCCCGTTCGATGAGTTGTCCCCTCCGACTTCCGCACTCCCAAGCACGGCCGGAGGCACACAGGACCTTGTCGCTGCTGCCCAAGCCGCTGTGGATGAGGCCGTCGGTCGATTCGCGCCCTACGCAGAAAACGGTGTGCCCTCCTTTGGGGGAGACAGCGCGCCGTTTGGCGGGCTCGATCCGTTCAACCTTAGCGGGGCGACGCTCAACATGTTCCCGTTCCAGGCGTTTGGAGGGTTCGACTCCACCACTACTGCGTCTGCGTCTGCTGCTGCCTCCGGAGCTGGAAACGAGATTATGAGCACACCATACATCCACGTCGATCCGAATATCCTCGGCGGTGGACTTGTTGGCAGCCCGACTGAGTGGGGGAGCAACGGCGCGTCCCTTGGGCATATCCCGCAAACTGGCTCCCTCGGGAGCAGGAATGGGTCTAGTGGCACGGCAAGTCCGGACACTCCTGGCTCGGGGACGTCTGAGCACACGGGACCGCCGACCGTCAACGCGAGGAGGAGACTCAGCTTGTCTGCGGGTGCTGCTCACGCTATCGGGAGTGCGCCCACACGCACTGGCGTCGGGCCTATTCGCCAACAGAGGAGAGGAAGCACGAACATGGGAACGTCTGGGGGTGTTACTGTCGAGCGCAAGTTGTCCGTATCTGGAGAGGTGACTGTGGTCGCTGCTGCTTCGGGTGGATCGGGTAGTGTCTCCATTGGTGGGATATTCCCCACTGGCGGAGAAGGGCAGACACAGTGCACGAACTGCAAGACTGCCACTACGCCCCTCTGGAGACGTGGCCCACAGGGCCAACCGCTGTGCAATGCGTGTGGCTTATTCTTCGTGTGTTTTCTCCCAAATTTTAGCAGTGATTGGGAATGATACTGAACCTGGTCTTTTCACCTCGGCAGAAACTCCACGGTGTCACTCGGCCTCTGTCCCTCAAAACGGACGTGATCAAGAAGCGCAACCGCAATGGCAGCAGCCTTGCAGCCAGCTCGAGAAAGGCGGTGCCGGCTATCACCGCTACAGGCGCCACGCGCGGTATCGTTACCGCCAAAGGGCGTAACTCCATGACCAGCGCCGCAGGGCTCCCCCCGCCGACACGACCCCTTGCCCCCTCTGGTGGTCCCGGCAGCCCCACCGAGCTCGCGATGAAACGGCAGCGACGGTCGAGTGGCAGCGTCAGCCTAGTGCTTCCTCCACCGGCTGGACCTGCAAACGATTCCGCGTAAACCCACCCCCCGCCCACCACCCTCACCCAGTTGGATGATCATGATACCCGCCCCCGTATACCACGCTCTTTCTGCCCCTTGTAACCTATAGTAGACATCGCCTGCCCTCATCATGCAACGGACCATTCCATTGTGCTGTTATCTGGTTGTGCTCACCTTTCGCCCTCTCCCTGATCTTTCCCCTCTGCCTCATCTGTATGAAAACCGTTGGTTCACCCCCCTGTATGGTTCTTCCTCATCATTTTCGACTTCTTTTTTTTTCTCCTTCGCTATGCAACCCCCCTCTTCTCTGGTCCCACGACTCCGATTCCTCGGCAAATGATCTTTCTTATCTCGTCCTCTTTTTTTTTTCTCTATCTCTCTCTTTGTGGTCCATTTGGGTAGAATGGGAATTTATTTTGATGACAGTCCATGAAATGGAAGTCGTACACCGTACGGCCCTTCAAGATATTGGTGCATATATATGCGCGGCAGAGACTTAAAGTGTGATTGTCTGACTATCCTGTGCTCTCATTGTTCGTTGACGGTGCTATGCAGTACTAAACGTTCCAGCTGTGTGGGTCCCTCAGTGCGTGGTTCTCTAACTGACGACGAGGACGCACTACACAGCCCTATGTGCATCCTCGACCTTGAGCCTGTCAATATCTCAGGCAGTGTGCATAGCATGCACCTGCTATCAACTGAGCCGCTCTGAGAGCCTGGCTGGAGACTGGCCGCCTCTCTTATTCCACGTTCCCACCACAGCTCGAACTGCTCCGAGTCTGTAAGCTGTACCCACCAACAACTCTCCCAATCAACTCGTTCATCTCGACCACCTATGGAAGCCCTCGGCGCAACTAGCGCGGTCGTCGGACTGGCCATTCCAGTCTTCAAATGTGCAAAGGAATTACGGGACAAGATCAAATTGGTACGTCCGTTATCCTCCGAACCCTCTGCGTACCATCAGAGCGCTCGTGATTATTCTATGTTTTATATCCATGTTCGCAGGTCGCATCGGAGAAAGCGGAACTCTTGGCAGCACTCATCGAGTATGAGAAGGATATCAATCTCCTCGAGTCACTCTACAACAACAACAAGGCACTATTAGACCAGCACGAACTCGACACCGACCTGAAGGAGCTTGCAGAGTACGTGTTGTTTTTGCTTCCCGTTCGCCGTTCACAGACGCGCCTGACACGACGGCGCAGAATCCTACACGACCTCGACGAATGGCTGAACTCGGTCAACCCGAACCTGGGCAAGAAGAAGAAGCTGCCGGGTGTCAAGGAACTGTGGAAAGCCGGAGATCTACGTGAGAAATTGACCGCGTCAAATGCGAAAATCGGTAGCGTTCGCGCTCGATGGCAGGTATGTGGGGGGGGAGGGCGCTCGGGATTCGGAGGCGGACTGTGCTGATCACCATCACTGTCAGGCACGACTGCAAGTCTGCACACTCGTATCCACAAACGTGATCCTTGGACGACTGGACTCTGTTCACACCGAAATGGCAGCGCAGTTCCAACAGATGTTCACCATGCTCCAGCAGGGGCAGGTCCGCCAACGCTCTCGTAGTCTATCAATGCACTCGCAAGTCGAACCGGCTGGCTTCAATAGCCAGACAACAAGGGTGCGTCACCATCCACCCTTATAGATATATACTAATAGGTAGCATTCTTAGGTCGTGGCCAATACAACCACATCCACTGTCGCCTTCTCCATATTATCCCCCGACGCCTCTCTTTCATATGATCGTATCAAGCTTCGCCTAGAGGAATACCGTACGCTCCTCGCCTCTGACTCGGATACGATCGAGCTTTCTACCGAGAATGGCAAGACTGTTATCTGCCGAAAGCAAGCAAACGAGATGGAAGAATATCTGAATCAGGCCGAAACATTGCTGCGGGATGTTGTCCAATCGCGTGATATCTCTACGCTCGTCGTCTTACATCATCTTTGTGACCTCGCAAAGGTCCTGGACAACCTGAAACTGTATGATGAATGCCATCTAACGGGCAACTGTGCACTTGACCTTGCTGAGGCTTTGGGTCGTCGGTCACTCGAGTTCAGACAAGAGCAGGCTGAGACACTTGCACTTATTGCCGGGCTCTCTGTTTATCAGCCCCGTGCTCGTACTCTCTTCATCCAGGCCATCTCCACCTGTGAGGAAGTAGTGGAAAATAATGCCTCACACTCAAATAAACATAAGCTCCTTATTGTGTTGGAAGATGCTGCCTACTGGGCCTTGGATCACCTTACTGCACTTTCTTCACAATGGCGGGAACGTGCTATACAACTCATGACGAAAGAACTTCCACCAACAATGGTGCCTCCTCATTTCAGCAGCGCCATCTACCACAACTATGGAAATGGCCTCCACCATCTCAAGCAATATTCCAATGCCTTTGAGGCATACCACGAGGCAGTTTCAATTCTCCGCCCATTGGCTGATAGTGATCCGGCGAAGTACAATTTCTACGTTGCTCGGACACTCATGAATATGGGCATAGCACTTGACGGCATTGGAAAATATGATGATGCTATTGTTGCTTACAAGGAAGTTCTGGAGATCTGTACGACGATGTCAACTCATTCTCCACTTCGGTACAATGAATTGAGAGCAAACACGCTCTATAATTGTGGGGCCACGCTTATGAAATCAAACCAAGTCTCCGAAGCAGCAGTATTGGGAAAGCAGGCTATCTCACTCTTTCGTAACCTTGCTCAAACAGGGAACGAGTGTACAAAGTTACTCTGTAGTACTCTTTATAACTATGGTAGTAGCTGTGCTTTCCTTGGAGAGCACGAAGAAGCTGTGCTCGCATATCAGGAATCTATCCCCCTGCGGCGTGCCCTTGCCGCAACCGACTCTGAGGCTGAAAATTATTTAATGTGGTCTCTACACGAGATTGCCGAGTCCTTCCGTGCTCTTGACAAATATTCCGAAGCAAATACTGCAGCCAGTGAATTTCTGGAAAGGAATCTTGGGAGAGTATTTGAAATCTGTCGTTATGCGCCGGACTTCAACGCGTGCTTTGTGTGCCAGAGAGGCATTATACTCGATTCACTATAAAATATTTCACCACCTCTCCCTGTCCTTCAGGCTATCTCCTCCCCACGGCGGGCCGGGGCTGATGCTTCCCTTACCCCAGCCGAGACCTCGAAGCCCACTGGAGATCTCTGAACATGCCAGTACGCGGAAAGAAGGACAAGATCCGAAGGTCTTTCAGACGAAATAGGACTCAGTGAATGATATGTCCGTCCCCTTAGCTTTTGATTTTAGGGCCATCATCGTGCTTCATATTTTCCGCGATACTTCCTTTCATCTCCTTATGCCCATGAACCGCTGTAGTCAAATATACGTGCTAGCCTTGCATCTATATACCCTGTCTTTCACAGTTCCCAGCGAACATTGAAATACCAAGATGAAATTAACGGGATGTTGGTTTTGCGAAAGTGTAAAAATCCAGAGCATCACTATTGATACTTCAAAAGTGATCCTGAGTTTATCATTGTGTTGAATATATACAGCAGCAGCTACATATTTTTGAACCAGTAAGCAATGAAATGTAGACGAGTGGAATGCATGATCGTCACAACAACAGAAAGAAGGTGCTTTAGCAACAAGCATACATAGCACATCCTCAGTACTTGAGCGATCACTCTAGCTAGGACAATTAATCAGATCGAGAAGTCATCACTTGGGGGCTTCATAGGTTTGCTTGCCGAGTGTTACGGTCCCTTGTATATCCGAGAGCGTCACTAGCAATAGGTCTTGGTAATCATTGTGTGTCTGACATAGCCCACCATCCGGTAAGGTTTCGGAGGAATTAGCGGGTATTTGAGCCCTTGAGCAACCAAAAGCTAAGGTATCAGTTCGCACACATATATACGTACAACCCAAGGACCAGTCAACATGGAGGAGGGAATAAGAGTCGACTGGAGTTGTCAAAGGGCGGGAAAGCAATGGCGGAAACGTAGTGAATGATGCGAAGAGCCGCACATTAAAAGGGTATAAGCTCGAGAAGATCTCATGTGTCAAGTAGGCTTCTGAAAATTAGTGGGGCGACGGTCGACTAAGATAAGAGCGAGCCTATCGCGTATTCTACACACCAGACGAGACACTGTCCATCATAAAGAACACGAAAGAAAGACAGGAGAAAAACGTTGGGTCATAGACTCTGCGGCACTGGCCAACCAGCAATTCCAGCAACGAGCAGGACGAGCCACGAGCCACGAGGCGCCCAAATGCGTTGCACTGCTACCTTGGAGCCCCACCACGTTCGCCTCCGCAACATGAATGCCACATAAACCAGATCCGCGAAGATACGTGTTGGGGACGAGGATCTAGAGTGGTATGAGTTAGGTCGTTCGCTGAAAACGGCACTACAGACACACCGTAGGACGGCCTCCAGCAGGGTACTGAACGGCTATAGCACCCTCGCTACCGACCGCATATTGCTTGCAGCTTAGGATACTGAAACGTGGGAGGTCAGCAAACAGATCAAGCAGAGGACCATCGAGACACTCACTCAATGGTTACCACATTGCGACGGTAGGGAGTATAAACCGGCACGCTACTATTTTTCGGCTAAGAGTATATTGAAGTCAGCAACATCACGGAAAGACGGCCAGTCACGTACAGGTGAACCTATGTTAGTCATGACGGAGGTGACGTATCCCTTCTGAATGGCAATGCTGGTCGCCGTGGTTGACAAGATGGACGTCCGCTGTGTTAGGTATTGGCGGTCCATCTTGATCATCCACTGGCACAGTCTGTTGAGCTTGGAAATGAGATACACGGTGGTGGTGTTTTGGTATCCAGATGGCCACAGCGCTTCACGGTTGGAATTGCCGTGCATGCCTTGCTCTTGGCCCTAGTAAACGATGGGGATGCCGTCGGTCATGAAGATGAATGACATTGCGTTACTAAGGAATAGTTAATGGGAAATGACGAGGACAATGGAAAGAAGGGACGACACAAACTAAAGACCCTGTGGATCAGCTGACAGGTTGGCCCAACGCGGAACACCTTGTCCTCCAAGAAGTTCTTCGATATCCCAGTGTCTTTGAATAGGCCCCAGTTGGCCTTCGTTGTTGTTTCAAGGGAGGAGATGTTCTGGGGATCCAGAATGAGACGCGCGTCGGGGATACCTTTGCAAAGAGGAAAGGTCAGAATGGAGTTGAGGGATCTTACCACTTGGATACCATCACAGGGCCACTCTCAAAGACTCCCGATACAGAGGACCCCGGAAGCAGCCGCGAATGGTTGCCAGAAATCCGCGCGAATATGCCGGGCGGCGTCAATCCACAGCCCGTCAATACCATACTCCTTAACAAAAGGTCCAATCCAATCGCAGTGCGCTTTGTCGACAGAGTCGTTTTCTGTGTCGACGTCCATCAAGGCAACCTTGTCGTCCCCCATCCAGCATTGCTGCTCGCCGAGCTCATTGCCCAAGTCAATTGCACAGTATGGGTGATATTGTTGCTGTACCAGTGGCATCAGTGAGCGTCGTTGGGTACCCAGGTTACAACACGCACTGAATCGTTGAAGAAGTAAGATGAAAAGTCAATGGGGTGCTGGGTGAGAGATGGCACAAGGATATATCAGAAATGCGAATACGGTACATAAATAGCGAATGACAGACCGTGGTTAAGGACTATATCAACCATGAGGAGCATCTTCCGGTCATGGGGCGCTTTGTACAGCTCCTTCAAGTCGTCTGCCGTCCCAGACTTGTCATTGAGCTTGGAGATATCAGTCACCCAGTATGCGTGATATTGGTCCAGTAGGTTTGGTCTGCATGGTTGCATTGTATGCTGGGGTCATCATCGGTGAATCATTCGGTTATTACTCTGCAGCAATGTTACCGGTCAACTCAAATGAGCAGTCGGAGCCGAATTCAGACTCCATTGGCAGATAGAGTGGCTGCCACGTGAGCGGGAAAGGAAATGTGCCGCGGGATGCAGACAAGAGAAATGGTAGAGACGCCCGGCGACTGCAATGTTGCCCCGAGTAGAGGCACGAACTGAGATTGTAATGAGGAATGGAACGCATGGATTAGGTCAGCATATTGCAAGACTTTTAGAGCGTCAGGCATGTCTGTTCTCCAAGCACGTCTCAACTGTTCAATATTGCGGCCGGCTTGCTCCTCTGCGTCCACGTATTCCCACCTCACATATGCAAACTCTCCACAGTGGCACCTGTACCAAGCCGTGAGGGTTCAAAACTCCAAAGGCGCAGAGGGGAAAGGAGCTACCGAGTTTGCCAAGCAAGCCTCGACCTTTCGAGACACCCACGAGGCCGCTGGCGGCCGCGGCTCAGCCAGAAATAGATGGTCATCCTTTATTATAACAATCGATGGACTGGTTGCTACTCATATCGCGTCTTTCCACTTTGCCACATTGACTTTGGTGGAGAACAACGAGCGACAAATCCATTCGCCAGCTGCTCACTGCAACCCCCGCCACTTAGAGGAACCACATCAACATGACAACGTTTTCTGTGGTTATCAGGCAATTCTTGAAGGGCGTGGTCTCATCCTGGCTTGTCCACGAGCACGGGATCAGGACGAGTGGTAAGTCACCTCGTGAACTCAAGTACTAAAACTACTCGTTTCTTACTACAGCACAGGACGGCGACCCTCAGGGTGTTCCCGTACTAGACGTTTGGGTAGTTCGACTCTGCTACTACTGCACCTGCGCCTGCTGCTGCCGGAGCAAGGTACCGAGGCCATGAGCATAACCGTACACCCTGCGTCGATCCGAATATTGGGTCACACTCAAAATATTAACCCAAGTCTCTGGAGCAGCAGTAGTGGAAAAGCAGGCGCTCTCACTCTTTCGCAACCTTGCTCAAACGGGGAGCGAGTGGACAAATTTCCTCTGTAATGCTCTTTATAACTATGGTATCAGCTGTGCTTTACTTTGACAGCACGCAGAAGCTGTGCTTATATATCAGGGATCTATCTCCATGCGGCGTGCCGCTGTTGCAACAGACGCTTAGGAGGAAATTTATCTAAATGCGGCTCTCCACGCCATTGCCCACTCTTTCTGTGCTCTTGACAAACATAGCGAAGCAAATACTGCAGCCGCTAAATTTCTGGAAAGGAATCATGGGAGGGTGAAAGAAAATTGTGGTTATGCACCGGACTTCAGCGCGTGCTTTGTGTGCCAGAGAGGCATTATACCGGATTCACTACAAAATATTTCACCGCCTTTCCCTGTCCTTCAGGCTATCTCCACCCCACAGCGGCCGGGCCGGGGTTGATGCTTCCCTTACCCCAGCCGGGACCTCAAAACTGACTGAAGAAACTGTGGACATGCCAGTATGCAGAAAGAGGGACAAAATCCTAGGGTTTTTCAGACGAAATAGCGCTCAGTGATGTCCGTCCCCTTTGTGCTATCATCGTTCTTCATAATTCCTGCTATACTTCCTTTCATCTCATTATGCCCATGAAACGTTGTAGTCAAATATCCATGCTAGCTTTGTATCTATATATCCTGTTTCCACAGTTGGCCGACCAGCTATTAGGGCCGGAGCAGCACCGTGAGATGGCGATCAAGGTCATTGATTGTGAGCAGATCGTGGGACGTGACGCACGGGAATAGTGTCCGTATTTCGATGCTCCTTCCCGAGGAAGGTTTATCAATGCCTACCATAGGAGCAACGGAAAAGAATGAGCGACCTCTCGCCGTGGACCAGGTTCCGCAGCATATCGACAAATGTACTCCATTAATGACCTGTCGACACCACCGTACTCGCGAAAGTGTAAGTGCATAATACGGCGTCCACACCCTCGTGGTGACTTTTGAGTTGCTCCTCGCGGACACGATTGCGGACCATCTCCTCCACCTCCCGAAAATATACCGATGCGGCGCTCTTTCCATTGCGTCACTGCACAGTGGCGCAAAGAGCATAAGGGAATCACACAGCACGTTCTCCAGTGCAGGTGCGTGCACGGCGCCATCCTGCTCTGAATATGTTGGGTGGACAGTTGGACGTACTGCGTGAACAGGACCACGTTTTGTAGATTGTTCTTTGACAGAGAATACGATTATAGAGCATTGCCGTTGGTCTATCGTGTCAGACCGAGAGAGGACATTTGTTTAGGAGGGCGTAACCTTGTCACACGCACCGTGCTGACCGCCTTTTCTTGATAACGAGCGTCTTCAAAATTGCGGGGCAATGGATGAGCGTTTCTAGTTTGCTCCTCTTATACCCACCTCACCTATGCAGACTCTCCACAGCTACACCTGCACCAAGGGATGAGGGTCCAATAATCCAAAGGCACAGAGGCAGAAAGGATACGGAGTTTGCCGAGCAAGACGACACCGCTGGCGACGAGAGATAGATCATTACAATAATCGATGGGACGGTTGTTATTCATCTCGCGTCTTTCTGTCGGGAATTGGTAATTCCAGATGTTTCAGGTTACGCGCTCCGGTGCCTGGTTACCAGATGGACGGTTATACAAGAGCCTCTTGTATCCTTACGTGTTTGTAGCGGGCCCCAACAAACACGATTCTTTGTGTCCGAGTTCACGACCTCGCGGAAATTCCACTTTGCCACCTTGAATTTGGCCGAGAAGAATGAGCGACAAACCGCTTCCATTTCGCCCAATCACTGCCGCCGCCAGTTAGAGGAACCACCTCAATGTGACCGCCTTTTCTACAATTATTGAACGGGGAGACCTTGTCCTTCCAAGTGAGTTCTAGTCACCTCGTGAACCCAAGCGCTAAACTACTCGTTTCATACTACAGCGCTCCATAAATCCAAGCTGCTCGGCCCTGGTGTTCACCAATAAGACCGGTCGACGAGGATGTCCCCATCCCGGCCCTCCCGCGTTCTCGCCCGGTCGCGATCCTCGCCCAGCAGCCACGGTCACAGGAGCACGCCCAATCGCGCTACTAGTGCGGACGAGATCGTGCACGGTCTGGGCATCGGCGGCGGCGGCGTCCAGTCAACGACGTCACCACACAACTCGAGCAGCGTTCTCGTCCTCCTTGTCTGGTAATGGTCGTGGGCGTTCGGGAGCGCGCAGGCTTATGCACCCGGATCACCGACGCATGGGCACCCGAGTCTAGTTTGTGGAGAAAAATCATCAACGACAGCGACACCAGCAGCCTCTCACGCTCAGCCATCCTATCCCCCTGAGCAGTGCCAGCACAGTCTCCGCTTTGCGAGTATGTGCGGCAGACAGGACTCGAGTGTCCTCCTGTCATGAACACAATCGACACAGACATGCACGAACGCGAACGCAAACACGCTCTCTCCATTCTTCCTTCTTTCGAACTTCCCCTCTGGCCTCGAATCTCTCGCCGCTGATGCACAAAGTAGCCACCACTATAACCAACAGCCCCCACCGCTCTCCGCTGTCTCGGAGAGCATGTCCTCTGATCTCCTGTCTAGGACCCACCCCGGCCGCGCGTGCTGGCGTGGGTGTTACTGGAGCCCGGGGGAGCCGCGGAAGGAGGACCCGTTCACGGTCCAGATGTGGAGGCTGTATGTGCGCACTAGAGCCAACTTCATATGGAGAATCTCAACATGCACGTCGCGGGTGGTGGGCATGGACCCAACTCGAGGAGCAGATGCAGGTGTAGCGCTCCTACAACAACAGTACCCACACGATCAGACGAAGGACGAGCATACGTCGACGAACCGGTGGATGTCCCCGAGTGTGGACGCAAAGGACCCAGAGGTTTGGTGGGTGGGCTCGATTGCTGGCCCTATTACTTACATAACCACCATGTTGGCGCCAACGGGGTTATTTTATTTTATTTCGATGACCGCCAACGAAGTGGAATGTAACACGGTACCTCCGCAGCCCTTTCAGAGCAGCACGTTGACATCATGGATTTATAGTGGCTCTTTTAAGACTCTGGCTTGTTCCTTTCAGAATATAGTGAATATGCGATATCCAGTGGCTGGGTGGCAGAGTCTCAAAGTGTGATTGCCTGGCGCTGGACTCCAATTAGCAATTACACCGAACATAACTACTCACTGTTCACAGCCCGTGAGGGGCAGCATGAGTCAAAGATAATAGAAATTGGAGCTCTTATATTCCAGCTCGACGTGAATTTGAGCCGGCTAATTTCATTCACTGTCAACTGAGCCGCTGTCTCCGTCTCGTCTCGAGTCTGGCCGGAGACTGGCCACCTCTCTTATTCCGTTTGACGCCCGCCCGTTCCCACCACAGCTTAAATGAACTCCTTCGGGTCTGTAAACTGTACCCACCCAACAACTCTCCCAATCAACTCGTCCATCTCGACCACCTATGGAACCCCTTGGCGCAACTTGCGCGGTTGTCGGACTGGCGATTCCAGTCTTCAAATGTGCCAAAGAATTACGGGACAAGATCGAATTGGTACGTCCGTTATCCTCCGAACCCTCTGCGTACCATAAGTGCGCTCATGATTATTCTATATTCTATACCCGTACTCGCAGGTCGCATCGGAGAAAGCGGAACTCTTGGCAGCACTCATCGAATATGAAAAGGATATCAATCTCCTCGAGTCACTCTACAACAACAACAAGGCACTATTAGACCAGCACGAACTCGATACCGACCTGAAGGAGCTTGCAGGGTACGTGTGGTTCTTGCTTCATGTCCGCCGTTCGCAGACTGGCCTGACACGACGGCGCAGAATCCTACGCGAACTCGATGAATGGTTGAACTCGGCCAATCCGAACCTGAGCAAGAAGAAGAAGCTGCCGGGTGTTAAGGAACTGTGGAAAGCCGGAGATCTACGTGAGAAATTGACCGCGTCAAACGCGAAGATCAGTAGCGTTCGCGCTCGATGGCAGGTATGTGGGGGGTGGGCGCTCAGGCCCTGGAGGCGGAGTGTGCTGATCACCATCACGGCCAGACGCGGTTGCAAGTCTGCACACTCGCATCGACAAACGTGATTCTCGGGCGAATGGACTCTGCTCAGACAGAAACGACAGCTCTACTCCAACAGGTACTCACCATGCTCCAGCAGGGGCAGGTCCGCCCACGTTCTCGTAGTCTCTCAGTGCACTCGCAAGTCGAACCGACCGGCTTCAATAGCCAGACAACAAGGGTGCGTCACAATCTACACTTATAGATATATACTAATAGGTATCATTCTCAGGTCGTGGCCAATACAGCCACATCCACCGTGGCCTTCTCCATACTATCCCATGACGCCTCTCTTTCATATGATCGTATCAAACTTCGCCTAGAGGAATACCGTACCCTCCTTGCCTCTGATTCGGATACGATCGAGCTTTCCACCGAGAATGGCAAGACTGTTATCTGCCGAAAGCAAGCAAACGAAATGGAAGAATATCTGGATGAGGCCGAAGAATTGTTGCGGGATGTTGTCCAATCCTGTGATATCTCTACGATTGTCGTCCTACATCATCTTTGCGACCTCGCAGAGGTCCTGGACAATTTGGAACTGTATGATGAATGCCGCCTAACAGGCAACTGTGCACTTGACCTTGCCGAGGCTTTGGGTCGACGGTCACTCGAGTTCAGACATGAGCAGGCTGAGACACTTTCACTTATTGCTGGGCTCTCTGTGTATCAGCCCCGTGCTCGTACTCTCTTCATCCAGGCCATCTCCATCTGCGAGGAAGTGGTAGAAAATAATGCTTCACACTCAAATAAACATAAGCTCCTTCTTGTGTTGGAGGATGCTGCCTACTGGGCCTTGGATCACCTTACTGCACTTTCTTCTCAATGGCGGGAACGTGCTATACAACTGATTACGAAAGAACTTCCACCAACAGCGGTGGATCCTCATTTCCGCAGCGGCATCTACTACAACCATGGATATGTCCTCTACCAGCTCAAGCAGTATTCCAATGCCTTCGAAGCATACCACGAGGCAGTTTCAATTCGTCGCACAATGACCAATAATGACCCGGCGAAGTACAGTTTCGACTTCGCTCAGGCACTCAAGAATATGGGTTTAGCACTTCATAACATTGGAAAATATGATGATGCTGTTGTTGCTTACAAGGAAGTTCTGGAGATCTGTACGACTATGTCAACTCAGGATCCACTTCGGTACAATGAATTGAGAGCAAGGACACTCCTTCGTTATGGGGTCACACTTCAGAATTTAAACCAAGTCTCTGAAGCAGCAGTAGCGAAAAAGCGGGCTATTTCACTCTTTCGTGACCTTGCTCAGACAAGGAACGAGTGTGCGGATTTACTCTGTCGTGCTCTTCATAACTATGGACATTGCTGTGGTTCACTTGGACAGCATGCAGAGGCTGTGCTCATATTTCAGGAATCTATCCTCCTGCGACGTGCTCTTGCTGCAATAGACTCTAAGAGTGAAAAATCTCTAATGTTGACTCTTCACGACATTGCCAACTCCTTCCGTGCTCTTGACAAATATTCTGATGCAAGTATTGCATCCACTGAATTTCTGGAAAGGAATCATGGGAAGGTTCTAGAAAATTGTGATTATGCACCAGACTTCAGTGCGTGCTTCGTGTGCCGGAGAGGCACTATACCCGATTCACTATACAATGTTTTACCACCATTCCCCCCCACAGCGAATGCCAGTGAATGATGTCTGTCCCTTTGTGCCATCATCGTGCCTCATAATTCCTGCTATCCTTCCTTTCGTCTCCTTGTGCCCATGAAACGTTGTAGTGAATATACATGCTCGCTTTGCGTTTATGTCCTGTATTCACGATTGGCTGCCCAGCGCGCGAACACTAAAATGCCAAATTTACATTAACGCGATATTGATTTGTGAAGCAAGAATAGTTCAGGGCACCATTATTGATATTCAAAACGGATCCCGGATTTATTATTGTGTTGAATACAACAGTTAGCCACAACTTTTTGACTTGGACAGCAATGATACGCGGATGAGTGTCATGCATGGCCTTGTGGTGGCCTTGTTCGCTTAAGCTCTGCAGCGATCGCTGTGAGATGGTTGTTCAAGGGCTCGAAGGTCTTTCAAGGAGTGGTTGACGCGAGCCGAGGAGGGACGGGGAGTGTAGGGAGTAGTATCCATATTCCCTTCCTCCTGATAGAGTAGGAATTATCAGTACCTACCTAGAGGGAATGGAAAAGAACGACCCACCTCTTGCTGTGAAGGCTTAGCGACACAGGTACCTAATAGCAAAGACCTGTCAACACCACCACGCTCAGAGCACGGCGTCGGCACTTTTGTAGTGATTCCTGATGTGCTCGTTGCCGAGCCGTTGCGAGTCTCGTCCCCCAGGCGGCGTCACTCTACGACTACGGTTGCGAAAAAATCATAATGCGGCTCTCTCCAACGCAGACGCCGACATGGAGATCATGCTGCGCTGTATACGTTCGTTGGTGGTACATGGAGGATTGCAAGCATTGGGCAAGTGGATCAAAAATGATTGTAGATTGAAAGGCGTAAGAAGTGAGGGTACTTGGTTAGAAGAATGGCCTAGCTAGGCACTCAGACCAAAGACGATGCAGAAGGCAGAGGTGGTTCTCAAAGCAAAGCGTGTTTACCAAGCAACCTTGGGCTGGACACCTACGACGCCGCTAACGATGATGGCAGAGATAGATGGATATTCTTGATATTCATCTCGCGTCTCACCACTTTACCACCTTGAGAAAAACGATCGACAAATCGCTTCCGTTTCGCCAGCTGTTCACTGCCGCCGCCACTTAAGGGCACCATATCAATGTTCTGTGGTCATTGGTCAATAGTTGAAAGGTGAGGACTCGTCCTTCCAGACCATGAGCACTGATCAAGACAAGCTCTAAATCAGCTCGTAAACTGAAGTGCTAAAACCACTCGTTTCTTGCTACAGCGCTCCATCAATCTAAGCTGCTCGGCCCTCCTATTCGCCGATAAGACAGGACGACGGCGATATCGCCCCCAGCCGCCCAGCCACCATCTGTGTGGAGCAGCCACCACGCGCACCACCTCGTCTGAATTCTATCTCGCGTATACTCCCATTAAATGAGACCTCCACCTACCTACGCTTCATCCTCCGATACTGCTCTACGTTGTTGGCGATTTCCCCCGCTTGCGACGCTCGCGACCCACTTGAACGGTGCCCACTCATTCACAGTCCACCTGGCTAGACTATCCACTGTACCCAGCAGTCTGCTGCCACCACTTGCTTGGTATCTTCGCTCCCAACACCCACCCTTCTCATCGCTGGCGTCCCTTTTAGTCCGTGCTCACAGCATAATAGCGTGCGATCTTGCACAATCCGCTCGAAATACGAACACATCCTTTCATACATTGTTGGATACTAGCCCAGACTCGCGTAAAACCTTTCAACACCCCAAGCCTACGCACAACAGAACAACTCGTTCAAATGCCCCACTATCGACACAGGCGGAAGACCGTCTTCACCACGGACGACCAAACCCAGCATACCCAGTTCCTCGCCCTTTCTTCTTCTCCGCTCATCCAACATAACGGCTCCATTGCACTCCCTACAGTCTCCAAACCCCATAAAACCACCCACCCTTCTACTCCGATTCTTCTTCCACCCACCCAATCTCCCCCTGCCTAAGCTGCCGAAACCTACGACCCCGAAACCTTCACCTTTGATCCTACACATGTGCAGCCCATGCACAAACCACTTTCCGAACCCGCACTACCCCAGTTCACCGCATTCCTGCCCCCCTCCCAGTCGTCCTCGCAGCATGTCCAACTGGCTTTGTCAACTTCGTCTCGCACCCGTATGCACACAAGCACAAGACCAATGCTCTCACAGGCCGTCGACGATCTCGCCTTCACTTGCATCCTCGCGCAGGCTGCAATCAGCGGGCAACAGCCATGGACACGGGAGCATTTCCAGTCGCACTACCACTAGCACGAGCGGTGCAAACACAAACGTGCACGGCCGGCACCAGGCGTCCAGTCGGCGGAGTCGCCAAAAATTCGGGCAGCGGCCCTCATCCTCCTGGCCCTACTAATGGCCCTGGACATGGATCGTCAATACGTGTTCATCCGAGTCTCCTTCCACCCACTCTGTGGATGAGCCCAACGAACCTGCCCCTCGCTCCAGACCTGGGTCCCTAAGATCCACAAGGGCCTTGCGCAGGCGCAGAAACGACAGCTATCACCACCACTACAGCAGCAGCAGAATCGGCTACCACTAGCAACAGCAGCAGCGGCCTCCCCCGCTCAGCCAGGAACAATCCCTCTCCCCCTCAAACAGTATCACCACCAATACGAGTCTCAGCTTTGGCGCTACGCGCTGCAGACGGGAGTGTTTGGACCCCTGTCATGAGCACGATCGACGAAGACGAGCACGAACGCGAACACAAGCACGCGCTTTCCATCGCGCTTCTTCCTTTTCGAATTTCCCCTCTGGCCTCGACGGTTTCGGCGCCGATGCGCACAATAGCCCCCACTGCCACCACCAGCCACCACCACTTTCTGCTGTCTCGGGTCTCGGCGAGCATGCTCTCCGATCTCCAGTCCGAGGCGCCAGCACGGGTCCTGGCGTGGAAGAATGGAGCTCGGAGGAGCTCCAGAAGGAGGACCCACTCTCGATCCAGATGTGGAGGCTGTACGCGCGCGCCAAGGCCAACTTGCCACATGCGCAGCGGATGGATTTTATCTCCTTCGTCTGTTTGTATGGATGGTCCATGTACTGATGTCAAAGTTTGGTGCACAGGGGTTGTGAAGCGGAAGTTGCGGAATATGGGATGGACTGGCGTGCGGCTTTGCGCTCGCGGCTCAGGGGTAGGGATGGAAGTAGGGAAGGGGATAGGGATGGATCGGTGTCCTGGGAGCAGGAGCCAGAGTCGATCTTGCTCATCTCAACGTTACCTTCAAACCACTGGTATACATGGCTTCAACTTTGACGATACCGCCAGTAACAACGGCAGCGTCAGCACCACTGCCAATATCGATGGGGGAGTCGCTATACCGCCGAGTGTCCACGCGAACGGCCAGGGAGCGGGTGGAGCGGGCACTGGGGAGTGGGCGGAGTCTGTAACGAGGAGCTTGAAAATGTTCAGCGAGGGCCCTCCTGTGGTTGGATATGGCGGATGGACGAACGTCAGCCGTCTTGCTAGTCCGCAGCAGCAACAACACGTGCGCCAGATCGGTGAAGTCGTACAGCGCCAACACGCAGTGTCGAGCGACGAAGAGCAACAGTAAACCGAACAACAGGAAGCGCAGGACGAGGAGGGTTTTGGAGGGTTTCTGTCTTCTAGTCTTCCTGCGTCCCACCTTTGGATTTGGTTTGCTCAACCCTTGCCGGCGACTGCGACTGTGAGCCCATTCTCCAGGCATGTGCGCAGCATGATCCTTGACCAAGCCCTTTCTGGGGACGGCAGCACTGCCTCGGAACGTCTTGGATGTCATCACGGGCCACCTCCTAAAGTCCCGGAGAGAGTACGCTGGTATGTCACTCGATGAATGCGTAAGCGGGGAGTGGGACTGAATGATATGTATTTCAACCACCAGGGCAAACGCAGAGTTGAAGAACCGCTCGTTGATTCCCTGGCCCGTGGCGACCGCCCCAAGTCGGCCATTGCGACGCAACAACAACAGCAACCCTTCGTACAACTCAGCACATCGCTACCTCCCCTCGCTACTTTCCCATCTGCGAATGGATCGACAGGCTTTGTTCCCGCTCTCCCTTGCACCAGTGAGCCAAGTTACCCCGACACCCCATTCAGCTTCTCCTTCGATAGGCGATCTCAACTACAGCAGCTACAGCAGCAGCAATGTATAGAGGGCGGGGTCGGCGGCTTCACCCAGCTCCCGTTTGATGAGTTGTCCCCTCCGACTTCCGCGCGCCCAAGCACAGCCGGGGGCACACAGGACCTTGTCGCTGCTACTCAGGCAGCTGTGGATGATGCTGCCGGCTGATTCGCGCCGTATGCAGAAAGCGGCGTGCCCTCCTTTGGACGAGACAGCGCGCCGTTTGGCGGGCTCAATCCGTCCAACCTCAGCGGGGTGGCGATGCTCAACGTGTTCCCATTCCAGGCTCGACTCCACCACTGCTGCGTCTGCGTCTTCGTCTGTTGTCGCCGGATGTCGCCAGAGCTGGCACCGAGATCGGTGGACTTGTTGGCATCCCGACTGAGTGGAGGAGCAACGGCGCGGCTTTTGGGCACATCCCGCAAACTAGCTCCGTCGGGAGTAGGAATGCCTCTGGTGGCACGGCGAGTCCGGACATTACTAGCTCGGGGACGTCTGAGCCCACGGTTCCGC
>Ga0307515_10003882_pt1 | contig 31221 bp, 28 predicted proteins | sample 17_EM_MG_FD_194513 | JGI IMG/M metagenome (GOLD analysis project Ga0307515, IMG submission 194513) | Populus trichocarpa ectomycorrhiza microbial communities from riparian zone in the Pacific Northwest, United States - 17_EM | ecosystem: Host-associated > Plants > Roots > Unclassified | place...
TATTCAGTTATAATAAGTACATTTCTCCACTATCTTGACTGTGAAGCAAGATCCTTCAACATCTGCTCGATCCGAACCTGAATTCTTACTACTGATTGAGAGCCTAGAAATATAGATAAATCTATTTATATCTTGTACCGCGCGCTCTACAGTTACAGTATATGTATTAATAGTAACCGCCCGATGTCGGCCGGTGACGGTGGATGACGGCCGACATGCCGTCCTCAGCATGCGAGGACGGGACGGATGGCCTTGGCGCCGTCCCGTCCGTCCTGCAGCTATTGCGGACGGACGGGACGGTTGACAACACTGGTCTAGCTTCAAGTTGCTGTATGTGTACCCGCATCGTGAGCCTCAGGTCTGTTTGACATGCAGTTGGTGTATGAAGATATGCCTCAGGAGAGCGGCTCATATCAGAGCAAACGGATATGCAGATGGATATATATGGAGACCAATATAACTATGGATATGGGGGTCAAGTCTGTATTTTCACGAACTTCGGCTCTCGAGAGATCAGTCAAGTCCATCAACAAGTCTTTCTAGCATCCAGAGTAGCGTGAGTTTCAATGTCCGGCCGAGTGATATATGAGTACTGGAGTAGAATAAAGGGAATCGCTCTCTACTAGAGAACCCTCTCCCTCTCCATTTTCCTCTTGGCCTTGCTCTTTCTTTTCGCTTCCTACTTATCTAGCAGCTCACTGATCCGTCGCCAAGATAACTACACTCACTTATTCAGCAGCAAACTCAAAAAAAATCTATCAAAATATGCTGATTCTGCGGAGCGCAGCTCATAATTTTTGGAGACATTTCTAACTGGATCACGTAATGAGAGTACTGCATGATCGAAGTCATTGAGTATCTGAAATGATAGTTCGATAAGGAGCTTGCTGGAGGGATGGATTCGAAGGATACTGGAGACGCAGAGAAACTACAGCATAACCTGCAAATGAAAACGGAAAAGTTTCTGCGGTGACGGTGTTCGCGATGTTGCTTTTGTTCTGATTCCATTTATCCAAATTTCAATTTTTGTGTTATTTCTTGTGGATATTTCTATTTTCGATGAACAAACCGGGATTTAAATCGAGCGGTTAATTTTTCAGTTTGTCGTATCCTATCTATCCTTTGTAACACTTGCCTCGAAATCATATGGGAAAGAACATCAAAATAGATCTGCGCTAGACGTTCGCGAAGATGTTGACACAATTTAATCTAAGTGTAGTTGAATAGAAAATATGTGCGTCTTAAATATCCTCGAGGTGAAGAAACCAACAGTAATATTTCCGGTGATCATTCCTATGGCAATAGTTGCATGTTTGTCGGTCACGGTCAGACTGCTGAGGTCTCTTCGGTTAGAATAAAGTGCTGATCCGGTACTGGCATCACCAATATCCGCAGGATCTGCTCCGACACCTTTTCGCCTTCGATCTTATGCAAGAGTTGGCTGATTAGGCGCTCAACATCGATTTCGTTTGGATTGCCAAAGTAGCAACAACAAAGCTTTCTTAGGAATTGCCAGGACCAAAAAATAAATCTGAGAGTTTGGTTTCGTTGTCAATTGTTGCTCCATCATTACGAAGCTGCTTGCAGAAGGATCGGTGCGCATTAATGCAAAATGATATCACATATTCGTCGTTGGATTTGGCATAGTCAGCAAACCGCAATCAATAAAACTCCTGCTGAAGATAGACCTGAAGAGAATCCTTGTTGTTCATAAGAGGTTCCCTAGCTTCTTCCAAAGGTCCACTGGATTTCAAAAGCCTTTCACATGTTTTTCTACTCCTTCGTCTAAACAGAGGATTATATTTCTTGTGGCTAGCATGCATCTAAATCCCACAGTTGAACGTCGTGTGCTAGTCTTGCAGGTTGCGGGCATTCTTCGCAAACAATCGACCGGAGGTCATCTCGATAGGAACATCTCCACCTTCATTACCAAGGTTAAGTAGTTGGTACCGCTAAGCTTCGGAACGAGATTGTGGAGAGAAGATGACGATATTGTAGCGATAGCGGCAGTGAGACCGATGGGTTAGGGCTCGGTATCGGTATCGATTTCGTGTAACAGTAATTTCGTGGATTATAGAAAGCGACCACCGGGCTCATAACCTATTGCGATACGGGAGGGGAGAAGCGTATGTGTAGATTCAATGGTACAGAGAGAAGAGTGAAGGAGAAAGACTCGGCATATGTACAGAGATCTTCGGTAAAACTTCGGGAATGCCGAACACCACTTCAACAAACTCACGTAGCAATTTTGGCTGAGGATTTGGCCGAGGGTCTGGAGCGAGACAAGTGGACAACTTCTGTCAAGTGTGCGACCAGAACTTTAAACTTCGACTTGTGCACCACCGACCACCAAAGTTTACTTTTCGTGGGCCGAATATTTTGTAGGGGTCTGCGCTCTCTTATGTACGCGTTTGATTGTGGAAGCGAGAGTTTAACAGCTTTGCACAGTACTAGTGGAGCTAAGACCGACAGCACGATATAAACGTGAACTTTGAAAACATACTAAGTCCTAGCGTACTGCATGTTTCTCATCCAACCCTTAGAACATTGCTAATGATCAATATTTTACTATGCTGCGGTCGATACCTTCTGACTCGACCATTTTTTAATAAAGTGTCTAAAAAATATTTAATTGTGCATTTTTCCGCCGTGATGCTCAGTACACATAACCAGACCGAGCCTTCAATGGGCCGAGTCACCTGCAGCTCACACAACCCTAAATCAAGACCCGGGACGGACATGACAGTTTAAGACCTTGAGCTACACCAAATATGCGAGAAATCCCATCCCTTTGACAGTAAGTAGAGTTTTTCTGCATGAAGGGTTTGGCCGGTTTGCAACGCGATTAGTCGTATTGAGGAACTGGTTCGAACCGGCTCGAACCAGCTGCTTCTCCTAGGAGAACCGGTCCCATGTCGTGCGTTCAATCCCCTGAACCAGTACCGAAACGCACCATGAACCGGCGGTCTGAACCGGTTCGCTACTGAACCATTGACTTCCTAATTCACACTCAATCACATACCTCTTTACATGCTGAATACTCTCATTTCGGGATCCATGAGCCCTTGTTGGAGGTGATTGACAGCATAATACCGTAAAGTACTGGTCGGACACATCATCACCCACCGCCCTCCCAATCTTAACTTCACACATAACGGCGAATCCAATTACGCATCTTGCCATATTGCCTTAGACGCTGTCGTTATCTCATACAACATAGAGCTTTTAGCAGTGTTCCTAAGCGGCCCGGCCTCCATTCTGAAAGCCTGCGCTAGCGGCGGCCCGGCGCGGCCTGGGTCAAAAGCCGGCCGGCCTGCATGTGATTTAAAAAGCCTGCATCGGCCTGCATAAGCCTTGGTCTGGTTGATGGATGGAATACGGCAATGGCAGGGCTACGATGATTAAGTTGGATATGGTTTATGTTTCGTACTTTGGAGGCTTTCTTACTATAGGCAGCAGAGAATCTTTCGAACAAAATATTCAGTTTAGGCTTAGTCCGCCAAGAAAAGCCTGCAGGCCGCCAAGAAAAGCCGCCAGGCCGGCCGGAAAAGCCTGCAGGCCCGGCCCGGCCCTCATTTGAAAGCCGCCGCTAAGGCCGGCCTGGCCGCTTAGGAACACTGGCTTTTAGGGTGGTGGCATGGAGCCATGGCAATCAATAAAAATCGCATACTGTGTTACGAACTTTAAAACTAACTACGTGAGGTACTTTCGGTAACAGTCTTTCCAGGTTTAACATACAGACAAATCACAGGAATGCATCATTTTTCGATTCACAAATCATTCAATAACGATGTAGCGAATGCGATATAGCGGTTCTGAACAATTCACATGAACGTATATTCAGATCAAGCTCTTTCGGTAGATAGCGCAAAACACAACGCAGAGTACACTATTCCAGCTCACATCCGATGATACCCAATATGTACATCAACCTTCATCTTCGAAAAAATTAGGCAGATCTCCCCTCAACGCTGCGTCAAAAAACGCGATCTCAAACAAGCAAGCCTGTCGGAATGCAAGCTTCCACTTTGCCAAGTTGACTTCGTTGCCGTATTTGTTTTTATTAGCTTCTAGAAATTCTGAGATGTGCCTTTATTAGTATACTAGGTGTGCAGTAAATGGATGGGATACGTACTAATAAGCCTCTCCGACGGGCCCGGATTAATGCTGTCCTTGAACCAGTACTTGTAGAAGTACGACTCTTTGTCTTCTAAATGGAAATTAGTATGAAACAACTTTCTCGTCAGGAATACGTGACATACTAGGCTCTCTCTTCTTTAACTCTAGCGCGATCTGGTTCCAGCCCTGTTCTTTACATCAGCTTTCGGTAATCTAACACACCTCACCTTACATTTATCTACAAAGATACATGGAATCATCCGAACATAGTTCGAGAATACATCGTCCGTCATCGCACTAAGCTGTTCCCAAGCCACATACCCCAATACTGGCGGCGAATTCTTCTCCTTCAGTAGGTCTTCCGCGTTAATTTTCATGGCAATGCAACACTCGTAGTAACTTCCCACGCCATGTACAGCTTTGGGAATGGTCCCATGCGCTTCCTCGTCTGTCCGGAGAATCTCCTTCCACCCGGCTTCCGTGTGTGAACTAGGATCCTGGAGGAAGCGAAAGGTTAAGAAGCGGACATATTCGATAAGGTAGCGGTAGTCTTGCTTTGCGTTGTCGATGCAGTTAGAATCATGAGCCTAATTATACAAAGACAGATTGTTTAGGAGATATACTTTGGCATAACCTTGAAATATTGTGTTAAATTCCTCCCCAGTAGAGTCGTAGCCCGTTTGACAAAATTTGTTCTTTAATAACATGTCCCAGACATCCTGATTTTCTTTAATGAGGAGTTCGATTACGGTTTCGTCAGATTGAATAGAAGTTATTGGACGCGGTTGTTGATCGTCTATTACTGTGAGCTAACGGTCTAGTAAAAAATGGAGAATTGATAAACCATCATGCGTCTCTGTAACAAAAGGGATTTTTTGTGATTTGAGATTTTCATCATAGGCATACAGATGACCGCATGCGACTGTTATATCCATAGTCCCTGCCATTAGTAGGTGTTAGAAGTGGAAGTTGTGATGGCAATAAGTTGTGGCTGATTGATAAGAATGAAATGACGGGCAATTGGGGTTATGTCAACATATTTTATACCCGTACACTGCACATCTGGGGGGTATAATTATGGAACGGAGGTGAAGGCGCTTGCAACTAGGACAATATGTCAATTTTCATATTTTGGCCGTGTTACCTGGCTGCACCGAATCGAGATATTGGTGTAGAGCAATACTGGGGTTGTTTCGTTGCTGTTGATACATTAATTATTCAGGGTTAAATATAATATATCACATAACCGCTGTTAAAATCAGAGAAGCACAATGCAGAACTCCTCCGGCCTCTCCGTAAATACCGAGTCTACATGCATACGCAAAACCATTCCGGCAGTGTTCGTTTGTTTCCGTCCGATAACGAAGAAGCAAAGTTAATTTATAGGATAAGCAGTGGACGCATTTTGTGAGTTCTGTGCGGGGTAGTTCCGCTCCATTGCACCTTTCTGTCGAGGATTGATTTTCCCAGTGTTCCTAAGCGGCCCGGTCCGTGCACACAACTGTATATTTTAATCTCCGATATCTTCACTCCGTAGCAAGATATCAATTTACGGTTACGTGCAAATGCTGGGCAACGTTTTCAATAGTCCGGACGAACCCGGTCTTAGGTAGGGATCAGTATAGTCTAGTTTAGTAGTGAGGTTAAATTGAACTGGACCACAGAGTCACAGACTGGAAGTATTGCATCTGGACTGTACTGGTCTGCACCAGTCCATTTTCTGGCAATGTTACTAATCTAGATTCGGTATAGTTCCTAGCAGGCGGCCTACAAAATCACGGTTCTTCCCCACTTTTAAGCAGCGAACATGTACAAGTAGACAAATGTGTCTAGTATAGTATGAGTTTCCACTTAAAATCGGCAAATTGATTCCATTATTAACCTGATTCTAGCAAGTTTAAACTTAACCCTGCATTGAAGCCCAGAACCAGTCCAGACTAAGTTGGAAATTGTCCTATGAAATGTTAGACTGATCCGATTCCAGTCCAAAATGAACGCACTGAATTGGACTAAATCCGGACTGTTCCAGTCTTGACCGGTCCAACCTAGGGCTATTGAGAACATTGATACTGGGTTGCAGTGATGTCAACCGTCGCGTCCGTCCGGGATCACTCAGGATGGGGACGGACGGTAATGTCGGCCGGGGACACCACTTGCTGTCCTCAGACGTCCCGGCAGATATCCATGGATAATGAAATTCGCAAGTAGTAAAACGAGTTGAATTATATAAAATCTCAAATTTACTACACTGTGTAAATTAAACTCTATCTATCAACGTTGATTTACTCATATTAAGCTATGTAGAATGCTTAAATACTTGGTGTTGGCTGGGATAGTGGATGTTGGCTGGGGATTGTGGATGTTGGTTGGGGGTGGTGTTTTCGTCCCCACCGGCCGTCCTCCACGAGTAAGGCGGACGGCCTTGGAGCCGTCCCGTCCATCCTAGGGAAGCCATGGACAGACCACCGTCGGTGGCCGTCGGACGGGACGGTTGACATTACTGCTATAGATATTTACGGTAAGATATATATGTGCAGATATTCAGGCTTTCTCTACCATTGATCTAACCGGTCTATGCCAAGGGAGACTTTCAAAGAGTGACCGGGCCTGACCGGTCTAGAAATCTATAGATGAATGAGTGATTGATCTAACCAGTTGGAAACACTGGTTGTAAGAGAAGCTGCTATCTGCACGGCAGTCTCATCTGTGCATTTACCGAACCTTATTTGCAGCGCCCCTCTCCAATCTACAATCGCCTTCTACTATACTAAGGATCCTTCTTTGTATCGAGCTTGGTTAAACTCTCTTATCGAAAATATAGAGAATATCCCACTTGTTGCTCTGTTTCATCTAGTTGGTTTGTTTGTAATAATATTGCATTTGGCTGCTGGCGGCCATGGCATATCCCATACATATTTCCTCCCCGCGTCTTCCATAACATGAAGAAACAAAAGAAAAGTTGCGAGTCCTTATCTCCCAAAACAAAATAAAACCGCCAAAAACAACATCAAACTTTTACACCCCCCCATCACTCGACTCCTCGTGATCTGAGTTCTCCGCCTCCTCCACCACTCCGCTGATTCTGCCGACATCTGTAGAAGATAAGAAATCCATCAGAGGATGCGAACATTTTCCTTCTGCAAAAACGAGAGACATTGGCAATGAAATCTTTGGCTTCTTCAACACCTTTTCAACGCCCTCATACCCCTCTTCCCCCTCTTGCGTGTCAACCCAAAGCCTGTTTTGCTCTCGTTTCCATCTTTTGCACCACTTAAACAAGTGGTTTCTCATCTGATATTCATACCCACACCTCCAGCATTTCATATCTCTTCTTTTGCTGATCCGCAATAGGTATTTCGCTATCAATGCATGTCCTGACTTAATCTCGGTGTCCTCAGACTGGCAGTCCGGCCCGGCTTCACATGGACCTGACCGGCCTGCAGGTCTCACAATCTTCACCTGGATGGACTGCGACGATACAGGTGACTGTATTATGGACTGCCGGGCCCTGCAGGGCCCTGCATAAAAGGTGACTGCTGCCAGTGCTATTTCTCATGACTAGCTGCCGCAAAGTCTGAGAGGTACCTGAATTTGTATTCAGGCTTCGCAGGTATCCTGGATTTGTATGCAGGTCTGACAGGTATCCTGCCGGTGCCTACATGTATCTGAATTCGTATGCAGGCCTGACAGGTAAACTGCCGGTGCCTACAGGTATCTGAATCCGTATGCACGCCTGACAGGTAACCTACCAGTACCGACAGGTCCCTGGATTAGTATGCAGGCTTCGCAGGTAACCTGGATTCTTATGCAGGCCTGACAGGTAACCTGCCGGTGCCCATAGGTGAGTGCATGCCCGCAGTCATTATGTATTCCATGCCTGGCCAGCCGGCTTTCTGTCAACCGATGCCTGGCCTAGACAGTAGGTAAACCTGCAGGTGACTGTAGGTCAGCCTGGCCGGTTGGGGACACTGCTTAAGCTGATAAACCCTCACTGCAATCGTCTTTTTGGCTCCCATCACCGCACTGTTACCTCCCCTCTTCACCAAATCGTACCAGTAACTGTGCTTTGACTTCTTCCCCCCCTCTTGTATTTCTTTCTTACTTTCTCCCCATTTCACCTCAGTTAATCTTCGGCGAATATGGCAGAAAGAAACATAATCTAAAAACAGTAGGAGATCGTGCATTTGGGTATAACTTCCACAATGCTTATACGCCGCCTTTGTCGCATGTTGATTGGCTTCTTCATTGCCTTCTATCCCCTTATTGGCAGGTACCCAATGGTACTCCACCAAGATATTTTTTCTCGCTAATGCATCCGCCCAATTCATCGTTCGTAATGCTAGCACCTATCATGGTCCTGGCTCGTCGGATTGTATTGGTCTTAAGGTTGCCTGAGAATCCGTCACAACCATAACGCTGGTAACCTCTTCTTTATCAGCCATCGCATCCGCAATCTTCATTGCTTCCAACATCGCATACATTTCTGTGTCAAACGCCTCTTTCTGCTGGCCTAAGTGCACCCGCCTCTTTTCCCATCTCCCATCCTCTTCCCATACCACTGCACACCCGACCCATGCATCTACCTTTCTCGATCCATCAGTCCAAAAAACATGCCCATCTCTTTCCGCCTTTGCCTCCTCCAAAGCTTGTTCCTCATCCTGAATTATCACTTTGCCCTTAAGGCTTCTTCTTTCCATTGGTAATGTCGTCCTTTCATAACTCCTCCTCTCAAAAGGTTTATCCTCCGGGATCAACTCATCAATCCCCTCCACCCTTTGTCAGACATTACTCCGTATTTCTAACATTCTCCCTCCGCCTTGAGCATCCAGCATCATCACCTGTCTCAACTTATATCAGCTTACCCGATTTTTCAGAACAGCCTTTGCTGGTCGTAAATCTGCATCATTCATCAATGCTCCCTGAGGTTTTGTCCTAAAGCATCCAATTACCCTTCCACCCTGTTCATTCAACAACTTTTGCACCTCTCGAGCTTGATTTTCCTGTTCATGCCACCACAACTCTGACCCATACAACGCCACTGCCTGCACCGCCGCGACTTGAATTGTTTGCACCCTTCCGAGCTCAATCCTTTCTTAGTCATCAAGGATCTCACCCTATTCTGCACTCTCCTTGCTTTCGCTAAGGTCTTTTTTTTATGATCATTCCGCATAAGCATATCATCCAGCCATACCCCCAACCATCTTGTCGGTTCTTTATTATACGGAACCCCATGATCTCCTACCCTTATTCGGGCATTCATCTTCTGTTCCTTATAGTTTCTTCGTCGAGTAAATAACCTCGCTTCCATTCTTTCGATGTCGAACTGACAGGCATTCTTCTTTGCCCAAATTCTTGTTTCCACAGCACATTTCTCCAGTCGTTTTGTGCATTCCCCCACATCCCCACCTTCCACCACCCATGCCACATCATTGACCAAAGATATACCCTCACTTCCACACTCTTCTTCTGTATTCTCAACTTGGCTGAACAACCCCAAAAGGTATATAACGAAAAGTACTGGCAACACTGCCGACCCCTGCAGAACCCCTGTTTCCACATCCATACTGTCTCCCTCATTTCCATCCATCGACATAATCGCTTTTCTCTCTTCCATAAAGCTTTCCACCCACCTCACCAGGTTGGCTCCAAACCCCATTTCTTCCATTCTTTTTATTAAGTTCCCCTTTGCCACATGTGGAAAGGCTCCTCTGTTTCATCTAGTGTGAACCATGGGATGAAAACGGGACGGCAATCCCGACCAAAAACCGTCCCGTGTTTGTGCCAAGACGGGATTTTTCCGGGCCCAGCGAAATCTCTGTATGACAATGGCATTGACATTCCGGGCCTCTACTGCTTCAAAATCACAAAGACGGCCACCGCGTAAGGGCGGCAGTACCAAATCAAGATCGGACTCGTGGGACTAATAGAGCTCATCGACAATCCCGTCTGCATACCGTCCAGACGGCGAGATATCCCGTCTTGGCACATGCACGGGACGGTTTTTGGACGGTAATTCCGTCCCGTTTTCATCCCGCGGCTCACGCTAGGAATAACATGGTAAGTATAGGCACTAGAAAAGTACGGCGAGGAGCGGCATGGGGAGAAGGGCACAAGGAAAGGCACTGTTATAAAGGCACTGCTAGTAACATTTCGTGGTCCCTGTTACAAATGGACCCCTAACCCAATTCTTACACTTCAATGTCTTTTATGGTGCTTTTAAAAAATCACATCTCCGACTCCCTTAGAGACTACGGAACTTCAAAGCGAGAACAGGAGGTATAGCAGGCACTAGGTCAAAGAAAATAAGGGTAATATGCGGGAGTCTTCTGAAGCTACTGTACAGTAGTCAAGGTTAACTCTACTCGTGGTAGGGGTTTAGTACCGAAGTATTCAACCTCCCAGACATGATCAAAACAGTGATGGCTATAACTAATCCGCAATTTTCGAAGCATTCAAAGAAAGTCTCAAACGCAGATCATTTTTCTGTACTAACTCACTACCACGAGTAGCTATACGTAATACGCACTACAATATACATGCTGACAGGGACTAAATAGATGTCTGTATTTGTGTTGGCAAACTACTGCCTCATGCTCAGGTATTTAGCGATTGCCTTATTGTGCCAAGGCTGAGGGAAGCGTTTATTTTTATCAACACAGAATTTGTGCAAGGATTTTTAACAGAACACAGAGATTGGTCAGAGTGCAGAGTAGGCGTCTTTCAAGAACCACTCCCATAGAGTATCACAGACCACGTTTCTCCTTTGTTTCTCGAGGGTAGAACACAGTGGATGGGTCGCCGATAGGATCTGGATTTTCTTTGTCCGTTAGAGGCCTACGGCCACTCTGTCTGTATACGGCATTCGGTTAAATACGCACTGCGTAAATGTGGCCGCAGAACATGAAACATTCCAACTATTACCCGTTGCATTGTGTGACGCGGCAGAGCAGTCGGCTTCAGCTGTCCGATCAGCCACGTGCCTGATGCACATGAACTCACAAAGCCCGATATGGACTAGTGAAACGAGGAACGAGCTGAATCGCAATGGCTTTTCTGACCAACAACGTGGTTAGCAGTTGCTTCCTTTTTATCAGCCTACCAACATATCAGCCAACATGGAAGAAGCCTAGCTTTCACTAGGGCCTCGACTCGAATATCACCTCGACTATGCATCGTAGGCAGCCTCTAGTACATACAGTCATCACTGAATTAGGCTACGCGGTTGTCGTATAGAATAACTGGATTAAGCTGATCACTTCAAATTCACTCGCTGAATGCCCTTAGGTGGATCAATGCTGATAAAACTAAAATTAATTCTAAGTGAAATTTTCCTTCTTTAAGCACCTCGGCATGGGTGATACCTCTTCTCTCTTTCTCTCTGTCCAAGCTACCTCTTATCTTAGGCCTAGGTCTATGTTTTTCATCTTGACCTTGACTTAAATTTTAACGTGTTTAAGCGACACCGCTTTTCTTTCGGAACAATCCTGCTGGTGTGCCGTCAACTGCTGTACCAGGCGGCGGGGTTGACAGATGGGGGTGTTGTATTTTCACGTAGAAAAAAAATCACAAGGGGCAGAAGAGATATGTATGAAGAAAAAAAGTTAGGCTATAATTTGGGAAGCTTAGAAATAGGCGCAGAAGTAGGACTTTCTTGCAACAACATTGAGATACGAGTCAGAATTTGCGTACAATAACTGCCAGCATTCAAATCGGATCTGTACCCAAAATTTTCTATCAGGTAAAAAAGGGGTTGTTGCTCACCACCTAGTAGAGTACTTTACTGAGAACTTCCATCGATGGTCGGAAAACCATAAACTGGTTGTAGACGCACGGAGGTGAGCACCTTACGTATATACCATAGACAGTTTAGGGCTCAGAAAATTAATATCGCAGCTATATTTTATCTCAATAAATCTTTCATCTCTAAACTGTAATGAACATATGAAAAGAGGAGGTATTTTATGTCTCGACGAATGAAACGGTAGTGAGATAGACAATGGGAAAGGGAAGAGACCGCAACAAATTAAACCCATATCCCACTCCTAATTCAACCCTAGCATCATAAAACAATCGTATTACAATAAATATTATTAACATTTCCAAATTAAACCTTAGTTTTATTCTCGTTGCCACGGCCTTCTGACTGCGAAGGATGATTGGTTTGCCAGCGCACCCAAAGATATTAGTTCCACATCTCTACCTGGACGCTATCTAACTCCTCTAGAATTTTGAAGTCAAGCCCCTCCTGCCTTACAGCAACTATAATGAGGTCGAACAGCTCCAACGAAGCCTTGTTCCAATCCGTCTTCTCGTCCAGCCTTGGAACGAAAGGGATGGCGGACTCGTCGACAAGAGGGTCCACAAACGAAACGTGTGCATCCCATGTCTGTAGTAAGGCTTTCATAAGATCCACACCAGGCGAGCAGTTGATAAGAGACTGGCCGCGCTTGAAGCCAGCCCCGACGACGAGAATATGAGGCCGTCGTTTCGCAAATTTTTCGGGGTAACGACGGTGGAGGGAGACCATCGCACGATTACCGACTAAGGCCGGCCGCTGGCTCATCCGCTCGGTTGCGGCCTGCAAGAGGGGGAACTCGCTGTTGCTGAGCAAGTAGTAGGGGTTGACGGGGATGCACGGCCCGCCGACACCCAGGCTAGGAGTGAACGGCATATATCCGAAAGGCTTCGTCGACGCAGCTGCGCACACTTCATATGGGTCGATCCCGTACGGAATACACGCGTCTGCCATCTCATTGACGTAGGCAATGCACAGCATCCTCTGACAGTTCTCATACAGCTTCATCATCTCGGCCACCTCCGGCTTCGAGACTACAACGACATTTTGGAACACTTTCGAGTAGAGCTTTTCGATGCTCTTTAGGGATCCGGGAGTGATGTCGTCGAGGGCGGAGATAATCTTGGGAATAAGCTCCATTGGAGGCTCCGTCCGGCCGGGGTCAACGCGCTGTCAAAAAATAAATTAGCATTGGGTTGCACTTTAGTTTGTAGACGAGGTTTCACGCCCGACCATCCGCGGGAACGACATCAGGTAGCAGACTAGAGCTATAATGGATTTATTGATATACCTCAGGAGACATTCCCGCCTTTAACCCGTGTGAATGCATGAGGGGAGCCAGAAACTGTCGCGTCATACCAACCGCCACCGAACTCTCCACCACCACCGTAGCTCCCCGGCGTGTGTACAGGGCAATGGAGTTGATTGCTTCTCGCAAGTACGATGTGTCAATGCCTTTGTCAGGTGACAAAGAAGTTGGTACGGCGATCAAGAAATGCGTTGCAGGAGCAATTCGACATGCATTGGTTGTCCAAGTAATTGATGAATACCGGTTGAGTGTCGGTGCAACTGTCTCGAGACGTTTTTTCGACACGTCAAAGGCGATAATGTTGTAGTGCGGTGCAAAGGCTGTGATCAGGTGAAGTCCGACGTATCCGATACCGATCACAGCTACCAAAGGCTCCTCCGGCGGTGTGACGGATTGGTGAATCTGATCGTCGTGTGTTCTCTCCGGAACATTGAGTTCTTCTGGAGGTGGGGTGTCTGGAAGGCCATCTGACATAGTGCTCCACATATTGAGAGAGTCTCCCCTATATGGTCGGTTTTGAGACTGAGGGAAGACATGGTTGAGGTTGTCGTTGGAGGACTGAAACTGCAATGAGGACGACATCGTGGTTGTGTGAGGAAGAAATACGAAAACAACCAAACGCCAATAACGACTGTGAAAGTCGAATGCAAAGCTCCAAAAAAGTCACTAAAGCACTTTCAGTACTCGGATTCACATGAGCATAATATATAGCAAATTGTTTGCCATTATTTATGAACGCACAGTTGATTGCTGCAAAAGCAGTTCAAAGACATTGTCCTAGCACTCGAGCGGCATGAATTTCCGTAGGCTCAGTTCATTGAACAAGTCATATTGATTTCCGACTCCAACACGCTCATAGCTCTTTGTTGGAGTAACTTCCTGATCGAGGCAGCGGTGACTAAGATCATATTCTCCATCTAACACTGTACTCACGGCAACGAACAAACACCAGACTCCTGAATGGCTAAGACCTAGATATTTTCCACATGTTAGAATTACTTGTTCGAGAAAATTTCAGCCCTTGGTTAGTGCGGCTGAGCTTAAGCGAAACCGACCGCCCGGAAGTGCCAATCGTCGAGCTGGCCACACCCCTAACCCTTGGTATCGTTCGTAAAAAATTAGAAGCGAAAGCATAAAACCTCCTTTCTTAAAAACTACGTTTAATTTCACAATTGTCTTTTCTGCTTTTTTAGTATTATCTATGCCATCCGAGACTCCTATACTAGCCATATTTAGTCATTTTAACACTGGTTTAAAGTTCACACGGGGTGCAGTAACTGGAAAATCTTTCAAGCAGTTCAATGTGGTGACAGGTCAGGTAGCCACAAACAAGCAACACGACATATCACCTACGCTACTGAGCCTGCAATAATGTCCAGTCACTGTCTTCCTCTCGTGAACTGGCCCCACCCCACATTCCGCAGACAACCCATTATGTAGTTAGACCTCGCTCATTTACAACTGTCAATTGTCCCGTTGTTCCTCTGCTCATCGTGAAGGGCTCTATCGTTATATTTTCCCCTCGTTCTTTACTATTTTACTTTCAACACTCTTTTATTTGGTGCCTTGATCGATCCGACCATTGATCATGGACATTCCCACACACTCTCTACGGTTATATGAATCTTCTCCGTATCCACTCAATGGAAATTTATCTTCCGAAGCCTCTCGGTCCAATTTTTACACCACGAAGTCCGCCAAACCATCGGCGGCCACATCAACTGCACCGCCGTCGGAGGCGACAGGTTCCTGTTCGAGCTTCGAACGCACCGTTCGTACTTCCGCCAAACTCGATACTCCCTGTACTACACCGTCCTCAAGCTCCTCACCGGTATTCCACGGCAGTATCTGTTCCCTCCCTCCATCAAAGGCAGAGAATGGAGTGCCGGTCTCAACAAGCAAGTCGTCGCCTCGTGATATAACGTCCGTCCGTCAAGGAGGGCCTGTTGCGGCCACGACTGCTGATCGCTCTGCAACCCATGCCGCCTGTACTCCAACATCAGACGACCGCTTGAGGGACCAGACACGGCTTGAACCGGAAGAAGATCGCATTAGCTTCTGTACCCACAGTGGCGTAGATTCGCAGGGCCAGAAAAACTCCCTAACTGTCGACGCACAACCGGAGGTACACAATTCTCAAGGTCATATCCACAACGGCAATCAACCCCCTGTTGTATGTTCTCTTGCCTAATTATCCCTTGTAATCATGATATGCTGTCATGACGAATACTGACTCCGTTGCTTAGCCAATCGTGCTCACCAGTAGCGAGAGACAACCGAGTTATGCCGACTCTTTCCAAAGCTCCATCATGCAGGAGGAAGCAAAATTCCGCTGGGACTCCGATACCGAGTTACACAAAGTATCTAAAGATCTGCTTCGAATGCAAAAATGGTTTATGGTCCTCGGAATCTGTACCACCAACGGCGTCCTCATCTATGCGGCATGGCAGTACTCCGACTACTATTATGTTTTTCTACCTCTTCTGTGCGCCAATACCTTCTTACAAGCAATCATGATCGTAAGCCTTGTTTTATATGGTATCTACAGCGGAATCGTTAATTGTTTCCGAGACCCGGAAGCGAAATGCACTCCTTCAGAACTTGAGAAGATTGTCATGGTTCTTCCGTGCTACAATGAGACGCGCGAAGAAATCGAAAAATCCTTGGACTCATTGGTCGCACAGAAGAAGATTGAAGACCATCCAAGGCTTATCTTCATTATCGTTGATGGTAACGCAAAGGGTCCCGGAATGGACAAAACCACTCAGGAGTACCTTCTGGACGACATTCTACAGTTTGAAACTCGAAAGACCTTTGATAATGGCTACCGTGCTCGCGATGGCTTGTTCATGGCCTGCACAGTCCAGGAAGGTCTCTACAAGGGAACCCCATACATTTTACTCGTCAAGCGGTATAACCAGGGAAAAAGAGACAGCCTCTGCTTCGTCCGCTCTTTCCTCTATCATTTCAGATCTCGTTCTAGCGGCGTTTCAACAATGTTCAACCCCAACCTTTTCGAGCACCTTGCGTTGCTCTTGATTCAGCATGGCCTCGATAACATTGATTATTTAGTTGGTATGGACGCTGATACCGTTTTCGACGTGCATTGTGTCTGGGAAATGGTCAGGGCTATTCGTCGCGAGGGGCCTAGTGTTGTTGGGGTCTGCGGTCACGTCTGTGTTGCATTTGAGGGCAAAGACTGGGGCTTCTGGAATCTCTATCAATCGCTTGAATATACGTTGACGCAGGGCCTTCGACGGTTGTTTCAGTCCAATGTCACTGGCAAGGTCAATTGTCTCCCTGGTACGTTCTCTCACCACCGCATCTCCCTCTTTAAAGCGATGATTAACGAAATTCGAATACAGGATGTTGCCAACTGTTACGTGTAGAAGAATCAACATTCGGCGACGAAGTCTTACGCGAAAAATTCGGTTATGTCCCAAAACCGAACGACCACATGACGCTTCATATCATGGGAAATTATTCAGAAGATTCAATACATGCAAGCGTTATCTTTTCAGCCTTTCCCGGGAAGCGAACGGCGCAGACTCTAAGGGCCAAAGCGTACACAGCTGTACCGCAAAACTGGACTGTATTTCTTTCTCAACGGAAGCGATGGAGTCTCGGTAGTGTGTCGAACGAGTTCGTGATGATATTTAGACCGGGTATTATCTTGATTGAGCGCATTCAATCCATAATTACGGTTATCACATGGTGGCTTATGCCGTTCATTCTTGCTGCCGTTGTTGCTTTGGTTCTGCTGTTTGTACGAAAAGGAAGAGAGATTTTCAAGGATAAGATCCTGCTGGGACTTGCCGCGGTTCTGCTCCTTCGCTACGTAAGTAATATCCGTAGCTATTAACAACAGTCATCCTTATTAACATAATTCTCTTATAGGTCTACTCATTCTGCCTTGTCTTTTGGCTGCCTACGAATAATAAGGAACGCCTTCAGTTCATTGTCGGCTACTTAGTGCACATTTTGGTCTCCCCCTTTGTAAATTTCATCATAACAGTGTACAGTATGATGCATTCGGACGATTTTAAATGGGGGAAGACAAGGGAAGTTATTGAATCGGAGACGGAGGAGCTATTTGAAGGTGATGAGAAGCGACCAACAATGTTATAGGTCCATATGCTTCGAAATAGGGATATTCGATTGAATGTACTGGGTGTAGGAGGATCTGTTATTTTCAATAGTAATAGTAATAGTAATCATAATAATGCAATGACTTTCCAAGCATAATTGACTTCCGTCTTTTGACTCGCTGCCCGGATGGACCCAGAATGAATGTTTACCTAACTGTTCAATCTAGAATAATCCCTTTTGCAATAGAAAGCAGCAAACCCTGATGATGTCCGAATATTAGGCATAGACCGACGGATAACAAGACCGACTAGTAATATGAACTTCAGAGTTAGAAACGTATGGATAGTCATCAAAATTCCAATTGAGCCTACTCAGATAAGTATAGATGGCTTTTGAGAATAGCTAGTTGTAATGTGCTTTGAAAGAGGATGGAATAAGTAACCAGGGAGCCTAGCATTGTCTTTCTCCCAGTTCTAGCTTACTTCTCCACCATTCTAGAATAAACAGACTAGAAAGCCATGGTTCTGATTGCTAGCGTCTTCCGGTGGCAGACCCTATCGTTGAGCCACGTGTTAGATAGAGTATGAATAATAGTATTACATAGAGTTGGGTCGCCGCTCTCCCCCACCAGGGCTTCTGCTTGTTTTATTTGTTTAATCATACTGTATTCACTCTATCGAGAGTATACTCCTGCTCATCTTCGCTTGCGACATTCGGCAGTAAGACTGCAGCACCTAGGGGGTGCAACCCACGGTACCGTGCAGTAGGCCCAGACCGTCTCAGCTGAAATCTAGCACACATGCAAATCGAGATCAAAGTCGCGGTCATCGTAAGGTGAATCAGGTACAGTGCATGTACTTAGATAAGGTACAGGATTTGTGAAAAATTAGCGAGAGATCTGGAACATTGCGTAAAGTGGTCACCGTGGGAAATTGCCTAGCGAGCTATGCTAAAAGGATTCTAAGGTATTAAGTGAACACCAACCACCTACCAACCAATCCATTACTAGTTTCCTTTGAAGAGGAAGCGGTCCCACTGAAGTATTTATTCAGCAGGGAGCAACGAAATCCTAATCCAAGACTAGTAATTACTCAAAAGGTTGCTTTCTCACCAAGAAAGAACCTTAGGATCTATGAACTGTGGTTGAGCCGTCTCACCTTACTGAGTGAGCAGCTAGGCTCGGTTTCGTTTTCTACTCTTTGTTTATCAGAGACACGTTTCGGGCCCTTCGAATGAGACATGAAAACAAGCTTTATTGTTTAGAGGTACCCAATGCCAAGCCCTATACGCGAGAAAAACAAAATATTATACTGTAGGCGTCCGTCCTACTCTGTACTCTGCCATCCAGCACTTCGCCCTACAAAGGGCCTGGTTTGCTGATAGTGCTGACACAACTAATACTTTATTGTTCAAGAGCCATGGAGCTACATCCCGTCCTTCGTCGGTTGGCATGGCTTTTCATGCTGTTGGTTAGCGACCACGATCTAGAGCTTCCAAATTCCAACTAAAGTCTAACCCCTTTGTTGCTCCCTAGTTCGCAAGGTATTTCCTCGGAGCGGCGAAAAGGTACCAAAGCCTCTGAGTGGCTGAGTCTTGCTTAATGTGGAAATTATTTATCACACAATATTCAGCCGCTTGCATATATTGTTTGTAAATGTCGGCGTATGATCATACGATATTCAGCCGCTGGCGTATATTATTTATAAATGTGGGCGGGTTTAGCGTAAAGTATGGTTGGCAAGGTTCCCATAAGAAAAATATTTAATAGGGAGGTCAGCCTCACAGCGTCACAGCGTTTCCCTGGTTTGTATCTGTAGTTTACATTTTTGCCAACAATATGAATCTGTGGGGTGTCCCGGAGCCGCCATCGGCCGCTGTTGAAATCGCTGCTCTTACACTCCCCATGGTAACACAAGATTTATATTACCACCAGGTCACATCCTGCTAACCAACCGCCATCAAGCTCAAATAAGGGTGACCTGAATATGCAAACTCGCTATAAAAGTAGTTGACCAAAGACCCGGGGAAAGTGACTACGCCTCCTGAGTTTCCAACAATTGAAATCTACGCCTCTCTACGGGTATCAGTGTAGGGATGCTGAATGTCAGTCAAGTGGAGGGTGTAATCTCCACCGTCGGCCATCTCTGCGGTAGAAGCAGAAGGTATTACTTGCTGGTATCTGGATTAATCTGCATAGCAACAGCGTTTGGTACAATTTTTGCTTGTATCGCCATATCAGGTTATTAGCATGCCCGAAAGGATTAGCGTAATTTAGACTTTACATCAGCCATTGAATTAGGTAACAAGGCTTGTGAGAGGACATGACAGGAAGGTCAAGTGAGCAGCGGCATCCCCACGTCTGTGGATGCTTCGAGGCGAGATCTCGCTTAAACGACCATTGATTACGTTTTGAGTTATGGTTTCCCGATTAATCCTTGCTCCCCAAAGCTGAATATGTATGTTCCCCTATGAACGAAGTAAAGCAAAGCCAAAATCTCCAGCTCTTTAGCTGCGCTCCTCTCCCTTTCCTCCGCCCAACCACGCAGTACCAATCAGTTTCGTGACCGGAAGTCTCATAGTCACTCTCTTCGTTGTTTGTCTTTCCTTTCGGCTGGTGCTCAATCACTCTTTTTGATCCAGCAAGTGCAAGAATCCCGAACAATGCTTCTCAACACCATCCCCGTCTTTATGACCTTGTTCTGTTTCTGCAGTACTGCGCTGGCACTGGATTCCTCGGTTTCTGGACTCGTAAAACGGGCAGTCACCATAGATGGTACGTGCGGATTCACCGGCGGCGGCAGTGGGAAGAATTACACCTGTGGCAGTACCAAGCCTTGCTGCTCACGCTTCGTTAGTATTCTGCAGTCATATGATATTCCGTGCTGAGATATGTGGAATAGGGATATTGTGGTTCCGATTCTGGTTATTGTCAGACAGGCTGCCAGAAACTGTATGGTGTGAGTACTAAAAACCTCTTGGGAATCAACTGGTACTGAGTTGTATATAGCAATGCGATGGTACACCAACGGCAACTGATTTGTGGGTTTGTGGGCCCCAGAACAACAACTTGATTTGCGTGGACCCTAAATGTTGCTCTAAATATGGTATGATCGCTCAATGTCTGTTTTTCATGGGTACTACTGACCTTCAGAAGGCTACTGCGGAACGAGTGATGTTAGTAGCAAACTAAACCGCCCAAGAAATTTCTAACTCAGTATTATTCCAGGCCCACTGCGGTACGGGCTGCCAAAGCGCATTTGGGGTATTCTTTTCAACTGCTTATCGAAAACTGTAATCTCTAACTCGGCGAACTAGAAATGCGTTACCGCCAGCACATCGTCAACATCCTCCAGCTCAACCTCTTCCAGTACCAGTTCAACCATAACATCTAGTTCCACCTCTTTTAAAACTAGCTCGACAGCAGCGTCTAGCTCTACCTCGACTAGTACCAGTTCAACGACAAAATCGATCTCCACTTCTATCAATACTAGCTCGACGGTGACGTCTAGCTCTACCTCAACGAGTACGAGTTCGACTGCAATACCTACCTCCACAAATGGCAGGTGCGGGACCAACTTCAATACAAGATGTGCTACCGGTGAATGCTGCAGTGGTGCCGGCTGGTGTGGAGTTGACATCTACTGCCGTTCTCCGGACTGTCAGCGTGACTATGGCAGGTGCGACGCCGACCTAATGCCTGCCGGGGCATCGACTATCGATGTGCCCAGACCTAAGATCGGGAATGTTCCATACGGGCAGATTATCAACAGCTGCACCGGCTCTCCTCGGGCAGTTGCGCTAACTTATGGTCGGTAAACCTAGCCTACAACACCACCACCCCGCAGCTTCTCGTAAGCTTGTGTGTTCCTTCTAGCTAATCCTGTTTCCTCGGTAGACGACGGCCCCCTCGACTACACCAATGATATGCTCGATCTGCTGAAAGCGTACAACTTCAAAGCCACGTTCTTCGTCAGCGGTGTCAACTTCCACAAAGGTCAGATCGACGACGAGTCCACACCTTGGCCAGCGGCTATACGACGAGCTTACGCTGAGGGACACCAAATCGCCAGTCACAGCTGGTCTCACGCTGACCTTTCGACCAACATCACAGACGCACGTCGCTTGGAGGAGATGATCAAGCCGGAGATGGCACTGCGGAACATCATGGGGAAGTTTCCGACATATATGCGTCCGCCGTACATCGAATGCAATGCTGCGTGTCTCGCGTTGATGGATAAACTCGGATATCATGTTATTTACTTTGATATGAATACCAGGGACTACCTGTACATCACTCCCGACACTAACCAAGTTGCAAAGGACATTGTCCACGACTACCTCATCCAGCAGGGAGTTCAGGAGTATTTGTCGATTCTTCATGATGTCCATTGGCAGACGGTGCATAATTTGTCGGTGTACATGTTCGATGAGATGGTGAAGGGTAATTGGAAAGGTATGGTTGTCCTTCGATTGAAGGAACGCATTGCTGACTGCGATAGGAACGACTGTGGGTGATTGTTTGAATGATCCGGTGGAAAACTGGTACAGAACGCCTTAATGTGGCGCGCACTGATAGCTTCATATGTGTGATCCCCGCACTCAACTCGAGTGGTTTTATTTTTTGTTCTTGATTTCATACAGCGGAGATGTATCTAATTTTAATTTTCATGGTCCTTCTTGTTCATGTACCAATTTTTGAAGAATAAAGTGGGATTTGAAACGACTGGCTTACTTTTCATTTTGTCGTATTCCATCTATTCCCCGTAGTACTAGCCCCAAATGACATAACGAAATATTAATACAGAGCTGCAGCGGACACCTCCGAAGTAGTTAACATGCAATCAACTTAGTGAATAGAGGATAATTGTGTTTTGAGGTGCTCGTTAAAGCCAATGACTGTTGCTGTACAAGCAAAGCGGAATGGAGACGCGCGAACACACCGCTGAGATGCACTTGTGCGCGTTTGTCACATGCGGAACTACCCGCCGCTGCGAACCGCATACAGTATGCGGCACGTCAAGTTAAGCATTTAAGCGTTAAGCATCTAAGCGTTGACCGGGATTGTAGGCGCTAGTGCTAGCGCAATAACTAGGAAGATCCCAGTACGGCCAATGCCATTCCATAAAAACGACGTCTTGCCCTCCAGACCAACGACTTTACCCGCACCCCACCTCATTTGACATGTGCTTCCGTAGAGGTGGTAACTCGTGTACTCATGTCGCCGAAAAGTCCCCGTTTCACGTGACATCAAGGTTAGGTTTGCCAACCGAACATTGCTGGAGTAGCGAGGCGCGTAGCGAGGCGCGTCGCGAGAGCTTAAGAGCGGTCACAACAATGCCATTCCACCAACAATGAATCCAGAGCCACTACAGCAAAAGCGAAAGCCAATCAGCCATGAAGAGGTGCCGCTTCTGAGGAGAGCAGCCATGATCGGGTATTGGTGGTATAGTAAAGGAAATGGAAAGGATAAAACAGGAAACGGCCGGCAGACCCTGGTGGAAGTAGCAGCAACATTCGGACGTCCTGCCAGTACAGTGATCAGTATGGTTCAAAAAGTCAAGTTGCGAGCAAGGGAAGCAATTGGTGAGCAAGGAGGAATGTTAATGGTGGAGGCAATTAGCAAGGATAGAATTACCCTGGACGATATGCTTGGTGCACTAAAAGATGCAAAACGACAAGGACGGCCACAGGTTATTCAAGAGGGTTCCGCAGACTCACAGCAACTAGGAGAGATGGCCATCAAGGATAGAGAGCATTGGGATATGCCATTTCCAGATCTTGCAAAGGCTCTCGGTATTGCTGGTGCACGTTCTACAATTGAACGCGTTATGCACAACCATCACAGTATTTTCCGACGCAAACCAAGGGAAAAACCACCACTTGATACAGTTCAGCAAGCAGATTGTATACGGCTTGCTGAAGAAGGGTTACAGCTTCCGCAAGAAGCTATTATCTTTAGTGATGAAATGTGGGTAGAATTCAAATCTACTCGTAGGAAGAAGAATCAATCTCGAAAGCGTGGCAGTAATCCATATCTGCAAGCGGACAAGAAGGACAAGGACAATGGTACAATTCGGGTTATGGTATGGGCTGCTATAGCGAAAGGATTCAAATCCCAATTACATATCTATGAATCTGATGATATTCTCAGTCCTGAAGGTCAACATGAGGTTATTCAACAGGCCAATGAGATTCTTAATGAGCGTACTCGACGAAGGCAAGAAGCTGCACATCATCCTGGAACAGAAGAATTTCGCATTCTTCAAGACACAAATGCAAATATTGAACTGTGTAATATCAACGAAAATCGCACTGGTAGAAATAAGAAATGGAAGAGAAAAGCGGAGCAACTTTTCAAGGAATGTCCTGTTCCCAATACCATTACATGCGGTGGGGTCAACTGGTCTGTCTATCGGCAACAGGTAGTTTACTCTTAGACTGACCATCTTCATTCAAATGCTAACTCCCAAAATGCAGGTCTGTGAGGGGATTCTTTACCCCTTTGTTGAGGAGATTAAAGTTGCCACCGGCTTTGAAACTGTCTATCTTGTAGAGGATAATGCACCATGCCACCAAACTACAGCAAGAGTGGACTGTGATCGGAGGAAAGAGCTTGGTCTAGTTACTCTCAACTGGCCATCCAACTCACCGGATCTCAACAAAATTGAGCAGTGTTGGGATCCCATGAAGGATGAGATCTCCATCTACCGCTTTGTAGGTGCCAGTATGGAGACTGTCGCACACGCAAAGGTATATTCCTCACAGATATTCAGACTGTGATTATAGAATACTAACTATATATCAGGAGACCCTTCGCCATACCTGGGAGACTTTCTCTCAAGAGCTGATTGACCGACAGTGCACTGACTTCCATAATAAATGCGAGTTGGTTCTTCAGTTCCATGGTCAGAACAGTTTCAATGGGTAGTGAGTGCAAAATGTTAGAATTTGGGGTCTTGGGAGTGTTTTTTGTGTCAGGGTTTTTTTAATGCCTTAGGGGTATTCATATGGGTCTTATATACTTGCTCTATCATTCTCTCTTTAATATAATGTGTGGTTGTTGAGATATCTTCATTCTTGTGGTGCTGTTGCTGCACTCGCTGCCCTCTTGCCGCTTGCTGCCCCAGCAAAGTTCGGTCGGCAAACCTAACCTCGATGTCACGTGAAACGGGGACTTTTCGGCGACATGAGTAGTAGATCAGCGTTGAATTGCGGGGTATCAGAAAATGGATCATTCGTGGCTCCAAAGCGAAATCTAAGGGTAAAAAGGCAGGATTCTGCGTATAGAGTTAGCAAGATACGGAGGATGTGAGTGTCATGGAATGGTATTCTGCTTTTAGCGGCTGATTGTGATTATAGTTCTGGTAGTGATGCCCACGACCCCATTTGGATCGATTTGCGAAATGCCGAGTGCAGCTGCATGAAACGGACCAGATTTAGTCTGCTGCCGAGACTCTGGGGCAGTGACTAGGAGAAAATTTACCGCACATAGGTCAAGCTCTACATATCAGATATCGCTGGATAATAGAGTAGAGTACACTAGATAGCCCTTCATTTTTTATTGTGCAGAAGGAGAACGGCATCAAGCGCTGCTGCATTAAGCCCAAATGAAAGACAATTATTTCGGGGATCTAACCATTCGAGCTACCAACTATTCGAGCCACGGTGACAGTGCTCAAGACAAAGCTAAGGACAAAAAGTTTGGCATGATTGGAATGAACGAAGATATTAAGTCCTAGTAATGGCGGGACATCAGTGTTGTACCTGCAGCAAACGTGCTTAAGCGAAAGAGCTTGGGGTGGGAGCTCCTTGGGTGTCAAAAGTGGGGCCAAAATCTGCCCCGCACTTCTTCAAGGCACCTAGCATCCAGAGCAACATTGCTTTGCAGAGCATGCCCACACAAAACCTAAGTGGTATTTCCATCAACCAGCTCAAATAACAATGACCCTCTTATTTCCGCTCTTGAGCGCTGTAGCTGTATCCGGATTATTGATCATCTGGTCTAATGTATGGCCGAACATTGCCTTCAGTTTCTGGGCTGATTCTGATTCTTTCTCTGATACTCATTGATATTTTGTGCTTCTGTGCGTCGTGTTTGTGAGTGATTGATGATGCGGACGTTGAGCGGATGCTGGAAGTCGTGTCGAACGGGTAACTCTTAACTAAACTGGGTTGGGAGGGTTGAGGGAAAAGCTGAGACCAAAAACTCGTTCTCACTTCTCAGTGTTGATCCAATCATTACCTCACTAAGCAATGAACGATGCTGGATTTACCTGTGCTTCTCCAAAGCTTCTATGCTCTCGCTGCTTCTTCCATTCTGCTTACCAATTCCATCCCCGCGTTGCGCAGTCGTTTCGTTAGCTACGGAAAGACATCAACCGGTTCCCCCTCACTCGCTCAGTCCACCGAACACGTGTCTTCATTTGGAAAGCTACTGGATTTTGGCGCAACGCTTACGGTGCCCCACCATTACTTTTCCCATTTCTATGCTGTCGCCATTGGATGTGCCTTTTTCTGGGGATGGCAGATACCAACGCATGGCCCTGTGTACCAACTGGTGGCCTCGTACAGCGGGCGGGAACGGACAATGGGAATAGAGCAGGTTGTGATTACGTGGCTCTGCTTCCTGGCACAAGCGGGGCGGAGGTTGTATGAATGCCTTTATGTCCAGAAGGCCGGAGGAAATAGCCGGATGTGGATTGGGCACTATATCGTGGGGATTCTCTTCTACAGTACAATGTCTATTTCTGTCTGGGTTGAAGGAATAAGTGTGACTTCTCCTCCTTTCCAGTCCCCTGCTGACTGGAAACAGACGCAATTGAAAACTTTACCTTCACTCCAATCACTTTGCAACATCTCATCAACGGTCCCTCCCTCAAATCTTTCGTCGGACTCTTAACCTTCTTCTTCGCCAGCGGAATGCAATACGACTGCCATACATATCTTGCCGACATCAAGAAATACTCGCTACCAGAGCACCCGTTTTTCCGGTATATAGTGTGTCCACACTACTTAGCCGAGTGTTTGATCTACACAGCAATAGCCGTGGTTGCGGCGCCAAAGGGAAGCGTGGTTAATCTCACCGTTTGGTTTGGCCTTGTATTTGTGTCTGTTATATTGGGGGTTAGTGCTAAGGTTAATCGTGAATGGTATCGAGGAAAGTTTGGAGAACAAGCAGTAGAGAAGAAATGGAATATGGTGCCCGGAGTTTTCTGAGGAGCCTTCTATGAGAGGAGAACATAATACTACTTGGAAGCAGACTGGATGGGACTCTTGGCTCACTAGATATCACCCTTGTCACCTCCGTTGCAATACCTCCACCTGAGACTATCCATCTAGTTCTTATTTAATCCCTTCATTCCAATATTTGTCCACGATGCACACAACCGCATACGATTCCTCATTTACAGAGCATACCATCAACACCGCCTTCTTATTGGGAAGTTAAAAGATAACTCGTTTTAATGGTAGTAGTAGTGGTAGTGATAGGTGATGGTGCAGCTCAGCTTGTAGGGTTGACAGGTATAATTATGATGGTAGGAGAATTCACGTATTAGTAGGTTCCGCCAACGGGGAGAAGAGGTTGGAGATTGGAAGTTGGAGATTAGACTGGTGGATAGAGATAAAGTTGGTCTGCTTTGTGTTGCTTTATTTTTGATCGTACGGTTATGATTCAAACATTTCATAGAAAATATTGCATGTAGCGTAGCTTGAAATATTCGCCAGGCTAGGAAATCACCTGTAATGGTAATCTTATTTGCGACCAAACAGTCTGCTTCCCACATTGGAAACTTTGAGGACATCTCTGTATGTAAGGCTTGTTCTAACCTGACGATCATATCGGCCCTCGGAAAGTGCCTCTTTGTCTCCTAGCAATTCCCAATTTCCAATGGTAGTGCTATTAAGATCCTCATCAGAAGTTTTAGCCAGGATACCGTGCAAGTGGGAGGTGTATATGCTGTCCTTGGTAACAAGTAGACTAGAAACCTTAAGGACCCAAGAAACGTGTTCAACCAGGGGTACCGATCGATGCTACTAACCTTCTAGGTTCCTGCAAAATTCTCCACTTAGGCAACCTGGTCGCACCTTCAGCTTTCTCGTAGATATCCAGCACGATCGGTGCTCCTAGACTGACAGTTGCAACGCAACCGTAATAAGCACCTCCGTCTTCGTGAGGCATTATTCCTTCGCCTGGATTATATTCATTGATCAGGACGTGGTTAGGGGCTGCATGAGGGGATAAGTCCCATATTCCAAGTGCTTGCATGCGAGGTACCAGTGAGGAAAGCCAGGCTGGAAGTGGAGCCGCAAGAAGGACATTGGAAGCGGTCAGAGCATAAGGATGCGTTTGCAGACGACGGTGTGAGAGAACTGTCCACTTTGGCTTTGGTTGGGAATGGATCTCTTGCAGAAGCTGTGATTCTTCGACAGGAGAGATAAAGTTCGAGATATAATGCACCGCTTTTGGCATCGACTTTACCAGATATCCATCTAAAGATGTTGTCGTGGCATTTGGTTTGCTGGCTGCGCTGTCAGACATGGTATGCGATAGAGCTAAGTATGTGAATCCCAGACTTTCCCGTCCGTCTCAGGCGAATGCGGGGATGATGAGATGGTATCTAGCCGTTCCCGTTGACTTACACTCAAATGGCTAGCGTAGTGATAAGATTTGGGTCAAGCCCTAATCAATCTGAAATCTCGCAGTCATTGTGGGCATCACGGAGACAGCAACCATCACGCAACGGCATCACGAATCTTGGTCTGAGTTCAACCATCACCAACCGACAGCCCACGACCGACCACCCGCCGACCCCCCTCCGGATTCAGCAACCTCTCGTTATTACCATCTAAACGCCTGCAAGGATGTCGACATTCGAGCCTGTGGTGAGTTCTACTATTCCGCGAGACACGATATCTTCGACGATTCGCGCGAAAAGAGCTTGGATTTGGAGCTTCGGAGAGCATGGAACAGAATTCTGATAGCTCGGTTCTATAGGTCGTTATCGATGGCAAGGGACATCTCCTTGGTCGCTTGGCCTCTACTGTGGCCAAGCAGCTCCTCAACGGCCAGAAGATTGTCGTTGTGAGATGCGAGGCCCTTAACATCTCCGGCGAGTTCTTCCGCGCTAAGCGTACGTTACAACATACCCACCGCCCACAGTCACAGCTTCAAAGCTGATAGCAACGTGCAGTGAAGTACCACGCCTACCTCAACAAGGCCACCCGTTTCAACAAGACCCACGGACCTTTCCACTTCCGTGCCCCGTCTCGCATCTTCTACAAGGCTGTCCGCGGCATGATCGCCCACAAGACTGCCCGTGGTAAGGCTGCAATGGATCGCCTGAAGGTCTTCGAGGGTATCCCACCTCCTTACGACACCAAGAAGAGGATGGTTGTCCCCCAGGCTCTGCGTGTTCTGAGGTTGAAGCCCGGCCGCAAGTACTGCACTGTTGGACGGCTGTCGTCTGAGTTCGGATGGAACTACGGAGAGGTTGTCAGCAGGTGGGTTTTTCTTTCTAGCTGAGGATTAGTAGAAGGATGCTAATATCCTGTCATAGGCTCGAGGAGAAGCGCAAGACCCGCTCTGAGGCCTACTACCAGAGGAAGAAGGCCTTGATCAGGAAGTTGAACGCTGCTAAGAGGGAGGTCAGCACCAATGCTGAGGAGTTGGCCAAGTTCGGATATTAGACATTTGCTACGATGAATGCTACTCCCGATGTTTGACTGCTCTCTTCTATCGTATCGCCTGTGTTTCAAAACCCAACTTTGTCAACTTCGGGCCGTCACCAGTATCCGCCATTGTAACGAACCTCCTTTACTACGATCTTTCTTCTCTACTTTTTGTTTTCACGCGCGTTTTGGGGCTGGGCTTCGGATTGGGCGAAGGTGGGTATAGGGAGAAAAACTGGGGATACCTATCATTCAAAAGCATGTATGTCTGGGGTGAGGAATCAAAATATAATAGACCTGCTGGGTAACCTGAAGAATTAAGGATTTTCCTGACAGTTCTAGGATTCTCAGCTGCTTTTTTTTTCTTTTCATGGGACTGTTTTGCTTTCCTTTTCTGAGTAAGAGTCGTGGGATGGCGAATTTTGTCTTCTTGCGGATGGCTTGAGAAGTTTGTCGGCGCGGGAATTAAGGGATCACGGCGTTTCTTTGTGGGATTATTCTGCAAATTGTCGACATCACTGCTGTTTAGTTGTGATGGGCCCTTGGCTCCGCTTTGTAACTTTTCTTCTCTTCCGGATGCTTGAGGACTAATCCGTTCCCAAACAAATGAAAGGAAAGGGAACTGATTGTTCCTTGATTAAGTATCGGACGAGATCGGGTGAAATAGCAAACAAGTAATATGATATCTGCTATTGTCGACCATTTATTTGTCGAAGGGCAGTATGTATCCTCCGACACATACCCTCTGGCGTCAGGTAAAATCAGATGTGAGGTTGTTACAGCCAATAAACTGTAGAGTACAGTTCGTTTCAAAGTGGAAGTTGAAAGAAGAATGCGGTTCCCACCACCATTAACGCGTGACATTCGAGAACAAAATAAAAGTGGACTAATGCAATCAATCCATGAAGCCAAGTAACAGTTAATCCTCAGATGAAGTATGTCCTTGGCTCATCCTTACTTAAATATTCCTTCGGAACTATCGGGGCATTGTCCTCTTCCCAGAAAGTATCCAGATCCTGGTTTTCAGTCGTATAGCAGTACTTCTACCCACAGTATCCTCGAAACTGCGTTGGGCCAAGATATGCTCCACTTTCTTTGCATCCTTTGATAGGAAATGAGCAAACTCCTAATCTCTGGAAAATATGAAAATTCTCCGTCGCCACACTGGCAAGCTAAGTAGTGGAAGAAATCGTTGAAGTAAAAAACCACCATGTTTCCCCCCACCTCGGATAACGAACCGTTGTAAACATCGTCCTGCAGAACCTGGTCGCACTGTACCGAGTGTCAATGTTCATACGTCGCTCGTTACGGAGGGCCCGTCCGAAGAGATTTTATTGCGGTTTTAGCCCACTCCTGGGAATTAGGCATGATTGAAAAAAAACGTCATGCTGGAAATCTCGTACGAACCTTGACGCTCGGTACAGTAGCCCGTGTCGTTGGTGTCGAGTCTCCTATATGAGTAAGGGTCAATTCGCCATTCCATCATTGTATTCCAGAGAGCTTGTCCTGAAGAGTTGTTAGCAACAGAAATACGGGGTGGGATCGGCGGAAGGTGGGGATTCGGTAGTCTCTGACGCAGACAGCTTCGTTGGTAGGACGATTCCAACAGGGGGTGTAGATAAGTCGAAGGTAGAATCGGTACGGGTCCTAACCAACACCGAATGCCTCTTCAGATAGGAGATCATCATATGATAATTGATGCACAGAGCAGTTATAAGAAGTTTCTAGGGCTCTGCTGCTAGTGTCAATACCGATTCCTGCGCATAAGTTGGCTCTGGTAATGGTGGTGGGTTGTGACGGAAATCTAGAGGTGAGGCTCTCCGACGATCCTATAAATTCTACGTCACCCTGCCTAATCTAGTCCATCTCAGCATCTATCTAATCTAATATAGATTATCAAACGCCATAACGCCATAACGAGTTCCATCAAATTAATTTGGCTCAAGTACGGTCCTTAGCAGCAAGAATATAATCAATGGCGGTACTCTTGTGACTAGGAGTTGAAGCAAAATTGGGGCTAGAGTCCGCGGATACTTGAGTAAGTATGGGAGGTCAATCTTATAGAGTAGTCTAGGAGGAATGGAACACTACTACTGTACCAAAAAAGCCCCATTTATTGATGCCAAGTTAATGCTGTATTAATGTTGAATTCTTTATAAATGTATACATTGGCTGAACTTGTGGGGTATTTCAGAATTTGCAACAATATCAATTGTTTTGAATGTGGGATCAATTTCAC
>Ga0307515_10003883_pt1 | contig 31216 bp, 17 predicted proteins | sample 17_EM_MG_FD_194513 | JGI IMG/M metagenome (GOLD analysis project Ga0307515, IMG submission 194513) | Populus trichocarpa ectomycorrhiza microbial communities from riparian zone in the Pacific Northwest, United States - 17_EM | ecosystem: Host-associated > Plants > Roots > Unclassified | place...
ACCCGCAGAACGTGCGCGGGGTGCAGGGTGGACGAAGCAGCACCACGGGTCATGAAAACCTTGGAAGTTGAAGAATGGCTTCGGCATTGGAAGGCGAGAAGCAACGGTCCGCCGCCTCGCGCCACGGCAGCCACTGGTAGCGAAGATGCTCTCGTGGGGCAAGAGCAATGGGTGTGCCGCGTGGCACGCGCAGGCCGAACACATGCTCCGTGTTGTGCGTCACGCCCGGCGCATAGCGATGCCGCCACACCGGGTAGATCTCGTAGACGTTGCTCAGATTCCAGTCGCGCAGGTTGGCCAGCGGCACGGCGGGCGAGCCGATCTCGATGCCGGTTTCTTCTGCCACCTCGCGCACCGCGGTCCCTGTGAGCGGCTCGTCGACACGATCCTTGGAGCCGGTGACGCTCTGCCAGAAGCCGGGCTGGTCGGCCCGTTCGATCAGCAACACCTCGAGTTCGTCGGTGTGAATGACGATGAGGACGGATTCAGGGATCTTGGGCGGGCGGGTCTGCATCAGCACCCATCTTGCCATCGGGCCGCGGCTCCTGTCGCGGCAAAGGGCGATGCCGGCCTTCTCGGGGTTGCTACCTGCCCACCTTCACCGCCACGGCCGGCGGCAATTCCTTCGACTGCAGCATGCGCACCTGGGTGACCAGGTGGTTGTGCGCATCGAGAAAGGCCGCGGCGATTACCTTGCCTTCGTTGCTGTTGCTCCAGCCCGCGCCCGCTGCACCACCCAGCTTGCCGAGCACCACGCCGCCCATGCCGAGGTCGGTGACGCGCACCGAGCCAGTGGAGGCGGCCAGCTGCTCGGTGGTCTCGTTGTCGGTGAGCAGCAGCGCGACCTGCGCTTCTTTCAGCTTCACGCTCTCGGCCACGCCGACGAATTTGTTGAGCACGGGGATCATCGCAAGGATGCCGCCGATCTCGCGGCCTGCGTTCTGTTCGTTGAAGGTGAGGCTGGGCGTCAGCGTGTACTGCGCCTCGTAGCCCTTGCCCTTGGCGACCGTGCTGTTCTGGCGCACGATGCCGGCGTTCTTGAGCTCCTGCTCCTGCACCGTGGCCTTGAGGCCGGCCGCGCGGTCGACCACGCGGAAGCAGCCGCTCTGCTGGGCCAGCAAGCGCACCAGCGGTACCGGTGACTGCGGCAGGTTGTAGCCGGTGACCACGGTGTAGCCGTTGGGGTTCTCGACGAGTGCCAGCGTCGCCACCGGCGCGTCGCACTTCACCAGTTCGCGTGCCGCGCTTTGCGCGCCCGCCGGCCCGGCCGAACCGGTGACCACCGAGCCGCCCTGCCCGAGTTCAGCGCCCTGTTTGCCGCAGCCGGACAAGACCATCAGCGCCGATGCGAAGGTCACGATGGCCGCATGTCGATTCATTTTGATTTGCATGCATTGCTCCCTGGAAAGAAAAAAGGGCAGCGATGGCTGCCCTTCAAGTGCGCGATCACCGGCGATGATGCCAGCGTCACAAGTCTTTACGGTTGCTCAGGTCGGCGTCACCACCTGCGGGTTGCGCAGGCGGATGTGCAGTTCGCGCAGCTGCTTCTCGTCGACCGGGCTCGGCGCGTGCGTGAGCAGGTCTTGCGCACGCTGCGTCTTCGGGAAGGCGATCACGTCTCGGATCGACTCGGCCTTGGTCATCAGCGTGACCAGGCGGTCGAGCCCGAAGGCCAGGCCACCGTGCGGCGGGGCGCCGTATTGCAGCGCGTCGAGCAGGAAGCCGAACTTGAGCTGCGCTTCTTCAGGCCCGATCTTCAGCGCACTGAAGACCTTGCTCTGCACCTCGGCACGGTGGATACGCACCGAGCCGCCGCCAAGTTCCCAGCCGTTGAGCACCATGTCGTAGGCCTTCGCAATGCACTTGCTCGGGTCGGTGTCCATGTAGTCTTCGTGGCCGTCTTTCGGCGCGGTGAACGGGTGGTGCACCGCGTTCCAGCGCTGGCCTTCGTCGTCGTACTCGAACATCGGGAAGTCGACCACCCACAGCGGCGCCCACTTGTCCTCGAACAGGCCGTTCTTCTTGCCGAACTCGCTGTGGCCGACCTTGATGCGCAGGCCGCCGATCGCGTCGTTGACGACCTTGGCTTTGTCTGCGCCAAAGAAGATCAGGTCGCCGTTGCGCGCGCCGGTGCGTGCGATGGTTTCGGCGATGGCCGCGTCGTGCAGGTTCTTCACGATCGGCGACTGCAGGCCTTCGCGGCCCTTGCCGGCGTCGTTGACCTTGATCCAGGCGAGGCCCTTGGCACCGTAGATCTTGACGAACTCGGTGTAGGCGTCGATCTCGCTGCGGCTCATGTCGCCGCCACCCGGCACACGCAGCGCGACCACGCGGCCGCCCGGCGTGGTGGCGGGGCCGGAGAAGACCTTGAAGTCCACGTCCTTCATCACGTCGGTGAGTTCGGTGAACTCGAGCTTCACACGGAGGTCGGGCTTGTCGGAGCCGAAGCGGTGCATGGCCTCTTGGTAGGTCATGACCGGGTAGCCGGGCAGGTCGACACCGATGGTGCTGCGGAAGACCGTGCGGATCATGCCTTCGAACATGCCGCGGATCTCTTCCTCATTCAGGAAGCTGGTCTCGATATCGATCTGCGTGAACTCGGGCTGGCGGTCGGCACGCAGGTCTTCGTCGCGGAAGCACTTGGTGATCTGGTAATAGCGGTCGAAGCCGGCCACCATGAGCAGCTGCTTGAAGAGCTGGGGCGACTGCGGCAACGCGAAGAACATGCCTTCGTTGACGCGGCTGGGCACCAGGTAATCGCGCGCACCTTCGGGCGTGCTCTTGGTGAGCATCGGCGTCTCGATGTCGATGAAACCGTTGGCGTCGAGGAACTTGCGCACCTCCATCGCCACGCGGTAGCGCAGGATCATGTTCTTCTGCATCGCGGGGCGGCGCAGGTCGAGCACGCGGTGCGTGAGGCGCGTGGTCTCCGACAGGTTCTCGTCGTCGAGCTGGAACGGCGGCGTGACGCTGGGGTTCAGCACCTCGAGTTCGTGGCACAGCACTTCGATCTTGCCGCTGGTGAGGTTGCTGTTCTCGGTGCCGGTGGGGCGCGGGCGCACCTTGCCGATCACCTTGATGCAGAACTCGTTGCGCACGTCTTCGGCCACCTTGAAGGTGGCGGCACGGTCGGGGTCGCAGACGATCTGCACCAGGCCTTCACGGTCGCGCATGTCGATGAAGATCACGCCGCCATGGTCGCGGCGGCGGTGGGCCCAGCCCATCAAGGTCACGGTTTGGCCGAGCAGCTTTTCGCTGACGAGGCCGCAGTAGGTTGTTCTCATGGTTCACTCCGGAATCGGGAAGATTGTGCGGCGGCGCCCGAAGGCACACCAGCACAGAATGGGTAGGCGCTCGGAGGCTGTGTTTCAAGCCATCAGGGCTGGGCGGTTGCCTGACCGCCTAGCCCGGTCAATTTCGAGTGATGGCCGGGGCATCGGGCATCAACGGGGCCACGACGCCCATGGAGATGACGTACTTCAAGGCTTCGTCGACGCTCATCTTCAAGACGATCACATCGGCGCGCGGCACCATGAGGAAGAAACCCGAGGTCGGGTTCGGCGTGGTGGGCACGTACAGGCTGACGTAGTCGCCCGACAGATGAATGGCCGCCTCGCCGCCGGGCTTGCCGGTGACGAAGGCAATGGTCCACGAGCCCTGGCGCGGGTACTGCACGAGAACCGCTTCGCGAAAGGCGTTGCCGCTGCTCGAGAAGAGCGTGTCGGAGACTTGCTTGACCGAGCTGTAGATCGACTTGACGATGGGGATGTGCGTGAGCAGTTGGTTGCCTTGGCGCAGTGCCCATTGGCCGACGATGTTGGCAGCGAACACGCCGGTGAGCAGCAGGCCCGACACCATCACGATCACGCCCAAGCCCGGGATCTGGCGCAGCATCTCGAGCGAGTCGCGCGCCGTTTCCGGCAGCACTGCCTGCGAGGCCGACACCATGGTGCCGAACACGCCGTCGAGCAGGCCCAGCACCGAGTGCAGAACCCAGATCGTGATGGCCAGCGGCAACCAGACCAGCAGGCCGGCGATCAGATATTTCTTCACGAGATTCCTTGTTGGCACGCAGGCTTCACTGACCGCCGGCCGACGAGCCGCCAGACGAAGAAGGCGGCGATGCAGCCGGGGTGCTGGCGGCGGGAGCGGGAGATGCCGCAGGCGATGCAGCGGGAGCATCGGCCTTGGGTGCGTCGGCCTTCGGGGCCGCGGCGCCGCCGGCGGCCTCTGTCTTGGCCGAGTCGCCTTGTGTCTGGGTACCGCCGCGGAAATCGGTCACGTACCAGCCCGAGCCCTTGAGCTGGAAGCCGGCCGCCGTCACCTGCTTCTTGAATGCCGATGCGCCGCAAGACGGGCAGACAGTGAGCACGGGGTCCGAGATCTTCTGCAGCACGTCTTTCGCATGGCCGCAGGCCTCACAGCGATAGGCGTAGATGGGCATGGCTAAGCCTTTGATTCAAAACGGAAAACCCGTGATTATACGTCGCAGGCCATCGATGATGGCTGCGCGCGCGGCGGTCGGCGCGGCACCGCAGCCGCATGCGGCCAGCGCACAAGACGTCAACCCACCCTCTGGAATAATCGTTGCAACGCACAACGCCACCGAACCCACAAGGAGCCGCTCGTGATCCGCCTCAATGCCCATCGCCTCATGTCCATCGTCAGCACCGTGCTGCTCGGGCTGTCAGCCGCCGGCCACGCCGCAGCGGCCGACGCCACGGCGCCGGAGCCCAAGGTCTTGAACATCTACAACTGGTCGGACTACATCGCTGACGACACGTTGAAGAACTTCGAGAAAGAGACGGGCATCAAGGTCAACTACGACAACTACGACAACAACGAGGTGCTGCACGCCAAGCTGGTGGCGGGCAAGACGGGCTACGACATCGTGGTGCCGGGCGCCCACTTCGCCAAGCAGCAGATCGAAGCCGGCCTCTTCCGCAAACTCGACCGCTCGCTGCTCACCAACTGGGGCAACCTCGACCCCGCCATCCTCGAGCAGATGGCCAAGGTCGACCCGGGCAACCAGTATCTGGTCGACTGGCTGTGGGGCTACGTGACCGTCGGCGTCAACGTCAACAAGGTCAAGAAAGCGCTAGGCGACACGCCGATGCCGGCGAACCCGTGGTCGCTGATCTTCGACCCAGCCTATGCAAGCAAGCTGAAGAGCTGCGGCGTGAACTTCCTCGACTCCGCCTCTGAAGTGCTGCCGGTGGCCATGGGCTACGTGGGCAAGCCGGCCTTCAGCAAGACTGCCGGCGACTACGCTGCTGCAGGCGACATGCTGAAGAAGATCCGCCCGTACGTGACGCGCTTCTCGTCGTCGGGCTACATCGACGAGTTGGCCGGCGGCGCACTGTGCGTGGTGATGGGCTATTCGGGCGACATCAACATCGCTCGCGCCCGGGCGATCCAGGCCAAGAACGGCAACGTGATCGAAGCCCTGGTGCCACCCACAGGCGCCACGCTGTTCTTCGATTCGATGGCCATCCCTGCAGATGCCGCGCACCCGAAGAACGCCCACCTGTTCATCAACTACATCTTGCGCCCGGAGGTGCACGCCTCGTTGACGAACAAGGTGTTCTACGCCAACCCGAACAAGGCTTCGCTGAAGTTCGTGACCAAGGACGTTGCCGAGAACAAGTCGATCTTCCTCAGCCCGAAAGACCTGGCCGCCATGACTGCGCCTGACAGCTTGCCGCAGGACGTGCGGCGCGTGCAGACGCGCACCTTCACCAACTTCAAGGCATCGAAGTAGTCTGAGCTTCGAGGGCGCCGCAAACGACGCCCGCCCCGGTCAGTCAGCGCATCCAGAACGCGGCCGCGGCCGTCGCCAGCCCCAGCACGCAGACGAGCCCGAACACGAGCGCGTAGCCCAGCAGACGGTTGGTGCGCCGTTGCTCGAGGACCAGGGCCTGCAGCAGCGCCGGCTCCTGGCTTCGACGCGGCTGCAGGGCCTGGTACACCAGACGGGGCAGTTCGGGAATGAGCTGCGCGTAGTGCGGAGCCTCTTTCTGCAGCCGCGCGACGAGGCCGCGCCAGCCGATCTGCTCGTTCATCCAGCGCTCGAGAAACGGCTTGGCGGTGCTCCACAAATCCAGGTCCGGGTCGAGCTGGCGGCCCAACCCTTCCACGTTGAGCAGCGTCTTCTGCAGCAGCACGAGCTGCGGCTGGATTTCAACGTTGAAGCGGCGTGAGGTCTGGAACAGCCGCAGCAGCACCTGGCCGAGCGAGATGTCTTTCAGCGGCCGGTCGAAATGCGGCTCGCACACCGCACGGATGGCGCCTTCGAGTTCGTCGACGCGCGTGGTGGGTGGCACCCAACCCGACTCGACATGCAGCTCCGCCACGCGCTTGTAGTCGCGACGGAAGAAGGCGATGAAGTTCTGCGCCAGGTATTCCTTGTCGAACTCCGTCAGCGTGCCCACGATTCCGAAGTCGAGCGCGATGTAGCGCCCGAACGTGGCCGGCGCAATGCTCACCTGGATGTTGCCGGGGTGCATGTCGGCGTGAAAAAAGCCGTCACGGAACACCTGCGTGAAGAAGATGGTGACGCCGTCGCGCGCGAGCTTGGGGATGTCGACACCCGCATCGCGAAGCCGCTGTGTCTGGCTGATGGGCACGCCGTGCATGCGCTCCATGACGAGCACGGTCTGCGTGCACAGCTCCCACACCATCTCGGGCACCATGACGAGGTTGAGCCCCTGCATGTTGCGCCGGAGCTGGGCGGCGTTGGCGGCTTCGCGCACGAGGTCGAGCTCGTCGTGCAGGTAGTTGTCGAACTCGGCCACCACCTCGCGCGGCTTCAGGCGCTTGCCGTCGACCGACAAGCGCTCGACCCAGCGCGCCATGGTGCGCAGCAGCGAGAGGTCGTCGTCGATCACCGCCAGCATGCCGGGCCGCAGCACCTTCACGGCCACTTCTCGCCCGTCCTTCAGCATCGCGAAGTGCACCTGCGCGATCGAGGCGCTGGCCACCGGCTCGGCGTCGAAGCTCGCGAACACCTCTTCGATCGGGCGCTTGTAGGCACGCTCGACCAGAGCCCGCGCCACCGCGGCCGGAAACGGGGGCACGCGGTCTTGCAAGCGGGCAAGTTCATCGGCCACTTCGGGCGGCAGCAGATCGCGCCGGGTGGACAGGACCTGGCCGAACTTGACGAAGATCGGCCCCAGCCGCTCCAGCGCTTCACGCAGGCGATACCCAGGCAAGGCATCGAGGTTGCGCCCCAGCGTCATCACCCGCACCAGCGCACGCACCCAGCGCTGCCGAAAGCCCGACAGCGCGAGCTCATCCAGGCCGAAGCGCAGGACGGTGAAGACGATGAAGATCAGCCGGGCGAGGTGCCTCATTTCTGGCCGCGCGTCATCAGCCCTTGCAGCGTGCGCACGGCCTCGCGCAGTCCGGTGGAAATGACGGACGCCGCACGCGCGAGTTCGTGCGCAGGCGCCTGGCCGATGATGCGGGCGACGTCGTCTTCGATGTCCCAGCGCAGGTTGTCGATCAGCCAGCTCACGTCCGTCGCGAGTGCCGAGTCGCCTTCGATGCCGATGCTGGGGCGCTCGCCCGCCATCCATTGCCCCATCAGCTTCAGCGGGTTGGATGCGTCGATCGTCACCCGCAGGTCAGGCTGGGCGGGCGCCTGCTCGCCGCACCACTCCAGCAAGCCGGCTGGCGTGACGGCAAACGCCACCAGCGGCGGCGCCGGCAGCAGCGACGGCCATCCCGTCCATTGCAGCTGAATGCTGCGGCCGCTGTGAGGGCGCAGTCTTTCGGTGGCCACCGGCTCGGCAGCGATCACATGGTTGAGCAGCAGCGTGATGCGCTCCATGGCGGCATGGCCGAGTACAGCGCTGAGGCCGGGATTGAGTGGGTTTGGCATCGCAGAATTGTAGGCGGCACGCCCCTCGATACAGGGATGGGTCGGCCGCATCGAGCAACCTATCATCCCCGCCATTCGACATCGGCCTTCGCTGCCCAAATACATGCCCTGCATCCTGCTGACCGGCGCCACCGGCTACATCGCTTCCCACACCTGGCTCTCTCTGCAAAACGCCGGCTTCGACGTGGTCGGCGTCGACAACTTTGCCAACAGCTCGCCACTGGTGCTGCCCCGCCTGGAACGGCTGGGCGGCCGCCCGCCTGTCTTCGTGGAAGCTGACGTGTGCGACAAGCTGGCGATGGAAAGGGTGTTTGACGCCCACCACATCGACGCCGTGGTGCACTTCGCCGCCCACAAGGCCGTCGGCGAGTCGACCCAGAAGCCGCTGGAGTACTACCGCAACAACCTGGGTGGCCTGGTCAATGTGGCGCAGGTGATGGAATCGCGCGGCGTGCAGCGACTGGTCTTCAGTTCATCGGCCACCGTGTACGGCCAGCCCGAGACCTTGCCCATCACCGAGAACTCAGTCCTCTCGGCCACCAGCCCCTACGGCACCACCAAGCTCATGGGCGAAGAGATGCTGCGCGAACTGGAGCGCTGCACACCGGCCTGGGCCGTGGCCTGCCTACGCTACTTCAACCCGGTGGGCGCGCACGAAAGTGGGGACATCGGCGAAGACCCGCGTGGCACCCCCAACAACCTGATGCCCTACGTCGCCCAGGTGGCGGTAGGCAAGCGCCCGTTCCTGCAGGTCTTCGGCGGCGACTACGCCACACCAGACGGCACCGGTGTTCGCGACTACATCCACGTGATGGACCTGGCCGACGGCCACGTGGCCGCGCTGCGCTACCTGCTGGAGCAAGGCAAATCGCTCACCGTCAACCTCGGCACCGGCCGCGGCTACAGCGTGCTGGAGGTGATCAAGGCCTTCGAGCAGGCGAGCGATCGGGCTGTGCCGCACCAGATCGTCGGTCGTCGGCCGGGCGATGTGGCCGCCTGCTACGCCGACCCATCGCTCGCGCGCGAACTGCTCGGCTGGTCGGCCACGCGAGGTCTGGAGCAGATGTGCGCCGACACCTGGCGCTGGCAAAGCCGCAACCCGCAGGGCTACGTCTGACCTGAGCACCGCGCGGCGTGCTTGCCGCCCCGCCTTCAAAGCGACCGCGTGGTTGGACGAATCACGCCCCCTAAGACGTAGCATCCCCCCACACTTGCGGGTCTGAAGCCGCTGTCTTCTTGAGTGAAAATCCACGCGTTGCATGAGCCAGTAGACGCGATCTCAGGCAGCAGTCGAGCAGTTCAGTGCAGTACCAAGGCGATGAAGTTCTGGCACGCTTGGTGCGCGAACATCGCCAGACAGCAGTCGGCCATTCATGAAGGGCGGCGCCACTTGGATCAACCCCTAGCGATGTTTGAGGACCGCCCGTACAAGCGAACGTTCTACAGCGCACCGCAGTCGGTGACCTCGCTGATGGCAGCGTTCCTCGAGCCGGCACTCACGGTCGTGACCTTCCTCTGCGCCAACCTGTTTGCCGGCGCGACGGTGGGGCGGGCCGAGCTGGTGCTGTGCCTGCTGATCTTTGCCATCACCTTCCCTGGGCGCAACCGCTTCCGCCAGAAGCCGCTGGTAGCCGCCGTCGACATCGCCTCGTCGTGGATGGTGCTCATGGTCGTGCTGGTGCTCTGCGGCTACGTTACCCGCAGCATTGGCTACTTCGACGAAGACGCCATCCTCGCCTGGGTGATCGCCACCCCCATCGTGCAATGGCTCGCGGTGTGGGGCGGGCGGCGTGTCTTGCAGCACCAGGCGGCCCAACCCCACCTGCGCCGCCACGCCATCGTCGTGGGCGCCGGCCCGCTGGGCGTCAAGGTCGCCCGCACGCTAGGCGAGGGTGATACCGGCATCGATTTCGTCGGCTACTTCGATGACCGTGCCGACGCGCGTGTCGATGGCCTGGCGATGGACCAGGTGCTCGGCGGGCTTAAAGACGTAGCCTCCTACATCCGCACGCACTCCATCCCCGAGGTCTACATCACCCTGCCGCTGGGCTCGCAGCCGCGCATCGTCGAGCTGCTCGAGCAGATCCAGGACACCACCGCGTCGCTGTTCTTCGTGCCCGATGTCTTCGGCATCAGCATCATCCAGGGCCGCCTGCAAGACATGAACGGCCTGCCCGTGGTCGGCATCTGCGAGACGCCCTTCACCGGCACCAACGAGCTGATCAAGCGGGTGAGCGACGTCGTGCTGTCATCCATCATCCTGGTGCTGATCTCGCCGATCCTGCTGGGGCTGGCCATCGGCGTGAAGCTCAGTTCGCCCGGCCCGGTGATCTTCAGGCAGCGCCGCACTGGCCTGGACGGCGAAGACATCACCGTCTACAAGTTCCGCTCGATGACCACGCAAGACAACGGCACGGTCGTGCGTCAAGCCACCAAGAACGACGTTCGGGTCACGCGCTTCGGCGCCTTCATCCGCCGCACGTCGCTCGACGAACTGCCGCAGTTCTTCAACGTGCTGCAAGGCCGCATGAGCATCGTCGGGCCACGGCCGCACGCCATCGCGCACAACGAGGAGTACCGGCGCATCGTCAAGGCCTACATGGTGCGGCACAAGGTCAAGCCGGGCATCACCGGCTGGGCCCAGGTGAACGGGCAGCGCGGCGAGACCGACACGGTCGAAAAGATGCAGGCGCGCGTCGAGTTCGACCTCGAATACCTGCGCAACTGGTCGCTCGGGCTCGACTTGCAAATCATCGTGAGTACCATCCGCTTGGTATTTTTCGACCGCAACGCTTATTGATCGGCCGCCAAGGCCAGCATCCGACTGCGCCCTGCACGGGCGTCCCCATGGCCTCTTGCCTTCGTTTTTCATGAGAGCACAGCATGTCTGATCACGTTTGGGTATCTAGGCTCACCCCATCTCGGCTCACCACCTCCCGCCTGCTGGTTGCGTCACTTGCACTCGGCAGCACTGCCTGGGCATTCGCCGAGGAGGAACGCACGCCGTACTACATCGGCCTGACGCAGTCGTTCACACACGACTCCAACGTCTTCCGCACGGCCAACAACCCGATTGCCGACACGACCTCGGGTACCGGAATCGTGGCCGGAATCGATCAGCAGATCAGCCGCCAGCGCCTGTATGCCGACGGCACGGTGCAGGTCAATCGCCACAGGAACGTCGATCAGCTCGACAACACGAGCTACTCGCTGAACGCCGGCCTGGACTGGTCGACGGTCGAATTCCTGTCGGGCACGCTGCGCTACACGACCGCACGCAACCAGGCCAACTTCGGCTTGGTCGGCGTGCCTGCCGCAACCGGCAACAACCTCGAGACGACCCAGCAGTTCCTCGCATCGGCGCGCTACGGTCTCACGTCCGACCTCGCCTTCGACGTAAGCGCCGAACACCGTAGCCTGAAATATTCGGACGAGGCGTCGGCCAATCGCAACTACACGCAGAACATCGGCGGGGCCGGCCTGCGCTGGGGCAAGCCCGGCATCTTGACCTTCGGCGTGGGCGGGCGGCTGACCAAGGGCACGACACCCGACTACCAACCCACCGATCCGAAAGAAGACAAGCTGACCCGCAAAGACCTGGACTTCACTGCCGAATGGGTGCCCACAGGCTTCAGCACCCTGCGTGCGCGGGTCAGCATCACGCGCGAGACGCACACGATCGCCACAGCTTCGAATGTCGACGGGCAGACCGGCTCGCTGGAATGGGCCTACAAGCCGACTGCCAAGTTGAGTTTCAACACCACCCTGAGTCGAGACACCGGCACAGAAACGACCTTCTCCATTCCCTCAGCCGAAGGTGAAGCCGTCAAGCGTGTGGACGACAACCGCATCACCAACACCGCCCGGCTCGGGATCAAGTACGAGGTCACGAGCAAGATCATGACCGGCGTGAATGCCCGCTACAGCAAGGGCTCCGGCGGCAGCACGACGGGTGACGACAAGGTCAACACCTACGGGTTGATGGCCAGCTACGAAGCAACTCGCAATTTCAACCTCGGTTGCAACTACTCACATGAGTCGCGCAGCGCCAACGGATTCGGCCTCGAGTCGTACAGCGTGAACCTCGTGGGCTGCACGGCCCAGCTTTTGCTGAAGTGATCTCGCTGCTAAGGCAGCGGCGCCCCGCCAAACGATTCTGATTCATCCAAAGTTCATCACGACATGACCCACATCGCGGTTCAACCCGTCATCATGGCCGGCGGCAGCGGCACCCGCCTCTGGCCCCTTTCCCGTGCTCAGTACCCCAAGCAGTTCCTGATCCTGCAAGGCAACCAGAGCCTCTTCCAGCAGGCTGCTGCGCGACTCTCGGCATTGGAAACCGATGGCATCAAAGTGGCAGCGCCCAGCGTGGTCGGCAACGAAGAGCACCGCTTTCTCGTACTCGACCAGTTGCGTGAACTCAGCAAGGTCGCTCCCACGGTGCTGCTCGAGCCGACAGGCCGCAACACGGCACCGGCGATGACGCTGGCCGCGCTGCATGCAAGCGCTGAAGGCGCCGACCCGGTGCTGGTCGTCACGCCGGCCGACCAGACCGTAACTGACGAGGCCGCCTTCACGAGCGCGCTGCAGCAGGCGGTGAGAGTCGCAGCCAGCGGCGCCATCGTGATCTTGGGTATCACGCCCGATCGACCAGAAACGGGCTTCGGCTACATCCGGGCGGGCGCCGCGCCCACCGGCTCGGAGCAGGCATCGAAGGTCGCGCAATTCGTCGAAAAGCCTGACGCGGCGACTGCCGCGCGTTACCTGGCCGAAGGTAACTATTACTGGAACAGCGGCATTTTCGTCTTGCGAGCGTCGGTGTGGCTCAAGGCGCTCCAGCAGTTTCGCCCGGACATCGCCGACGCCACCCAGTTGGCCTGGGCCGCCAACACCGTCGACGCCAGCTTCATCCGGCCGGGCAGGGCCGAGTTTTCGGCCATTCCGAGCGAGTCGGTCGACTACGCCGTGATGGAGAAGTGCCCGGCCTCGACCGAGTTCGACATCCGCATGGTGCCGCTGGACGCCGGCTGGTCCGATCTCGGCGCCTGGGATGCCGTCTGGCAAGTCAGCCACAAGGATGGCGACGGCAATGCCAGCGTCGGTGACACCCTGGTCCGCGACAGCCACGACACGCTGGTGCATGCGACGAGTCGGCTCGTCGGCATCGTCGGCCTGAGCAACGTCGTGGTGATCGAGACGCCCGATGCCGTGCTGGTGGCCGACCGTAGCCGTAGTCAGGACGTGAAGCACATCGTCGGTCAGCTGCAAAGCTCGGGGCGTACCGAGCACACGCTGCACCGCCAGGTACACCGTCCCTGGGGCTGGTACGACAGCATCGATGCCGGCCCGCGTTTCCAGGTCAAGCGCATCCTCGTCAAGCCGGGCGCGAGCCTGAGCCTGCAGATGCACCACCACCGCGCCGAACACTGGATCGTGGTCAGCGGCACGGCCGAAGTGACCAACGGCGAGCAGGTCATCCTGCTCAGCGAAAACCAGAGCACCTACATTCCGCTCGGACAGGTCCATCGGTTGGCCAACCCAGGCAAGGTGCCGCTCGAGATCATCGAGGTGCAGTCGGGCAGCTACCTCGGTGAAGACGATATCGTGCGCTTCCAGGACACCTACGGCCGAGCAAAGTAGCTGGGTTCGGCAGCGCGTGATTGGCCGAGATGGCGACCCATGGTTGCATCGGCCAAGACCTGATGCCGGATACGGATGCGGTGCGCCGTAGCGCGCCACATCACTTGTATTCGATGAGCTTGGCCTGTCGGCCTCGCCAGCGGTTGGCGATGAACTTCAACTGTCCCAGCACCTGTGGGAACTTGCTCAGCACCAGGAACCCAGCACGCAACAGGCTGCGCGTGAAGTTCGCTCGCTCTTGCATGGCCAAGCGGAGCACCTGCAGCGGGTAGACCAGCAGGCCCAGCAGCGCCCAAGGCCCGAAGAGCACACAGCCGGCCAAAACGAGCAGCGGCAGACCGAGCCCCCAGGCCCAGCCGCTGCGCGCTTCGCGCACCCAGTGCCGCTCGGGAGGCGCACCGTGCAAATGCGCCCCTTCGGCATAGGCAAAGCCAGTTCGGGTGGTGCGCTTCCACCATTGGCTGAAGCGCGTCATGTTGGCGTCGTGCGCCGTCATGTGGGTCGGCAAGCGCCAGATCTTCCAGCCCTCGGCACGCAGGCGCACGCACAGCTCGGGTTCTTCCCCGGCGATCAGGTCGTCGCGGTAGCCACCGGAGCGCTCCAGTGCATCGACGCGAATCATCACGTCGCCGCCGAACGACCTCACTTGGCCGGGCGGCGAATACCAGTCCATGTCGCACAGCCAGTTGTAGACCGACCGGTCGGGGAACTGCTCACGCCGCAAACCGGTGACGGCGACCACGTCGGTGCGTTCGTCAAGGAATGCAATCGCCTCGCGCAACCAGCCCGACATCACTTCGCAATCACCGTCCACGAACTGCACGTACTTGGCCTGCGGTGCCGCCTGGCGCACGTAGCGAAAGCCAGCGTTTCTCGCGCGGGCCGCCGTGAAGGGCAGGCTCATGTCAAGGTTGACGATGGCAGCGCCGCGCTCACGCGCCGCGTTGACGGAATCATCGGTCGAGCCCGAATCTACGTACACCACGACGCTCGCATGCGGCATGACGGACTCGACGCAACGGTGCAGGCGCTCGCCCTCGTTGCGGCCGATGGCGATGACCACGAGCTGGCTCGGGTCACTGACAGTCGGTTCGATAGTCACTTTGAGTTTCTCTTCGGCACGTGCATGCAGCTTGGATCGGGGTGGGTGGAAGTTTTGGGGATTCGCCTCATCGCGTGGACCGCCGTCCCATTGACGTACGAGCAAGCAAGCGCAACATCGCCAGCGAATGCTTGAAACGAAAACCGATCCCGGCCAGGTCGAGGCGTTTGACCAATCCCTTGAGCGCGAGGATCACATCGGCCAGCATCGCCAACGCAACCGCGCCGAGAACACCCATCACGCCACGGTGTTTGCGGAAGTAGATCAACTCGCTTTCGATCTGCAAGGAGGCAATCTGCCGGCCCGATGAAGTGATGGCGCCCTCGGACTTGGCGCTCTCACCGCCGATGTGGACCACCGAGGTGTCGGGGTAGTAGAGCACCTTCCAGCCTGCCCGCTTGGTGGCACGGCAGTGATCGACCTCTTCGAAATAGAGAAAGTAGCGTGGGTCGAAGAGCCCGACTTGGTCGATCACCTCGCGGCGCATCAGGTAGTAGCAACCAGGCACCCAATCGCACTCTCGGAGGCTGCGGTGGTCCCAGTCCATGTCGTCGATCATCCGCACCGACGGGAAGAAGCGTCCCAGCCCGGTGCTCACCAAGAACATGTTCCATGGCGTTGGAAAGTAGCGGCACGAGGGCTGCAAGACGCCGTCTCGGCCGATCAGACGCACGCCCAGGATGCCGCAATCCGGGTGAGCCTCCATGCAGGCGATGGTTCGCTGCAGGGTGTCGGGCGACACGAAAGCGTCGGTATTCAGGAGCAGCACGTAGCGCCCGCGAATCAAGGGCAGCGCCTGGTTGTTGGCCCGGCCAAAACCGACGTTGGTGCTGTTGGCAATCAGCTCCACATCGGGGAAGCGAGTGCGAAGCACTTCGACCGAGCCATCCTTGGAGGCGTTGTCGATCACGATCGTCTGGACGGCCATGCCGTGTGTCGCGGCCCGTAGCGCGGCGAACATCTCGTCGAGCAGGTGGGCGGTGTTGTAGTTGACGATGACGACCGTCACGACCTCTTCATTCATCGCGAAATTGCTCACGGTTCACGGTATCCCAGGACCAACCTTTTGCCGCCGATCTTGTAAGGGCGGGCCACATTGTCGATGAGGCGGCAGCGCACGAGCCCCCTCACTTGGGCGAATTTGCAATTCATCACCACGTCAGCGCTTCGAACCGTCCTAACGTCAGCACGATTCAGGCCTGCCCCTCGTTGTCCACCAACCCAGCGACTACCGCGACGGCCGACGTTCAGTGCGCCGAATCCCTGCGAAACACGAAGCGCGTGGCGTGGGCCACATGTGCTGCGGAGTTCCAGAGCCCGGCCTTGAGCTTGTCCCGGCCTCGATTGGCGCCGACTGGCCGCAGCGCCAGGCCCAGGCGCCGCATCGGGGCACGCAGGCGCTGATTCAGCATCAGCGCCTTCATCTGCGTCACCGTTTCGGCCGTGTTGAAGATGATGGACATCGAGATCGAGACTTCATCGGCCCCGTTGCGCACCAGATGACCGGCCATGAAGGGAATGTGCAGCGCATCGCCCGGCTTGAAGTGGAAGCGTGACGCCAGCGGTTCGGCCGACTCGTGCCATTCGGGGCGGTGGCCGGTGTGGCACATGTAGTCCTCGCAATCAGCGGCAGTGACCACGCGTTCGTCCCACTGGGGAAAGACGCACACCTGCTTGCTGCCGTTGAATTGCATCAGGATGGTCGAGTAGCGGTCGATGTGGAACGGCGTCAGGCTGTTGGGCGATGCAATGAACAGGTACAGCATCGCGTCGACCGCCTTCATGCCGACACCGCCGCGGGCGCGCATCAGCTCTTCCACGTCGGCCTTCAGGTCATGAAACAAGGGGCCGAATGACGCATCGCCTTCAGGCGAGCGGACCATGATGTATGAATTGGAGGTTCGAATGGTCTCGATGGTCTGCCGGAGCGAGAGGCCGTTGCTTTGTTCAACATGGGCGGTGTCAAAGTTGTCACTCTCCTTGAGCAGTCCCTTCGAGTAAAAAACTTGCTGCTGAGGCAGTGACGGAAGCACACGCTCCAGGTTGTCGAGCGTCAATGCAGGGTGCCCGACGAGCCCATGCTTGAAGGTGAATGCCTCGCGGTCGAGGTGATCGTGGGGGAGCGTCCCGATAAAGCACTTCATAGCCTGCCTCCATCTTTTGGCGTTTTCTCTCATTCCGAGCGCTGAAAGCCGCCCGTGTTCATCACGAACCGAAGCACGTCGTCATCCGTCACGGGCGTCAGCTTCAGGTCGAAGCGGCTGTTGATCAAGGCGACGAGGGCCTGTGCCCACTTGGCGTTCCAGACGAGGCCGGCATGGCCGTCGGCCAGGCTGGCATTGGTGGGTGCATCGCCCCCGCGGTTGGTGACCTGAATCTCTGGCCCCAGCTTGTAGACACGGTAGTCGGGGCGGCCATCGCTGCCACGTGAGCCCCAAACGCCCTCGAACCATTGGCGATCATTGAAGAACGCCAGGCGAGGATCCTGCTTCACCATGGCCTTCAGGGCATCGTCGTAGTAGTCGAGGCCCTTGGAGATGTTGGCGAGCGGCGTCGGCGAATGCCACTGATCGTGCATCCGCTCCCAGTTCACGTTGTTGAAGACGCCTACGAGCACGATGCGCGTCTGCGGATGCGCATGGTGGATCATGGCAACCGCCTTGCGAATCTCCGACAGACACATGTCCATCTTGGCTCGGGCGACCGGCGACTGGGGGTCCTTTGCCAACAGGTCCAGGTTGGTGACGTCGTTGGCAAAGTCGTTGCCGCCGATCCTGATCACGACGATGCCGTTGCGCCATTTCGACGCCTCGGCATCCATGGCTCTTACCAGGCGTAGCACCTGGCGAGACCAGCCGCCGAAGAGGTCTCGGCAGCCGTCACCCGAATAGGCAAAGTTGTAGCGGTGATCACGTTTTTTCGGCGCGCGGACCTCCCCCCACCCCCATGACTCGACGGTGGGGGCCAAGCCCACCCACTCGATAGCGGCCGCCACGCGGCCGCGCATGCCGTGGACTCCCCATTCGCCAAGGTCGAGCTGGTCGCCGCGCATCCTGGCAAGCGCTTCGGTCCATTGGAAAGTACTCGCGGCAAAGCGCCCTCCACGGGGCACGGCAGGCGCATTCGGGTCGTGAATATCGTGGAAACCCTGACTGTCCGAGTCACCGATCACGGCCAATGGAATGCGAGCGTCACCCACCGCCGCCGTCTTTTCGATCGCGTTCACCGCACTCGCTGAAGGACTCAAGGTCAATGCGCAAAGCCCCAGAAGGAAAACGGCCATCCGTAAAGACCCGAAGGCTGCTCGAAATACATGCATCGGCCAAGCTTGGCGGACAAGTCACCGGGCGTCATCACGTAAACAAGGGGGATAAAAAAAGAGCAGGGGACACCCATAATGAATCGAACGTTACGAAATGATCCGTAGGCGTACGACACCCCAGGGAGAACGGGGCAATGCTTCAAGTCCCGAGCGCATGCAGCCGCCATCGAGCGACGCGCTCCAACCGCGATGCAAAAGCCCTTTCGTGTGACAGGCGGCTATGTCGATCGTCCAATCAAAAGGCACCCAGGCGTCCGAAAGCGATGACTGGGAAAAGAAGCCGGAACACTTGAGACCTTGAGACCGATGCCGCTCGCTTCCAGTTCATCTCGCAGCGCCTCGACGCCGCTTTCGCACTGGCTGCGCGAAGCTGCTCGCCAGCATCCCAACACCTGCGCATTGGAAACGCCGGACACGCGCCTCAGCTACAGCGAGTTGCTAAACGCCGTCGATGCGCTGGTCACCAAGCTCAAGGCTTCGGGCTTCACCCAAGGCGACCGGCTTGGCATTGCGGCGACTCGTTCGTCGCACGCCATCGTGGCCATCCTGTCGGCCGTCGACGCCGGCCTCGGTTATGTGCCGCTCGACCTGAGCTACCCGGCCGACCGCCTACAGGCCATGCTGCAAGACGCGCAGCCGCGTGCCGTGCTGGGCGATACCGCCGCGCTCGCATCCTTGCGCGATCTGGTCAGTGACTTTCCAACTCTCGAGCAACCGGCTAAGCGCGGCGAGCGCCTGCACGCGTCGAACGACGATCTCGCCTACGTGCTGTTCACCTCCGGCTCCACCGGCCGCCCCAAGGGTGTGGCCATGCCAGCCACACCGCTCGCGCACCTGATCCAGTTCCACACCGAGCACCCGCGGCTCGGCAAGACGGCGCGAACGCTGCAGTTCGCGCCGCTGTCGTTTGATGTGCACTTCCAGGAGATCTTCTCGACGCTGGCCTGCGCCGGAACGTTGGTGATGCTCGCCGAGCCGGTCAGGCGCGACCCGGCGCAATTGCAGGCCGCGCTCATCAGCCTGGGCATCGAGCGCATGTTCATGCCTTACGTGGCGCTGCAGATGATCGCCGAGGCCTCGCGCGAGACCGTGCCGCATGCCTTGCTCGACGTCGTCAGTGCCGGCGAACAGCTGCAGATCACGCCGGCCATTCGCTCGCTCTTCGCGCGCTTGCCTAATGCGGCACTTCACAACCACTACGGGCCGACCGAGACGCACGTGGTCGTCGAGCACCAGATCCCGGGAACCGCGGATCAGTGGCCGGAGATTCCGCCCATCGGCAAAGCCCTTCCTCACGTGCAACTCGCGCTTCGTGATCCGCAAACGCAAACGGTCACCACCACCGACACCGGCGAACTGCTGCTCGGCGGCGACACGCTGGCCGACGGCTACCTGGGCCGCCCCGAACTCACCGCCGAGCGCTTTCTCGAACATGTGGACGGCTTGTCGGGTCGCTGGTACGCGACCGGGGACTTGGTGAAGCGCGCCGCGAACGGCGACTACACCTATCTCGGCCGAGCTGACCAGCAACTGAAGGTCGATGGCTTCCGCATCGAGCCCGGCGAGATCGAACTGGCCCTGATGGCTCACGACGCGGTGAAGGATGCGGTCGTCACAGCCCCCGATCTGCCGGGTATCGGCAAGCAACTGGTGGCCCACATCGTTTTGCGCGACGGTGCCGATGCCAGCGGGCTGCGAGCCCACTTGCGTGGCCGCCTGCCCGAGTACATGGTGCCCGTGCGTTTCGTCGAATTAGAGCGCCTGCCCATCACGCCGAGCGGCAAGATCGACCGCCGCAGCCTGCCGCTGCCGCAGGTCGAGTCGTCGGCATCCGCAGGCGCCGACCCCGCACAGGTGATCCGCTCGCTGTGGCAGGAACTGCTGGGCGCGGCCGACATCGGTGCCGACCAGAACCTGTTCGACCTCGGCGCCCGCTCGCTGCTCGTGCTGCGTTTCGTGACGCGCCTGAAGGACTCCGGCATCAACGGCATCACGGTGGCCGATGTCTACGACAGGCCCACGCTTGCCGGCATTACTGCCGCAGCTACAGGTCAGAAGGCCAGCGTGCGCAAGGCGAACACCTCGCGTCCACAAGACGTGCAAGGCATCGCCATCATCGGCATGGCCTCCCGCACGCCCGGCGCGGCCAATGTCGAAACGTTCTGGCAGAACCTGCTCGATGGCCGCGAGGGGATTCGCCACTTCGCCCCTGACGAACTCGACACGTCGATTCCGGAATCGGTGCGCAGCCGCCCTAACTTCGTGGCCGCGCGTGGCGTGCTCGAAGACGCCGACCGCTTCGACGCCGCGTTCTTCGGCATCTCGGCCCGCGAAGCCACCATGCTCGACCCGCAGCAGCGGCTGCTTCTCGAGCTGTGCTGGAACGCGCTCGAAGACGCCGCCATCGACCTCACGCGAACGGACGCGCGCATCGGCGTCTACGCCGGCAGCGCCAACAACACCTACACCCCCGCGCTGCGGCAGGCCCAGCCCGAGCTGGTGCAGCAGTACGGCGAGTTCGCCACGATGTTGGCGAGCGAGAAAGACTACGTCGCCACCCGTGTCGCGCACCGGCTGAACCTGAACGGCCCGGCCGTCAGCGTCCACACCGCCTGCTCCACCGGCCTGGTGGCCGTAGCACAAGCTTGGCACGCACTGGCGAGTGGTCAGTGCGACGTTGCACTGGCGGGCGGTGCCGCGCTGATGGTGCCGCAGGCAGGTGGCTACCTGCACGTCGAAGGCGCAATGGAATCGGCCGACGGCCACTGCAGGCCTTTCGACGCCGAAGCCACAGGCACGGTCTTCGCGAACGGTGCAGCAGCCGTCGTGCTCAAGCGGCTGGATGACGCGCTGGCCGATGGCGACACGATCCACGCCGTCATCCGCGGTGTCGGACTCAACAACGATGGCGGCGACAAAGCCAGCTTCACGGCACCGAGCGTGAGCGGCCAAGCGGGCGCGATCCGCATGGCGCTCGATCATGCACAAGTCAGCGCGCGCAGCATTGGCTACGTCGAAGCCCACGGCACGGGCACGGCGCTCGGTGACCCCATCGAACTCGCCGCCCTCACGCGCGCCTGGCGCGAGGACACCGAAGACAAGCAGTTCTGCGGCATCGGGTCGGTCAAGAGCAACCTGGGCCACATGGTCGCGGCTGCAGGCGTCGTCGGCCTGATCAAGGCAGTGATGTCGCTCAAGCGCGAGGTGATTCCACGCACGCTGCACTTCCGCCAGCCCAACCCGCAGATCGATTTCGCCAGCAGCCCATTTCACGTGCTGGCCGACAACACGCCATGGCCGCGTGGAGAGCAGGTTCGCCGCGCCGCCGTCAGTTCGTTTGGTGTGGGCGGCACCAACGCGCATGTGATCGTCGAAGAAGCGCCGGCAGGGGTGCGGCACAACAGCCCACTCGACGGCCGACTGCTGGTCCTGCCCTTGTCGGCACGCACGGGCTCGGCCGCTCTGCAGCGAGCACGCGACCTGGCCGACCACCTGGAACAGCACCCGCAGCTCGCGCTCGCAGACGTCGCGGCCACCTTGATGCGTGGCCGCCGCCCGATGGTGCAGCGCCTGAGCGTTGTCGCCGCAAGCGTTGCCGATGCCGTGACGGCACTGCGCGGCGTGAAGAGCAGCACGGCCGCACTCGCCAAGCCGCGCGTCGTGTTCCTGTTCCCCGGCCAAGGTTCGCAGCATCCGGGGATGGCGCGTCAGCTTTACGACGAAGCACCGGCGTTCCGCGACGCCCTCGATCGCTGCCTCGCCATTGCCATGCCGGCGCTGGGCGTTGACCTGCGCAGCTGGTTGATCGATGCCGAACCTACCGATGCAGCGGTTTCGCAGCTGCTCGCCGAGACGCGCCATGCGCAGCCAGCGCTGTTTTCGGTGTCCTACGCGCTGGCCGCGTGGCTGGAGAGCCTGAACGTTCGGCCCGACGCGATGATCGGCCACAGCATCGGCGAATACGCTGCGGCTTGTCATGCCAGTGTGTTCTCGCTGGCCGACGCGCTGAAGGCCGTCATCGCACGTGGCCAGGCGATGTTCGACCAGGAGCGTGGCGCCATGCTGGCGGTGCGCACCGGCGCGCAAGCCTTGCAAAGCCTGCTGCCCGAAGGTATTGAGATTGCCGGCTGCAACGCGCCGACGCTGACGGTCGTGTCGGGCAGCCACGAGGCCATCGCCCGATTCGCTACGCAGCTCGAAGCGCAGGACATCGGCACCACTGCGCTGCGCGTTTCGCATGCATTCCATAGCGCGTCGATGGAAGGTGCGCTGCCCCGCATCGAGCAGGCACTGCGAGAAGCGTCGTTGCACGCGCCACGGGTCAAGGTCTATTCCTGCATCAGCGGCGCACCATTGCTCGCCAGCGAAGCAACCGACCCCCACTACTGGGCATGCCAGGTTCGTGCGCCGGTCCAGTTCAGCACCGCCGTCACCGCGGAGTTGGCGCAGGCCGACATCGTCTTCGTCGAGGTCGGCCCGGGCCAGGCGCTGACTGCGCTGCTACGTCAACACCGCACCGCCCAGAACGCGGTGCCGCGCAACGTTGCCTTGCTGGGCCCAGCGAACAACGCGGGAGACCCGGCCATGCAAGCACTGCAAGCGCTGGGTGCCCTGTGGAGCCATGGCGTCGAGATCGCGTGGCCCGTAGCGGCCACCGCTCAGCGCGTGCCCTTGCCCACCTATCCCTTCGAGGGCGATCGCCACTGGTTTGCGACCCGCCCCGGCACGGCCACCGCCGTCCAACCGATTCATCCTGCAACGGCAGCGGCACCCGCGCCTGCCAATCCGCCTACCGAGGTCCGCGTCATCATGAGCCGCATTCCCAACATCGAGCGCGAGCTTCAACGCATCCTGAGCGACGTCTCGGGAGTCGCCGTCGAAGACATGGCCCGCGACAACAGCTTTGTCGACCAAGGCCTCGATTCACTGTCGCTGACACAGGCCACGCTGGAACTGGAGCGCGTGTTCGGCATGAAGCTGCGCTTCCGCCGCCTGCTCGAAGACCTGGACAACATCGAGAAGCTCGCTCGTTTCCTCGATGCCGAGATGCCGGCTGACAAGTTCGCGCCGGCGCCAGTTGCTGCACCCGCCGCAGCTGTCTTTCAACCTGCTCAGCCATTGCAGCAAGCTGCGTCGATCTCGCCATCGTGGCAAGTCGCCATGCCCGCGGCCGCTGAAGGTGGCAGTGCCTTGCACCAGTTGATCCAGCAGCAGATGCAGCTGATGTCGCAGCAGCTGGCCCTGCTCGGGGGCGCGCCCCAAGCACCTGGTTTCGCCGCGCCCACTGCTACCGCCCCGGTGGCTGCGCCTGCCCCTTCTGCTGCCGCACGCATTGCGCCCGCAACGGCAAGCAGCCAGACGGTCGTCGACTCGCAACCCACCGCCTCGACTTCGTTGATCGAGAAGCCATTCGGCGCCTCGCCCCGGCTCACGCTGAAGGCCAAGCAGGAGTTCACGCCCAAGCAACGCGCCTGGCTCGACGACTTCATCGCGCGCTGCAACGCTCGCTTCGGCACATCGAAGTCGTTCAGCCAGAAACACCGCAAGGTCATGGCCGACCCGCGCGTGGCCACCGGCTTCAACCCGCTGTGGAAGGACCTCGTCTATCCCATCGTCGTGAATCGCTCCAAGGGCGCCCGCATGTGGGACGTCGACGGCAACGAGTTCATCGACCTGCTGTCCGCCTTCGGTGCCAACCTGCTGGGGTACCAGCCCGATGACGTGCGTGACGCGATGATCGAGCAGCTCAACGCCGGCATCGAAGTCGGCCCGCAGCACCCGCTCGCAGCCGAGGTCGCCGATCTCATCTCCGAGTTCACCGGCATGGAGCGGGTGGCCTTCTGCAACACCGGCTCCGAGGCGGTGATGGGTGCGATGCGCATTGCACGCACGGTGACGGGCCGCAAGACGATCGCCATCTTCACCAACTCGTACCACGGCATCTTCGATGAAGTGATCGTGCGCGGCACCAAGCAGCTGCGTTCGCTGTCGGCGGCCCCGGGCATCCTCGCCAATGCGGTCGAGAACGTGCTGGTGCTCGACTACTGCAGCGAAGACGCCTTGCGCGTGCTCAAGGAGCGGGGCCACGAGCTGGCCGCCGTGATGATCGAGCCGATCCAGAACAAGTACCCGACGCTGCAGCCGCACGAGTTCGTCAAGTCGTTGCGCAGCATCTGCGACGACGCGGGCTGTGCACTGATCTTCGACGAGGTGGTCACCGGCTTCCGCGTGGCACCGGGCGGGGCGCAGGAACTGCTCGGCGTGCGCGCCGACATCGCGACTTTCGGCAAGGTGATCGGCGGCGGTTTGCCCTTTGCCGCCATCGGTGGCAGCTCGCATTGGCTGGACGCGCTCGACGGTGGCCACTGGCAATACGGCGACGACTCCTATCCCGAAGCCGGTGTCACCTACTTCGCCGGCACCTTCGTGCGCCACCCGCTGGCGCTGGCCGCGGCCCGCGCTTCCCTGCTGCACCTGAAGCGCGGCGGGCGCGAGATCTATCGCACGCTCAACGACCGCACCCAGGCCCTGATCACACGCTTGAACACCGCATTCGCGGCACGTGGCGCACCGGTCAAGGCCGTGCACTGCGCTTCGCTGTGGCGTCTGAGCTGGGACGATGGCCAGAAGTACGTGAGCCTCTTCTACTGGCTCGTGCGCTACCACGGCCTGCATCTGTACGAGCAGTTCGGCCACTTCGTCACCGAAGCGATGGGCGAGGCCGAGACGGACCGCATCTTCCAGGTGTTCACGCAAGCCATCGACGAGTTGATGGCGCTCGGCCTGATCACCCCGCGCGAAGGCGGCCCCGCACCGCGCGACCCGGGCGACGGCAGCAGCAAGGGCCTGAGCGAAGGCCCGTTGACCCCTGGACAGACGGAGCGCTGGCTCGCAGGCGCATTCGACCCCTCGGCGCGGCGCGCGCTGAACGAATCGCTGTGCGTGGATCTGCAAGGTCCGGTCGACCAGGCCGCATTGAAGACCGCGCTGCAGGATGTGCTCACGCGCCACGAGGCGTTCCGTGTGTACTTCGACCTCGATCAACCGCTGCAACGCCTGGCGCCTGCCGGGCCGGTGCCGGTTGCGCAGATCGACCTGCGCGACCAGGCCGATGCCGATGCAGCACTCGACGCGTTCTGCACCGAGGCCAGCCGCCGCGACTTCCCTGTCGACCAGGCCCCGTTGGCTGCAGTGAGCCTGCTACAACTAGCCGGTGGCCGCACCGTAGTCCACGTGGTCGCAAGCCACCTGGTGTTCGACGGCTGGGCCTCCAGCGTGTTCAACGCCGAGTTGGCCACTGCCTACCGCGCTCGCAGCACTGGCCTGGCGCCGCATTGGCCAGCGGCCGAGTCACCGTTGCGCTTCGGCACTGAAGAGCAGTCACGCTTCGAAGGCGAGGCTGGGCAAGAGTCGCTCGCGTTCTGGACCGGCGTGCTGCGCAACCCGCCTGCACCGCTCAACCTCGGCGACCTCACCCCGCCCAGCCCGCGTCGCTATGCGGCCGACACCGCACGCGTGAACTTCGACGGAGCCTTGTTGGCCCAGCTGCGCGCGCAGGCGCGGCAAGCAGGTGCGACGCTGTTCCAGCTGCTGCTCAGCGCAGTGACCATCATGCTGCAGCGCCGAACCGGGCAACCCGAGTTCGTCGTCAGCATCCCCTACGCCGCACAGAGCCTGCAACGCCACGGCCCGCTGATCGGCGACGGCGTGCTCGACTTGCCACTGCGCCTGAGCTGCAATGCGGGCGACTCGGCGATCACCGTACTGAAGCAGGTTCGCACGCGCTTGATGGACGCGCTCGAGTACCCGCTGATGACCCAAGGAACGGTGGCGCGCGCGCTCGGCATACGCAGCGCCGGCGACCGCCCGCCCCTCACCGGCGTGTACTTCAACCTGAACCCGAAGGTGGACCTGTCGGCCTATGCGCCGCTGGCCGCCAGCATGCACGAAGGCCGCAAGGCCGGCACCTTGAGCGAGTTGTTCTTCAACTTCTACGAGAAGGACGACGCCCTCACGCTGGACCTGCACTACAGCACCGACCACCTCAGCGCCGGCCGTGCGCAAGACATCATCAACGACCTGTTCACGCAGTGCGCGTCGCTGGCCCAATCGCTTGCCACACCGGTGGCCTCGCAAGCCCCCGTGGTTGCTATGACGCCGTCGGCAAAAGCGAGCGCCGCCACGATCGACCCCCGCTTGCTCGCGTGGAACGCCACCGATGTGGCGCTCGAACCCCATGCACGCATCGAGCAGTGGGTGTCGCGACAGGCCGCGCGCACTCCGGACGAGATTGCCATCGTCGCCAAGGGCACGAGCCTCACCTACCGTGAGCTGGAAGCGCGCGCGAATCGCTTCGGCAACCTGCTGCGCTCGCGCGGCGTAGGTGCCGGCACGCTCATCGGTGTCGGCCTGAGCCGCGGGCCGGACCTGATTCCCGCGCTGCTGGGCGTGTTGAAGACCGGCGCGGCCTATGTGCCGCTGGACCCTGGCTTCCCACGCGACCGCCTGCACTACATGGCTGAAGACGCTGACGTGCGCTTCGTTATCACCGAGGCAGCGAATGCCAACCTTTCCGGCGTCGCACGCGACAAACAGATTCGCATCGACGACGATGCGGCCACCATCGCAGCCGCGTCGGATGCGCCCATTGCCGCATCACCCGACTGGGCCGACGATGCGCCGGCCTATGTGATCTACACCTCCGGCTCCACCGGCAAACCCAAGGGCGTGGTGCTGCCACAGCGCGCGGTGTGCAACTTCCTGGCCAGCGTGAAGCGCGAGCCGGGCATGAAGCCGGGTGACCGCCTGCTGGCCGTCACCACCTTGTCGTTCGACATCGCAGTGCTCGAGCTGTTCTTGCCGCTGACGGTGGGCGCACGCGTCGTCATCGCGCAGCGAGACGACGCAATGGACGGCGAAGTGCTCGGCCGAATGGTCCATGACCAGGGCATCACCGTGATGCAAGCCACCCCGACCACCTGGCACATGCTGCTGGATGCGAACTGGCGTGCCCCCGCGGGCCTCAAGGCGCTGTGCGGCGGCGAGGCGTTGCCGCCTTCGTTGGCGCAGCGCATGCTCGAGTCCGGCGTCGAGCTGTGGAACATGTACGGCCCGACCGAGACCACGGTGTGGTCGACGCTCTCGCTCATCACCGATGCACGCGCGCCCATCGTCATCGGCCGGCCGATGGACAACACCAGCGTCTGGATTCTGGGCGAGGACCTGAAGCCCTGCGCCGTGGGCGCCGAAGGCGAGATCTGCATCGGTGGCGCAGGTGTGGCCAATGGCTACTTCAAGCGGCCGGAGCTCACGGCCGACCGTTTCGTGGCGAACCCCTTCGACAACACGCCGGGCGCGCGCCTCTACCGCACCGGTGACCTGGGCCGCTGGCGTGAAGACGGCCGGCTCGAGCACCTGGGCCGGCTCGACTTCCAAGTGAAGATCCGCGGCTACCGCATCGAGCTGGGTGAGATCGAGGCGGGGCTTGCTGCCCTGCCCGGTGTGGCGCGCAGCGTCGTCGTTCCGCGCGAAGACACGCCCGGAGACGTGCGGCTCATCGCCTACGTGGTGCCGCAAGCCGCGGCGCAGCTGGACCCGTCGCAGATGCGCGATGTCTTGCGCGGCACGCTGCCCGATTACATGCTGCCGCACAACGTGGTGGTGCTGGAGGCCATGCCGCTGCTGCCCAACGGCAAGATCGATCGCAAGTCGCTGCCTGCTCCGGCCGGCCCCGCGCTCACGTCCAAGCCGAAAGGTGAACCGCCCCGCAATGACCTGGAGCGCAGCGTCGCCAGCGCGATGCAGGCCGTGCTCAAGGTTGCCGACATCGGTGTCAGTGACGATTTCTTTTCACTCGGCGGGCACTCGTTGCTGGCCGCGCGCCTGGTGGGCCAGATCAACCGCGAACTCGGGATGCACCTGAGCCTGCGCACCTTGTTCGAGTCCCCAACCGTTGAGAAACTTGCTCGTGCGATCGAGAAAGCGCGCGGAGGCGATGCTGAGCCGACACGGCCGCCCATCGTCCGCCGGGAGCGGCAAGACAGCGCACCGCTCTCTCTGATGCAAGACCGCATCAACTTCATCGAGCGCATGCACCCGGGCCGCGTGGCGTACCACGCGCCGGCTGGTCACCGCCTGCGCGGCCCGATGAACGTCGAGGTGTTCAACCGCGCGTTCGCCGAGATGGTGAGGCGGCAGGCTGCATTCCGCACGTCGATCGTTCCTTCTGGTGACGGGTACATCCAGCAGGTTGCCGAATCCGTGACATTGAGCCTGCTGCCGCTGACCGACCTCAGCAGCCTGCCTGAAAGCGAACGCGAGCAGACCATGCTGGAGGACATGAAGGGCTTGGTCGCCACGCCCTTCGCACTGGACAGCGCGCCACTTTTCAGCGCCCGCTTGTATCGCCTGGACGAGGAACATCACGCTCTCTTCTTCATGGCCCATCACATCGTGTGGGACGGCTGGTCGTTCGACGTGATGTACAACGAAATGGCGGCGCACTACGCGGCATTTCTGGAGGGCAAGCCCTCGCCCCTGCCGGAGCTGTCGGTTTCGTACGGCGACTTCGCACAGTGGCACAACACGTGGATGGAGAGCGAGGAGATTCGCCAGCAGACCGAGTACTGGAAGCAGCGGTTCGCCGTCTCGCCATCGCAGAAGAGTCCGCATGCCGATCGGCCGCGCAAGCCGCTGTCGACGGGAGTGGGCGCCACCGAATTCCTCACGGTCTCGCCCGAGCATTCCGAGCAGATCCGCCAGCTGGCGCGTCAAACCGGCAGCACGGTCAGCATCGTGATGCTGGCGGTGTACACGGCCATCATGTCGCAGTGGATGGGCGACCCCTCACCGGCGATCGGCCTGCCCGTGCGCGGTCGCCCGGCGCCTGAGCTCGAAGGCGTGATGGGGTTCTTCAACAACCTGCTGCCGATGCGCCTGCCGGTCAACACGTCGCTGACCTGTGTTGACTGGATCAAGGCGGTGCGCCAACAAGTCACCGAAGCCATCGCCAACCAGGACGTGCCTTTCGAACGCGTGGCGCAAGAACTGGCATTGCGCTCGGGCACGCTGTATCAGGCGCTGTTCAACTTCCAGGATCTGCGTGACCGCCCGACGCGGTGGGGTCCGCTGGCGCACGAGCGCATCAACATCATGCAAGAGGGTGCGACCGAGAACCTCAACCTGTGGGTCATCGAATCGGCGACGCATATCTCGGGTGGGCTGCAATACGACGCCGATCTGTTCATGCCAAGCAGCGTGGTTGCGCTGCGCGACCGCCTGATCGCGATGCTCGAGCAGATGCTGGGCAATCCACACATGCCGCTGGCGCAGTTGCTGCAGATCACGCCGAGCGAAGCGGCAACCTTGAAGGCGTGGGAAAAGCCCGCCACGCCGGCGAGCCAGACCGATGCTTACGACGCGCTGATGGTCAGAGTCGCGGCGCAACCTGACTCATGCGCCATTCGCGAGGGCGCCACCATCGTCAGCATGGGCGAACTGGGAGAGCGCGTGCAACGCACTGCGGCCGCGCTCCGTGCCCATCTGAAAGCGGCGAAGCAAGCAGTGCTCGTCAGCACCGCCGACCCGGTTGCCCAGTGGGTGGTCAGTCTGGCAGCACTGCAATGCAATGCCGCGTGCATTCCACTTGAAGCAGGTGCTTCGGCTTCACGTGTTGCCGCAGCCCTGCAATCGAACGATGTCGCGCTGGTGGTTTCCGACGCTTGGCTGGAGTTCACACTGCCGGCTGGCGTGGCACGGCTTGACGTCTCGGTGATTCCGGGCGCCCGGACGCTCCCGCGAAGTGCCAATGCAGACGCTGTGATCGACAGCGCTGCGCCTCCGCGCGCAGTCGACCGTGCAGCGCTCGCCGGCCTTTGCAATGGACTGCAAGCACTGCTGCCACTGCGTCCACATGAGTCCGTGCTCTGCATCGATGGCCCCGCACGCGCGTGGCAATGGACTCAGGCACTGATGGCCTGGGGTGCGGGCGGCGAAGTGATTCTTGCGAAGCAAGACTTGGCACGCCAGGGTACCGGCATCGTCGCCTTGCTGCGTGGCGAGAAGATCCGCGCGCTGCATGGCTCGGCCAACATGTGGCTGCGCATCCTTGCAGAGTTGAAGGGCACGGCATTGCCACCGATGACCGCGATGATCGACGTGACCGAGAGCACGCCGGAACTGGTCGAATCGCTGCTGACAGCCGGCATCAAGCTGGTCTCCCTGTACCGCCCTGTGGACACGGGCTTGCCACTCGCCGCAGGTGCGATTGACGACGTTCAGGACGCAACCGTGTTCGGCCGCCCGCTGCATGCGAACTCGTTGAAAGTCGGTGGGCCGCAAGGCGAGCGGCTGCCGGTCAGCATCGCGGGCGAATTGCTCTCGACGTCGCCCGCCAGTGGCAAGACCGGGTTCTCGACGGGTTCGCTGGTTCGCTGGCGCAGCGATGGCGTGCTGCAGTACCTCGGCGAGGTGGCAGGCACGGCCTATGTCGAAGGCCATCGGGTCGATCTGCGTGCGGCCGAAGCCAGGCTCGACCGGCATCCGCAAGTGGCTCGCTCTCTCGTGATCGCGCGAACCGCCCCCACTGGGCACACGCAGCTGACTGCCTACATCGTTCCGAAGGAAGGCGGCCCTACTGCACTGGCCATGGCTGCTCAACTTAGAGGCTGCGTTCCCGAAGAGCTTTTGCCCTTGCAATGCGTCGAGTTGCCGGCCATTCCCACCTTGCCCAATGGCGAAATCAATTTGAACGCCCTGCCCTCTGCCAGCCCGAGCCACCTCTCTGCAGCTCAGCCGAGCACCAACAAAGGAGTGGACACGGAAGCCGAGCGGGTCGTGTCGGAAATCTGGAGGACCGTGCTGAAGATCGACACGGTGAGCCTGGACGACAACTTCTTCGACCTCGGTGGCCACTCGCTGTTGGCGATGAGCGTCGCCGCGGAAGTGAAGTCTCGTCTTGGCGTCGAACTGAATCTGCGCCAGCTGATCTTCGAGAGCCTGGGTCAAATCGCCGCCTCGCTCGAGCAGGCCATGACCAGGCCGCCGGCCCCCGTCATCGTGCCCAAGCGACAAGGATGGCTACAGAAGGTCGTGGCTCGGCTCCAGGCATGAGGGTCGAAGGGCGGGCCCCGGCGATACGCAGATCCGTTGGAATTGCCCGCGGCGGTTCAAGGTCGATTGAACATCGCGTATCCATGCGGGATGGCAGCGTTCAACCTGCCGGCTGCAACGAAGCAATCGCAAGCCGATGTTGCTGCATCGAAGGGTGCCC
>Ga0307515_10003884_pt1 | contig 31209 bp, 25 predicted proteins | sample 17_EM_MG_FD_194513 | JGI IMG/M metagenome (GOLD analysis project Ga0307515, IMG submission 194513) | Populus trichocarpa ectomycorrhiza microbial communities from riparian zone in the Pacific Northwest, United States - 17_EM | ecosystem: Host-associated > Plants > Roots > Unclassified | place...
CGCGGCGGTCTGCAGCGCGGCGCCGCCGCCGTTGCAGATTTGCTGGATACCGATCGGCAGTGCCCGCCGGGCCTCCAGTTGGTCGGCGATGTAGTGCGGTGCGGACCAGTAGTCCTGTCCTTGGTAGTAGGCCCAGGCGTGCAGCAGAAGGTCGAGGTCGGCGCCGTCCCAGCCAGCGCCGTTCAGCGCGGCAGCGGCCGCCCGCACCGCCATGTCCGGCACCGTGGCCTCATCGGAGACGGTCACCGACGTGTAACCGGCCTTCTCCGCGGTGCTGCCGACGTCAGTCGCCGACTCCCGTCGCTCCGGCAGCCATACGGTCGCCGCCGCGACGGCAACGCGCGCATTGGTCCTCATACGTGAGCCTCCTGATATAACGTCGCCGGTGTCCGGTCCACCGCCGACAACGGGCCGATGGCGCCGCGCAGCAAAGCACCGGCGACAACCATCCGCTGGATGTTGCTGGTCCCTTCCATGCACTCCACCCCGCGGGCATCACGGGCCCACTTGTCCAGGAGCGGATGCTCCAGGCGAGCGCCGGGACCGAAGAAGGCGAGCGCGCCGAGCGTCACCTCCTCGGCCAGCCCGGCCGCGCGCAGTTTCACCGCCGAGGCCAGTGGTCCCGGCTCGGATCCGGCGTCGATAGCGGCCGCCGCGTGCCGAATGAGCGCCCGCAACGACTCGATCCGGGCGCTGAACAGGCCGAGTCGCTGCCGTTCGTCGGATCGCAGCATCGACCGGTGCGTCCGGACGTAGTCAAGGGCGGCCTGAGACAGCCCGACCGCCATCGCCGCGACGATGACCCGCAGCACGGTGAAGGCTCGCGTCCAGCCCAAGATGCCTCGTCGGCTGGCCGGCAGGTGGCGGCCGAGGAGCCGGTGGGCCGGAATCGGGACCGCGTCGAAGACGAGGGAACCGAGCACGCCATCGAGTCCCACGGTGCGGATCGGCGCGGCCGAGAAGCCTCCTGCCGGACCGTCTACGAGGACCGAGCAGATGCCCAGCGGTCCCGGGGCGGTCCGGGCGACCGCCACCCCGATCCGGCCGCGGGTCGCGTTGCCCACGTACCGCTTCTCGCCGGTGAGCAGGTAGCCGTCGCCGGCCGGGTCTGTGCTGAGCGCGGTGCGCAGGCCGGCGCCGTCGGAGCCGTGCCCCGGCTCGGTCATTGCCAGGAAGGTCCAGGTGCGCTCGCGCAGCAACCGCTCGTAGAACCACTCTCGCTGCGTCTCGTCGGCCAATTCCTCTACCATGGCCCCGGCCAGCAGCGAGCCCGGCGCGGAGAGCACCAGGCCCAGATCGCCCCAGGCCGCTTCCTCGAGAAAGACGGCCCGCTCCAGGGCGCTGGCCAGGTTGTACTGCTCGCCGTCGATGATCAGCGGAACGCCGCCGAACGCCGCCGGAGCCGGGAGTCGTGCGAGCACAGACAGCAGGGGCAGGTCGGCGATCCGGGCCGCGGTGCTGGGATCGTGGCTCGCGGCGAACGCGTGGTCCCGCAGGTCGCCCGCCCACTCCCTGCCCTGTCGGCGTAGTGTGGCGAGGCGTGGGCTCAGCTCACTCATCGTCGCCCCGCCCGTCCGGCCGACAGTAGACGTCGTCCAGAAGCTCCGTCACGTATCCCAGGGCTCCGGCGCCGTCGATCGTGAATCCGGCCGCGCCTAGCAGACGGATGAGGGACCGGGCGGCAAGCGTGAGCCGGTCGTGCACCACACGCAGGTCGTCGTCGCCCGCCCGGCCGCCGGTCAGCACCGCATCAACCTCCAGCCGGACGATCACGATGTCAGCCAGCTGGGCCTTGATCAGCGGTTGACGCAACATCGGCGCGCCGTCGAAGGTCCGTTCCCCGAGATGGGCCAGCGCCGCCTCGAGCAGGCGGTCGCACAGGCCGAGTCGCAACCAGGCCAACCCGCGGCACCAGACCGGGTCCCCGTCATCGGGGCCGGACGGCGCGAGGTCGCCGAAGGGTGCGCACCGGACCGCCGCGAGGTCCAGCGTGCTGAGCACGGCGTTCGTGAACGTCGCGACGACGGCGCCGGGCTGGGCCGGATGACCGGCCACCCGGACCCGGCTGGCATCGGTGGCCAGCCGCACCGGCGCCACGGCGTGTCCACCGGGCCCACAGCCGAGCACGCCGGTGCCGAGACCCGCGTGCCACGCGGCCAATGCCGGAGCAGGTCCGTCCCGGCGCGCGACATCGCGAAGCCGTGGCCCGTACGGATCATCGCCGATCGCCGCCAAGGCACCGGCCCGGATCATTTCCGGTGGCCGCGTCATCGGCCCTCGAGATGTCCACTCAGGAACAGGACGAGGCTCGTCACCGTCTCGAAACCACTCGGCCCGAAGCTGTCCGGGTCGAATTCGATGTTGAGGTCGCCCTCGAGTCGCAGCAGGAGCTCCATGAAGCTGGTGGAGTCGAAGTCGAGATCCTGCACCAGTCGGGTGTCGAGGGAGAGACTTCCGGCTGGTCGGCCGATCATGGCTGCGATCGAGTTGATCACCACTTCGGCCAGCTCGGGATCGATCGCTCCCACGGTCGCCGGCTTCTCTGTCTCCATCGCGGCGCAACCCCTTCAGATCAGTGCGACTGCTCGACTGCTGTGTCCGGTACATCTCAGCGAAGCAGCGCGACCGCTCACAAGGCTCGGACGGACGTTCCACCGACCTGACGGGATAGGCATACCCCAAGGAGGACTGCCGGGCGCGACAGCGATCGTGAAGGCTGAGGGCCGCTGGCGGACCGGCCCGCGAGAGTTTTCACCGCGGCCGTGCGTGGTCCGGCTGGAGTCCGCCGATCCCTACAGTCGATGGTGGTGAGATGGAATCCGAGGTGCCTTCTCCGGTCTACCAATGCGTTGGCATCGGCGTCGGGCCAGCGAACCTCAGCCTGGCATCTCTGCTGCACGGTATCCCGGACGCGCCGAACCTCTTCCTGGACCGCAAGGAACACTTCAGTTGGCATGACGGGCAACTGCTGGCCGGCACCGAGCTCCAGGTCTCGATGTTCAAGGATCTCGTTACCCTGGCCGACCCGACCAACTCCTTCTCGTTCCTCAACTACCTGCACGAGAGCGGCCGCATCTACCACTTCATCAATGCCCGCTTCAGCGCCCTGCCGCGCCGGGAGTTCCGCAACTACCTCGAGTGGGCCTGCCGCCGGAACCCGAACGTGGTCTTCGGCGAACAGGTGCTGTCGGTCGATTTCCAGGACGTCTTCATCGTACGAACGGACAAGCGGGTGTTGCGGGCGGAGAACGTGGTCGTCGGGGTCGGTAGTCAGCCCTGGGTGCCGCAGGCGGCCTTGGGCAAGCTGGGCCCCACTCAATTCCACGTCGGTGAGCTCCACACTCGCGGCCAGGACGTCACCGGACGTGACGTCTGCGTGGTAGGCGGCGGCCAGTCCGGAGCGGAAGCCTTCCTGGATCTGCTGTCCCGGCCGCCCGGAGCCCGCCCCCGCCGGCTCACCTGGGTCTCGCGCCGCAGCGGTTTCCCGCCCATCGACGACTCGCCGTTCACCAACGACTTCTACATGCCCTGCTATTCGGACTACTTCGCCCGGCTGGAGCGCGGCGCCCGGGAAATGTTCAACGCCCGTCACGTGTTCACCAGCGACGGCATCTCAGAAATGACGCTCCAGAAGATCTACCAGGCGTTGTACCTGCATCACTTCGTCGACGGCGGCCGCGAGTCCGTGGGGCTCTATCCCAACCGCACCGTCACAGAGGTGACCGGTCACGACGCGGGGTGGCACATTCTCCTGGCCCACAACGACGACCCACGCCGCAACGAGACGATCACTGCGGAGTTGGTGGTCTGGGCCACCGGTCTACAGCCGGCAGCCACTGATTTTCTCGAACCGATCGCCGGCCGGCTGCAACGGGAAGACAAGGAGTACCTCATCGACCGTGACTTCGCGGTGCTGTGGGATGGCCCCCGGGAGAACAACATCTTCTTTCAGAACGCGGCGCGCCAGCAGCGCGGGCTGGCGGATGTCAACCTCAGCCTCAACGCCTGGCGCAGCCAGCGCATCGTCGACCGGCTACGCGGCACCCGCCGCCGCGATCAGTTGCCCTCGTTCATCCAATGGTCAGCCGCGGACGCGGGGCCCGGCACCGCAGAGGTGTGAAATTGTGCCGTACTTCGATGTAGCGGTGGTCGGCGCCGGGATCGCCGGCTGCCTGATCGCCCAGGAAATCACCGACCGGTCACCCGGGACCTCGATCGCCGTGCTCGACCGCGGTGCGGTAGGCGGCGGTGCGAGCCGCTTTTCGGCCGGACTGCACTTTCCCCGTGGCGCGACCGAGCGCGTTCGCCGGATGACGTCCTACAGCCAGGCATACTACGACGGGCTACGGGCACGGCGGGCGGAGCTACCGATCTGGCCGGCGCGAATGTACGTGATGGCCGCGACCGGGCACGCGGACCGGCTGGCGGAGGTGTACCTGCCCGACGCCGGATTGACCCGGCAGGATCGATCCCACCTGCGCCTCGGCGACGGTCTGGTTCGGGTACCGCCCGACGTGGGCCTCTGGCAGGGCAGCGGTTGTCAGTACGCGGACGTGCCGGCGCTGGCCCAGGCGCTCGCTGCCGGACTCCGCCCGGGCGTCGTGTTCCATGAGGGCCTGACCGTGACGTCCGTCCGGCCAGGACCGTCGGGGGTGACGCTGGGCCTCGGCTCCGGCCGCTCGCTCGAGGCGGGCCGGGTGGTCCTCGCACCCGGGCCCTGGCTCGCCGCGGATGCCTGGTCGGCGCTGCTCGCCCCGCTGCGGGCACGCGTGAAGAAGGTCGTCGCCCTGCACCTCGACATCCGCGCCGGGGTCGACGATCCGGTCATCGTCTTCCACGACGAGGACGCCTTCCTGCTGCCCATGCGCCACCGCGGCCATTGGTTGTTCAGCTACACCTGCACGGAATGGGACGTCGACCCCGACCAGCTCACCAACGGCCTACGCGCCGATGACCTCGACACAGCTCACGCGGTACTCGACCGGTACGCCCCCGGCCTGTCGAAGAGGTGCACCTCCGGCCGCGTCTTCTGCGACGCGTACAGCGCTACCGGTGAGCCCGAGATCCGCACGCTGGATCCGGACGGCCGGATCGTCTTCGCGGGCGCGGCCAACGGCTCCGGCTACCGGCTGGGCCCCGCGGTGGCCGCCGCGACAGGCGACCTGTTGAGCCTTCCCGCCCGGTCCGCAGCAAGGAGCGATAGTGATCATTGACCGGTATGAGCCCTCCGCCCTGCATGCCACCCTGGGCATCGACATGGCCCCAGCCGATTTCGGTACGTCGGGCCTGAAGAGACCGGACGGCACCGGCATCGGGTCGAGCTGGGGGCGGGTTGCACCGGGCGCGCGTACGCGGATCGACCGTCACGACGAGACGGAGGTGACTGTGTTCCTGGCCGGCCACGGTGAGATCGTGACCGGTGGTGAACGGCACCCGGCACCGACCGGCACCGTGGCGATGTTCGAGCCGTTCGACCCACATGTCATCGAGAACAACGGTCCCGACGACGTTGTCTTCATCACCTTCTACGGGCGCGACGCCGAATCGGCCGCGTCCGCCGCAGAGATCGGCCGTCGCGACGATCGGCCGGCCTTCGTGTTCTCCACTCCCCCGACGCCGAACGGCGATCTGCATCTCGGCCACCTCTCCGGCCCATACCTCGGCGCGGACGCCTACGTCCGGTTCCAGCGCATGAACGGCCACGCCGCCTGGCACATCACCGGCAGTGATGACTACCAGAGCTACGTAGTGGCGGCGGCGGAACGCGAAGGCCGCAGCCCCGCCGAGGCAGCGGCGCACCACAGCGCCGAGATCCGCGCCACTCTCGCGCTGATGGACATCCACCCGGACCAGTACACGGTCACCGGCACCGCGGACGGCTACGCGGGCGGGCTACGGGGATTCTTCTCCCGTCTGGCGGCTTCCGAACCCGTGCTGCCAAGGCAGGAGATCGCAGCCTTCGACGCCGAATCCGGCGCCTACCTCTACGAGGTCGACATACACGGCATCTGTCCGCACTGCGGGGCGGCGTCCGGCGGCAACATCTGTGAGGACTGCGGCGAGCCGAACACCTGCGCGGACCTGGTCGACCCCGTGTCCGCACGGTCCGCGGCACGGCCGGACACCGGAACGGTCACGCGCTACTCTCTACCGCTACACGACCTGCGGACGGCTGTCCTGGATCACCAGCGGCTCGGACGCGTGCCAGCCCGGCTACACGAACTGGCCGACCGCTTGTTCCGGCGGGAGCGGCTGGACGTCCCGCTCACTCATCCCGCGGCTTGGGGCGTCAGCCCGGACGAGCCGACGGAGGGCGATCAGGTAATTTGGGTTTGGCCGGAGATGGCCTACGGATTCCTGTACGGCATCGAAGCCCTCGGCCAGCGCCTTGGCCGCGGCTGGAAGGCTGACGCGCCACGGCCGGACTGGAAGATCGTGCACTTCTTCGGGTACGACAACAGTTTCTATCACTCGGTGCTGTACCCGGCGCTGTACCGGCTGGCGTATCCGAACTGGCAGCCCGACATCGACTACCACGTCAACGAGTTCTACCTCCTCGACGGCGAGAAATTCTCGACCAGCCGCCGGCACGCCATCTGGGGCAAGCAAATCCTCGGGCCCGAAAGCGTCGACGCGGTGCGCTTCTACCTCTCCCGGACCCGGCCGGAGACCACTCGGACCAACTTCCGCCTGAGCGAGTACGCGACGGTGGTTCGCGACGAGCTCGCTGGCGCCTGGCAGGGATGGCTGGAAAACCTCGGCGAACGGGTGCAGAAACACTTCGCCGGCGTCGCGCCGGACGCCGGCTTCTGGACGCCGGTCCACCAGGCCTTCCTCGCGCGACTGGGCAGGCGCCGGGATGCCTTGACCGCGGCCCTCGGGCCGGACGGGTTCTCGCTGAATCAGGCGGCCGACGAGCTCAGCGGCATCGTGCGGGACACGACCCGCTTCGCTCGGGCCCAGGCGATCCTCGACTACAGCGACAGTTGGCACGATGAACTGCGTACCGCGATCGCACTGGAACTGGCCGCCGCGCGCCTGCTCGCATGCTGCGCGGCCCCGATGATGCCGCGTTTCGCAGCCCGGCTGGCGACGGCGCTGGGCGGCCTCGACACCGAACACTGGCCCCGAACCGTCAAGCTACTCACCCCCGGAGCCGAGGTAAGCCTGGCCGGACAGGTGTTCTTCGCCGCTCAACCGCACGCGGCAGAGCCGGAGCCGGCCCGATGACCGACGCCGTCATCAATCACATCGTCAACCAGGCACCTGCCCCCGGGCATCGGATCACCTTTCACCGTGGCAGTACCTCGCAATCCATCGACCTCGCGGAACTGCACGTCGCCGCCGGCCGGGTGGCCCGATGGCTGACCAGCCTCGGTATCCGGCCGGGCGATCGGATCGGCATCCTCGCCGACAACTGCCTCGAATGGGTGCTGCTCGACCTCGCCGCGTTGCGGCTCAAGGCCGTCACCGCCGGCTTCGAACCGGGCAAGTTCACCGCCGACGGCGACGTCGTCGCCCGCTATGACATCGCGCTGCTGTTCACCGACCGGCCGGGCTCCGGCTCCCGGGTCCGCCCCATCACCGAGGTCGCCGCGGCTTCAAGCGGCCCCGACGAGACCGCACTGCCGGACGCGGTCTACTCGCGCGACGACATCGTCACCATCAAGTTCACCTCGGGCAGCACCGGGACGCCGAAGGGCCTGGCAGCCCGGGTGGGCAGCATCGACAGCTCGATCGATGCGGTGCAGCAGGCGTTCCGGCACGGGCCGGGAGATGACGTGTTCGTCTTCCTGCCGCTGTCGTTGCTCCAGCAGCGCTACTGGGTCTATTCAGCCCTGCGGTACGGGCACGACGTCACAGTCAGCACGTACGAATCGGCGTTCGCCGCGCTGCGCCGGGCTCGCCCGACGGTGGTGATGGGGGTGCCCGCCTTCTTCGACATCGCGAGGCGAATCATCGAGAGCCGGGCCGAGCGGATCACCTCGGCCACGACGCGCGAGGCAGCTCTGCGGGACGTTGCCCGCCAGGTCTTCGGCGACCGGATCCGCTACCTCTGGACCGGCTCTGCGCCGGCTCCGGCGACGGTGTTGCGCTTCTTCACCGACGTCGCTCTGCCCATCTACGAGGGTTACGGGCTGAACGAGACCTGCATCGTCAGCAAAAATCATCCGGGCGCGCATCGAGAGGGCAGCGTGGGCCGGGTGCTGCCCGGCAAAGAGGTGCTGCTGGATCAAGACGGCGTGATCAGCGTACGGAGCGCCGAACCAGTCAACACGGGTTACGCCTACGCGCCACCGGGAGAGTCGGAACGGGTCTTCCCCGAGTACGGCGTCGTCCGTACGGGCGATCTGGGCTACATCGACCCGGACGGATACCTCTACATCCGCGGCCGGGTCGACGATGTCATCGTGCTGGACGACGCGCGCAAAATCATCGTGCGGCCGATAGAGGAGCTGATGCGGGAGAGCCCCGTGATCGGCGAGTGCGTCGTCTACTGCCCGGAGCGTACCCATCTGGTCGCGGTCGTGTCCCCGGCGACCGATCCGGCAGATGACGAGGCGATCTCGGCCCACCTGGAGCGAGCCAACGCCTTGCTGGCCCCCGACGAGCAGATCCGCCGGGTCGTGGTCGCCCGCGAGCCGTTCAGCATCGACAACGGATTGCTCACCTCCCAGTTCAAGCCGCAGCGAAAGCGGATCTTCGAAGCCTACCGACGCGAGATCCATGACCTGGAGGGGAAGACCCATGCCCGCTGACGGATCGGAACGGCCCCGGTGGGCCGAAGCCTCGGCGACGACGCTGGAGAATGAGCACGTCGCCCTGCGGCCGGTCAGTGCCGCGGATCGTGCCGCACTGCACGCCATCGCGATGGACCCGCAGATCTGGCAGTACTTCGTGAGCCGGGTCGACACCGACGAGCAATTCGAAGCATTCTTCGACGCGATGATCGCAGATCATGCGGAGCGGAGGCGCGCCGTCTTCTGCGTGCACGACAAGGCGAGCAGCCGCCTCTGCGGCAGCATGAGCTTCGGAAACATGTCCCCCGCAGATCAGCGCCTGGAGATCGGCTGGTCCTGGCTCGGCGCCGACTTCCGTGGCCACGGAATCAACCGGTGGGCGAAATACCTGCTGCTGGAGCATGCCTTCGAGGTCCTCGGGGCGGAGCGTGTGGAGTTTAAGACGGACGAGCTCAACGAACGCGCCCGCCGGGCGCTGCGTGCCATCGGCGCGACAGAGGAGGGAACGCTGCGCAGTTTCAACCCGATGCCGGGCGGGCGCCGCCGGAACGCCGTGTTCTACAGCGTGCTGCGCCAGGAATGGCCGGAAGTGAAGCGGCACCTGGCCGAGTCGGAACCGACGAGCGTCGCCCGATGACAGCACCTGACATCTGCTTTGTACCGGCTGACGGAAGACCCTTCGACATCGGACACCGGCACGGCGCGATCCGAGCGGCCGCCCTGCGGCGCTTCCTCGGCGACGGGCTCGCCCGGCTCGGCCCACTTCTCGGGCGCACAGTGTCGCTCGACGATGTCCGACCGGTCATCGCAGCCCATGACAGGGCGATCACCACTGCCCTGCCAGCCCTCGCCGCCGAGCTGGACGGTCTGGCCGAAGGCGCGGGCATCAGCCGCGAGGAGGCAGTGCTCCTCCAGATCCGCCGCGAGCTGATGGGCTACCGCACGCTGCGCCCCACCGGCGACTGCACCACCTACGCCCGCTCGGAGCCGTCGGCCGGCGGCCCGGCCGTGCTGGCGCAGACCGTCGACCTCAGCGGCAATCTGGACGACAACATTGCCGTCCTCGACATCTCCGGCGTCTCCGGTGGCCGTTCGCTCCTCCTCAGCTTCGCTGGACTCCTCGGCTATTTGGGCTTGAACAGCGCGGGGCTGGCAGTCGGGCTCAACCTCGTCCTCGGTGGCCGATGGCGGCCGGGCGTGCCGCCGTATCTGGCGATCCGCCACGTCTTGGACTTGGCGAACAGCGTCGATGAGGCCATCGAGGTCCTGGCCACGATGTCGCTCGCCAGTTCACGATCGTTCATGCTCTGCGACGAGACGAAGGCCGCCTGGGTGGAGACGCTGGAGGACCGCCAGCGGGTACACGTGGGGCCCCGGCTGGTGCACACTAATCACTATCTCCACCCGGACCTGACAGCTCACGACCGCATCAATCCATTCGCCCGGCGATCGTCACTTCGCCGGCTTGACGCCGGCGAGCGGCGGCTGACGATGCTGTCCCCCTCAGCGGAAGCCGCGGACCATTTCGGCGCGCTCGGTGCCGAACCGATCCGCGTGCCCGACCTCGGCGACATCCGCCGTGAGCGGACTGTGGCCACGGTCGTGATGTTCCCCGGCCGCCGGGAGCTCCACCTCAAGCCGGGCGGTTCCCGGAGTGCCGTCGCTCAGTGCTTCGCGCTGCCGGCCTGACGAGATGACAAACTCCGTCCATCAGCCCAGACCGGCCTTGAGTGCTGTGATCACTGCAGCCGTCCGATTCGACGCCCCCAGCTTGAGAAGCAGCGAACCCACCAGCCTCTTGGCGCCGTGGCCGGAGATGTTCATCGCCCGGGCGATCTGCTTGTTACTCATGCCCTTGACCAGAAGTGAAAGGGTCTCACGCTCGCGCGGGGTCAACGACACGGAACGGCCGTCACCCCCGGCCCGGACCGTCGAGTTGGCAGCCAGGAGTTGGCGGGCGAGCGATGCGGGCATCGGCATCTCACCGTCAATGACCCGGTCCAAGGCATCGCTCAGAGAACGCACGGACAGGTCCGAGAGCGACAGGAACCCGTCGACCGGCAAGGACGCGAACAAATGGCTGTGAGTGTCGTAGGAGTCGCCCAGCACGAGGACTGGCGGCAGGGTGCACTCGTGATCGGCCTGATAGTTGGCCAGCAGCACCCACTGCTCGAGAGCGACGATCAACACGCCCGGCTTGCTCTCGGCCAGGACGGCGGCGAGCGTATCCTCTCGACAGCTGTAGACCACTCGCACCCGTTTTAGGCTCTTGAGAGCCGCCTCGAGCCCAGCGAACACCACCTCGCTTTCCACCAACACGAGGACGTCGATTCTCGGCCAATCATTTTCCATCATGCCATCCCCCGTTTGACACGCAATTTGTTCGAAGGCGCCACCGGTCCATTCAGACATACCTCTGACACACTTCGGCATGCATTTGACAATTTTCCGTGAATTGAACGCGACACTCGATCAGCTAGTTTGAAGATATGCGATCAGTGCGCCACGCACGCCCGAAAGTCAAGGCGTCCGTCACGGGTCTGGGCAGCTCACCGATACTTTTCTTACCGCCGATAGAATCGGAAGGCAAAAGACATCTTTCCCGGAGCCCCGTTTGGTTGCCATGAAGCAAGAACCCCCGCTGCATCGAAGTTGCCCCACAAGCGATCTTTGGTCGTAGTGTACATCGACTAACATGATCGCGCGGTCCGTGCCAAGCCTAGCTCGGTCACCAGGGAAGCATGGCTGGTCAAGCGGTTCGGGACTGTCGAACCATCCAGTGGGGGGCGCAGGACCGCGAGCACGAGCCGCAACTGTCCAGTGAGGACTGACCGCAGCCGCGGCCGACGAAGATCCCGCTAGACTTCGCTCCGAGAGCGTGGACACCGACCGCCCCGGCCATGCCCAGGCACAACCCGCCGTGGCAGCCCGGCCGACCGTTTGCCCACTGGATCATCGCGCCACGACGCTGCGAAGCCGATCACAATCGCGCACACCATCTCGCGGTGTGCGGACGCTAATCCTGTGTTCGGGGGCGAAGGGGCACGGTCGCCTATCGCGGGTCGTCGGACCATCGCTAGAGTTGGTTGTCAATTTCAGAAGGCTTATCAACTTTACCTGGATAGCGATCGACAAGCTATTCAATAGCAGAACTGGCGCCGATCCGCCAAAGGTTGCAGGGCGGCCGCACTTCGTGACTTGATCTACGGAATGGCTGCTCACCGAACGTGGAGCGCGTCCATCGCGTGAGCATCCGGTGTGGTATCGACAACGAAACATCCCGAGATGGCCGTTGACATGGCGGCCCGCCCCCGCCCCGGACAGTCCGGTCGCTCCAGCTCTGCGCCAACCCGGCGACAAACTCGCCGCGAGGGCCGCAGTCATGGGGCCGCGTAGACCGCAACAATGGTCGACACACCAACGGCCGCGCACGTCGAAACCTGATCGCCCCAGGGCGTCATCGGAGGTTTCGGGGGACGGTTCCAAGCCATATCGACAAACATGCGGGCCCTGACCAGCGTTTCCGCTGGTCGGGGCCCGCATCCCTGGAGCCGCCTGACGGAATCGAACCGTCGACCTACGCATTACGAGTGCGTCGCTCTAGCCGACTGAGCTAAGGCGGCAACGGTAGACGAGTGTACGGCATCTCCCGGCACCACCCGAAACGGGTTGTCGCCTCGGCGCCCTGAACCGGACAGGAAGAGTCATACCCCCGTACTAGGCTCCGTGCCGTGGCTAAAGATCCCCCGACCGAGTGGTCGCGGCCCGTCGAGGCCGAAACCGTGCGCAAACGACGTCCCACCAGCATGGATCCGCAGGAGCTGGGCTTCACGCCCGAGCGGCCGGTCGGCTGGCTGGCGCCGCTGCTGCTGCTCAGCACCGGGCTGCGGACGCTGCTCGCCATCCTGTTCGGGGCCTATCTGGACAAGCGAGAGCTGCAGAACGCGCTCAGCGGTGACGTCTTCGAGCAGCCCGGCGCCGGCGGCGAGCTCTGGCTGGACTACGTGGCCGACCTCGGCGACGGCTTCCACGCGACCTACTCGGTGGCCTATCTGTTGGCGCAGCCGCAACTCGAGGTCGATGGGCGGATCCTGCCGCGCGGTCAGGTCCTGTTGATGGGCGGGGATCAGGTCTATCCGCTGGCCAAGAGCGACGGATACGAGAATCGGACGAAGGGTCCGTATAGGGCGGCCTTGCCGGAGGCACCGCCCGATGGCCCGACGCCGACCCTCTTCGCGCTGCCCGGAAACCATGATTGGTACGACGGCCTGACCGCGTTCCTACGACTGTTCGCCCGCCGCAAGGACGGTCACCTGGGGGCCTGGCGGACCCAGCAGCGCCGCTCCTACTTCGCGGTGAAACTCCCGGCAGACTGGTGGCTGTTCGCGATCGACGAGCAGTTCGGGGCGTACATCGATGACCCGCAGTTGCTGTATTTCGAGCGCGCGGCCAAGGCGGTCGGGCCGCAGGACCGGATCATCCTGATGGCGCCCTCGCCGACCTGGGTCAAGGCGGCAGACAAACCCGAGGCGTACGACGCGGTCGACTATTTCATCCGCATGATCCTGGCGCCGACCGGAGCACACGTACGCCTGCTGGTGTCCGGGGATCTGCACCACTACGCGCGGTACACCGGGGAGGACCGGGAGCTGATCACCTGCGGTGGCGGCGGGGCCTATCTGCTGGGCACCCATCAGCTGCCCGAGCAGCTCACCGTGCCGCCCGAGGACACCCTGACCCGCAGCGCGAGCCGCAGCCGGAAATACGGCCTGGCCACGCGCTATCCCGACGCGGCGACGTCGCGGCGGCTGGGCAGGGGCGTGTTCCACCGGGTGCCGCGGCGTAATCCGGGCTTCGCGACGATGCTCGGCATCATCCACACGCTGACCATGCTGGCGATGGCCGGCGCGGCCAGCAGCGCGGGCGGCATCCAACGGCTGTTCAGCATCCCCCTGCTGCTGATGATCGTGTTGATCATGGCCGGAGCCATTCTCTTCGCCCAGCCGTCCAGCGCGAACGAGGACAAACACAACCGCCATTGGATCCTCGGCATCGTGCACGGGCTCGCCCACATCGCGCTGGTGGCCGCGGGCACCTGGGTCTGGCTCCGGCTGCCCGCGCACGACTGGGAGTGGCCGGGGCCGCTGGTGGTGGCCGCGGTCGTCTACGGGCCGATCATCGGATTCGTGGCCACCCAGCTGTTCGCGCTTTATCTGCTGGTGGCGAGCCTCTTCGATGTCAACGTCAACGAGCTGTACGCCGGGCAGGGCATCGAGGACGCGAAGAGCTTCCTCCGCATGCACATCGGCACGGACGGCACGTTGACCATCCACGCGATCGGAATCGACCGGATCTGCCGACGCTGGATCGCCGACCCCGACGGCGATCCCCACTCATCCTGGCTCAAGCCGGAGGAGCCGTTGCCCGTCCACCTGATCGAGGAGCCCATCGTCGTGGCCGGACCACACGCCACCCGGGCTTGACGCCCTCGAACTTCTGTGGAGCGGGTGTCTTCATTTGACCGGAGACAGGACCACTCCTAGCCTAGTCGCGTGCCAAGTGCCCCGCGCATCAAGAGTGCGGCCAGACGCCGCGCTATGCAAGCCGCCGCGTCGACCACGACGGTCTTGCGCGCAGTGCTCTACCTCCGCATGAGCATGGACAGGACTGGCGAGGGGGCAGGCCTGGAGCGCCAGGAACAAGCATGCCGCGCGCTCGCTTTGGCGAGGGGATGGCAAGTGGTCGCCTGATCGACTTGGCATTGGAACGGGACATCGGTCTCGCCACCGCCACCGGAGACATCGACCTGACCACCGACGTGGGTCGCATGGTCGCCCGGATCCTGGCAGCCGTCGCATCGGCCGAGACCGAGCGAAATGCTGAGCGGCAGATCCTGGCGAACGATCTACGAGTGGCTGCCGGTAAGCCGCAGTGGATCCGGCGTCCGTTCGGCTACGAGATGGAGGGCACGCTGCGCGAAGCGGAGGCGGCGGCCGTACTGAAGGCGTATCACGACGTGCTCGCGGGCAAGGCTCTGACCACGGTGGCACGGGAATGGAACGAGGCGGGCTTCAGGACGTCTGCGCCGGATGCAGCGACCGCCCGGCCGCGAGCGCCACGCAAGAATGACTACGACCCGTCCGGCCTCTGGAACAACGTAGCTGTGCGGTTTGTCCTTCGGGCTCCGCGCAACATGGCGAAGTCGACGCTGTACGGGGAAATCATGGGCGAGGGGAACTGGACGCCAATCGTGGACGAGCCGACTTGGCGTGCAATGGACCGCTTCCTGGCTGACCGTGAGCGGCCAGACAGCACAGTCGGCAAGCTGGCCAACCTGTTGTCCCGGATCGCAACCTGCACGGTGTGTGGCGGGCCGGTCGGGGCGAGCAAGCGGGGCGACGCGCCGATCTACGTGTGCCAGGGGCCAGAGGACGAGACCTCCTGGGCACTGCAACGCTCCGCGACGAGCTGGCCGGGATCAGGAAGTCCCTTGCCGAGGCCGGCGGGTGTGCGCCCGCCAGGATGATCGACGTTGACGCGGCATATGAGGAATTCAATCGGCTGGACCTGGGAGAACGGCGCGCCGTCCTGCGGGACGCGTTCGCCTTTATCCGGGTGACCCCGCGCGGGAAGGGGCGACCGAAGACGGGACAGCCGACCTGGCGGGCAGAACTGATCGAAACCGAGTTCACGCCCGCTTGGTCATAGGAGGCGTACCTATGCGGGAACGGTGCCCCCCGCATCCGACGGGCCCCGGCCTTCATAGGCCTGCCTCGGCCCACACACCGAAGCCCGCGAGCAAGAGCACCGGGAACCGTCGGCGTCCAATCGCACCACCACGGAATCCTTCGGGACGCTGTGTCCCACCACCCGGCCGTCACCCTCGGGCGTCGTCACCCTGCTGCCGACGGCTGGGGCAGATGCCTGAAATCTGGCGTATAAAGGGTGTTCGTACTTCAAGCAGCACATCAGCCGGCCGCATGCGCCCGAGATTCGCAGGGGGTTGAGTGGCAGGTCCTGGTCCTTGGCCATGCGGATGGTGACCGGCTCGAAGTCGGTGAGGAAGGTCGCGCAGCACAGGTCGCGGCCGCACGAGCCGATGCCGCCCTGGACCCGGGCCGAGTCGCGGGCCGACAGTTGGCGCAGCTCGACCCGGCAATGCAGGGTGGCGCCGAGGTCGCGCACCAGCGAGCGGAAGTCGACCCGGTGCGGCGCCGTGAAATAGATCGTGGTGCGTGCGCCGCCGGTGCCGCTCTGCTCCAGGACGTGGTCGACGGCGACGACCTTCATCGGCAGCTCGTGCGCCTTGATCAGCTTTTTGGCGGCGACCTTCGCCTCGGCTTTCCGCTTGCGCAGCAGCTCGTCGCGGCGCAGGTCCCGATCGTCGGCGATGCCGGCGACCTTGGGGAAGCCATCGGTATCCTCGGAAACCCACTGCGCCGCCCAGACGCACTCTGCCACCTCGGGTCCGTCGTCCGTGGGGACCAGCACGCGGTCACCCACCTGGGGCTTGAACTCGCCCGGGTCGAGGTAGTAGAGACGGCCGTACCGGTTGAAGCTGACCGCGCACAGCATGCCCATGAACACACCCTACGACGCGAAGTATCTCGGGCGAAATGCCCTGTTTGCACTACCCAGGCGGGTTGTCGCATTGATGCCGCGCAACTCGCTCGATCGACTGTCGTTGGGCAGTCCCGTAGACACCGCTCAGTGCGGCAATCTTCGGGGAGGAACTGCCATGACGCCCGTCCGACCACTGGCTGCCAGTGTCGTCGCGCTCAGCATCGCCGGAGCGTTCACGCCGATCCCGGCATCGGCGGCGCCCATGCCCTGCGAACGTGCCGAGAACTACGCCGCCCAGTCGGGCGCCGAACTGCTCCGGCTCAACAGACTCGATCTCCGCCCCGCCGGGCGGCACGCCGATCCCGTCACCCGCGTGGGCCTGGCCGACGCCAAGTCAGCGCTGATCGCCAACGGGAAGGTCAACTCCGCGGCGGTCAGCCGGATGCTCGATGCCCAGGGCGCCGGTAATCTCGCCAGCCCGCTCATCCAGCAGGCGCCGCCGACCCATGCAAAGGCGAGCACCCGCGACATCGGCGCCGGCGACGCTGGGCCGTTCACATTCGGCGACGGCACGCTGAGCTCGCATGCGCAGTGGGCGCCCGGCCTGGCCTGCGCGGCCGAGGACGGCGAGGTCACCCGGGCGGCGGCCAGCCTCGCGGCGGCGTCGATCGTGGGCGATCAAAAAAGTGCGCTTTTCACCGTACGCAGAAAGGTCTCGAGCCTGAGCACGACGGCGCTGGACGGTCGCGGCCCGGCGGCGCGCGCGGTCGCCTCGGCCACGATCAAGGCGGGCACGATCGACCTGCTCGACAACACGGTCCGAATCAAGAACAAGCGCGGGCCCCCGTTGACGGCGAGCATGGCCAGGAACGGCGACGGCGCGGTGCGGTACGTGCCGGCGGTCCTCGAGGTGTCCGGCCGGGGCATCGACACGGCCCGCCTCGACGCGGCCGGCGACAAGGTCGAGATCACCGTGGACGGCGTGGGTGCGAAGGGTCGACCGGGTGTGGGCGACTCGGCGGGCCACCGAAACGGCGATGACTCGGGCAGCCCTGCCAGCAGCGAGATTGACGCCGGCTCAACGGACCAACCGAGTGACGCGGGTCACGAAGATGGCGACGACTCGGCTGTCCAGCCGGACTCGGATTCTTCGGACGAAATCCCGCCGGGCTCGCCTACTGAGTCGGCGCTGGCCGGGCTGTTGGGGGGTCTGCTTGCCAAGACTCCTGTCGGCGGGTTGACCTCGGGTTCGCCGTTGCCGCTGCCCACGGTGCCTGGGGCGCCTCCGGTCGGCGGCGCCGAGGAGTCCGCGCGGGTTGCGCGGCCGGGTGTCACGCTGCTCATCTCGCTCGGCGACGTTCGGCAGGCGAGGTCGGGGCACGCGGTCGCGGCTCGGGCCAGCGCAATCAAGATCGCTCTGACGCAGGGCCGGGCGGCCGCGGACGGGTACGGGAGCGGTGCATCCGACCGCAGTGGCGTGGTCATGGATCTCGATGTCGGCGCGCTCGAGGTGGCCGCCGTGGCGCCGGAGCCGGCAACCGGCGGCGTGCAGGGCGCGGTTTCGGGTGCGGGCGGCGGGTTGCCGATCACCGGGCCGCGGGTCGACTACCTGGCGATCGCGGGGATCGCGCTGGTTGTGTTGGGCGCGGCGGCCACGGTGCTCGGGCGGCGGCGCGGGCGGGCGCGGCAGTAGGGCTTGCTCGCCGACGGTGGATCCGCTGTCGCTCGGTGCGGACGGAGCACGGGAGTACCGGAGCACGGGAGTAACGATCAGGAACGATAGGTCGGGACGCGGGTCCGCCGGCCCAGGCAGCACGACAGGTCGGCGGCCCGCTGGGAAGTAATAGCGCAACCTGACGACCTGGAGCGCCAAACCGAGGTGGGCGACGGCTCTCCGGCGTGATCGACCAGGCGAGCGGGATTCCGGATTGATGGCACAGCAAACCGACCGGATGTGGCTTGTGCGCTCGTCCGAGAGATTTATCGGCGTCTCCGTTTGGGCTGTCCTTCGTCGACCGAGCGGGCCAAACGGCGGGCAGGACCGCGACAAAGTTCGATCGGTGGCGTTGAGTGGTAACCAAGCCTGCGGGGGGTGCAGGAAGGCCACGGCGTCGCACTCGGAAACCGGTTGTCCGAGTGCGACGCCGTTGCCATGTTCGGCGGACGGCGACCGAAGCGCCGGCAACCAAGCCCGGCGTGGACAGCAGGGGCAGTGAACTGGCCAGTCACCAGCCGGGCGGGTCAGGCGCGTTGGGGCTGCACGTTTGCCAGGTCTGCCGAGCCGTCCAGCAGCTCCGTCGCCAGGTCGCAGCTGTCGGCCACCGACGCGAGCACCCGCGCCGCGATGTCCGCAGCGGCCCGCATTTCCTGGCCTGCCGCCGGGTCCACCGCGGAGTCGCTCGACAGGTCGAGCGCTTCGGCCGAGTTGAGGATCTCCGCGAGGATCGCGGCGAGTTCGGCGCGGGACTGGTCCATCCACTCGATCAGGGCGTCCGCCAGATCCGCCGTGGCCTCGAGGCGTTCGTCGAGGCTGTCCAAGCTGCCGCTCAAGTGATCGGCCGCGCGGCGGCGGGCGTTGTCATAGGCGTCTGCGGCGTCGCCGGTCCAGCCCGTGGGCGCGGGCAGAGACTCGGCGATGCCCGCGTAGGCCCGGGCGTCGCCACGCAGCTCCGGGGCCGCCTCGGTCAGCTCGGCGGGGCGCAGCGCGGCCACCGCATAGGCGGCGTCGCCCGGCAGCAGGTGGACGCGGCGAAGCTCGGCCCAGACCGGGTGTTCGGGTGGGGCGCCGACGGTCGAGAGGATCTCGTCGACGCGCCGCAGCAACGGGCCGGCCGCCTGGATGACCTGATCGAGCCGGTCCATCACACCATCCACTCGAAACCGGCGGGCCTCATCGCCCGGTCCGTTCGACCCGGCGGCCAACCGACTCGTCGGTCTCGGCGTATTGCCGCTCCGTTTCCCGGAGGGCCTCGGCCAGGTCGGTGAGGCGGGCGGCCGCGGCTGCCGCCTCGTGGGCCCTGGCCGTCAGCACGGCCGACCAGTGGGCGTGCAGCTGCCGGCCCAGCCGGCCCGGCGTGCCCTCGTCGGCGGCGGCGAACACGCCCGCCGGGACCGTGAGCGCCGGCAGCGAACGGTCCACCGTGGCCAGGGCGTCGGCCGCAGCATGCAACCGGTCTGCCAACTGCTCCATGTCAGCGCTCCCTAAGCGACACGTGAGTGCTCCCAAATGGCAGGCGACAGATCACCGCTCCCCCAGCGACCGGAACGCGCCGAAGACCTCTTCGTGCAGTTTTTCGCGTGCCCAGCGGGCCGCCTCGGTGGCGCTGGTGACCACTGCTTGCACCTCCTGGGCCAACTCGGTGGCAGTCCGGTTTTGCAGGCTGCCGCGGATGCGCACGTCGGTGATGTCGCCGGCCGCGGTGACCAGGACCTCGACGGTGTCGTCGGGCGAATGGACCGAGACCACGTGGGCCGCCACCGCCTTGTCGAACTCGGCGCGTAGTGCCTCGATCCGGCGGTAGCGGTCGATGGCCTCGTCGATCCACGCCTCGTCGATCTCGCGGGCCATCCACAGGCTCCTAACCGGGAGTGCCGCCAGCGTTGCACTAGGCACCGAACCGTACCCGGTTGAGTGACGCCGCCGCGACCCTTAGCGACGTCCGATGTGGATAACTTCGGCCGCGCCGGTGGATAACCTCAGCCGCGCCAGAGCGTGACCATCATCGCCTCGACGGCGATTCGCGGCTTGACGTTCTGGTCGATCGCGTCCCGGCAGGCGAGCACCGCCTCGAGCCGGCGCAGCGTGCTCTCGGGGGTCCAGCGCTCGGCCGCGGCCGCCGACTGGGTCGCGGCGTCCGTGTTCACCACCGCGACCGGGGCGCGCAGGTTGGTGATCAGCACGTCGCGATAGAAGCCGGCCAGGTCGACCAGGGCGCGATCGAGCGCGTCGCGCTGGGACCGGGTGGCCCGGGACTTCTGCCGGCGTTCCAGATCCTTGAGCTGCCCGGCCGCACCGCGCATCGCACCCGCGGCGCCGCGGCCCGTGCCGCCGGCGCCGAGCGCCTGCTCGAGGGCCGCCCGCTCGGTCGAGTCGCTCTGCTCCACCGCCGCGCCGGCCTCGGCCTCGGCGGCCTCGATCAGCGCGGACGCGGCGTCGAAACACGCGCCGATGCCGGTGAGCCGGCGCGGAACGGCCAGCACGGCCTCGCGCCGGCCACGGGCCTCCGCGTCGTTGGCCAGCCGCTTTGCCCGGCCGACGTGGCCCTGCGCGGCCGCCGCGGCCCAGGCCGCGACGTCGGGCGCGATGCCGTCCCGGCGGACCAGCACCTCGGCGACGGCCTCGGCGGGCGGCTGCCGCAGCGGCACGACGCGACACCGCGACCGGATCGTCACCGAGATGTCGTCCGGGTGGGTGGACGGGGTGCAGAGCAGGAAGACCGTCCGGGGCGGCGGCTCCTCGACGGCCTTGAGCAGCGCGTTGCCGGCCGCCTCGGTCAGCCGGTCGGCGTCCTCGATCACGACGGCCTGCCAGCGACCGCCCGAGGGGGCGGTGCCCGCCCGCAGCACCAGGGCGCGCATCTCGTTGACGCCGATGGACAGGCCCTCCGGCACCACGAAGCGGACGTCGGCGTGGGTGCCGCCCAGGACCGTGTGGCAGCCGTGGCACTCACCGCAGCCGGCGCCGTCCCGCTCGCACTCCAGCGCGGCGGCGAAGGCGCGCGCGGCGACCGACCGCCCCGAGCCCGGTGGGCCGGTGAAGATCCAGGCGTGGGTCATCGCCCCGTTGCTGGTGGCGGACCCGTCGACGATGCGCGCGGCGGAAGCGGCGGCCCGCCGCAGCGTCTCGACCGCCTGCTCCTGGCCGACGAGGTCGGCGAAGACGTCACTCACCCGACGATGGTATTGCGCGGGTCCGACAATTTACGCCGGGCGGGTCTGCGAAGTGCCCGTCGCATCGTCCGCCGGCCGGTCCTCGATCAACTCCGCCATCTCCTCGAGCGGCGTCTTGCTGCCGGTCGCCCCGTCGGCGTGGATGACCCGTTCATCGGTGGCGAGTCGATCAACCCCGGCACCGCGAACCGGCGAGGCGGCGGCGGAAACCGGCGCCAGATCGGGCGCGTCGAGGTCGGGTCCGGGCGGCACCTTGATGGCCGTCGACCTCGGCTGGTCGTCGTCGTGGCCGAACAACTCGTCGACCCGCGCCGCCACCACATCGCCGATCTCCGTTGCGGGCCGAGCCGCGTCCAGCACCAGATACCGCTTCGGATCGCCGGCCGCCAGGTCCAGGAACGCGTACCGGACGCGCTCGTGGAAGGCTCGGGACTCGCTCTCCAGCCGGTCGGCCCCGAGGCCGCGCGAGTCCACCCGGCCCAGCCCGACCGCCGGGTCCACGTCCAGCAGCACTACCAGGTCGGGCTTGAGCCCGCCGGTGGCCCAGGATGAGAGCCAGGAGATCTCCTGCACCGGCAGCGTACGGCCGGCCCCCTGGTAGGCCAGCGACGAGTCGACGTACCGATCGCTGATCACCACGGCACCACGGGCCAGCGCCGGCCGCACCACTGTGGCCACGTGATGGGCCCGGTCCGCCGCGTACAAAAGTGCCTCTGCTCGCGGCGAAGGCGCGTCTCCCTTGTCCAGCACCAGGCCGCGGATCCGGGCCCCGACGTCCGTCGCCCCCGGCTCCCGGGTCACGAGCACGTCCCGGCCGGCCGCCGTCAGCGCCTCGGACAGCCGCCGGACCTGCGTCGACTTGCCGGCCCCCTCGCCGCCCTCGAAGACCACGAACACCCCGTTGCGCAAGAACGGCTCGGCCGGCGACAGCGGGCGGCCACGCAGCGAGCCCCACAGGTCGGCCAGCACCGCCACGCCGTGCTTGTCGTCCATCTGCCGGAACGAGCCGATCCCGACCCAGACCCCGACCGCGCCCGCGACCAGCAGCAGCACCCGGGTGAACGAGATGTCGAAGGCCAGGCTGCCGAGCGTCACGTGCCGCGAACTGCCCAGGCCGACCAGGAAGCCGGAGAGCGTGATCGCCAGCAGCAGGACCATCCGGGTGCCGACCTGCACCACGGCGAAGACCCGGCCGCGGACCTCGTCGTTCACCTCGCCATAGAGCAGCGTCGTGCCGGCCAGGAACGCCATGCCGGCGCCGGCGCCGACCAGCAGCGCGCCGACCAGCGCCATGGAGAGGTGGAAGGAGACGCCCAGGAACATCACCGAAGCGCTGGCCAGCACGATGTTCATGCCGAACCAGCGCCGCCGGGACAGGTCCCGGACGATCATCGGGCCGAGGCCGATGCCGACCGCGAGGCCGATGAAGATGGTGCCGAAGAGTAGATAGAAGGCGGCTTCACCGGCGCCCAGCGAGGTGGCGAAGGTCTTCGCCGTGCCGATGACGATGCCGCCCGCCGCGAACGCGCCGAAGATCCCCAGGACCAGACCCCGGACCAGCGGCGTACGCCCGATGTACTTCCAGCCGTCGAGGAACTGCTTCGTCATGCTCTGCTGGGCGGCTTGCTCGCGTTGCGGCGTCTTGCCGCCGATCTCACGGATGCCGAAGAACACCACCAGCGCGGTGGCCAGCCGGGAGAACGCGTTCAGATAGAGGGCGATCTCGACGGGTTGCAGCCAGTGCGGCAGGACGACACCGGACTGCTGCACCCCCGCGGTGAGGGCGGAGAGCGCCAGCGCGGCCAGGATGGGCGTGATCCCGTACGTCGTGACCAGGGTCAACTGGTTGGAGATCTCGATCCGCGACTTCGGGATCAGGTTTGGCACCGCGGCTTCCTTGGCCGGGATCCAGATCAGCGTGATCGTCTCACCGACGAAGGTGGCGATGGTGGCCCAGGTGACCGTCACCGCGGCCGAACCGCCGAAGAGCGGCACGAGCGGGATCGAGCCGTAGAACACGAATCTGATCAGGTCGGTGATGACCATCGTGTAGCGGCGGTCGAACCGATCCGCGAAGACCCCGGCGATCGGGCCCAGGAGCAAAGCGGGCAGCAGGCGTACGGCGATCGTGCCGCCGAACGCGGCCCCCTGCGCCGCGCTGCTCTCGAACTGGGCCGACGCGAAAATGCCGGTGGCGAGCAACCCGATCCAGTCGCCGAACGAGGCCGCGCCGAGCACCAACCACAGCCGCCGGAACGGCCGGATGCGCAGTACCGAGCGCAACGCCGCGGCTCCGGAGAGATCTACCGGGCCGGCGTCCTTTCGCGCGGTTCCTGCTTCGGTATCGATGGTCCCTACCTCCCGTGATGACTACCCGCAGCACTCTAACTGGCCCGTGCAGGTTGCCCGCTCGTGCACGTTCGAGTGGCGAATAGATGAAGGTATTTCGCATTGGCCGCAACTTCGTTAGCGTGCTGGCGTGATGGACGAACGCCGTGCACTTAGGGAGCGCCTCGAACGCGCCACCGCGCATCTCGAGACCCCGCTCGCCGTGGTGGACGTGGCGGCGTTCGACGCCAACGCCGCCGCCCTCAGCTCCCGATCGAACGGCAAGCCGATCCGGGTCGCCAGCAAGTCGGTGCGCTGCCGGGTACTGCTCGAGCGGGTGCTCGCCCGGCCCGGCTGGCGCGGCGTCATGGCGTACACCCTGCCGGAGGCGATCTGGCTGGTCAGAGCCGGTGTGACCGACGACGTCCTGGTCGCGTACCCCAGTGTCGATCGCACCGCGATCGGCGAGCTGGCCAAGGACCCGCAGCTGGCGGCGGCCATCGCCATCGTGGTCGACAACCCCGCGCATCTCGACGTGGTCGACCAGGTCGTGGCCCCGAAAAACCGCGAAACGGTACGGGTGTGCCTGGAGCTGGACGCCGCGTGGCGCCCGGCCGGACCGCTGTACGTGGGCGTACGCCGCTCCCCGATCCACTCCGCCGCCCAGGCCGGCGCCCTGGCCCGGCGGATCGTCGCCCGGCCGGGATTCCAGCTGGTGGGAGTCATGTCGTACGAGGCACACATCGCCGGCCTCGGCGACGCGCCCCCCAACCAGGCCCTGCGCGCCCGCGCGATCCGGCTCATGCAACGCCGCTCGCTGGCCGAGTTGCTGGAGCGCCGCGGTGCCGCCGTCGCGGCCGTACGCGAACACGCCCAACTCGAATTCGTCAACGGCGGCGGCACCGGCAGCATGACGGTAACCGGCGCCGACCCGGCCGTGACCGAGGTCGCGGCCGGCTCCGGGCTGTACGGCCCGAGCCTCTTCGACAGCTACGCGACGTGGCGACCGACCCCGGCCGCGTTCTTCGCCCTCTCCGTGGTCCGCCGGCCGGCACCGCGCATCGCAACGGTGCACGGCGGCGGCTGGATCGCCTCGGGAACCGCCGAAGAGTCCCGGCTGCCGCTGCCCTGGCTGCCCGAAGGCTTGAAGCTGCGCGGCAGCGAGGGCGCCGGCGAGGTGCAGACCCCGCTGGTCGGCCCGGTCGCCGACTCGCTACGCCCGGGCGACCGGGTCTGGTTCCGCCACGCCAAGGCCGGCGAGCTGTGTGAACACGTCAACGAGCTGCAGCTCCTCGACGGCGACACCGTGACGCCGGCCCCGACGTACCGGGGCGAAGGTCATGCCTTTCTGGGGTGAGTCAGGCCGGGACGTGGCGGTGCAGATACTCCCGGATCAAGGCCTTCGCCTCGACCAGCACCGCCTCGTCGCCGGTCACCGAGTCGCGCCGGAACGCCAGCTTGATCAGCGCGTCCGCCGCCTCCACCGCGATCTGCAGCGCGAACCGCAGCCGCGCCTGATCCATCAGCTGGAACTGATCGACCAGCAACTCGGCCAGGCGCTCCGCGATGACCGCGTTGTTGTCCCGTTCCGCGTCGAGCAGATGCAGGTCCACCACGTCACCGAAGTGCAGCGTCCGGAAACCCGGCACGCTGCGGTGCATGGTGATGTACGCGTCTATCGCCGCGTCCACGCCGTCCCACCAGTGGGCGAACGTCTCGTTGGCGAAGCGGGCCGACAGAGATTGCAAGTACGCATCCATGTTGCGCATGGCAAGGGCCTGGACGATGGCACGCTTGTCCGGGAAGAACTGGTAGACCGAGCCGATGGCGACCTCGGCTCGCTCCGCAAGCAAGGTGGTGGTCAGGCCTTCGTACCCGACCTCGTCCACCAGCTCTGCGCAGGCGTCGAGCATGCGCTGTACCCGGGCAACGCTTCTGCCCTGCACCGGGACTCGCCGCAGCGGCCCGGTGGTGACGGTTGGTGTCGACACGCGTCGCCACTCCCTCTCAGCAGTGATAATCGGAACGTTACTCGGATCAACGAGCGAGAAGCATCGACGGGACGCCAGGACTGCACCGGCTTACCGGTTTTGTGCGACTGTCCGCTCGTCGGAGGGACAAGGCTGGAATGACCAGTAACATCGCGCCGCCCATCGGCTCCCCTCGGTGGCGGAACTGGAGCGGCAATCAGCAGGCCGTCGCGGTTGACGTCCTGACCCCCGGCAGCGTCGACGAGGTTGCCGCCCTCGTCAAGGACGCGTCGGGTTCCGGACGCAGGGTAAAAGCCGTCGGCAGCGGCCACTCCTTCACGGCCATCGCGGTCGCCGATGACCAGCGGATGTACCTGCACCGCCTGGCCGACCTGGTCAAGATCGACGGGAATCTTGTCACAGTTCAGGCGGGTATGCCACTGCATACCCTGAATGCCCTGCTAGCCGAACGCGGCCTGGCGATGCCCAACCTCGGCGACATCGACGCACAGACCGTGGCCGGCGCGATCTCGACCGGCACCCACGGCACCGGGGCGAGCCATTCCACCCTGGCGTCCTGCGTCGAGGCGATCACCCTGGTCACCGGCACGGGCGCGATCCTGCAGGTGGACAAGACGTCGGAGCTGTTCCCGGCCGCCCGGCTCGGCCTCGGCGCCCTCGGAATCGTGACGGAAGTCACACTACGATGCGTGCCGGCATTCGTCCTGCAGGCCGACGAGCGGCCGATGCCGTTGATCGAGGTGCTCGCCCAACTCGACGAGCAGATCGCCAGCCACGCGCACGTCGAGTTCTTCTGGTACCCGTACACCGAACGAGCGCAGCTCAAACGCAACAACCCGGTGCCGGTCTCGGATCGCCCACTGCCGGGCTTCCGCCGCTGGCTGGACGACGAGTTCCTCTCCAACACCGTGTTCCAGGGGGTCTGCGGGCTCGGCCGGGCGATCCCCGCGCTGGTCCCGTCCATCAACGCGATCTCCGCCCGCGCCCTCGGGGCAAGGACCTACACCGGCAGATCAGACCGCGTTTTCTGTACGTCGAGACGGGTGCGCTTCCTGGAGATGGAGTACGAGATCCCGCGCGCCGCCCTGCCCGAGGTGCTCGCGGCGCTGCCCCGGCTCATCGAGGAGCTGCCGTTCAAGGTGCAGTTCCCGGTCGAGGTGCGCTTCACCGGCACCGACGACGTCTGGCTGTCGCACGGTTATGGCCGCGACTCCGCCTACGTCGCCCTGCACCAGTACCTGGGCAGCCCTTATGAGCCGTACTTCCGGGCCTTCGAGGCTCTCTGCGCGCCGCTGGGTGGCCGGCCGCACTGGGGCAAAATGCACTTCCGGGACGCGGAGTCGCTGCGTCCGGCGTACCCACACTTCGACGACTTCCTCGCAGCACGGGACAAGCTGGACCCGGCCCGAGTATTCGCCAACGGCTACCTGGACCGCGTCCTGGGCGCCTGAAGCCCCTCGACCTTAGCCGCGTTCCTGGTGCCCTGAAGTCCCCGGCTCGCCGCCTGTGGACAAAGCCCGCGGAAGGTTATCCACAGGCTCGTCCACAGGCCGCTCCACCCGGCAGGCTGATCCGGTGGACGACTTCCTCGACCGCCAAGACGGCGTCATCACCATGACCCAGGCGCTGCGGTTCCTCTCCGAGAAGGCGATCCGGCACCGCGTGGCCAGCGGGCGGTGGCAGCGGCTGCACCGATCCGTCTTCGTCACGCACAGCGGGCCGGTGCTGGACGCCCAACGCCGTTGGACAGCGGTGCTCGCCGTCCGGGAAGGAGCCGCCGACACGGGCGCGGTTGGGTGGGGCATCGTGCTCGGCGGGCTCACCGCGTTGGACCTTCGTGGGCACGCGACCGCCGCCATTCACCTGCCGGTGCCGACGTCTCGACGGGCTCGCAACGTCCCACCAGGCGTCGTCGTGCACCGGACAACGACTCTCGATCCGGACGAGATTGTGCAGGTCAGCCGGCCTCCCCGGACGCGGGCGGCGCGTTCGCTCGTCGATGCCGCCCAGTGGGCTCGCACCGATGCCTACGCGCGAGCGATCATCGCGGCCAGCTTTCAGCAACGCCTGGTCGAAGAGGACGGCGTCCGCCGAGTGCTTGATCGAATGACGCACGCCCGGCGTCGCCGGCTGATCGAGGAAACGGTGGACGACGTCGCGGGCGGCGCCCACTCATTGGCCGAGATCGACTTCGTCAGGCTGTGCCGCAACAACGGGCTGCCCGAGCCGACACGCCAAGTGATCCGCCTAGACGCGAGCGGCCGTCGACGCTACCTCGACGCGCTATTTCAGGAGTGGCAGGTGCAGGTCGAGGTGGACGGCGGCCAGCATCTCGAGGCGCGGCAGGCATGGGCAGACATGCACCGACAGAACGCCCTGTGGATAGCGGGCGAGCGAGTGCTCCGCTTCCCAACATGGGCAATCCGAACGGACCCGGCTTCAGTTGTCGCCCAGCTACGCGCAGCCCTCAAAGCAGCCGGCTGGCCGGGCGGCTAGCCCCTACTCACTCGACGCCCCATAGCAGCCGGCTGGCCGGGCGGCTAGCCCCTACTCACTCGACGCCCCATAGCAGCCGACTACCCGAATGACTGCCCTGCTCACAGACGCCCCTATAGCGAACTACCCCAGACCACTGGCCCTGCTCACCCGCACGCCCCCACAACAGCCAACCGCCCAACCACCAACTTCACTCACCACACGCCCCCACAAGCCAACCGCCCAGCCGCCAGCTCACTCACCACACGACCCGCAACAGGCCACCTAGCCGAGCGGCCAAATCTTGGTCACTGGGCGCCCCTCCGTGGGCGAGCGGTGACCAAGATCCAGGATCACTCGGCTGTTGCCTTGGCGGGTGCTCGCTTGGCTGGGGCCTTCTTGGCTGGGGTCGCCTTCTTGGCGGGCGTTGCCTTTTTTGCGGGGGTGGCTTTTTTGGCTGCCGTCTTCTTGGCGGGCGTGGCCTTCTTAGCCGCGGTCTTCTTGGCCGGGGCGTCGGCTGCCGCCTTGGCGGGGGCCTTCTTGGCGACCGCCTTTTTGCGGGGGGCCGGGCCCTTTGCGCGCTTTTCGGCGAGCATCTCGGAGGCCTGCTCGATCGTCAGCTCCGCCGGCTCCTGGCCGCGCCGTAGCGACGCGTTGAATTCGCCGTCGGTTACGTATGGGCCGAACCGGCCGTCCTTGATCACCAGGGGCTTCTCGGTGATCGGGTCGGGGCCCATCTCGCGTAGCGGCGGCGCGGCGGCTCGGCGCTGGCGGGTCTTCGGGGCCGACAGCAGGGCCAGCGCCTCGTCCAGCGTGACCGTGAACAGCTTGTCCTCGCTGTCCAGGGACCGGAAGTCGTCGCCCCGCTTCACGTACGGGCCGTAGCGGCCGTTTGCTGCGGTGATCTCGGCGCCCTCGGGGTCCTTGCCCAGGGTCCGCGGCAGGGTCAGCAGCTGCAGCGCCTGCTCGAGCGTGAGCGAGTCGGGTGCCTGTGACTTGAGCAGCGATGACTTGCGGTCGCCGCTCTGCACGTACGGCCCGAAGCGGCCCGACTTCAGCTGGACTGCCGTGCCCGTTGCCGGGTCGTCGCCCAGGCTGCGCTCGCCGCCGCCACCCAGGAACAGCTCGTCGACCTTTTCCGGGGTCAGCTCGTCCGGTGCCACGCCCTCGGGGATCGAGACGCGGTCCTCGTCCGTGGCGTCCTCGGAGGTCGTCGCGGAGGGCAGGCCCCGCTGCAGATACGGCCCGTAGCGGCCGACCCGGACCACCACGTTGCGGCCGTCGGGGTCGGTGAACAGCAGGATCGAGTTGACCGAGCGGGCGTCGATCGCGCTCAGGTTCTCGGTCACCATCTTCTTCAGGCCGCCGGCCTTGGCGATCGACTCGTCGGCGCCCAGTGAGCTGCCGAAGTAGAACGAGGTGAGGAAGTCCAGCGCCGCGTGGTCGCCGCCGGCGATGTCGTCTAGCTGGGTCTCCATGGCCGCGGTGAAGTTGTAGTCGACCAGGCGCGGGTAGTGCTGCTCCAGCAGGCCGATCACCGCGAACGCGATGAACGACGGCACCAGGGCCTGGCCGCGCTTCTCCACGTATCCGCGGTCCTGGATCGTCCGCATGATCGACTCGTACGTCGACGGGCGGCCGATGCCCAACTCTTCCAGGGCCTTGACCAGCGACGCCTCCGTGTACCGGGCCGGCGGCGAGGTGTGGTGGCCCACCGCCTCCAGCTCCTCGGCGGTCAGCGGCTGGTCCTTGACCAGGTTGGGCAGGCGGCGCTCGGCGTCCTCGGCCTCGGCGTTCTCGTCGTCGGACGACTCCACGTACGCCCGCAGGAAGCCCGGGTCGGTGATCGTCTTGCCGGACGCGGCGAAGTCGACCTCCTCGCCCGCGGTCGAGATCGCCCGGATCCGGACCGAGACGGAGTTACCCACCGCGTCGGTCATCTGGGAGGCGATCGTCCGGCGCCAGATCAGCTCGTAGAGCTTGAACTCGTCGGCGGAGAGCTCCTTGGCGACCTCGCCCGGCGTCCGGAAGTTGTCGCCGGCGGGGCGGATCGCCTCGTGCGCCTCCTGCGCGTTCTTGACCTTGCCGGTGTAGCGGCGCGGCTGCGGCGGCACGTTGTTGGCCCCGTACAGCTCGGCGATCTGCCGGCGGGCCGCGGTGATGGCGGTCTCGGAGAGGTTCACCGAGTCCGTACGCATGTAAGTGATGTAGCCGTTCTCGTACAGCCGCTGGGCCGTGCGCATGGTCTGCGACGAGGAGAACCGCATCTTGCGGGCGGCCTCCTGCTGCAGCGTCGAGGTGATGAACGGCGCGTAGGGCTTGCGCCGGTAGGGCTTCTCCTCGACCCGGGTGACCGTGAACGGCCGGTCCTCGAGGCGCGCCGCGAGCCCGCGGGCCCCGTCGCCGTCGAGGTGCACCACGCCGGCGCCGGGCTTGACCTGGCCGGTCGTGGGCTCGAAGTCGCGGCCGGTGGCAATCCGGTCGCCGTCCAGCGCGATCAACGTCGCGGAGAACGACTTGGGGCCGTCGGCACCGTTCTGAACTGCGAGAAGGGCGTTGATGTCCCAATACTCCGCCGTGCGGAACGCCATCCGCTGACGCTCCCGCTCGACCACGATGCGGGTGGCCACGGACTGGACACGCCCGGCGGACAGGCGGGGCATCACCTTCTTCCACAAGACCGGGCTGACCTCGTAGCCGTACAGCCGGTCGAGGATGCGCCGGGCCTCCTGCGCGTCGACCAGGTCGCGGTCGATCTCGCGCGGGTTGGCGACGGCGGCCTGGATCGCCGACTTAGTGATCTCGTGGAAGACCATCCGCTTGATCGGGACCTTGGGCTTGATCGTCTCGACCAGGTGCCAGGCGATGGCCTCGCCCTCGCGGTCCTCGTCCGTCGCCAGGAAGATCTCGTCGACCTCTTTGGCCAGTTTGGTCAGCTTGGCGATCTGCTGCTTGCGGTCGGAGGACACCACGTAGAGGGCGTGGAAGCCGTTGTCGACGTCGACGCCGAGCCGGGCCCACGGCTCGCCCTTGTACTTGGCCGGGACGTCGGCCGCGTTGCGTGGCAGGTCACGGACATGGCCGAAGGAGGCCTCGACGAAATAGTCGGGCCCCAGGTAACCGGCGATCGTCTTGGCCTTCGACGGGGACTCGACGATGACCAAACGGGTCGTCCTGGCGTTACTCGGCACGGGCACTCCCACACTTCACTCGCTCGACGG